>Ga0307515_10002016_pt1 | contig 44911 bp, 37 predicted proteins | sample 17_EM_MG_FD_194513 | JGI IMG/M metagenome (GOLD analysis project Ga0307515, IMG submission 194513) | Populus trichocarpa ectomycorrhiza microbial communities from riparian zone in the Pacific Northwest, United States - 17_EM | ecosystem: Host-associated > Plants > Roots > Unclassified | place... | reverse complement strand
GGCTTGTCCGGAGGAGACGCATTTCTTCCGCTGGGGTGAACCCTATGGCACCGAGGCGATGTCGCGCTCGCTGTCCAACAACGCGGTGCTGAAGAAGCACCGCGAGATCGACGGCATCACCGAGCCCGAATTCGCTGAACTGCTGCGCCAATGCGGCTCCCGCGCCGAGCTCTACACCCGCTACATGGCGCTGTACCTGCAGCGCAAGAAGCCCGGTGCGACGCGCTGGTTCGACAAGACCCCGCAGAACGTCTACGGCGCGTTGCTGGCGGCCAGCAGCATGCAGCGCTCGAAGTTCGTGCACATCGTGCGCGATCCGGTCAACGTGGTGGCCAGCTTGCGCATCGGCCGCATCGTCAAGGTCGAGAACCTGACCGGGGCCTGCAACTACTGGACCGAAGCGGTTCAGATCGTCAGTGGCCTGAAGCGGGCCTACCCGGCGCGGGTGTTCGAGTTGCGCTACGAAGACTTCGTGGCCGAGCCCGAGTCGCAGCTGAAACTGCTGCTGGACTTCATCGGCGAACCCTTCGACGCCAAATGGTTTGCCCAGCTGAACACCCGCCAGGTCGACCACAAGGACGAGGGTGTGTTGTCCGAGGCCGAGCAGGCGGTGGTCCGCCGCGCTTGTGCCCAGGGCCGTCGACGCTACGGTTACGAAGCTTCGGAAGGCGGCAACGCCAAGCCGGAAGGCACACTCAACGCGATCTCAAACAAAGTTCCAGGGGCCAACAAGAAGGCCGCCAAAGCCGCCAAAGCCGCCTGAACGTCGAGCTAATATGCCCAAAGGGACGGTCGAGCGGTGGCTTGCCGGATGCCTGACACCGGCCGGGCCCAACACTTGCAGCTGATTCTTCCATGTCACATCCTGTTGATTCGCGGCGCCATGAACAGGTGCATCGCTTGACCCTCGAGCTTCAGGCCCTGCGTGGCCGCCTGAACGACACCATCGACCAACTGTGCGAGTTGGTGGCCGGCCATGATCTCGGCAGCGAGCCGGTCGGCCTGTCGCCGCTGGCCGGGCACGACCAGGGCAACGCCGAGCGCAGCCTGGCGCCGGCTTGGCTGCGCCTGCCCAGCAGCCAGGCCTCGGCGAGCAATCCGCCGTCGGGCTACCGGCTGGGCAACGAAACCACCATCTACAGCGACTACCGCAACGGCTTCCTGCAGGTGATTCAGGTCAGCCAGCCCCGAGGTGCCGACGAGCAATACGCGCTGGTCGTCAACCACTCCGATTTCGACGGCAGCTTCCTGTCGTTCGTGATCGACGCGCGTGCGCTGCTGGCCGACATGCCGGCCGGCCCGGCGCGCCTGTCACTGGCGGTCGAGGTGCGCGGCACCCCGATGCCGGGCATGAATGCCAAGTGCGCGTGGAAGGTCGGCGAGCATTGGAGCGAGCGGACGCTGCGGCTGCAGCCCGGCCAGTTGGCGGCCGACAGCCTGAGCGTCGACATGCTGGACCCGTCCCAGATCAATGCGCTCGATTTCCATCTGTTCTTCAACCCGGTGGGTCGCGGCAGCTTCGAGATCCGCCGCCTGACGGCAGCGCTGGTAGTGACGCCGGCCAGCGAAGCGCCGGTGACCTCCAGCGTTTTCGAAACCGCGCCCTGATCGTCCTGCGGCGGTGGCCTGGCCTTCTGCGCCCGGGCCTTCGCCGTGACGGCCCAGGCCGCTGCCCTTCATTGCAGGCCCTACCATGACTTCCTCTGACGCCAACGACCCCGCCGCCATCGGCGCCGTGCCGCTCGCCCAGGCCCGCATCGACTGGGGCCATGGCCGCATCATCGGTTTTTCCGTGCCCGCCGACGACGCCCTGGCGTTCGACGTGGTTCAGCTCTGGCTCGACGGCCGTTGCGTCGCCTCGGCCGTGGCCAACCTGTCGGTGTTCGATTTCGCGCGCGACCTCGCTGGCCTGAACCTGCCCTCGCGCGAGCACTCGGCCTTCGAGCTGCGCATCCCGCAGGCCGCGCTGCTGCCCGGCCAGATCGGTGACGGCATGGTGGCGCTGGAAGTGCGCACCACCCGCGGCGCGTCGGTACTGGCGACCTCGATCCAGGGCCTGCACGAGTTGCTGCGCCTGACCGACGGCGCCCCGGTCGACCTGTTATATCAAGTGCGCTTCCACGGCCTGGCCGCCGGCGCCTTGCAGGGTTGCGTGGTCAACCTCCACGGTGTCAGCCAGCGCCCCGCGCTGCTGGCCCGGTTGAACGACCATGGCGCCGAACCGCTGGCGTTCTATGAGTCGGCCGCCGACGGCAGCGTGCACCACTTTTCGATCCCGGTGCGCATTGACCGCCTGGTCAACGGCGTCAACCAGATCAGCGTGGTTGGCCCGGACAACCAGCCGCTGGGCAGCTACCCGATCCAGATCGGTGTCGCGACGCTGGGCGAGAGCGAGCGCAAGCTGGCAGCGCTGGAGGCCGAGGTGGCCTTCCTGAAGCGCTTGGTGCTGACGCAGAACCCCGAGGCCCTGCCGGCCCGGTTGGCGCTGCTGAAGAGCGAGATCGTCAACATCTGCTCCGAGATGCTGACGCTGCAGCGCACCAACTTCGAACGCGAATGGTTGGCGCGCCCGGTCGCGCCGGCGTCAGCCGTGTCCGCGTCGGCCGGTGTGGCGACCGCTCCGGTGCGGCCGATCGCGCCGCATGCGGCGCAGGCCTGACGAGGTCGGAGACACCGCGCCGTGCTGAGTAACGCTGACCCCGGGGTCCGGCCCGCGCCTGCCATGGCGGCGGGCGGGCGCCGACGCCTGTATGTTTTTTCGCCGTTGCCGCCCCAGCGCAACGGCTTGGCCGACTACATCGTCGAATACCTGCCGATGCTGGCGGAGGACTTCGACCTGAGCCTGGTGGCCGAGGTCGGTCGCAGCGGCGCTGCGGCGGCCCAGTTTCCGGGCTCGCCCTTCGAGGTGCTGGACGAGGCCGCCTTCCTGGCCCGCCAGCCCGAGCGTGGGGCCCAAGTGCTCTACAACGTCGGCAACAACGGCGATTGCGCCTACATGCTCGACCATCTGCACCGGTTTCCGGGTGTGGTGGTGGTGCACGACGTGTCGCTGTTCTATATGCACCAGGTTGCGCTGCAAATGGAGCGCTCGAACGGTATGTTCAACCACTGGGTGCGCGACACCGGCTACGAAGTGCCGGCCGACTTCGTCGCCCGCGACGGCTCGCTCGGCCGCACGCCCGGCCTGCTGTACCAGGAATGCCTGATGGTGCGGCGCATTGCCGAATCGGCACGTGGCCTGATGCTGCACAGCCGCTATGCCGAGTCGCGCTTTCGCGGCGGTGCCTTCGACATCCCGCTCGGTGCCGAGAACGGCCGCCCACTGGCGCGCATCCCGCACTTCGTGCTGCCACCGGCGCCGCCGGCCTGGGACGCCTACCAGGTGCTGCAGCGCTTCGGCATCGACACCAACGACATCCTGCTGCTGGTGCCGGGCTTCCTGACCGGCAACAAGATGCTCTACGAGGTGCTGGTGGCTTTTTCGCGCGCCTGCACCGGCCACCCGCGCCTGAAGCTGCTGTTCGCCGGCGAAGAACGGGCCGACGAGTACGCGGTGTCCGAGCGCATCCGCCAGCTCTGGCCCGATGGCGACGGCCCGAAGGTGACCGGCTACCTCGATGCACGTGAACTGGACATCCTGCTCGGCCGCGCCGACCTGTCGTTCGTGCTGCGTTACCCGACCTACGGCGAAACGTCCGGCATCCTGCCGCGTGCGGTGATGGGCGGCGGCCGCGTGGTGACGGTCGACATCGGTTCGTACCCCGAATTCGAATCGCCCTTGATCGACCACGTGTCGATCGGCGCTGGGCTGGTTGACCAGTTGCATGCCAGCATCGAGTCGCTGTGCGCCTCGATGCCCAAGGCCTCCGACCGCGCAGCGCGCCGGCAGGTCGAAGCGCAGCGCGCCGAATCACTGAGCCCTCGGGCCTTGTACCCGCGCGTCCGCGCTCTGCTCGACGCAGCCTGGGAGGCCGCGCCATGAATGCGCCTGACGCCGCGTTCGCGACCACCAAAGCCGCGCTGATCGTCGACGTCTGGGTCGATCTGTTTGCCGCCGGCCTGGCGCGCAGTGGGGCGCTCGGCAACGGCCTGCCGGTGGTGCTGACCGACACGCTGCGCGTGCTGCCGCTGCTCGAGTCACAAGGCCCGATCGGCTGGATCCACACCTCGCCGCGCCACTACCAAGACCATGTGCTGATCGCCCATGGCCAGCCGGCGCCGCGCCTGCGCGTCGACGCCGCGCAGCAGCCGGCCGATGCCAGCCAGATGTTGCGCCGGGCGTCGTTGTGCCTGGTCGCTGTGCCGGCCGAGCGCGACTCCGCCGTTGCCATGGCGGCCCTGGCTGCCAAGGCGCTTCAGGCGCGCGCGTCGCTGCTGTTGTTTGGCATGCCGCAAGCCGGGGGCTGGGGCGCGTTCGACGGCCTGGTCCGCCAGGGCGCCTTGCAGCCGGTCGAGGCCGGTGGCGCCCGTGTCTTGGCCAGTGCGGGCCTTGCCGGCGCGCTTGGCGATGCCGGTCTGCACGATGCCGACCGGGCGGTCGCGCTCGCGAGCCAACTGACCCGCGCCCGCCAGGCCGACATCCACGTCGAGCGCATGGATCACGCCCAGCTGAAACTGCGCCTGCGCATCGACCCGGTGCTTTTGGCCGCGGCCGGCAGCCCAACGCTGGCGCACCACATCGCCCACGAAGGGCGGGCGTTGTTCAACAGCCGTGGACTCGGGGCCATGCTGCTGCCCTGGGGGGCTCCGTGCCAGGCGCGGCTGCTGCTGCGCAATGTGCGCGCCCGCATCGACGGCAGCCAGATCGCCCTCGGCGGTCAGTCGCTGTCGCCGTTGGCGGTCGACTACACCGAGCACGGTGCTTTCCTGAAACTTGCGCTGCCGGCAGTTGCACCGGGGCGCGACGCGCTGCTGCACCTGTCGCTGCCCCGCGATGCCGTGCCGAACGATGGCTTCTGCGACATCGGAGCGGCCGAATTCACCGTCGAAACGGCATGATGGACCTGTCCAGCACCACGCCCTCCACCTTTGCGCCCAGCGGCCTGGCCGCACCGCGCTGCCTGGTGGTCACCTTCAACCGGCTGGTGCCGGCCGACCAGGGCAACTCGCGCCGCATCATGCAGCTGGTGCGCCTGTACAAGAACCAGGGCTACGAGGTCGACCTGCTGTACCACAACGAGGAGGGCTTCGACCCCGCGTTGTCGCACGCGCTGGCGGGCGAGTTCGCGCGTGTCAACGTGGTGCGCTCGCGCGCGCCAAAGCACATCCAGCCTGGCCACGTGTGTCGCATCGTCGATTGGTACGACCGGGGCCTGGACGCCGCCGCACGCGACATGCACCGGCTGCGTGGCTACAACGTGGTCCATGTCAACTACGTCTGGTATTCGCCGCTGTTCGAGCAGTTCGGCTCGGACGTGGTCAAGGTCCTGGATACCCACGACGTCTTCGGCGAGCGCCGCGCCAAATACACCGCCGCCGGCATGAAGCCGCAGTGGTTCAGTACCAGCTATGCCGATGAAGACGTTGCGCTGCGGCGCGCCGACGCGGCGCTGGCGATCCAGAAGGAAGAAGCGGCCGAGCTGGCGGCGCGGGGCCATCGCAACATCCTGTACCTGCCGTATGTCGAGCCGGCCCTGCGCCCGTTCAAGCCGCGCGGCGGTGACCGCCCGCTGACTTTCGGCTACCTCGGCAGCGGCAACGACTGGAACATCCTCAGCATGGCCGAGTTCCTGTCCAAGATGCAGGCGCGCGGTGTGCCGTTCCCGCACCCGATCGTGGTCGCCGGTGGTGTGTGCCGCCATGTGCGCGACGGCACCGGCGTCATCAAGCTGGGTTTCGTGCAGGAGTTGCACACCTTTTACGACGCGATCGACATCGCGCTGAACCCGATGGTGGGCGGCACCGGTCTGAAGATCAAGACGGTCGAGCCGCTTTGTTATGGCAAGCCGGTGCTGACCACGTTGCCGGGAGCCCAGGGTCTGACACATTTGTGGCAGATGCCAATGTTCGACGACAACGCGGCTTTGACCGACTATCTGTTCGACCACTTTGGCCGCGCGGGCGGCTCGTCCGCATTGGAAGAATTGACCGCTTCGGCCGCCACCACCCGCCAGGCACTGGACGCCGAATACGACGGCCAGGTTGACCGTCTGGCCAGTTGGCTGGCGTCACGCGTTTGACTTGGTATCCCTGTGTTTCAGGCTTGATCCTAGGGGGGATCAAGCCAGATGCCGGCTGGTAAATTCCGCCGCCTGAAATAGTCTTACATCCCTTATTGACAGGCCTGAACATGAGCGAACAAGACAAGGCGGTCCGGTTGAAGACACTGACGCGCGAAATCCGCGACGAGCTCGGTGAACACAACGTGCTCGACGCATTGGCGCGCGAGCTGGCGGCCGGCCGGCTGGCCCTGACGGATTTGACTGCCGAGCTGTCGGCGCTGCGTCAGGAAATGGACGTCATCAAGCTGGTTCAGAAGAGCCGCGACATCTTGTTGCCGCAGGCCCGGACCCAATACGCCGGTCGGCGCAAGGCGGTCATCGAGGCCGGCATGCCGATGCCGTCCGAGCGCAGTTTTTACGGCCTGGAACGCGACGGCGTCGGCAACCCCTTCCGCTGGACCGGCCCGAGCGCGGCGTTCCACTTTGATTTCCACCTCGATCGCTCGGTACCGCTGCGTTTTGTGTTGCAGATGCCGTTGTGGGGCGCCGAGCATGCGCAGGGGCTACATGCCACCAGCGACGATGTCACCCTGCCGCTGTTGAAGCGCCCGGGTCACCGGGTGCTGGACTTCGAAGGGGTGATGCTGCCGCGTGAGTCGCTGGGCGTGACTCGGCTGACCTTCATTGCCGAGCATCTGAGCACCGTGCCGTCGAACGAAGACGAAAGCACGACGCGACAGCTGGGCGTGCCTTTCCTGCGTCTGATCGTCAGCGAAATCAGCGAAGCCGAATTCGCCGAATGGCTGAAGTCGGTCGAGCCCGGGCCAGCCGACGTGGCCGTGAACAACGTCAACAAGCCCGCCGCCGTCGGTTCTGTCAGCGCTGCCCCATGAACCGCCGCGCCGAGGCCTTGTCCACCCGGGTCACTGGCCCGGCCAGCGGGCCATTGGGCCTGCCACCGGCGGACCCGCACGCAGTGCTGCATGCCGAACTGATGGCACGGCTGGCCGAGCCCGAGGTCAGCTTGCTGGGCGCGGACATCCTGGTGCTGTCCCCAACGCCCACGGCGCCGACCGACCAGGGCAACCGCAAGCGCATCTACGCGGTTTGCCGCGAGCTGCAACGCCGCGGCGCACGCATCCATTTCGTCTTCTACCCGCAGGAATGGTGGTTCGACTACCTGCCGGACGATCTGGTGCGCGAGATGGGCGACCAGTGGGACAGCTTCCACCTGCTGCCGGCAACTCGCCACACCTACACTCGGCCCGAAGGCGCGGACTACAAGATCGACGAGTGGTGGGACGACTCGATCCGCGACTACCTGCAGTGGCTGTTCAAGCGCAACCGCTTCGACGCGTTCGTCGTCAACTACGCCTACATGAGCAAGGCGTTCGAATACGCGCCGGCGAACACACTCAAGATTCTCGACACCCACGACAAGTTCACCGGCCGCCGCCAGCTGTTGGACGACAACGGCATCGCGCCTGAATTCTTCTACACCACGGAAGACCAGGAGGCGATCGCGATGAACCGGGCGCAGCTGGTCTGGGCGATCAAGGACGAGGAAGCCGAGTTCTATCGCAGCATCAGCAGCACGCCGTGCATCACGATGCCGCACATCGAGCCCGAGCACCGGGTGCCCCGCTTGCGCCGGCCCGAGGACGCGAACCGGCTCGTGATCGGCATGCTGGGCTCGGGCAACGCCATCAACGTGAACAATGCGCGCGCCTTCGTCAAGGTGGCATTGCCGATCCTCGCGCGGCGCGAAGCGCCGGTGGTGATCCGCTTCGTCGGCGCGATGTGCACCCGCTTGGCCGATCTCGAAGGCATGCCGGGCGTTGAGTTGATGGGCCCGGTCGATTCGACCGACGAGTTTTACCGCGATGTCGATCTGGTGATCGTGCCGCTGGCGTTCTCCACCGGGCTGAAGATCAAGGCGGTCGAGGCCTTTGCCACCGGCATGCCACTGGTCGCGATGGGCCACGCGTTGGAAGGCATCCCGACCCGCCATCCGTGGCACAAGTGCGAGACGATGGAAGAGGTCGCCGAGGTCTGCTGCGACATCGCCTTCGATCGCCAGCTGCTGATGGGCCTGACCGAAACGACGGCCCGCACCTACGCCCTGGTGCGCGCGCAGGCCAAGATTGCCTTCGACGACACACTGCGTCGGCTGACCAACTACCCGACGGTGGTGATGACGGTCGACCGCAGCTTCTTCGAGCTCGACTCGCCGTACCGCGAACACATTTTCCAGACCGTCAACCTGATGCGCCACCTGGCCCAGGTGGTGCTGTACTTCGACCAGCCGTTGCCGACCAACCAGAGCGCCTTGTTCGAGGCCTTCCACGGCATGTCGACCCATTGCAAGCTGGCGATCGCGCCGGGGCTGGAGCCGGCCAATGGCCGCTCGCTCGGCCTGCCGAGTTCGCAGGCCAGCCTGCAGGACGTGCTGGCGGCCTACGGCCGCGCGACGCTGTGGGTGACGCGGGTCTGCGCGGAAATGCTGACCCTGGGCAAGCAGCCGGCGCGCCTGCCGCTGTTCGTGCGCCTCGACGTGGTGCGCATGTTCCAGCCGTCGATGCTGGGCACCGCAATGGCGCACCTGACCGCCCAGTTCCATGAGGCGACGCTGATCGACAGCCACCCGCTGTCCGCCCCGGTGCCCGCCGCCGAGCAGGCCCGCTTCGTGACCGTGCCGTTCTGGCGCTGGCGGCCCTGGTTGTTGAACAACGAAGGCGGCTCGCAGCGTGTGCTGTTGCTGGCGCGGGCCGACCAGGTCGAGTTGGCCGATGTACTGGCCGACGCGCTGGACCAATTTCATCCTGATTGGGCGCCCGCCCAGGTGGTGGTCGGTGACCCCGATGCCAGCCTGCCACCACCCGTTGTTGCGCCGCATCGCGAACGCCGGCAGTTGGCCGCGATGCTCGGCCGCTTCCGCCTGATGCGGCCGCTGCCCCTGGCTGTGCTCGATCTCAGCGGCGACGCGCCGGAGTTCGAGATGTTCCGCGAGACTTTCCGCCGGGCCCAGGTGCCAGTGATCCAGCCCGAACAAGGCGACGGCAACCCGGCACAGATCAGCCTGTGGCAGCTGACCGAACTGGTGATGACGCTCGGCCAGAATCTTGCTGACTTGAGCGAGCAGGCCCAGCGTGAAGAAAAGGCGCGCTATGGCAGCGACGCCGGCTGGAACCACATCTGGAAGTCGATTTCGGTCAAGAACGTGCTCTGGTAGCGCGCGCGTAAACTTCAAGCCCGGCGCCCAGTGCCGTTACATTCCTTGTCCCCCTTTTTTCCAGCCGCCATCAGGAGCGCCCCCGCATGAAGCAAAAAGACCGTCCGGCCCATGAAGTGATCCGCGAAGAGGACCTGGGCCGCATCGTGTTTTTCATGGGCGGCGTGCGCTCCGGCACCACGGTGTTCCGCCGCATGCTGGCCTCGCACCCGCGTGTGCGCGATCGCGGTGAGATCTTCAACTCGAACAACCCGCAAGGCTTCTTCAAGTACCTGCGCGAGCAGATTTCGGCCGATCCCGACATGGTGTTTCCGGAGCACCAGAACAAGATCTTCTTGTCCTATGTCGCGTCCTTGGTGCCCAAAGACAACGACGGCATCGCGTTGCTGGACATCAAGTACGAGCACCTGAACCTGGTGCACGACGCCTGGCAGCTGCCGTTCACGAACCCACCGATGCTGCGCCTGATCAAGCGCAGCCAGCTGAAGGTAGTTCACCTGCGCCGCCAGCACTTCTATTCGGTGCTGTCGAACCTGGTGGCGGTACAGACCGGCCGTTACCACAAGCCGGCGGACGACTCGTCCAAGCTGCCCGAGAAGCGGCCGGTGGCCGTTGAGCGCGCCTTGGTGCTGTCGTCGATGAAGAAGCGCAAGCGCGCCGCCGACACCGTCGACAGCTCTTTCGAAGATGGCCAGCGCCTGTCGCTGGACTACGAAGGCGTGTTTGACGATGCCGGCGATTTCCAGCCTGCCGTGTGTGAGCGCCTGGCCACCTTCTTGGGCGTCGACGACCAATTCGAGCGCCAGCCGGCGCTGAAGAAGGTGATCGACGAGCCGCTGTCGGCTGTGATCACCAACTACGAGGAGATCCGCGACCTGGAGTCTGCGGCGCTCTGAGTGCCAGGCGCCGGTGGCGGCATGTTGCCTGCCCACCGGTCGCCGCCCCATCCATCCGCTTTGTCTGAGGCGCGCGCGGCGCGCCCCCTTTTCCGATGAAATCACCGCTGATCGTCGTCTGCACCCATCACAAGACCGGTTCGGTCTGGATGGCCAACATCTTCCGTGCGCTCAAGCGCCAAGAGAAGCTGCACCTGCACGCCAAGGCGCAAGCCGAGCTGCCGCCCAACACCGACATCTTTCTGCAAGACCACAGCAAGGTCGACCTGAAGGCGCTGCAAACGCGATTTGCGGGCCGTGGCGTGCGTGCCGTTCATGTCATTCGCGACCCGCGCGATGTGGTCATCTCCGGCTGCTTCTACCACGTGAAGACGGTGGAGAAGTGGGCCAACAATCCGAAGAAAGAATACGGCGGCAAGTCTTACCGTCAGGCCATCAGCGCGCTGGGCAGCGACCATGAAAAGTTGCTGTTCGAGATGGACCACGCCGGCGGCAAGACCATCCGCGAAATGGTGGGCTGGGACTACACCCAGAAGGACATCAGCTTCGAAGCCCGCTACGAGGAGCTGATCGTCGACCGCGAACTGAAGGTGTTCAGGCCGATGATGGAATTCCTCGGCTACGAGGGCGAGCGGCTGGAGACGGCGCTGAAGTTCGTGCGCGAGCTGTCGCTGTTCGGTGGCGCCGCGGGCAGCGACCCGGCCGACCACATCCGCTCCGGTGAAGGGCGGCAATGGGTCAACGTCTTCACGCCTGAGCTGAAAGCTGCGTTCAACCAGCGTTTCCCCGACGCGCTGCAACGCCTGGGTTACGAGGCTGGCGCCGAGTGGTGAGGTTTGGTGGCGGCTTCGGCCGCTGACCACCTGATGCGAAAACGGCCGCTGTGAAGCGGCCGTTTTCGTTTGGGATGCCCGGTGAGCGGGCTCTTTGGTCGGCGGCACGGTTGTGCCGCCTTGTTGTTGCGTCAAGCGCCGGGGGCGCCTGCCGCGCTCACTCTGCCGAGTAGCCGAACAGAGAGAAGTCGCGTGCGAACCGGTCTTGCACCGTCGACAGCGCGAGTGACGACAGTTCGTGCGACGACTTCTTCTCGTGGCTTGAGTTGCGAACTTCGAGCGGCACAGTGACTTCGAGCTTCTCGCAAATCTGGGTGAAGTCCTGCTCGATCGACTCGACTTTGCCGACGAAATCGACAATCAGCTCGCCCTGCGCGTTGCAGACGCTTTGCCACTGCGGCTGCGCACCGGCATCGGCCCAGGTCAGCGGGTGCAGCGCGAAGTCGCTGAACGACTTCGATTCAAGCGCTGCGGCCACCGCCTTATAGCGAAACGGCGGGCGATCCGGCCACTGTCCGTTCGCGTCGAAATTGCGGCGCTCATCGTCCGTCAACTCGGCGTCGTGGGCGAGCTTCAGCGCGTACGAGTACAGCGAATGCAGGCGGTCGATCGGGTGCCGCACGAACGCAAATTTGAAGAACTTTGCGTACATCGCCTCCCCCAGGAACCCCCGCGCTTCGAGCGCGGTGCTGTGCTTGTTCAAGCCGATCGAGCGCTTGAAAAACTCCTGGTACTTCTCTCCGCTCTTGGTGGACCCCAAGACGATGTCGTTGTGCTTCAGCGACTTGGCCAATGCGACTTCGATGCTGGTGCCAGCGCATTTGTGGATGTGAACGAAAACGTAGCGCTTGTTGAGTGAAATGATCATCGATGTTTCTTTCGCACGCATCGCGTCGCCATGCAGTCGGTATTATCTGCGACTGCACATTGGAGCCGAGACCTGTGATCGTCAACCATACCCACAAATTCATCTTCGTTCACGTCCCTAAGTCCGCAGGTACTTCGGTCACCGAGCTCTTCAGCCAGTACAGCAGTTATCGCGATCTCGAGGTCGGGGGCACCGCCTTGGGCGAGGTCTTGCAGAACGAATTCAAGAAGCGTTTCGGCCTGACAAAGCACGCCACGGCCGGCGAGATCCGCGCCATCGTGGGGCCTGAGCTGTGGAAGTCGTATTTCTCGTTCGGCATCGTGCGGAACCCCTATGCACGCGCGCAGAGCACCTTCCATTTCATGAAGCGCTGGCGCGGCAACAAGGAGATGGACCGCCTGAAGTTCATCGAGAACATGCCGGATTTCCGCAGCTTCGCGTTGTCGCCCAAGCTCAAGCGCAAGCAATACCACCGGCTGCTGTGGTCGCAGACCCAATGGCTGTGCGATGAAGATGGCAAGCTGCTGGTCAACGAGGTGGGTCATCTGGAGTCGCTCGACGACGATCTGGAGCGTGTGCAGCACGCGATCCCGGGACTGCCGGAGCGCCCCAAGCAGGCGCTGTCCGCACCAAAGCGGAACAAGAGCGCCGCCGACGACGAGGCCCTGCTGCAGCTGCTGCGCGATGAGCCCGACGTGGAGCAGGCCTTGTATGAGGCCTACCAGGACGACTTCGAGACCTTCGGATACCCTCGATTCAAGCCTTGAGCGGGTCGCTGGGGCGCCGCCGCGGCGGCACCCCCACATTCGAAGGGCGTGAACGGTGCCACCGCAGGGTGGCACCACTGTTTTCAACTTTCTACAATTGGTAGCAAGCCATGAGCACGATGCTTCAACGCCTGTCAGGCAAGCCGCACACGGAGCCCGCCGCCAAGTTTGAATTGGCCGAGTTGCGGCGCTGGTGCGAGCAGAGCCGGCCGATCTTCATCGTCGGGCTGGCGCGTTCAGGCACCTCGATGCTGCAGGTGGCGTTCGCACAGCACCCGACGATGTTCGACATCGCCAACTGCCGCGAGACCTTCATCTTCCTGCGTCCGCGCCAGCCCTACGTCGACCCGATCCACTTTCCCACCCGGGCCTACCTGAAGGGGCGGCCCAACCTGATGGCGCTGCGCGAGTGGATCGAGCCGCACGAAGAAGAATTTGGCGAGCTTTCTGAAGCCGATTCGATCCGGGCGTTCTTCTACTTCGCCGGCAACACCGTCTACCCTGGTCGCCATCCGCTGGAAAAGACACCAGGCCATCTGCGCAAGCTGGAGCTGATCTTCGAAGTCTTTCCGCGGGCCAAGATCCTGGTCTGCAGCCGCGATCCGGTCGATGTGGTGGCGTCGTACCGCAAGCGCCTGGCCAAGGCCCAGTCGGACGGCGAGCCGCCCGAAAAGACCGGTTGGTTGGACAAGGGCGTCGACGAAATGATCGGTGTGTTCGAGCGCTTCACCAAGCTCGTCAACGATGCGGTTCCCGCGCACGGCAAGGACATGTTCATGGCGCCGTACGACTGGTTGATCGATTCGCCGACGGAATCGATCCAGACCATCTGCCAGTTTGTCGGTATGGAGTTCGTGCCGACGATGATCGCGTCGGAAGCCACTGGCAGCAAGGCCGATGGCAAATCGGAAAAGGCGCATGCCATCCAGAAGCGCGCCTCTGACGCGCACAAGGTACTGACCGCCGAGGAGATCGAGAGAATTCAGAAAGCCTGCGCGCCTTGGCTGGATCAATGGAGCAATCCGGGCGTGCTCGGCTGACCGCGGGCCAGCGGGCGTCCTGACGGCGCCCCCCCGAAATGACAACGGCCGCTGATGCGGCCGTGTCTGTTTGAAGGGCTCCGACGGCTTACTCGTCGTCGTCCTCGTCGTCCATCGGTTGGGCCTTTGCGGCCTTGGCCGGCTTTGGCGATTTGGCGGCCTTCGGATTCGCAGTCTTGGCGGTCGTGGCCTGGGCCGGATTCATCTTGGCTTCGGCGCGTGCCGATTTGGCCTTCTTGGCACCATCGCCATTGCCATTCCCCGCACCCTTGGCGGCCTTCTTGGCCTGGCGCTGCTCGCGGGCCAAACGTTTTTGTTCCTTTTCCGCCTTGCTGAGCTTCGCACCTTCGGCGCGTGGCGGCTTGTCTGCCTTGTCCGCCTTGTTCTTGCCGGGCTTGCGGCCGAAGGTCTCGGCGTCGGGCACCGTGGACGGCGCGGTGTAGCCGAACAGCTTGCTGATCAACTCGTCGCGCTTGGCGACCATGCGCAGGCTGGGCACGTCGTAAAAACGCTGGATGGCCTTGGCTGCGGCCGCGCCCCGGTCCTTCAGAGCGTCGACCTCGGCGCGTTGCTCGTTGGTCAGCGAAATGCCCAGCGTGGTCAGTACCTGCAGCAGGTCGGTGCCGATCGACTCGGCGCGGATGAAGTGAGGCGTGATGGCGTTGGCTGCTCCCAATGCTTCAAGTGCCTCGAGGCTGTCGATGGACTTGTCGACGTTTTCGCCGCCGCGCACGAAGCTCGTGAACAGGTGGTAAGTCATCAGCCCGGCCACCTTGTTGACGGGCGATCCGGCGTAGCCTGAGTCCACCAAACGGCGGATGGCGCGGTTGGTCAAGACAACCTTCAACCACTCGCGAAAGGCTTCCGGGCTTTCGGCGTCTGCATACCAGGCCTTCTTCGCGTAGTCGGCGTTCCAACCCTCGGGGAGTTCCAATGCGCCGGGCCGAGAGCCTTCCTTCAGTGGGCGGTTGGCCCGCCGCGCCTGCAACTGGTCCCAACGCTCCTGATCGGTCAGGCGCTTGTGGATGTCACCCTTGCCGGCGCAGCCCAGCTGCCATTGCGTCAGATACCAAGTCAGCGGGTTGCAGACGTAGCCCACGATCGGCTTGCCCGTTGCCACCAGCTCATCGGCATAGCCGGCGTGCTTGCCGCTGGTTTCTCCGCCCACGAATTCCCCTAGAAGTTTCTTCAAACGGGAGGAGCCGGATTTGTGAAGTTCAACGAGAATCAGTTTGTCGGAAGTAAGCATGGTGTGCGCTGGTTTCCTCGGCCTGGCTCGATGAAGTATAGGGGGCCCGACGTGGTGGCAGACCTGCTCCGACAGAGAAACTGGGGGGTGCTGTGGCTGTCTACTCGTCTCGTTTCAAGTACATCTTCTTCGCCAACCCGCAGACCGCCAGCAAGGCCATCGCGAAGACGTTGCAGCGTTCGCTGGACGGCCATGCGATGCCCGACTGGGATCTGCGCCGCGAGGGTGATCTGCAGATCAAGAAGCACCACGCGACCTGGCAAGACCTGCAAGACGCCGGCTTGATGGCGCGGGAACAGCTTGATGGCCTGTTCAAGTTCACCAGCGTGCGCAACCCCTACGACCTGCTGGTCAGTCGCTACCTCAAGCGCAAGGGCCGCTTCGTCAACGAGCCCAACAAGTACCGCTGGGCGCAAGAGAACCCGAAGATCAAGGCCAGCATGGACGCGGCGCAGGATCAGCCCTTCGCCGAATGGATTGCCGGCCAATTGCACAAGCACCAGGAGAAGGGCAGCACCATCAAGGGCCCGCTCGAGTACCTGGACCATGCGGACTACGTGATTCGCTTCGAGGCCTTGCAAAGCGGCTTCGACGAAGTGCTCAAACGCCTGGGGGTCAACGACCCGATCCCCATCGTCTCCGAGAACGTCACCAGCGAACGCAAGGAAGGCGCCAAGAAGCGCCACTACACCGAGTTCTATGACGATGACAGCCGCGAGTTGGTGGGCCGGGTGTACGCGCCGATCATCGAACGCTTCGGCTACAAGTTCGGCTGAATTGCCAGCACGCCGCTCGCGCTGGCGAATGGCCATAGCGCGCCCGAGCGGGGCACAACAAAAAGGGCGTCCACTGGACGCCCTTTTCAGTGCCTCAAAACCGGCCGATTCACTCGGCGTCGGCTTCGGCCTTCTTCTTGCCGGCCTTCTTCGGTGTGCGTTTGATCGGCGCATCGAAGAACTCGGCGGCTCGCTTCCACAGCGGCAACGACAACTCGACCGGCTCCGGGCCGTGGCCCGCCTCAGCGGAGTTGTACATCAGCGTCATCACATGCCCGTCCGGCGACACGCCGCCTTCGGGATCGATGTCCCAACGGCGCCACAGCCCGGGGAAATGGCGGTTGATGGTCGTCACGTCCTTGACGTTCTGCCCCACCACGAGGCGGATGTCCTGACCACCGGTATGGGCATCCTTCAGCGCGGTCAACGCGTTGAAGCGCCACGGCGTGGACTGCATCATTTCTTCGTAGTCGTCCATCGTCTTGCCGATGGCGCGCATGCCGGCGGCGATGACGCCTTCGCGGTACTTGTCTGGCCGCAGGAAGGGGCAGACAGCCACGATGCCGGTCTTGCTGGTGCGGCGGCTGCCTACCAGGATGGCCGAGGTGCCACCTGCCGACGAGCCGTACATGATCACGTTGTCGACCGGCATGCCCAACTTGGCGCAGAACACGTCGATCAGGGCGTTGAGTTCAGGCACCAGGTCGTCTTCCAACGTGCCCATGTAGAAGCCGCAACGGGGCACGTTGGAGTTCCAGTCGATCTCGGTCAGCGGGTCGCTGATGGCCAGGATCGGTGCCTCGAACAGCGCCTCGTAGTTGCGACGCGCGAACATCGGGCGCATCGCACTGGTCGTTTCCTTGCCACCGGCGCGCGCACCCTGGAAGGTCACCACCAGCTTCTGCGCCGGGCGCAGGGTGTTGATTGACACGTTGACGGTGAACTTGCCCGTCTTGATGCGCATCACAGTGATGGCCTTGGCGGGGATCGTCCAATCGCCTTTCAACTCGACCGTCGTCGCGGCTTCGCGCGTAATTTCGGCGTTGTTGTCCGGCAGATAGGGAATGTCGGAACCCTCATCGGGCACAAGATTAAACATTGATCACTGCTTGTAAGGTTGCGGGGTGGGAGCGCCTTACCTTAGCTCTACGGCCTTCGGTTCCGGCACAGCGCGAGTGCCATGAAAGTAGCACTTTGATACTAGCACAGCGGGTCTACGCAAGAACAATGCCGTTACCCCCCGAATGTGTGCTGGTTCGCACTTCGGCAAGGGGTCAGTCAGCTCTCACGTCTCGACTATCATCGCAGCGCCTTCGCACGGTCCCAATGGCCGGGCGTGGTGCTGCTTATCGTTGTTGATTTTCCTAGGACGTGCTTGCATGCTGATCGCCGACAAATTGGTCTTCATTGAGTTTCGCAACACCGGCGCATCGCATGTCGAAAAGCTGCTGTTGAAAATCGTCGGTGGCGAGGTCGACAACAAACACAAGGCACCGCCCGAAGGCGTGCTGGCAAGCGGCCGGCCGGTGTTCGGCTCGGTACGCGACCCCTGGGGTTGGTATCTGTCGCTGTGGACTGCAGGCTGTGCGCAGCAAGGTGATCTGTACCAGCGGCTGACCAGCGACAAGGCCTGGGTCAAGGTGGCCGAAAAGTTGGAGGCCAACGCGAAGGCCCGTACCGAGCAGGCACCGGCCGACCAAGTCAAGCGCGTGGTGCTGCCCGAAGACCTGAGCGCTGAGCGCGCCAAGAGCTTCTGGTATGCCGATCCCGAGAACGTCGAGGCGTTTCGCGAGTGGCTGCGTGTGGCCTGCTCGCTGCAGACGCGGCGCACGGTGGATCCGAACATGGCCAAGTCGCCGATCGGCAAGATCGCCGGCATGATGACCTACCGCTACTTCAACCTGTACGTGCGCGGCACGGCGCAGATGCCGGTCACGGTGGGCACCCAAGAGGGCCTGCGTGCTTTCGAGGCCAGCAACAGCATCGTGCAGCATGTGATCCGGCAGGACAGCCTGACGGAGGATCTGGTCACGGCGCTGGAACGCGCGGGCATTGCCCTGAGCGACGAACAGCGCAAGATGATCTATGACACCAAAGCCAGCGGCCGGCCGGCCCGCACCGAGCGCTTCTACGACGAAGCGTCGGTGGATCTGGTCGCCCGACGAGAGAAATTCTTCCTTGAACGCTTCGGCTATCAGCGCCCCCTCGTTTGAAGCAGCGGCGTCGGGCCGGGGGGGCCGGGCGTTCGTAGAATCGTTGGCAATCGCCGCCTGCTGCGGCGCTGCTTGCCCCAGCATGGGCTCCGCCCCCGGGAGCCTGGGAGCCGAACCCGCATGACGCCCCGAAACAAGACGCTGCCCTGCGGGGCCCGATGGCTGGTGCTACCGGTCGCGGTTGGCGTGGCAGTCGGCATGACCGGCTGCGGCGATCACAAGACCGAGGCCACGCAGGTGGCGGCCCGCGTCAACCAGAGCGACATCACGGTCCACCAGGTCAACTTCGTGCTGCAGCAAGACCGCAGCGCGCGGCCCGACCAGCTCGATGTGGCCAGCAAACGCGTGCTCGAAACCCTGATCGACCAGGAACTGGCGGTACAGAAGTCGATCGAGCTCAAGCTCGACCGCGATCCGCAGGTGGTGCAGGCGCTGGAGGCTGCACGGCGAGAGGTGCTGGCGCGTGCCTACAAGGAGCGCGTGAGCCAGGGTGTGACCCGCGCCGGCTCGGACGAGGCGCGCAACTTCTACGACGCAACGCCTGCGCTGTTCAAGGAACGTCGCGTCTATTCGCTGCAGGAACTGGTGATCGAGGCTCCGCCGGCCAAGCAGGCCTGGGTCAATGAGCGGCTGGCCAAGGCCAAGACCGCCGACGAGTTCGCTGAGGCGCTTAAGGCCGAAGGTTTGCGCTACACCGGCAGCCACTCGGTGAAGCCGGCCGAGCAGTTGCCGATGGGGCTGGTCGATCGTTTCTCCAAGATGAAAGACGGTCAGTCGGCCGTGCTGTCCGACGCGCCGAATCTGCGCGTCGTGTTCATTGCCGCTTCGCGCATCGAGCCGGTCAGCTTCGAGCGCGCCGCACCGGCGATCGAGCAGTACCTCGCCACGCTGGCCAAGCGCCGGGCGATCGACGATAACCTGAAGGCTTTGCGCACCGCGGCCCAGATCAGCTACCAGGGCAAGTTCGTCGGTGGCCCGGGCGCCGCCGGTACGCCGTCGGGCGCGGCCTCGGCCGCCAACCTGCCAGCGATGGCGCCGATGCCGGTGCAACTGACGATGCCCGAAGGCTCGCCCGATCCGGTGCAGCTGAAGGTGCCCGACGCGGCGCCGCAACCTGCGTCGGCTGGCAGCGGCATGGATCCGAACATTGCAAAGAAAGGGATGGGATTGAAATGAGTGATCGTGTGTCTGTCGGCCGCCGGCCGAGATCGGTGGCTGCCGTGTTGGCGGCTTGCTCCGTGGGCTTGGTGTTGGCCAGCGTTGGCCTGGCCCCTTTGGCGGCCACAGCCCAGCCCGCTGCCGAGTCGAAGACCGAGCAGGACCAGTACCGCATCGGCGCCGGTGACACCGTGCGCATCACCGTCTACCAAAGCCCCGATCTGTCGTTGGAGACCCGCCTGACCGAGGCCGGCGTCATCAGCTACCCGTTGATCGGCGCCATCCGCCTGGGCGGCCTGACCATCAACGAGGCCGAGGCCGCGCTGGCCAATGCCTTGAAGAAGGGCGACTTCATCAAGAACCCGCAGATCACCGTGATGGTGACGCAGGTGCGCGCCAACCAGGTCAACGTGCTGGGCCAGGTCGGCCGGCCGGGCCGGATCCCGCTCGACGTGGCCGGCATGCGGCTGACCGATGTCATCGCATTAGCCGGAGGCGTGGCCACCAGTGCCGGCTCCGACACCGTGGTGGTCACCGGCGTACGCAACGGACAGCCTTTCCGTCGCGAGGTGGACTTGCCGCGCGTTTTCGCGCCCAATGGCCGCAACGAAGACATCGTGATCCAGCCAGGCGATGCGATCTGGGTTGACCGCTACCCGGTGATCTACCTGTACGGCGAAGTGCAGCGCCCTGGCCAGTTGCGGCTGGAGCGTGGCATGACGGTGATGCAGGCGCTGGCCAGTGCCGGCGGCCTGACGCAGCGCGGCACGCAGCGAGGCCTGCGGGTCAGCCGGCGCGGGGCTACCGGCCAGGTGCAATCGCTTGAACTGACGCTAGACGATGCGCTCCAAACCGGCGATGTGGTTTTCGTCCGCGAAAGCCTGTTCTGAGCCGAACCCGAGCCTGATGCCATGAACCTCGCCAATGTCATCGCCGTCTTGCGTGCCCGCTGGCTGCCGGCGGTGCTGGCCTTTGTGCTGGTGCTGGGGGCCGCGGTGGCCTACACGGTGCTGGCGCCGAAGATGTACACCGCCACCGCCACGCTGGTGATCGACATCAAGCCGGACCCGGTGGCCGCCATGCTGTATGGCGGCGCCGCTTCGCCGGCGATGATGAACACCCAGGTCGAGGTGCTGCGCAGCGACCGCGTCGCCTTGCGTGTCGTGCGCAACCTCAAATTGACCGAGGTGCCCGAGATCCGCAAGCTGTGGGAAAAGGTCAGCAAGGGCGACGGCACGATCGAAGACTGGCTGGTCGATTTCATGTTGCGCAACCTCGATGTGCAGGTCGCTCGCGCCGGCAGCAACGTCGTCAACGTCGCCTACCGCGGCACCGAGCCGCAGTTCGTCGCGACGCTGGCCAACGCCTTCGTCCAGGCCTACCTCGAAACAGCGGTCGAGCTGCGCGTCGACCCGGCGCGCGAGTACAGCGGCTTCTTCAGCAAGCAGGTCGACGAGGCCCGCACGGCGCTGGAAGGCGCGCAGCAGCACCTGTCCAAGTTCCAGCAGGCCCAAGGCATCATCGCGACCGACGAGCGCTTCGACGTCGAGATGAACCGGCTCAACATGCTGAGCCAGCAGTTGGTGTCGATGCAGGGCGTGTCGGGCGAATCGTCGAGCCGGGCCCTGGCGGCCAACGACAACCTCAGCGAGGTGCTGAACAGCCCGGTGCTGGCGCCGCTGAAGGCCGACGTGGGCCGGGCCGAGGCCAGGTTGCGTGAGCTGAACTCCCGCTATGGCGACCAGCACCCGCAGGTGGTCGAGGCGCGTTCCACGCTGAGCGACCTGAAAGCGCGGCTGGCCGCCGAGACCCGCAACGTCACCGGCAGCGTGTCGGTCAGCGCGCGCATCGACCGCGCCCGCGAGGGCCAGGTCCGCGCCAGCCTGGAAGAGCAACGGGCCAAGGTGCTGCGCATGAAGGAAGTGCGCGACCAGAGCTCGGTGCTGGCGCGTGACGTCGAGAACGCCCAGCGCTCCTACGACCTGCTGCTGAACCGCTACAACCAGAGCAACCTCGAAAGCCAGAACCGGCAGAGCAACGCCTCGATGCTGGCACGCGCCACGCCGCCGGGGGCGCCGTCTTCGCCCAAGGTGGCGGCCAACCTGCTGATCGGTGTCTTCTTCGGCATCGCCGTCGGCCTGGGCGTGGCCTTCACGCTCGAGCAGCTCGACAAGCGCATCCGCGTGCCGTCGGACGCCGTGGCCGCGCTCGGCCTGCCGGTGATCGGCATCATGCCGACACCGGCCATCGGCCGCCGCATGCGCGTGCAGCTGGCGCAGGCGCAAGACCGCATGATCTCGGGTCGGCGTCTGCCTGCGCCGGGCAAGGGAACATGATGAACCCCAAGGCCGGGCCCGGCGAGGAGCCGGACCTCGAGTCGGTTCAGGCGCTGGAGCAGAGCGATCAAAAGGTTCGTGCGATCGGCGAGCTGATTCGCGATGCGCGCAACCTGAGCGCCGAAGACGTCGAGCGCATCAGCAAGTACCAACGCGAGCACAAGCTGCGCTTCGGCGAGGCCGCCATCGCGCTCGGGCTGGCCAACGCCGAAGACGTGCTGTTTGCGCTGTCGCAGCAGTTTCAATACGCCTACGGTGATGAAGACCGCCGCCGGGCCAACCCCGAGCTGGTCGCGCTGACCCAGCCCTTCGGCCACCAGGCCGAGGCGTTTCGCGCGATCCGCAGCCAGATCCTGATGCGCACCCATTCCGAGGACGAGACCCAGCGCCGCGCGCTGGCGATCGTCAGCCCGGATACCGGCGACGGCAAGACCTATTTCTGCGCCAACCTGGCGGTCGCTTTGGCCCAGCTGGGCGCCAAGGTGCTGGTGGTCGACGCCGACATGCGCGGAGCCCGCATGCACCAGATCTTCGGCATCGACAACTCGCGCGGGCTGTCGAACCTGCTGGCCGGCCGCGGCGGCAAGAACGTGGTCAAGGCGGTGTCCGATGTGCCGAACCTGTGGGTCATCCCGGTCGGCGTGCAGCCGCCCAACCCACTGGAGCTGGTCGAAGGGCCGGCGTTCGGCCTGCTGCTGCGCGAGCTGACCTCCAAGTTCGACCATGTGCTGATCGACACGCCGGCCGCCGTCTTCGGCACCGACGGGGTGGTCATTGCCGCCCGGTGCGGTGCGGCGCTGGTGGTCGCACGGCGCAATGCCAGCAAGGTGGCCAAGCTGCAGGACATGGTGGTCTCGCTGCAGGCCGGCCAATCACGCCTGGCCGGCGTGGTGATGAACGAGTTCTGAGCCGAACCCGAGGCGCCCCTTGTTGAAGCCCGCAGCCAACCCGGGCTCCTCCATGACAGCGGACCCGAGCGCACGCAGCGGGTTGCACTGGGCGCTGGTGCTGGCGGGCTTCGCCGCGCTGTACGCGCCGACGCTGCGTGACCTCGCGACGGCGATCTGGTCGACCGATGAGCAGGGCCACGGTCCGGTCGTGCTGCTGCTGTGCCTCTGGCTGTTCTGGCGTCAACGCGAGACCCTGGCCTGGCAGCCGGGCACCGACCCCACCCGCGCGGGCTGGGGCTGGTCGTTGCTGGTGCTGGCGCTGCTGGTGCATTTGTTCGGCCGCTCGCAGCGCATCCTCAGCGCGCAGGCCCTGTCGGCCTTGCCCGCGCTGGCGGGGATGCTGCTGCTGCTGCGGGGGCCGAGGCCATTGAAGGCGATGTGGTTCCCGCTGTTCTTCATGCTCTTCCTGGTGCCGCTGCCGGCGGCGCTGGTCGAGACGGTGACCCAGCCGATGAAGCTGGCGGTGTCGACGGTGGCGGCCAACCTGCTGTACGGCGTGGGCTACCCGGTGGCGCGCAGCGGTGTGATCCTGCAGGTCGGGCCGTACCAGTTGCTGGTGGCGGACGCCTGCGCCGGGCTGTACACGCTGTTCACGCTCGAGGCGATGGGCCTGCTGTACCTGAACGTGGTCCGCTCGGCCTCGCTGTGGCGCAACCTGGCGCTGGCGCTGTTGATCGTGCCGATTTCGTTTGCCGCCAACGTGATCCGCGTGATTGCGCTGGCGCTGATCACCTACCACCTGGGCGACGCGGCCGGTCAAGGCTTTCTGCACAGCCTGGCCGGCATCGTGCTGTTCCTGTCGGCGCTGCTGCTGATCGTCGCTTGCGATTCGGTGCTGCGCTGGCTGCACAGGCCGGCTGACTAACAATGGCCCACAACGCCACGCCGCCGCTGACCCGCCGCGCCGCGCTGGCGGCGGCGCTGATGGCTGCGGCGTCTGCGCTGGGCACGGTGATGATCCCGACCCGGCGCATGTCCGACCGGCGCGGGCCCTTCAAACTGGCCGACGCCGTGCCCATCACCTTCAAAGGCTGGACTGTCGACAGCCGTGCCCGGGGCATGGTCGTCAACCCGCAGACCGAGGCGCTGTTGCGGCGCCTGTACACCGAGACGCTGGAGCGGACCTATGTGCGCGGGCCGGGTGAACGCATCATGCTGTCGATCGCCTATGGCGCCGACCAGTCCGACGTCAGCCTGCAGATGCACTACCCCGAGGTCTGCTACCCGGCGCAGGGCTTCCAGCTCAACAACCGGCGCGAGGACCAACTCGACCTGCCGATGGGGCGCCTGCCGGTGCGGCGGCTGGAGACCGTGTTCTCGACCGTCCGCCACGAGCCGGTCACCTACTGGACGGTGATTGGCGACGAACTGACGATGAGCGGCCTGGACAAGCGCCTGGCCGAGATCCGGCACGGCCTGCAAGGCGAGATCGTCGACGGCATGCTGGTCCGCGTGTCGTCGATCGACACCAACACCGCTGACGCTTTTGCGCTGCAGGACCAGTTCATCCGCGACCTGCTGACCAGCCTGCCGTCGGCCGACCGCCGGCGGTTGTCCGCGCTGCCCTGATCGCGCCGCCTGAACTCGGGGTTTCCCGACGTGTCGATCGTTACCTCGGTTGGGGCTAACCCCGAATTTGCAGCATTCGCTTACTAATTGAACGGGGGCTGTCACGCCTAACGATCTGCCTCCCATGCATCATCCGCCGCTGGGCAGGCCCCCCTAGGTTGGGGAGGCACCAAATACCAAATTGATGACGGAGTTGGCAGTTTGTTCGAGGGCACGGAGGAGGGAATACGCTGGCAGCAGCCAGACGGCATGCGGCGCATGAGCGCCCGGGGCCGTCGGTCGAGTGTCGCCAGCCTGTTGTGCCTCGGTGCTGCTGGTGCGGTGGCGGCCGGTGGTGCCGGTTCAGCCGCGCGCCCCTTTCGCTCCGGCCTCGGCCTGAACCTCGCGACCTGGGACTACTTCAGCCCTGACTTTCCGCTGGTCGACCAGTTCAAGCGCAGCTCCGGCTGGCTGACCCAGTGCGAGCCTTCGCAAGACAAGAACTGCCGCGACTTCGCCAAGGACACCAGCGCCTGGGACACCCGCGAACAGGCCAAGCTCGAGCTGGACGAGCAAGGCTGGCCACGCTACCTGCCGGACGCCGACGACCCCCAGACGCGTTTCCGCTCGGTGGCCGTGCTGCTGTTCAACGACAACGGCCGCGCGCACCCGGCGGGCAAGTATGTGGTGACCTACGAAGGCAAGGGCGTGCTGGTGCACGACCTGATCGGCCGCAAGATCGAGCGTGAATCGCACCACGGCCGCGACGTGGTGCAGGTCGACAACCAGGCCGATGGCGGTTGGCGCCTCTCGATCAAGTCGACGGACCCGAAAGATCCGCTGCGCAACATCCGTGTCTTGCCGCCCGGCGGCGCCTGCCAGCTTGATCTTGGCCACTATGCCGAGACGGCCGCCGGCTGCGACACCAAGACCCAGGGCGCTTTCGTCCCCTTCGAGAAATTCCCGGCCGACCAGCGCTGGCACCCCCGCTTCGTGCAGGACCTGCGCGGCTTCCGTGTGTTGCGCTTCATGGACTGGGGCAAGACCAACAGCTCGCCTTTGGCCAACTGGACCGATCGGCCGCGGCTCGACTCGGCCACCTGGGCTTCGGCTGGCGGCGTGCCGGTCGAGGCGATGCTGGACCTGGCCCGCGTCGCCGGGGCCGACCCCTGGCTGAACCTGCCGATGCAGGCCAGCGACGACTACGTGCGCGGCTTCGCCAAGCTGCTCAAGGCCCAGCTCGCACCGGGCCAGACCGCGATCGTCGAATACGCCAACGAGCCGTGGAACCAGGTCTTCCCGGTGGCCGGCTGGATGCTGCAGCGCGCCCGCGCTCAATGGCCGAACGCCAAGGCTCCCAGCGAAGCCGCGTTGGCGGTGAACTGGTATGCCTGGCGCTCAGCCCAGATCTGCCAGGCCATCAAGGCCGAATGGGCCGGCCAAGCCGCGCCGGTGCGGTGTGTGCTGAATGCGCAAGCAGCCAACCCCGACCTGACCCGCCAGACCCTGGCCTGCCCGCAGGCTGCACCCATGTTGGGCGCGCCCTGCGCCAAGCGGGTCGACGCGCTGGCGATCGCTCCGTATTTCGGTGGCTACCTCGGTACCGTCGAACTGCAGCCCCTGGTGGCCGGCTGGCCGCGTGAGGCCGACGGCCTCAACCGGGTGTTCCAGGAACTGCTGGGCGAAGACGGCCAGGGCCGCGCCGCCAAGACGCCGCTGCAAGGCCGCCATGCGCAGGCACCGGATGGCGGCGCGCTGGCCCAGTCGCGTGGCTGGATGCGCAGCGCCAAGGGCCAGGCCGACGCCTACGGCCTGCCGCTGTGGGCTTACGAAGGCGGCCAGCACCTGACGCCGCCTGCCGGCAGCGAAAACGATCCGGCCTGGCTTGACCTGATAGCAGCCGCTAACCGGGACGTCCGCATGGGCCGGGCCTACCAGCGCCATCTGGCCGACTGGCAGGCTGCAGGGGGCCAGTTGTTCGTTTGGTTCAACCATGCCTCCCGGCCCTCGAAATGGGGCGCCTGGGGTCTGAAAGAAACCCAGTTCTCCGACGCTTTCCCGAAGTGGCAGGCGGTCAAGGCGGCTCGCGACAACCAGCCTTGCTGGTGGGCGGGGTGCTTGCAATGACGGCCTGCCAGCGTCTGTTTTTGGTCTCCGGTGGCGGGCAAAAAGCCCGTCACAACTTGTACGCGGGCTGCAGTTTGAGCCCATCTGAGTCGGCCTTATCAGCCAGCTTGAATGCTTGATCTGTGGAAAAGAACATGAAAAACAACCGAGTTGCCTTTGGTTTCAGAACCATAGGTTTTCTTGCGGATGGCGGCTTAGCGAGGGCCCCGGCCGGTCGAATCACAACGCGTCGCTCATGAAGATGTTCGGTGTAGCGATACCAAACCTACCCAACGCCTGCATGGCCCACCGTTCACAAAAGGTCCAATCGATGAAATTCAACCTGCTCTCCCGCCCCGCCTCGTTGGCCGCTGCCACGGTGATGGCGCTGACCGCTTCGGTTTCCGTCCAGGCTGCTGGCACCCCGTCGAACCACGGTGTGGGCGTCAACCTGAACGGTTTCGAATACTTCTCGCCGGACGTGGCGACGATCGACCAGTTCAAGCGTGCCGGTGGCTGGTTCACCCAGTGCACCTACCCGCGTGACGCCAGCTGCAAGAACTTCGCGAACGGCCAGAGCGGCTGGGACACGCTGGAACAGTCGAAGATGGTCGTGGACGAGAACGGCTGGCCGAAGAGCCTGCCGGCCGCCGGCGACACCAACGTCAAGTACCGCTCTGTGTCGGTGCTGATGTTCCAAGACGACGCCCGCATCCACGCCGCCGGCAAGTACACGGTGGTGTATGAAGGCGAAGGCACGATCGAGTACGGCATGGCCGGTTCGAAGGTGGCCGCCGAGTCGACCGCTGGCCGCGACATCGTCAACGTGACCAACAGCGACAGCTCCGGCATGCTGCTGACGATCCGTGCGACGAACCCGAACAACTACATCCGCAACATCCGCGTGCTGCCCCCGGGCGGCGTGTGCAGCGGCGACAAGGGCGTGTTCTCGCTGACCACCGCCGATTGCACGGCCAAGGGCCTGGGCACGTTGGTCACCTTCGAGAGCCTCGACGGCCGCATCTGGCACCCGAACTACGTCAATGACCTGAAGGGCTTCCGCACGCTGCGTTTCCTGGACTGGAACCGCACCAACACCTCGCCGCTGGCGAACTGGGAAGACCGTCCGCGCTGGAACGACGCGCTGTGGACCGGCTCCGCCGGTGTGCCGGTGAACGCGATGGTGTCGCTGGCCAACGAAGTCGGTGCCGATCCCTGGATCAACCTGCCGACCCACGCCACCGACGACTACGCGCTGCATTTCGCTCGTCAACTGAAGCAATTGCTGGCCCCGAAGCTGAACCTGATCGTCGAGTACAGCAACGAACCCTGGAACTACGGTTTCAGCCAGTCGCTGTGGATGCGTGACCAGGCCGCCGCGACTTGGCCCGACCAGATCGCCAAGGGCGTCAGCGTCTATGACCTGCAGCCCAGCTGGTACGGCATGCGCTCGGCTCAGCTGTGCAAGATCATCAAGACCGAATTCGGTGCCGATGCCGGCCGCGTCAAGTGCGTGTTCAACGGCCAGGCTTCGAATTCCTGGGTGAGCAAGATGCAGATGGACTGCCCGTACGCGGTCTCGAAGATCGGCCAAGCTTGCTACAAGGGCATGGACGCGATGTCGGTGGCGCCTTACTTCGGTGGCTACATCGGTGACATGTCGGTGCGCAGCACGGTCAAGACCTGGTACAGCGAGCCGGATGGCGGCCTGAACAAGCTGTTCCAGGAAATCCTGGGCCAAGATGCCAACGGCAACAAGGTCACCCCGCCGCTGTATGGCAAGACCCGCGAGGCTTACATCGACGGCGCTGTGGCCCAAGTCAAGACCTGGATGACCGCCAACAAGAACGAAGCCACCGCCCGCGGCCTGCCGCTGATGGCTTACGAAGGTGGTCAGCACCTGATCATGGCCCCCGGCGACACCGACCAGCAATGGCTGAACCTGATGACCGCCGCCAACCGCGACCCCCGCATGGCGACTGCTTACACCCGCACGCTGGCCGACTGGCAAGCGGTTGGTGGCCAGGCCTACACGCTGTTCAACCACGTGTACAAGCCCAGCAAGTACGGCGTCTGGGGTCTGAAGGAAACCCAGAACCAGACCAGCAACGTCAAGTGGCAAGCTGTGCTGCCGTACCGCGACACCAAGCAATGCTGGTGGACTGGTTGCACCCGCTAAGCTGACCTGAAGCTCTGATCCTCAAAGCCGCCGGCGCTGAAAAGCCCGGCGGCTTTTTACTTGTCTCAAGCCGCCGCGCTGCCTGCTCCGGTGGCCTTTTTCTTGCATACCCCCTCGGGGCTTGCTACCGAGGCGCATATCGACTGCGTCTTGGCAGCAGGCCCCGAGGCTTTATGCTGCGGGCCCAACGTCCTTGTTGGCCATGACCGTTGCCCGCCTTCCGACCTTGAACCCGACCGAGCCCCCTTCTGGCTTGCTCGTGATCTTGATCGCGCCCAATGTCTCCGAGCAGATGGGCGGCGAAGCCATGAAGGCGCTGCAGATCCTGCGCGAGCTACGCCGGGTGCTGCCCAACACCTTGCAAGTCACCCATGACCGCAACCGAGCCGAGATCACTCAGCGGCTGGGGCTGGCCGGGGTTCACTTTGTCGCCGACACCTGGGTCTCGCGCACGATCTGGGGCTCGGGGGTGCTGCGTGCTTTGCTCAACCCGTGGTTTTGCTGGAAGGCCGTCCACATGGCGGAACAACTGGCGACCGAGCGTGCCGAGCCGGGCCAGAAGGTGGTGATCCACCAGGTCGAGCCGAACTCCCCGGCGATGCCGCGCTGGCTGTCGCGGCGCTTTCCTAACGTGCTCGGGCCGCTGAACGGCAACATCTACTACCCGGCGCTGTTTCGCCACCGCGAAAGCCTCAGCGCTTCGCTGCGGCGCCGATTGCACATGCCGACGCAATGGCTGCGCCGCTGGCAGCCGATTTTCAAGCGCCGAGCCGAGATGATCCTGGTGGCCGGTGGCGAACGCACCCGCCAGTCACTGCTGGCGGCTGGCATCGACCCGGCGACCCTGGTCGACACGGTCGACTGCGGCGTGCCGCAGGCCTTGCTGGAGCGGCCGCGGCTGACGCACCAGGGTACCAACCTGCGCTTCGTGCATTTCGGCCGGCTGGTGTTTCACAAGGGCACCTCGCTGGCGCTGCGCAGCCTGGCGCACACCCGGTTGCCGATCGAGCTCGACGTGGTCGGCCGCGGCCCGGAGCTGGCGGCCTGCCGAGCGCTGGTCGAGGAGCTGGGCTTGCAGCAGCGCGTGCGTTTTCTCGACTGGTACGAGCGGCACGAAGACCTGATCGCCAGCTTCGGCGCCTACCGCGGCATGGTGCTGCCCAGCCTCGAAGACGCCAACGGCATCGTCGTGCAAGAGGCCATGGCGCTGGGCCTGCCGCCGGTCTGCCTGAACTGGGGCGGCCCGCAACTGCTGGTGCGCGACGGCGAATCGGGTTTTCTGGTGGCGCCCGACAGCGTGCAGGCGATCACGCACGGCATCGCCGCTTGCCTCGACCAGTTGGCCGAAGACCCGGCGCTGGCCGAACGAATGTCAGTCGCCGCCCGCGAACAGGCCCGCGCCTGGCGCTGGCCCGAGGTGATGGCGCAGTGGTTGGCGCTTTACAAAAAACTGTGAACCGGAGATTGAGCCCCCACGCCCCGTCCCGGGGCTGCCCCCCGAGGGGGCTCGCGCGGCGGACTGGCAAAGCCAGATCCGCGCACGCCACTTGAAGAAGGCGGCTCCTGCGGAGCGCCTTGGGGTCAACGTGTCGGCACGGTGCCGAACTTGGTCTGCCAAAGCAGCCCCAAGGTGGCGCGCCAGCGCAGCATGCCGGTGCTCAATCGGGCCAGGCTGCTGCGCCGCACGAGTTCGCGCGCGCCGACCAGCAGGGCGGCCAGGCCCTCGAACATCACGTGTGCGGCAAGGCCCACGCGGCCATGGTGCTTGCGGAAGTACAGCAGGTTGCTCTCGATCGACAGCGCGTCGATCTGCCGGCTGGCCGTGACTTCGCCGTCGGACTTGGCGCTCTCGCCGCCCAGGTGCACCACCCGCGCGTCGGGAAAGTAATGCACTTGCCAGCCGGCGTTCTTGACCCGGCGGCACAGGTCGACCTCTTCGGCGTAGAGGAAGAACAGCGGGTCGAACAGGCCGACCTGGTCGATCACCGACTTGCGGATCAGGTAGTAGCAGCCCGGCACCCAGTCGCACTCCTGAGCGCTTTCCGCGTCGAAGTCGGCCGGGTCGATGCGCGGCGTGCCGGTGAACCAACGCTCCAGGCCGGCCTGCAGCAGGAACGTGTTCCACGGCGTCGGAAAGCGGCGCGCGCTGGGCTGTGGGCTGCCGTCGCGGTTCAGCAGCCGCGCGCCCAGCACGCCGCAGCGTGGGTTCGCCTGCATGTAGTCGAGCGACAGCTGGATCGACTCCGGCGTCATGAAGGCGTCGGTGTTCAGCAGCAGCACGAAGGGCGTGTGCACCTTGGGCAACGCGGCATTGTTGGCGCGGCCGAAGCCCACGTTCTGGTCCAGCCGGATCAGTTGCACGTCCGGGTGGTGCTCGAGCAGGTGCTCAGCAGAACCATCGCGCGAGGCGTTGTCGACCACTACGCAGACGCCGCCGCCGATGGCAGCTTCAGCCCGGTGCAGATCGGCCAGGCACTCGTCCAGCAGGTGGCGCGTGTTGTAGCTGACGATGATGGTGGTCAGTTGCATCAGAGGAATTTCAACTCACTAGCCAGCCTGCGCCCCATCCCAGCGGGAAGATGGCGAGGGTGCCGAACTCGAATCGCCAGTCGAGCAGACCGCGATCGTGCTGGATCTTGAACATGAAGGGCACCACAGCCGCTTGCGCGAGCAAGATGCCGGCCAGCGCGCCGGTCATGCCCCACAGCGAGAAGCCCACCGGCACGGCGGTGTACAGCACCACGTTTTGCAGCACGCCGCGCTTGAACAGCTGCTTGGTCTCGCCGGTGGCGATCAGGTACTGGTCCATCACCGTGTAGCGGAAGGCAATCAGCCCGAGCGACAGCATCGCCAGCGCATGGCCCGCCGCGCTGTAGCGGCCATCGTAGATCAGGCCGATGATGCGGTCGGACGCGGCAAACAGGAAACCGGCACCGAACAGGCAGACCGCGTCGATCGGCAGGCGGCATTGTTTGTAGGCCTGGCGCAGCCGCTCGGGCTGCTCGCGCGCCACCTCGGCCAACGCCGGCATGCCGACGAACGCGGCCAGCCGGTAGATCACCTCGCGCGTCGCGTTGACCAGCAGCGCGCCGACGGCATAGATGCCCAGCTCGGCCGAGGTCAACAGCCCGCCCAGCAGGATACGGTCACCTTCGCGGAACAGGTAGGTCAGCAGCGAGGACAGCAGGATCCACTTCGAGAAGTGCCAGGCTGCGCTGGCCGCAGCACGGTCCCAGCCCAGCCGGTTCCGTGGCCCTGGCAGCGTGAGGTGGCTCAGCAGCGTGACGCTGCCCGAGAACACGACCCAGCCCAGCGGGAGCACCCAGAACTCCGGCCAGTGCATCGACAACACGATCATCAGCGTGGTCACGCCCAGCTGCACGATGACCTCGTTGCGCACCACCTGGCCCATCGCCAGCGCACGCTGGGCCCGCGCCAGGTTGGTCGATTCGAGCCCCATCGCGATCGGCACCAGCGACAGGATCGCCACCACGCCCGGCAAGTGCGGGTCGGCATAACTGCCGCGCAGCAGGCCAGGCCACCAGCTGTGCGAGGTGTACATCACCAGCGCCGCCACGTTCATCAGCAGGCACAGCGCCAGGCCGCGGCCGATCTGCAGCGACCAGATGGTGTTGAGGAATTCGGGGTCGTCGCCGCGCGGGTTGTGGATCACGCTTTGCGAGAAGCCGAAGTCCGACATCATCACGACGGCCGAGATCACGACGGTGCCCATCGTCATCAGGCCGTACATCTCGGGCGCGAGCAGGCGTGTCAGCACGATGCTGCTGCCCAGGCGCACCGCCTGCGTCAGCGCGAAGCCGAGGCCGATCCACAGGGCCGCCGATCCGGCTCGCTGGCGCAGGCTGCTGGGGGCCGGCGTGTCGGCGGGGGTGGCGTCAGGCATTGGGCGGGGGGGCTGGGCAAAGCTGCCTATTGTCTCCAAGAACATGGGCCGCGACGGCGCCAGACCGTGCCTTTTGGGGGGCGACTCCAAGGCTGGACTTGCACATGGCGTGCCTTGGCGCCAACGGTGACACACCGCGACCGCGCGTTCGGCGTTGCGCGGCGAGACCATGAGGTACGCTTGCCCCGTCGCCTGTCGCGGCATTTCCCCGCTCCATGCTTGCTCACCTCAAGGCGCTGATCGTCATTCTGGCCGTCGCGCTGCCCGTGTTCTGGATGGCCAGCGCGGCCTGGCCGGCAACGGTCCGCCCCGAGATCCGTCGGTGGCGCTGGGCCTTTCTGCTGGTCACCGCCCTGTCCTTCGTCACGCCCAGCATCTGGATCTATGCGGTGGCGATGCCGGCTGTCGTCGCCATGTTCCTGGCGGCCGATGGCGATCGGGCCGAGCGTGCGGCCATCCTGTGGGCGCTGCTGCTGATGACGGTGCCCAACGTCGGGGCGTACATCCCTGGCCTGGGCGGCATCAGCAATTTTTTCGAGATGACCCATTCGCGGGCGCTCAGCTTTGCGCTGCTGGTGCCGGCGCTGGTGATGATGCCGAAGAAGGGCCCGCGCCGCCCGGGCTTGCTGGGCGTCGGCACGGATTGGTTCGTGCTCGCGTACTTCGTGGTGCAGATCGCGGTCATGGCCCCCTACGCCTCGACCACCGACCTGGTCCGCCAATCGTTCGTGCTGTCCATCGACACGCTGCTGCCGTACTGGGTCTTCAGCCGCGCCTTCAGCCGGCCCGAGGCACTGAGCAGCGCGATGCGGGCCTATGTGCTGGTGGCCTTGATCCTGTCGGTGCTGGCGGTGTTCGAGTCGGTGCGGCGCTGGCCGCTGTACGACGCGGTCTCGGTGCACTGGGGCATCGACTGGGACATGATCGTCTTCCTCGAGCGGGCCGGCCTGCTGCGCGCCAAGGGCTCGGCCGGCCACTCGCTGATGCTGGGCTGTGTGTTGCTGGTGGCCTGGGGCTGGTGGGGCGTGATCCGCACCGAGTTGAAGAGCAAGGCCTTGGTCTGGCTCGGCACGCTGGGCCTGATCGCTGGGCTGGGGGCTTCGCTGGCACGCGGCTCGTGGCTTGGCGCGGCGTTCCTGACCATCGTGATGCTGGCGCTGGGGCGCGCCCCGGTGAAACACCTGCTCATGCTGGCCATTGGCGGGGTGTTCTTCCTCGGCATTGCCGCGGTAGTGCCGGGCATGAGCTTCGTGATCGACATGCTGCCCTTCGTCGGCAACGTGGACAGTGAGAACGTCGAATACCGCCAGCGCCTGCTGGAAATTTCGCTCGGCCTGATCCGCCAGAGCCCGTGGCTGGGCGTGCCGGGCTACCTGAACTACATGGAGGAGCTGCGCCAGGGCCAGGGCATCATCGACATCGTCAATTCGTACCTGGCGGTGGCGCTGACCACCGGCGTCGTCGGCTTGTTCTGCTTCGTCGGCATGCTCGCGTCGATGATGCTCGGGCTGTGGGGCGTCAAGCGCAACAAGGATGCACCGCCCGAGGGGCGCCACATGGCCACCTGCCTGATCGCGACCACCTTGGGGGTGATGTTCACGCTGGTCACGACCAGCAGCATCGTCGTCGTGCTGCAGCTGACCTACATGCTCGCCGGCCTGGGCGTGTCCTGTGCACGCTTGTACCGGCCCGAAAGGCAGTCGCTGCACCCGGCCATTGGGCCGATGGCCGTCCGTCAGCAACAATAGAGGGTTCGCGCTGCACCAGCCCGCGGCCGGCCCGCCAGCGCCGGCGGCCGGGCGCAACCACCCCTGATGGCCACCGTTTTCTCCCCCCTAATTCGCTCGCAGTCCACTGCCTCGCGCCATGACGCTGCCTGACGCCGCCACGGCGATGGCCGCCGGCGTGGTCGTGATCGGCCGCAACGAAGGCGAGCGGCTGATGGCCTGCCTGCAGGCCCTGCGGGCGCAGCCGCGGCCGGTGATCTACGTCGATTCCGGCTCGTCCGACGGCAGCCTGGAGCGCGCGCGCCCGCTGTGCGACGCCGTGCTGCCGCTGGACCCGGCCCAGCCGTTTTCCGCCGCCCGTGCCCGCAACGAAGGCACGGCGCTGCTGCGCCAGCGCCACCCGGACCTGCGCCAGGTGCAGTTCATCGACGGCGATTGCCTGATGCAGCCCACTTGGCTCAACGCCGCCGAGGCTGCGCTGGACGCCGACCCGAAGCTGGCCATCGTGATCGGCCACCTGCAGGAAATGAAGCCCGAAGCCTCGGTCTACAACCGGCTGTGCGCCCTCGAATGGCAGTCGCCGGCGGGGCTGATCGAGAACTTCGGTGCGCTCGGCGGCATCATGATGGTCAAGCTCGCGGTGTTCGAGCAGCTCGGCGGCTTCCGGCCCGAGGTCATCGCCGGCGAAGACTCCGAGTTCGGCGTGCGTGTCGGCGAGGCCGGGCTGCAGGTGCGCAAGCTCGACGTGGCCATGGCCCGGCACGATGCCGACATCCACCGCTTCTCACAATGGTGGACGCGCTCGGTGCGCGCCGGCCACGCCATCGGCCAACGCGCCTTTCTGCATGGCGACGGCCCTCTGCGCGACTGCGCGCGCGAGCGCCGCAGCACCTGGGTCTGGGGCGTGGGGTTGCCGCTGTTCGTGCTGCTGACCGCCTGGCCCACCTACGGCCTGAGCCTGCTGCTGCTGGGCGGTTATGGGCTGCTGGGCTGGCGCATCTTTCGCTTTCGCCGCGGGCGGGGCGACAGTGCCGCCGACGCCTGGCTCTACACCCGCTTCAACCTGCTGGCCAAGCTGGCCAACGGGCGCGGGCTGCTGCGCTTTCAATGGAACCGCCTGAGGGGGCGCTTCCGCATCATCGAATACAAGTAAATCACGAGAAGAAGAACTGTCATGACCACCCAACGAACGCGCGTCGGCCTGCTCGGCGCCGGCTACATCCTGCAAGCCCATGCCAAGGCCTTGCAGGCGCTGCCCGAGGTCGAGATCACCGCGGTGTGCGACGTCTCGCGCGGTCGCGCCGAAGCGGCGGCCGCCAGCTTCGGCATCCCGGGCGTGTTCACCTCGCTCGACGAGATGCTGAAGTCGGGCATCGACGCGGTCCACGTGCTGGTGCCGCCGCAGCTGCACATCGACGTGACGCGCCAGATCCTCGAAGCCGGTGTGAACGCCTTTGTCGAAAAGCCGATGGGGCTGGACGCGACGGCTTGCGCGTCGCTGGCCGATCTGGCCGCGGCCAAGGGCGTCAAGCTCGGCGTCAACCACAACTTCCTGTTCCTATCCTCGTACGAGCGCCTGCGCACACAGGTGAAAGACGGCACGATCGGCCGGCTCGACCATGTCGCGCTGCGCTGGCTGTACCCGCTCGGCCTGATCCAGTTCGGTCCGTACAACAACTGGATGCTGCGCGCCGAAGCCAACCTGTTCTACGAGCTGGGGCCGCACCTGGTGGCCTTCTTGCTCGACCTGGTCGGCCCGCTGGATGAGCTGCAGGCGCGCGCGTCGCTGCCGATCGATCTGCCGGGCGCGCAGCGCGTGTTCCGCCACTGGAGCCTGACGGGCCAGAAGGGCGGCACGGGGGTCAGCCTGGAGTTGTCGGTGCAGCCGGGCCAGGCCGACCGCAGCGTGCGGGTGCGGGGTTATGCCGCCAGCGCCGAACTCGATTTCGATCGTGACCTGCTGCAGGTGCAAGAGGCTCGCACCAACAGCGCCTTGTTCGACGGCCTGGGCCAGGGCCGCCGCAGTGCGGCATCCGTGCGCGCGCAGGCCTGGGGCAACTTCCAGCGCCAGTTCCTCTCGACCCTGAAGAAGGGACCGCAGGCCAACGTCTTCCTCGACAGCATCTCGCGCAGCGTGGCCGCGTTCTACGCCGGTGTGCGCTCAGGAACGCTGGACGAGCGGCTGGACGGCCGCTTCGGCGCCGAGGTCATCCGCACCTGCGAACGCATCGCCGAAAGTGCCGGCGTGACGCTGACGCCGCGTGAGAAACCCGCTGCAGCCGCCGCGCCGGTGAAGGCGTCGACGGTGCTGGTCATCGGTGGCACCGGCTTCATCGGCAAGCGCCTGGTGCGTGCGCTGCTGGCCAAGGGCCACGGCGTGCGCGTGCTGTCGCGCAGCAAGGCCAGTGCACTGTACGAGCTGGAAGGGCTGCCGATCGAGGTGGCCGAAGGGGCGCTCGACGATGCAGCCGCGGTGGGCCGCGCGCTGCAAGGCATCGAGGTCGTCTACCACCTGGCCAAGGCCGTGGGTCAGCGCTGGCAGGACTATGTCGACAACGACCAGAAGCCGACGCGCGTGCTGGCCGAGGCGGCATTGGCCGCCGGCGTGAAGCGCTTCATCTACACCGGCACCATCGATTCGTACGATGCGGCGAGCCCTTCGACGGTGATCAACGGCAGCACGCCGCTGGACCCGGCGATTGCGTCGCGCAACCTGTACGCGCGCTCGAAAGCGGCTTGCGAGGCGCTGCTGCTTGAGATGCACCGCAGCAAGGGCCTGCCGCTGGTGATCTTCCGCCCGGCGGTGGTGATCGGCGAAGGCTGCCCGCCGGCGCACTGGGGTGTCGGCATGTTCCACAGCGACACGCGGGTGCAGTACTGGGGCGATGGCCAGAACAAGCTGCCGTTGGTGCTGGTCGACGATGTCGCCGATGCGTTGGTGCTGGGGCTGGACAAGCCCGGCATCGAGGGCCAGTCCTTCTTGCTGACCGACGACCCGCTGCTGAGTGCACGTGAGTATGTCGACGCGGTGTCGACCTTGACGCAGACCAAGCTGCGCGCGACGCCGACGCCGATCTGGAAGTTCTTCGTGCTCGACGTGGCGAAGGAGTTGGTCAAGAACGCGATCCGCCACCCGAACCGCAAGACCCCGAGTCACCACGACTGGGCCTGCCGCCAGCTGGCGGCGCGCTTCGACAACAGCCACAGTCGCCAGGTGCTGGGCTGGCAGCCGGTGGGCACGCGCGAAGGGCTGATCGAGCGCGGCGTTGCCGCGTCGGTGCGGCATTACCTGCGCTGAGCGGCAAGGGACTCCGGCAATGCGCGTGGCCTACCTGGTCAATCAGTACCCGAAGGTGAGCCACACCTTCATCCGGCGCGAGATCGCGGCGCTGGAGCGGCAGGGCACCAACGTGCTGCGCTTTGCCGTGCGTGGCTGGGACGCCGAGGTCGTCGACCCGGACGACCAGGCCGAACGCGGTCGCACGCATTACCTGCTGCAGCGCGGCGTCGCCGGGCTGCTCGGTGCGTCGCTGGTGCAGTTGCTGGCAGCGCCGGGTCGCTTCTTCGCCGCACTGATGCTGGCACTGCGCATGTCGCGCCGGGCCGACCGGCCCTGGCCGTTTCACCTGATCTACCTGGCCGAGGCCTGCGCGCTGGTGCGGGCGCTGAAAGACCAGGGTGGTGCGGAGCAACTGCACGCGCACTTCGGCACCAACGCGGCCGAGGTCGCGATGCTGGCGCAGGCGCTGGGCGGCCCGCCGTTCAGCTTCACCGTGCACGGGCCCGAAGAGTTCGACAAACCGCAGTTCCTGGGTCTGCCCGAAAAGATGAAGCGGGCCAACTGCGTGGTTGCGATCAGCGCCTACGGCCGCAGCCAGTTGTGGCGCTGGGCGGCGCTGGCCGATTGGCCCAAGGTGCGCGTGGTGCATTGCGGGCTTGAAGCCGCGTTCTTTGGTGACGCGGCGGTGCCACCGAGCGCGGCGCCGCGGCTGCTGTGCGTGGGGCGTTTGTGCGAGCAGAAGGGCCAGCTGCTGCTGGTCGACGCGGCGGCGCAACTGGCCGCCGAAGGGCTGACCTTCGAGCTGGTGCTGGCCGGTGACGGCGAGATGCGGCCGCAGGTCGAAGCAGCGATCCGCCGCCATGGCATCGGCGACCGGGTGCGCATCACCGGCTGGATCTCGAGCGCGCAGGTGCGCGAGGAACTGATCGCCGCGCGGGCGCTGGTGCTGCCGAGCTTTGCCGAAGGGCTGCCGGTCGTGATCATGGAGGCGATGGCGGTGGGTCGACCGGTGCTCAGCACCTATGTCGCCGGCATTCCTGAGTTGGTGCGCGACGGCGTCGAAGGCTGGCTGTTCGAGGCCGGGTCGCCGGAGGCCGCCGCACGCGCGATGCGCGCCTGCCTGGCGGCAGCGCCCGAAACGCTGGGTGCGATGGGCGAGGCTGGCCGCGCCCGCGTGCTGGCACGGCACCAGGTCGATACCGAAGCCGGTCGTCTGCTCAGCGCCTGGCGTGAAGCGCAAGCTGCCGTGGGGGCCGCATCATGATCGTGGCCAGCCTGGTCGGCGTGCTGTTGGGCCTGATGGTGCTGCTGCTGGCCGTGCCGGTGGGGGTGTTCACGCTCGAGATCGCCGCGGCTTGCCTGCCGGCGCGTCGTGGAGTCGGCGCCGCACCGAGGCCGTCGCTGGCCGTGCTGGTGCCGGCCCACAACGAGGCGCTGGGCATTGCCGCCACCGTGCGCACGCTGCTCTCACAGCTGCGCCCCGGCGACCGGGTGCTGGTGGTGGCCGACAACTGCAGCGACGACACCGCTGAGCGCGCTCGCGCCGAGGGCGCCGAGGTGATCGAACGTCAGCACGCGACCGAGCGCGGCAAGGGTTTCGCGCTGTCGTTTGGTGTCGAGCACCTGCGCCAGGCGCCGCCACCGCTGGTGGTGATCGTCGATGCCGACTGCCAGCTGGAGCCGGGCGCGCTGGACGCTTTGGCCGCCGCTTGCGAGCGCAGCGGCGCACCGATCCAGGCCAAGTACCTGATGACGCACGAAGGCCCGGTGGGCCTGAACGGCCGCGTTGCCGAGTTCGCCTGGCGGGTCAAGAACTGGGTCCGGCCGCGTGGCGCCGCACGCTTGGGCTGGCCGTGCCAACTGACCGGCAGCGGCATGGCCTTTCCGTGGGCGCTGATCGAGTCGGCCCCGCTGGCCAACAGCAGCATCGTCGAAGACATGCAGCTCGGCCTGGTGCTGGCGCGGGCCGGTGATGCGCCGCAGTTCTGCGAAGCGGCGGGGGTGCGAAGCACCTTCCCGACCAGCGCGGCGGCGATCGCCAGCCAGCGCACCCGCTGGGAACACGGCCACCTGGGCATGCTGGTCGACCATGCGTGGCCGATGCTGCAGCAAGGGCTGCGGCGCGCCGATTGGCGACTGCTGGGTTTGGCGCTGGACTTGTCGGTGCCGCCGCTGGCGTTGCTGGTGATGCTGGCCTCGGCGTTGTGGGTGCTGGCGCTGGTGATGGGCTGGTTCGGCGTGGGCGCCGGGCCGGTGTGGGGCGCAAGCGCCCTGCTGGCCGTCCTGTCTGTTGCGGTGTTGGCCGCCTGGGTCGGCTGGGGTCGCGCGGTCCTCGCGCCGTGGGACCTGCTGCGCGCACCCTGGTACGCGCTGTCCAAGCTCGCGATCTACCTTCGCTTCTGGTCGCGTCGCCAGAAGGACTGGGTCCGCACCGACCGCGAGTAGCGGCATGCCAGAATTTTTCTGCCAATGAGCTCTCCGCCTGCCCCTTCCGTTTCGCCCCGCTCGCCTGCTGCGGCGGCGTCGCCCTTCCAGATCGCGCCGCGTGCGTGGCCGCGCGTGCCGCTGCTCAATGTCTGGGCCGACGACCTGACCCAGACGCAACTGCTCGACCGGCTCGATGCCGAGGGTGGGTTGGTCTACACGATCAACCCTGATCACCTGTACCACCTGCAGTACAACGCCGCGTTCACCGCGGCCTACCGCAACGCCGACTTCATCACCGTCGACAGTACCTACGTGTTCAGTGCGCTGAGCTGGCAAGGGCACGGCCTGCAGGAAAAGATCACGGGCTCGGACCTGGTGCCCGCCTATTGCCGCCGCCATGCCGCGAACCCCGATGTGCGCATCTTCCTGCTGGGGGCGATGCCGGGCGTGGCCGAGCGGGCGCGCCAGCGCTTGAATGCGGCGGCCGGCCGCGAGCTGGTCGTCGGTGCGCACGGCCCGTCGATGCGTTTCGTCGATGACGAGGCCGAGATCGCCAGCGTGCTGGCCATGATCCGCGACAGCAAGGCAACCACGCTGATGGTCGGCCTGGGGGCGCCGAAGCAGGAGATCTGGCTCGCGCGCTACCGCCAACAGATGCCGCAGGTGAAGGTGCTCATGGGCGTCGGTGCGACGATCGACTACGAGGCCGGCGAGGTCAAGCGCGCGCCCGTGTGGATGCGCCGCCTCGGCATCGAATGGACCTACCGCGTGTTCAGCGAGCCGCGCCGCTACGGCATGCGCTATCTGCGCAACGCCCGCTTCCTCTGGTGGATGGCGCAAGCGCGCGCCGGCCAGTACAAAGACCCCTTCCCGCAGGCCGCTCCGGCGCCGCGCCCTGGAGACCGTCAATGACCAGCACCCCCATCGCCCGCAAGGGCATCATCCTGGCCGGCGGCTCCGGCACCCGGCTGCACCCGGCCACGCTGTCGATCAGCAAGCAGCTGATTCCGGTCTACGACAAGCCGATGGTGTACTACCCGCTGTCGGCGTTGCTGCTGGCCGGCATCCGCGACATCCTGCTGATCAGCACGCCGCAAGACACGCCGCGCTTCGAGCAACTGCTTGGCGACGGCGCGCGCTGGGGCGTGTCGATTCGCTACGCGGTGCAACCCAGCCCGGATGGGCTGGCGCAGGCCTTCCTGATCGGTGAAGAGTTCCTGGCCGGCTCGCAGAGCGCGCTGGTGTTGGGCGACAACATCTTCTACGGCCACGACCTGGGCCGCCGGCTGCAGGCTGCGGCTTCACGGCCGAGCGGCGCCACGGTGTTCGCCTACCCGGTGACCGACCCCGAACGTTATGGCGTGGTCGAGTTCGATGCCGCCGGCCGGGCCGTCAGCCTGGAAGAAAAACCGGTCGCGCCGAAGAGCCGCTATGCGGTGACGGGGCTGTATTTCTATGACGAGCAGGTGGTGGACCATGCCAAGGCGCTGAAGCCCAGCCCACGGGGCGAGCTGGAGATCACCGACCTGAACCGGCGCTACCTGGATGCAGGCCAGCTCGACGTGCAGATCTTCGGCCGTGGCGACGCCTGGCTCGACACCGGCACCCACGACAGCCTGCTGGAAGCCGGCGCGTTCGTGCAGACGCTGGAAAAGCGGCAGGGCCTGAAGGTTTGCTGCCCGGAAGAGATCTGCTGGCGCCAGGGCTGGATCAACGACGAGCAACTCGCCGGGCTGGCGGCGCCGTTGGCCAAGAGTGGGTACGGCCGCTACCTGGAGCAGGTGCTGCGCGACCGGGTGTTCTGAGCGACGGCGCTGATACCGCCCGCGAGCATCAGCTCATCAGCGGGCTGTTCTTCAGCGCGGTCACCATCGGCGGCAGCAAGGCCACCTGCTTGACCAGCTCGACCATGCTGTTGCAGTGCGTCTTCTCTTTGAGGTTGTGCACGTGGCTGCGCACGGTGGCCACCGCCACGCCCATGCGTTCGGCGATCTGAGTCGGGCGCAGGCCCTCGCACAGGGCCGTCAGCACCTCTTCTTCGCGCTGCGACAGGCCGCGCGCACGGGCGAAGGCACCGACCGAGAGTTTTTCCACCAGCTGCGCGCGCTGCAGGGTCAGCAGCACCGCATTGCCGCTGGCGCTGTTCGACAAGGGCAGCGGCAATGGCACGATCGACAGGCCGATGCGCGCCGCCGGGGCGGCGCCGAGGTTCAGCATGCAACGCGCGCCGCGGTGGCGAGCAGCGTCCAGCGCCTCGCCCAGCGTTTGCTGCTCGTGGCTGTCGCGTGCCCGCAGGCGGCGGCTGCGCAGTTCGAGTGGGTGGTTCGAGCCCAGCTCGCGCAGGGCGGCGTGGTTGGCGTGAACCACCAGCGCGTTGGCCGACAGCAGCATCAGGCCGTAGTCGACCTCGTCCAACACGCTGGCCATCAGCCTCACCAGGCCGGCGCCTTCGCCGCCGCGACGCTCGGGCCCACGGTAGGCGAGTTCGGATTCAAGGGCGGCCAACTCGATGTTCATGGTGGGGTTCTTGCGGGAGGCGGGGGACATGCGGATTCCAGGCCACTTGATGATCGGCCTGTGGCGCTGGCACTGGAGAGCGCCGTGCCGGCCAAAGCGTGAACAAGTGGTTACCGGCCCGGCCGACGTGACCTGCATGGGACAATCCCGCGGCATGAGGATCGAGAAAACCGCCATTGAAGGCGTGCTGGTGTTTGAACCAAAGCTGTTCGGCGACGAACGCGGCTTTTTCATGGAAAGCTTCAACCAGCGCCTGTTCGACGATGCGGTCGGCGCGCCGGTGGCCTTCGTGCAGGACAACCACTCCCGCTCGGCCCGCGGCGTGCTGCGTGGTCTGCATTTCCAGCGCGCGCCGCATGGCCAGGGCAAGCTGGTCCGCGTGGCCGCCGGTGCCGTGTTCGACGTTGCGGTGGACATCCGCCCAGGCAGCGCCACCTACGGCCGCTGGGTCGGCGTCGAATTGAGCGCCGACAACCACCGCCAGCTGTGGATTCCGCCGGGCTTGGCGCATGGCTTTCTGGTGCTGAGCGACTCGGCCGACTTCCTCTACAAGACCACCGACTACTACGCCCCGCAGGCCGAAGGCTCATTGCGCTGGGACGACGCGGACCTGGGCATTGCCTGGCCTGACGCCGGCGTCGCGCCGGTGCTGTCGCCCAAGGACGCGGTCGCGCCGAGCCTGCGCGAGCTCACCGTCTGAACCCGATACCCGCACCATGAAAATCACCGTCATCGGCACCGGCTACGTGGGCTTGGTCACCGGCGCCTGCCTGTCTGAGATGGGCAACCATGTCGTCTGCCTCGACGTCGACGCGCGCAAGATCGAGATCCTGAACAGCGGCGGCATCCCGATCCACGAGCCCGGCCTGCAAGAGATGGTGCAGCGCAACGCCGCCGCCGGCCGGTTGGAGTTCACCACTGACATCCCACGCGCCGTGGGGCATGGCACGCTGCAGTTCATCGCCGTCGGCACGCCGCCCGATGAAGACGGCTCGGCAGACCTGCAGTACGTGACCGCCGCCGCCCGCAACATCGGCCGCCTGATGACCGACCACAAGGTCATCGTCGACAAGAGCACGGTGCCGGTGGGCACGGCGGACAAAGTGCGTTCCGCGGTCGCCGAAGAACTGGCCAAGCGCGGCGTCGCGCTCGCGTTCTCGGTCGCGTCGAACCCCGAATTCCTGAAGGAAGGTGCCGCGGTCGAAGACTTCATGCGCCCCGACCGCATCATCATCGGCACCGACGACGAACGCGCGACCCTGCTGCTGCGGGCGTTGTATGCGCCGTTCGTGCGCAACCATGACCGGCTCTTGGTGATGGACATCAAGAGCGCCGAGTTCTCGAAATACGCCGCCAACGCCATGCTGGCCACACGCATCAGCTTCATGAACGAGCTGTCGCGGCTGGCCGAAGCGGTGGGCGCCGACATCGAGCAGGTGCGCGTCGGCATCGGCTCCGACCCGCGCATCGGCACCCATTTCCTTTACGCCGGTGCCGGCTACGGCGGCAGTTGCTTCCCGAAGGATGTCAAGGCGCTGGCCCGCAGCGCGGCCGATGCCGGGCTGCCGAGCAAGATGATGGCCGCGGTCGAAGCGGTCAACGAAGAGCAGAAGCAGGTGCTGGTCAACAAGATCGTGGCCGAGTATGGCGAAGACCTGCGCGGCAAGACCTTGGCGCTGTGGGGCCTGGCCTTCAAGCCCAATACCGACGACATGCGCGAGGCGCCCAGCCGCGTCATCGTGGCCGAGTTGATCCGGCGGGGCGCGACGATCCAGGCCTATGACCCGGTGGCCGCGGACGAAGCCAGGCGCGTGCTGACCTTGGACCTGGGCGATGAGGCATCGGCCCAACAGTTGCGCTTTGTTTCTTCTGCGCCGCAGGCCTTGACGGGCGCCGATGCGCTCGTCATCGTGACCGAATGGAAAGAATTCCGCACCCCGGATTTCGAGGCGATGGCGTCGACGCTGGCTGATCGTCGCATCTTCGACGGGCGCAATCTCTACGACCCGGCGCTGGTGCGCAGCTTCGGCCTCGAGTACCGCTCGATCGGCCGCGCCTGACCGTCCGTCATGCCGGCGCGGCCGGCGTGACGGATTGCCCATATAACACGGCCCGTTCCTTGCCTACTAGGGGGCCGGGGGGGCAAGGGTTCTTTGCCACAATAGCCCGCACTTGCACTGCGGCGGCGACTTTCGCCGCGGTGCCTATTCCGATTTGCCAAAGAGGTTGTCCATGTCCCGATCCATTTCCGTGTTGCCGGTGATCATGGCCGGCGGCAGCGGCACGCGGCTGTGGCCGTTGTCGCGCGCGGGTTATCCCAAGCAGTTCCTGGTGCTGACCGGGGAAACCAGCCTGTTCCAACAGGCCGCCGAACGTGTGGCCCAACTGGCCAGCGACGACATCACCGTCGAGTCGCCGGTGGTCGTGGGCAATGCCGAGCACCGTTTCATGGTGCTCGAGCAGCTGCGCGAGCTGGGCATGGACAGCACCGCCGTGGTGCTGGAGCCGTCCGGCCGCAACACCGCACCGGCCTTGACGCTGGCCGCCCTGCAGGCCCAAGAGGGCGGTGCCGACCCGGTGCTCGTCGTCACCCCGGCCGACCAGACGGTGGCCGACACGGCAGCCTTCAACCATGCGCTGCAGAACGCGGTGCGTGGCGCGGCCGATGGCTCGATCGTGATCCTGGGCATCACGCCCGACAAGCCCGAGACCGGCTACGGCTACATCCGTGTGGCACCGGGCGC
>Ga0307515_10002015_pt1 | contig 44927 bp, 36 predicted proteins | sample 17_EM_MG_FD_194513 | JGI IMG/M metagenome (GOLD analysis project Ga0307515, IMG submission 194513) | Populus trichocarpa ectomycorrhiza microbial communities from riparian zone in the Pacific Northwest, United States - 17_EM | ecosystem: Host-associated > Plants > Roots > Unclassified | place... | reverse complement strand
CTCTAGTTATATTTTTTTCTTATTAAGGTTTTTTAGAAGTTTAAAATAGGGGTTAGATGTAACGGAACCTTATAGTAAGTACTACGGTGGGTCCTATCAATAGGCTAGGTATGTAGGTAATGCGTAAAGTTAACAACGTAATAATAACTAGTAGAGTGGTTACCTAACAGATTAACTCTAATTGTATTCTAAGAATTACTATAAGGAAGGAACTATCTAGGTAGGAACTAAGGGTCCTTAAATATATAATTATACTTCTATAAAATCCTTCTTATATATAATATACGTAATATACGTGATATACGTAACGTTCCTCCCATACCTCGCGTATCTCACGTATTACATTATATAACCTTAGTTACTATTCCTTGTTATATAGTTCTACCAGCTCTATTTTAGACCGTGCCTATATTAACTAACTAGCTTTTTCTAACTCCTCTCTAAGTAGTTATAACATTGTACTTAAAGCGTCCGTAATACTATCTCCCTCCCCTCTATCTTTGTCCTTGAAGATTCCTAATATCTCTAAGTCGTTCACTAAAGGTGTAATGTCTATCTAATTAATTTGGTTAATATTATTACTTATAATACCTCTAAAGGTTTCTAAGCCTCCTTTTTCTTTATAGGTGCAGTATTATACTCACACTATTGCTTTAATACTATCGCTAGGTAAAATAATGCCATCTCTATATTCTCGTTGTGCGAAAGAGGGGTTGGTCTATATTACGCTAATAAGTCCTTTATCTCGGTAACCCTCTTCTTATTTAAAGTACACTAAAGCGAATATTTATTTATCCTACGATGTTTGCTCTATATCTAATGCTAAGTATACGCGTTTTATAACTCTTAATAGTTATTAAGTTTCCTAAGTAATTTGTTATAGGGTTTTGTATTTAATCTACTACTATAAAACTTAATAGTAAGCTTTTAAGCGCTCTAGATAAACTATATTGTTTACAAAAAGCGAAGTAAGAGGCCGCGGCTACTTAACAGCGTGCTCTTAAAGCTTATCTTTTTACTTCTACCCGTCTTCTTCGTCTTAAGAAGGTTTATAAGAAGGTTCGTTTTAAGGAGTGGAAACTTATAAAATAAGGTTTATAGGAACTTAGCAATAAAAGAACGGATTCTCTTCTAATAGCAAAGGAAATAACTTTAAGTAGTTTAGCAATCGCTCTTCCTAGGTCCCCTTTAGGTAACTTATTCTTTAGTAATTCCTTTTTAATATTACCTAACCTATTCTCTTCCAATACTCCTATACCTTTCCTATAGCGTTCTTTAAATTCTCTAATAGTTTCTAGGTAGTCTTATTATAGCCTATCTACTTAACCTTATACTATATTTTATTATTAACGTCCTTATAACTAATAATCTTTAAAACTTGCTATTTATCTTCTTCTTATCCTCTATATATGTCTGCTTTATAGATTAGTAGCTTAACATTTCCGTATGCTAGCTCTAGCATTGCGATATACTATATAGGGTAGATTTTTATCTTAGCTAGTAGGTTTAACTTAAATATAACTGGTAAAATCCTCTAGCTAATTTTAAAAGGTCCTAGTCTAATATAGTCCAACTTCTTACTTAATTATTAACTCTTAAAATTTTTGTATAGTAGTTATACTTTATCTTCCTCCTTAAGATCTGGTCCCTTAGATCTCTTAGCGTCGTAGTATTTCTTCATTCTTTACTATACTACCTTAGCTATTTCTATAAGGTTCTTATGAAGATTTATTAGTATCTCCATTCTTTACTTAGCCGTGCTACTTGTCTTCTTTACTTAATATAGCGATAATAATGTTCTTGGCTTATATCCATAATTCGCCTTAAATAGTGACGTACCCATTTCTTCTTATAGTATTGCATTGTATGCAAACTGTATAACTAGTAATAGCGATACCTAATTGTTCTGTACGTAATTAATATAGTACCTTAAATACTACTCTAGTGTCTAATTTAATCTTTCTATTTAACCGTCTGTCTGCGGATAATATATAGTAGAAGTTGCTGCTTAAACTCCTTATTCCGCCAAAAATACCTCCTAGAATACTACTACGAATCTTAAATCTCTGTCCGATATAATCTTGCTTAGTACTCTATATCTTATAAACACTTCTTTAATATAGATTCTAGCAATATCTTCTACTAATATTTCTTCTGTACACGCTATAAAATATCCCCACTTTATAAGCTTATCTACTATTACTAAGATCGCGTTATAATCTTGTCTGGTAATAGGATCTCTTAATTTTAGCAACTTAATAATAAAGTCCTATAATATAACCTCCTATAGTCTCTCTGGTATTTTAATAGGTTATAGCCCTCCATATGGCTTATATCTCGTTAGTTTATTCCTTTAGCAATTTAGATACTCTCTAGTGACCTTTTTAGCTATCCTCTAGATTCCGTCAATGATATACTCCTCTTAGAGTCTTAACACTAAGCCCGTGGCTCCATTATATCCTTAAGTTAATCCCTTATAAAAGTCTTTTATAAAGTGCTCTGCTATACTTCTTAGGATGTACTTTACTTCTCAATTTTCGTATATATCCGTCTATGGATCTTCTAGCTATACTTTTAGAATTCTTTATGCTTAAAAGCTTTCTAGTATCTTATAGACTTTTTCTAACTCGTCCTCCTAAGTTGTTGTGATCTTTAAATAATTATACCTGATTAATCTATCTATATCCTTTCGTAGTAAAGCCCCTAATAGCTTTTTATTATTTTACAGTTTAGTCTTTCTACTTAACGCATCTGCTTATATATTATCTGTACCCTTAGTATACTAAATCTCAAAATGGTAATCTGTAAGCGTTTCTGCCCATCTAACCTATCTTTAGTTAAGTTCCTTCATTGTTAGGAATCCTATTAGGTTCTTATAATCCGTCTTGACTATAAATGGTTTCTCTATGCCTTATAAGAATGCTTTTTATTTTTTTAGTGCTGTAACTATACCTAATAACTCCTTGTTGTAGATGTTATAGTTTAATTCTGGTGGTGTTATCTTCTAACTATAGTATACTACTAGATGCCATCCATCTTTATATCTCTATATAAAGCATGCTCCTAGTATAAAGTCTAATGTATTTATTTTAACGACTGTCTTTAGTCCTAGTTAATAGATTTTAAGGATTAGTTCCTGGGTAAATAACTCCTTAAGTTCTTTAAACAACTTCTTTTACTCCTCTGCCTATACCTATAGTTCCTCTTTCTTTATTAATTAAGTAAATGGCTTAATATTCTTTAACCATTATACTATAAACCTCCTATAGTAATTGCAAAACCCTAGAAACGATCTTAATTGTATAACGTTCTCTAGTTCTTGCCAATTCACTATAGCTTTAATCTTCTTTAGGTCTATGCTTAACCTGCCTAGTTTAATAATAAATCTAACGAAATCGGTCTTCCTTATAAAGAACTCGCATTTCTTAATTGCTACTAGTATCTGTTCTTCTTATAGTCTCTTTAAAACCTATTTAACGTATTTCTTATATTTTTCCTTAGTTATTAAATAGATAATAATATTATTGAGATATGCTATAATAAACTTATCTAAGTGTTCTCCTAATATATTATTAATTCGCTTCTAAAACGTTGCTAATATATTTGTAAGTCTAAATTATATAACTAATAGTTTATATAGTCCTTCCTTTAACCTAAAGGCTGCCTTTTATTTATCGCCTTCCTTAATTCTAATCTAATGGTATACCCATCTTAGATCTATCTTTATAAAGATTTACGCGTTGCTTATCCTGTCTTAGATTTCGCTAATTAAGGGTAAAGAATACCTATCCTTTCTGGTAATACTGTTTAACTATCTGTAGTTAATGCACAGCCTTAGCTTACCATTTTTCTTTGGTATAAATAGTACTGGATAACCCGCTAATAATTGCAATAGTCTAATATATCCCTTTTATAAGTTTTCCTAAATAAACTCTTTTAATACTTTACCTTCTTCTTTAGTAAGCTTATAGATTAAAAAGAACCTTAAACTTATTTTTGGTTCTAATTCTATCTTATAGTCCTATACTGCATACTCTAACAGCTTTTTACTTTCCGGTAACTATAGTTTCTTACCATACTTGTGGTATCTCTTTAGTATATAGCTTAGCCCTTTTTCTATTTCTTTATAGGTCGCTCCTACTTAGTACTATACTAACTTAGCTTATTATCACATCTTATAGCGTCGAGTATCCTTAATATTAACCTGACCTGTAATCCAATTGATTTTTAGATTGTATTCCTGTAACCAAGGCATTCCTAGTACTGCCTTATCATTCCCCAATAGTAATATATTAAAAGACATCTCAATTTATCTCCCTTTAATAGTTAACTAAATAGGTCCTGTTTTAAGATTAATAATACCTCCTTTATAGACTATCAGATCTCCTAAAATTGTCACTAATGGGTAAGGATACTCCTTTTTCCTATGTAGTAATCCTATTCTTTTAACTACTGCTAGCGAGATATGGTTTCTTATTGCTTTACTATCTATTAGTGCCTTAAACTGTTAATCTTGCTACTTAACTTATAAATTTAGGTGTTATTTTTAAATTCCTTTAAGGGTCTAAGGCTCTACTACTAGTTCCCTTTAGTCCCGTGGGCCTTTACTTTTCCTAACTAATAGCTGCTTAATTCTATTTGTACTTAGTCTAACTTAGGCTAATACTTAGTTTGCTTTTTATCTTTAATATACTATAAATAGGTGTTCTCTAGATATTCCCACTATTATTATTTATCTAGGCATTCTTCTATAAGGAATCTTCCTGGTTAAAGTATTAAGTCCCCTTATTCTTAAACTTCCGTAGAATACCATCTATATATATACTTAGCATTTCTAAACCGTTTCTTATCTGGTGCCCAATACATTCTTATAGGGTATTTTTAGTTTTTTTCTTTTGGGTTTTTGTATATATTATATATATCGTCCACGCATATAATTTATACTAATATGTAGTGCGCTAGGTGTTTTAGGTTAACTCTTAACTCATCTTTATCTTTAAGTTTAAACCTCTATCACGCTAATCTAAACGTTACTATCTTATTTACTAGTACTAATATTTGCATTGTCTCTTTTTAGTCTATAGCTTATTCCTTTAGATCCTTTAACGTTATAATTAAGGCTCCTTTAATGTAACTTATCTGTCTTTTAAATATTACCTAATCTAGTATAACCTTTTTATTTATCTATATATAAAAGTCTTTCTACTTATTATTATGTCGTTGCCTAAACCATTTTTAGTATAGCTTACTAAGTGTATACGATCTGTCCATAAGGAAGTATCTTTTTATTACTACTTTATAATAGCCTTTTATGTGTCGTTCTTAGAACCTAGTTAGAATCCCTAGATTCTCCTCTTCTTCTAGTTCCGTAAGCTACTTAGCTTTAGGTATACCTACCTTTAGCCTATTAGTAACCTTCTATATAGGTGTCTTTTTTCTAAAGTAATTTGGCATTCTTAGCCCTATAGATTGCTTTTACTATATAAAGATTTGTTTTTTAAATTCTTTTATACTTTTTTATAGTTATTATCTTTCTAATAGATCCTTAATATCCTCGTACTTTTTAACTAACGTATTAACTTTTTAATCTTTAGGCTGAATACTTTGTTTACCTAGAATAGTTAACTTTAAGCTTACTTCTAACTTAAGTTTAGCTCCCGCCTTAGTCTAACTAGGTATCCGTAGTATTCTTATCTTATTTTAAGAGTCTTAAATCTCATTTATCTTATCTTAAGAGTCTAATACCTATGGGAAACTCTGTCCCTTGCTTATTTATATATCTTTAAACTGAGCTACTACCCTACTCTATTGGTTTCTGTCCATTATAGGTCTTTAAGTTATCCTTATCCTATCTTTAGAATTTTAGATCTCTCTTATCTCGTCTTAAGAATCTTAAGCCTTTAGCTTTTTACCTTTATTAAGTAGTAAGCTAGCACTAGCAGTTGTCTACTTACTTAATCTCTTTTAGATACTGCTCCTACCATCTTATAAAGTAATAGATACCGTATCTAATGGTGTTATAATACCCGTTACTAAACCTTGCTTTATAGCGGTCTTAGTCTCTACTTTTATTACGTTATTAAGGTTTAGATACCCCTAGTTAGTTCCTTTACTATCTTTATCGCTATTAATTAATAAGTACTCTAACTCCATTATTATTATTACTAATTATTATCCGCACGTTACTGTAATATCTTAATCTAGCTTATAGAGTTAATCTTATTCTTTATCTAACTCTTTAGTTCCTTTAAGTCCTCTTAACTCTGGCTTTTATAGCTAATAGCTTGCACTATACTTAGCGTCTTTATAAATTTGGCATGTGTTGTTATAATAGAACGCAAAACTTCTAATTAAATATTCTTTTGTTCCTCGCAGTACACTATCGTCCCTCTATACGTATATATCTCCTACTAGTTAGGTTCCCTTTATTATATAGTAACTTTAACTATTTTTGCAATCCCTTGCGAAATAACCCTGTTTCCCGTAATTTATATAAGCTCTATCTTTAAACCATTAACTTTACTATAGAGTCCGCCTAAATATCTTCTGCTAATAAGATTTCTAGTTTAGCCTCTGCTCCTTAGTTCTATAATCACTAGATCCTTAGCCTTTAGGTTTTTATAGTTTCTTACTCTATCTCTTATAGGCTTCTTTAGTACCACTTAGGTCTATTAGCTCTGCGCCATACTATAGTTTTTAACTTAGCTTCTGTTATTACGTACTCTACGCCTTATATAACTATAGAACTCTATCCTAACCTCTCTTAGTCTGTTCCCTTTAGAAGATCCTATTATTAATCTTTATCGCTTAATCTATTAATTTCCTTAAGGTATCCGTATCTTTTATTAAAATAATTACGTCCTAGACTTTAGCCTTAAGTCCCTATTTATACTATACCATAAGCGCCCTATTATTTTACTTAACTTATATAGCTAGCGTTTAAAACTATATTATATACTTAATTGCTAAGGTTTATTACGTAATGTTTTAGAGTTTTCTTTCCGCTATAGTTACTACCTCTAGGTCTCCGAATATTTATATAAGTCGCTTTATAAATTCTTTTTAACTTAAGAATATAAACCGCACCTTCTAATTAGTAGTTGTTATTCTATTTATCTGTATTTCTATAAGGTAAGGCTTAAACTATTTAAGTGCTCTTCCTAATAAGAATAATCCTACGTAAGCTATTTAATCCATAGGTGTTGCCAGCTTTGCTCCCTCTTGCGCAACCTTAAAGTGCATTTACATAAGGAATCCTTTAAGCTTTAATCTCTCTTCTAAAAATCTTTTAATTAATAGTAACTTAACCTTTGCTGCGCCTATCCCGTTAATCTGTTATTTAAGCGTCGTATTATTCTCTATTAACTGGTTAACTATTGCTTATAGTTATTTAACCGTTATAGGTTATTGCGAGTTAGTATCTGCTATACTAGTGTCGCCTTCAGACCTTAAAGTAGTTGCCGCCGTCAATAGCGTTATAGTGGCTGCTTTTAGTGGCATGTTGTTTAACTTTCAATACCGTAACTAGGTAGTAATTGTGTAACGGAACCTTATAGTAAGTACTATAGTGGGTCCTATTAATAGGCTAGGTGTATAGGTAATGCGTAAAGTTAATAACGTAATAATAACTAGTGGAGTAGTTGCCTAATAGATTAACTCTAATTATATTCTAAGAATTACTATAAGGAAGGAACTATCTAGGTAAGAACTAAAGGTCCTTAAATACACAACCATACTCCTATAAAATCCTTCTTATATGTAATATATATAATATACATAATATACGTAACGTTCCTCCCATACCTTGCGTATCTTACGTATTATATTATATAACCTCGGTTATTATTCCTCGTTATATAGTTCTACCGGCTCTATCCTAGACCGTGCCTATATTAACTAACTAGCTTCTTCCAACTCCTCTCCAAGTAGTCGTAATATTGTACTTAAAGCGTCCGTAATATTAGATGGATAGATAATATATAATAGTATACTATTGTTTTCCTAAACCCCTTTTAGGACAAGCCCTTTATAATCTCTCTCTACTATAAGGTAATAGCAATTAGGGGCTAACTATAAGAAAGGGGAGTAATATAAGGGATATTATTGCAGTTACCTTAGGTTGTCCTTAAAATAGCCCCTAGATACCCCTTAGATAGCCGTTAGTTATATACTAGAAGTATATACCTATAGTATATAGTCCCTATAATCCTAAAGGCCTTACCTCTTTAAAGATTTATCCTTTTTATAATCTATCCTATTCCTATAATCGTGCCTTATAGCCCCCTATCTATAAAGTCCCCTTATAGTTTTATATAATAATTAATATAATAAGGGCCTTATTAACAACTTTCTTATTTAGGACCGCTTAGAGTACTTCTAAACCCAGCTCTTCTATCTTATTTTAAGATAACGCTTTAAAGTAAAGATCTTTTAATTAATCCCGTATTGCTTCTTTTATATAACTAGTTTTAGGCTTAACTATAATGCTATACTTTAACGCTAAGTAGTTTCGGAAGTTAGAAGTTAACTATATAGCGTATAACTCTATATATAGTATTTATAATAGAATAAAAGATAGGCTTTTTTATTTCATATAGGCTTATTACTGCCTAGTAGATAGGTATTGTAACCGACTACCGGTACCATGTTAAAACGTCATTTGTCTCACCAGCGTACCACCTTGTTTCAGCTGCCTAGCCCTTGACTCGCTTACCGACTCGGTCTACTTTCATGTATATATACCACTTGATTTCCATAGATTTACAATCAAGTTGCTCGTTCAATTCCCACACTGCAAAGCTTACAGGTATACTCCTATATTAAAAGAGCTAAGCGGCCTCTTATATTTTTTAATTTAGAGGTATTAATAGTCGAGAGCTTCTGATTCCACTCTAAAGCCATATTTTATACGATAATAAAGAAGAAGAAGGCGACTGAAAATTTATTTGGGGTATGCCAAGACTTATCGCCACCCTGCTACCCACAATTTGAACACGCAGCAGATCAGCACCCCTAATCTCCCTTTTTCCAAAGTATTACCGGTTAGGCTTCCGATACACCCGTGCAGATATCGGAACACCGCACAGGCACAGAATGACGACTCCTTCCGCTTACTTCGGGCGGAGAAGCAGGATCCGCGAGTTGAATGCTCGGTTTGTTCTAAAGACAATAGGCTTCCGCGAGACTGGTGGGATTGTGCGCGGGATATCTCGCCTCGTACAGGCGTAGATGCTGGGTTTAACTCAGGGAGTGATGGCGGTAGCCGCGAAATGCGACCATTCGGTTCGTGTGGACCTGCGACAGCGGGGAGATGCTATCTCGCCGAGGGGGGAAAGGTAGTGGGTGTATAAGAATGAAGCAGAGCATCGGGAGGGGGAGGGCACAGCGCGGGAACAGGCGGCTACTCTAACACTTTGCTCTGAGGGTAGTATATACTAGTCACTAGCGCGAGCTAAGAGACGGGTCTAAAGATGCTAAACGACGCTGAAATAGGGGTGAAAATATGAAGCCTTAGAACCAAGGGTGGAAGCTCAACTTGACCACACTGACACAAAGAAGGCAGAATGCGCCTAGAGATCAGCTGAGCCAGCCTGGCAAATATCGGCATCCGCTTCTCCCTCTGACGACGAAGCTCGAGTTTCGGCTGCCCCTGCAGACAGTGTACTAGATGCGATTAAAGATACAACAGATGTGATAGGGATTGGACTCGGAGTGATGGATGACTCGGCGGCTAGAGTAGACGACAGAATAACCGACGATGCCGTAGCAGCGATAGCACGGTCACTCGTAGCTGAGAGTACTACGCTGGTAAAAGTAAGACTGGATTTGGCAATAGCAGATGCGTCAAAGGCGGTCGAACCAGATGTGTCAGAACTTATTGATCTGCAAACCCAATGTAGCTTTTAACACGCTGTCTCCGTAGAAAAACTCGGTTCTGCGTCGGTTATAAATCGATTAGCTGTCTCACACTCACGAAATCAGCCAATGGCCTTGACTTACCCGGCATTTCCAACATTAACGTAAGTCGAATTTTTGAATCTCCCCAGTGTGACCATAGCTTCCAACCAATCTTTCAAATCGCCCGTGAAGGACCCGTCAAACTGCACTTCGGGCAGTAAGCTCCGAACCATGATCCCTGTCTTCTCATTCAGGCCTTCGTATAGCTTCCAAGAAGTGCCGAATAAAGAATCGATGGTTGCCGTTGTGCCGTTACCCCAACCAATCGGAAGCTGACCGCCTTCGTATTGGAGCCAGAGCATGAGCTCTTGTGCGACAGTGGAGGTAGAATCGCCTTTAGTATCACTAGTCATGAAGTCGAAGCAAACGTTCCCTAATTAGAGTCATCAGTATGAGCTCATGAGCTTAATCGGCGATTGTCATTTGCCTTTAAAAGTGGAGGTGTTAGTGCGAGTCCAATCATAAGTGGCGGGAATAGAACTGATATCGGAGATAGGAGTCTCGAGATTTTGGGTAAGTCCCACGAATGAGTATCCTTTTGGCACATTATTGCTGTCGCAGCCATGTTAGCACTAGGACGGCATACGGGTTCCAGTGACAGAGGGTCGTGGACATACGTGCTCTCAACATATTTAATATTCGCCGTGCTACTCCACACGACTTCTTGAGCCCCATCTACAGCTGTTATTACATGATCATAGTAGGTGCATTGAGTGCCGACTGTCAGGTCTGCGTTGTAAAGCATGTTGTAGACAATCCAGGGTGTGCCTGTTAGGATAACATAGTCGTAGTCTCCGCAATGATTTGACGAAGGTAGAGAAGTCTGCCGAGATGACATGGCTCGAAGGTCTGAGGGATGAGTAAGAGCTAGTGGCACTGCCGCCAGAGCTGCAAGCGCGACGACGAGTTGGAGGGAAGATAGCATAATGAGTGTGGAGAAGTGAAGATATACGAAAATCAAGTCCCGCGAGTGCACAATTGGACGGAATAAAGAGCAAAAATAAGAACTCTCACGAAAAGAGAAATGTAGCACAGCTACTGCTTAAGGGAAGATGTTGACCTTTGACGGCAGCGGAATGGATGCTTATTTCAACTAAATAGGGGCATGACTGTATAAGATGGCGACGCGGAGACGCTGAGGTTAACATAAATTCTTTATGAAAGGAAGAGATGAATGCGGAGATTGCTGAGGATGAAACACGCTTTTAATTTTAGCACATCTCTCCGGGGAAGAAAAAATTTCCAAAGTACGATGGGAGAGATTTGCTGCATTAATTTAAAACTGATGACATATGTTTGAATGCAAATACTGCAAACAAACACCGTTTATTCATTTTTCCGTACCGACCGTGTACACGTGCAGCAGCACGTGCCTCTCGCGTCCTTTTGAGCCTCGAAGCCTCCCTCAAAGCCGTCCTCAACACCACGCCAAGCCTTGTAATAACCATCTGCACCGTATTGTTACTATAAGTTATGACTGTAGAGGAGCTTTAAGGCGACTTCAGCCATAATTTTATATACACTAAAAATTTCTACACAAAATCAGTCAAGCGGCCAAGCAAGCAAGCAATCCAGACGATTTAACCCAAACAAGCCAAGCCAGCAAGCTGAGGCCTCTCAGCTTGGCTTGTTTGCTTATTACCAGCTCTGGCGGTTGTTAGGACCATTTCCGGCTCCATTGTTCAGAATGATATCCCCAATCGTCAAGTTTACGCAATCCGATATGCCGAAGCAGTGAATTGGGTAGTTTTAAATGTAGAGATTCTTAATCACGGAGATCCCATAGACCTTATTCAGTGTCACGAAGTGATTGGGCCTCAACATGTAAGTATGTCTTTAGAGCGCTCCATAGCTTTGAGGGATTCACTTCGCAATACCGCCGCGTTAGATCCTGGGCCGTCCCACCGAGACTATCCATTCCCGTTTAGTAACTGCGCCTGGCCTAAAAGTGACTGCGATATCGGTGCCGCCGATCTCAATAAGATTTATGTTACCGTTATGATAGTCGAAAGTCTACAGCCAGATTAGTGGTATGCCGCCAAACGATTAAAACAGCGAGAGCATATTGTTTTGCCGGCAAAGGCCACGGTGGCACCCATGTTGTCCTGGTGAAGCGCCGGAAAAATCATCTCCGTGTACCGTCTATTGCGGGGCTCAGGGGGTGAGGAATTGGAGTATGGAGAATTTTTTTTGCAAGGTGAGTCTGCTGAAAAGGAAAATACCAGAGCACCAAATCTCTCGAAGTGGTTATCTGTTCTTTAAGTTCTCTCAACTTTACTCAACACCATGCCAAGCTTCACTCTGCCAAGCTTCACCAAATTATGAGGTAATCACGTGCAACATATCACCGATCTTGCTTCTCTCCTCCCTTCGCTTCTGGAAAACTAATTCCGTCTTAGAGAATCCTCATATTATTAATGCACTGAATTTGTAAGCGTCCGACCCAGTTCGCCATCTCCCAAGCTTTTGCCGACTTCAACCCTCTCACCAGTGGTAATTGCATTGCTGCTCCGAAAACTACGGATAAATATCAATGAAACACGTTGAGGCTCCACATTGCGGGGTATTATGCTTATCCTTCACATACTTCCTTGCCGAATGCTTGCATCGGGACTAGTGCGGCTTCGAATGCGTGGATGTTCCGGCTTTCGATCGTAGAGTTTAATGATAATCCAGGAACAAGCTGAGCTATCTCATTCCACTGGAGAGCCGGATCCTCGCAAGTGCCGAATCGTAAGGCCCACTGAGCAGGATTCTGCTACTAATGCACAGGCATTACAGCGTGACGTGGTTTCTTTTGTCTCGGAAAACTGCCGTCGCGTCGGATGGCGGACAGAAAATGTAGGAGCAGATGCAAGAAATAGGACATGGATATCCCCATACATTACTTTAAGACACCCTGGCCGATTGGCATTATTCTGTTTTCCCTATACCCAACTACACCCTTCTACTCTCTCCCATACAACAGCTCCAAGCTTTACCATGACTCCCATCCCTGCCCGGTACGCCTACCGCCAGGAATATCCTACGAAACCTTCTCAATCTTCATCCAATCCATCTGCACCCCCTCAAACATCCACATCATTGAGCCCTCCGACCCGCTTCACAATGGCGACTACATACACCCTTGTAAAGGACACGACATGCACGCGATCCTGGACCGCGACTACTTCGTTGCCTCCGCCATCATCTCGCCCCACTCAGTTCCCGAGGTGCAAGCGCTAATGCGGTTGTGCAACGAGTTCTCGATGCCGGTGTGGCCGTACTCGATCGGGCGCAACACAGGCTACGGCCGCGCCGCGCCGCGGGTCCCGGGCAGCATCACGCTCGGCCTGGGCCAGCACATGGGGCGGATCCTGGAGGTGAATGTCGAGGACGCGTACGCGGTGGTCGAGCCCGGTGTCACATTTTTCGACTTGCATGAGTACCTTCAGAAGCACGACCCCAGGAACCATGTCTGGCTGGACGTGCCTGATCTAGGTGGGGGCTCGATTATCGGGAATGCTGTGGAGAGGGGTGTCGGGTATACACCTTATGGTGGTCACTAGATGATGCATTATGTTTTGGAGGTTGTGCTGCCGAACGGTGAGCTAGTGCGGACTAGGACGGTGCGATGCCGGATTCGGATGATGCTAGGGCAGGAAGATGAGTCCAGACTTGCACCCGGGGAATAGAGCGTGGCACGTATTCAAATGGGTTTGGGCCGTATAATGACGGCATCTTCACTCAGAGTAGTTTGGGAATTGTTGTTAAAATGGGAATATGGGTAAGCACAGCTATGTTGAAAGGAAGTAACCTGCTGATAAGAATTAGCTGATGCCAAACCCTGGAGGTACATGATTACCTTACCCAGTGATGAGGCTCTTTTTAAAGCTCTAGACATCACTCGGCCATTACGCACACAGATGGTACTTCAGAATGTTCCCACTTTCAGGCACATCCTGCTGGACGCTGCTGTTTATGGGCCCAAGTCATCGTATAGCTCTTCAGAAAAGCCACTTACTGACAAGGAACTAGATAAGATTGCTGCAAAACTGAACCTTGGTCGCTGGAACTTCTATGGAGCTGTTTATAGTCCCGAGCCAGTACGAAAGGTGGGAGGCCATCAAAGGCGCCTTCTCAACTATACCTGGCATGAAATTCCTCTTGTCAGAAGACCGTAACGAGTCGAAGAGTGTGTTATGCACGCGGTCCGACACGCTTCAAGGCATCCCGTCTGTTGGCGAACTTAGCTGGACAGACTGGCTTCCAAACGGCGCACATCTGTTCTTCTCACTCATTGCCAAAATCTCAGAGAAAGACGCTATGAAACAGTATGAGCTCACGAACCGACGTTGTAAGGAGGCCGGAATAGACTTTATCGGCATATTTGTAGTTGGCATGAGGGAAATGCATCACATCGTTTGTATCGTCTTTAACCGCTCCTCTGCCGACTCACGTCGCCGGGCATATTGGCTCATCTGGACTCTAATTACGAACTGTGTCGCGCACGGCTGGGGAGAGTATCGTACGCATCTCGCGTTGATGGACCAAATTGCTAATACATATAACTTCAATGATAATGCACAGATGAAATTGAATGAGATGATTAAAAACGCTCTGGATCCGAAAGGTATTCTGGCTCTGGAAAAAACGGGATTTGGCCCCAGGGGTATGACGAGAGTAAGTGGGTGATTGGCGAAGACGAGTGGTGAAAGAAGGAAAGTAGACGTAAAATTTGGTGGGGAGAAGGCGAAGCTATGAAAGCAGAATAAGTCAGGGAGAGTCTATGTTGTTGTAAAAAATTAGAATGCTAGTAGATAAAACCAAGCCAGTGGGGCAACCCCGTAACTAGGAGGTCGGAATTAAGACGATTGCTCTTTGCGTTGTTAATCAATGTCGCCAAAACTATTATCATCGCGCAGTGCCTTGTAAACTCTTCTTATATTAGGGCCACGAGAATTTATGACCGCGAACGTCCATATATTTATTCCAATACAATCCCTTGCTGTAGGGATAAAGAAGGACTAAAAGTGTTGCATTATAAAAGAGTGTGAGAGTACAACGCAGTAAGGAAATTCTCGTAACCTTTCAAACATTAAATCTCCATCGCGGATGTCTGTCACCTTTCAGTCCATCTTCACTGATGTCATGAAAGGAGCCTGTTGAAGGTTTCTGCTCAAGATATAGACGCTTCTTCCTATTTTTATGGGCCAAGATATACCACAAAGTGCTGATTACTACAATATTCATAGCTAAGTACCCGAGCGCAAAGGAGTGCCCCAACACATATTTTAGCGAGGTATTTGGTCGGTACAATTGCGTTCCGAGAACTGCTCCAAGATTGCCAATGCTGATCTGCATTGCATTTGCAGTGGCGCGCTTGGTCTGTCCAGAGACGTTGTTTGCTGGCCAGGACAGCGCCAAGGCGGTGCTTGGGTAAATGCCAGCAGCAGCAAAAAAGGTGCCCAGATAGGAGACCCCGGGTCTCTTAGTAGGTGAAGGGTTTGCTAGAAGAATTATGTAGCCAAGTATTCCGATGCCGGACGATGCAATGATGAAAGGAGCCCGACGGCCACTCTTCTCGGAGACGACAGCCCAAATAACGGTAAGGATAGTTGCTATGGCATACGGCGGCACGGTAAGAAGTTGGGATTGGGCTGCTGTATACCCCATAGCTTTAATGATTGTTGGCTGAGTTACTGTGGTCAGCCCCTATTCAAGTATTGCACCTGAGGTTTCGCCTACTAAAAATAATGATAGGGTGTACAAAGGAAGACTCAGAGTATGGAAGGCCAGGCCGTACAACCAGCACTTTGGATCTTCAATTGCAAGCCAAACATCGCCCCAGTTGAACTTCTCGTCATGAGCGGCGTCGCTATCGGCTTTTAAGCGGGCATGGATGTATGACTTCTCCTTATCTGATAGCTAACTAGTCGTCAATGGATAGTTGGAGATGAAGAAATAAGCCGCGAGGGAGACCAAAACCGTCAGTAAACCTTCCTAGGATGACGTTAGAAATATTACAGCGCCTGACAAATCTCCCACCTACAAGTATGAAGATCCAACGCCAACCATGCAGTCCTCCAACCCCTCCCATGTGCGCAATTCCCCATGCAAGGATGCCTCCAAATGCACCGGCTAAGGAAGCTGCGCTGAAGAAAAGTGCGATGCGGTACTGTCGTTCTTTGCGTTTGTACCACATAGAAAAGTAAAAGACCACACCGGGAAAGAGACCGCTTTCAGTCATGCCCAAACTGGAGATGTTAGTAAGTATACAAGATGGACTTCAAAAGAGCAATTACAAGAAGCGAACTGCAAAGAAACCCGCAAGGTTTTGCGTTACACCCATGAGAGTGGCAACAACTCCCCATGCCAAAGTCAAGGTAGGGAGCCATAGCTTTGGCGTCGTTCTTTTAAGAACGATGTTACAGGGTATCTGATATTCGTTAGCCAAGCTCAGCCTGCGGCCGCTTAGGAGGTACTTTCCTCGAACAAAACGTAACCAATGAAATAAAGCGTCAAACCAGTGAGGTACTGGTTGCCAGCTATGCGTTTGTCAGATGCGCCTATGGTGCATATTGATCAAGGAAAGCTTGCTCATATGCAAATCAGTCGTTAAGCCTTCCAGCCGGGCATTGGCAACTGGAAGAGTATCAGTAAGATCTTCAATTTGTGGCCTATGGCTTAAGGGATAACGTACCGTTGCTTCTGTCAAGGAAAGAGAGCAAGTAGAGCACAGACACTGCTGGCAGTAGCCTAAGATCAAGTTTCCTCAAAAGCGCCTTCTCATTGACCGGTGATCCCGTTACTCCTTCAATCTCGGAGTCAGATGAGATCGTAGAAGCTCCAGGCCTACTTTCTGCAAGGTCCCGATCTGCCTTTTCCAATACCATGGCTGTGGTAAGGGACCGGAGTGGTAAATGGAATCGTGCTGGAGGACTGGCATACTGGAAAGCCGGAACAAGATTACATATACATACCGTTTGAAAAATGACCAGGGGGGCATAAGACTAGAAATGATGCAATACAGCAATGAAAGCCCACAATACAGCCATGTCGCCGTTGGATTGGCTGGATTTCTCTGCTAACGTCCTATATAGCCTGACCTCGAAGCCATTACTGATTACACGCCAATTATCGCATTGCTGTGGTTGCTCCTTTGGCTGGCAAATTAGCTAATATGGACTGGTTGAATACGCCTTCGCAAGGTACAATGTCGTGATTAACGATCTGCGCTAGAGGGTTACAACATCAACATGACCCGAGTGGATCGCACTAAGGATAAAGCTGCAGATGGGTCTCGATGAATGTATCCTTTAGAACACTGGTTTTTAAAAGGTGCATTGGAGAAATGACTGTTAATTTATTTTTAGCATGAGGTATCCAGGTACCTTCCCGTGCTCGTATGCTTGAGCTTGGTAATATTCGGAAAGGAAGACCATGCCTAGGCCAGCCTAGGCCGGTCTTTTACTTTTCATTCATCATGATCAAACAATTGTGGTCCTAAATGATGTTGGATAGGATGTGTCGAGAGTAACGGGGACGAGACAGCAGAGACAGCCAGGAATAAACAATAAGTCGTGGCACATTTTTCTTTTAGCCTATGCGGAGAACACCAGAGGCTCAACGAACCCAATATTTATCAAATTTTCTAAAAGTTAGCAAACTAGGTTTTTTGGTAGCATTATACTTAACGGGAGATTTCAAGATTTTATCTTTTATCAGCGTTGCGTTGTTACATCTTAGAATCGCAACTGACATACAGTAAATGTTTTGGAACTACAATTACCGATAGCAGCAATGGCCTAGTCATGTTTGGAGAAATATGCTCATCTAAGTTATCCAGGTTTTGTTTTAGGATTGTTCATTTCATCATAATGACCAAGACCCAGAAATTTTGTGACATGCTGTTGGTTATTGAGCTTAGGAATAAGTTTCCATGCCTAGTTCACCCGTAAGGGCCTAAGCATTCCGTAGCTCATGGTATGTAAAATGTATCGGATCCGTTTGAAGCCGTAAAGGAAAGAAACACAAAGAAACTTAAAATAAGTGTAGTCCCGTGGTGAACTTAACACTTCCAAAGTGCCAAGGCAAGTGTGCCCCTTAAAATTTAGCACCGCGAACTTTTATCAACGAAGCGAATGACACATTAAGTCGTTGGCAGTCAGAGAAAATATATCCTGGCCATATCATCCTACCGCTATCCTTCGACTAAGCAACTTCCTCCTCAGCAGCTTCCTCGGACTTGACGAGAGTAGTGGCTTCGCTGGCATAGGTGACAGCATCATCATTAGTAGGAGCTAAGTGAGAAGTCAGCTTTGGAGTTGGCTGTGAGATAAAGCTCCCGGAAACACTTACTGGTTTCAGTCTCAACATCTTTCTTGGGCTTGCGGCCCTTCTTCTTCGGTGAACCACCGTCCTCCTTATTCGCCGCGGGCTTGCGCTTACGAGGAGATGGGGTCTTCTTGGGAGCTCCACCGACTTCGCCATTAGCTTCGGTGGTAGGTGCAACGCCGCTCTCAGTATTTGGATTCTTGCCTTTCGGCTTCCTGGGGGTAGTAGGCTTAGTGATGGTAGCATCACTGAATAACTTTGGCTTTATCTTAGCCCAAGCGTTGGAAGCAGACTTGGGGTTGGACATTCCAGCGAACGCGGCCAGCTTGTCGTAGTCTACCTGTGAAAGGCATTAGCGAGTCTGAAGGTGCTATATGAACGGTCGTTATAGTGCCAAGGAGCATTGAACCTCAACTGATGGTGCGCAATAGGAATAAGATGAGCCTCAATGTGAAATAGACCTATGTACGGACCTCTGGTGGTCCAGATTTGAGTGACTGCATGACCCATCCGAGCATTTTCGACTCTCTCTCAGTGAACAGCGTGTCTGCGGGGGTGCCTTGAGTGTCCGACATTTCGATGATGCTAGATGATGTTTGGAAATGTTTTGAGACGGTATGGATAGATGGAAGAGGGGTTTGAATGGATGGTAGAACTTGAGAACGAAGAATTTTGAGGCAAGACAGTTGGTGGAGTGAGGTGAAGGCAGCTCCTAGATTGTCACGGGTGCGGCCAATACCGTTAGCGTATAATTTAGCATTCACTGGCCAGGTGTCCCGGAGACGATAGGCCCAAATGAAAAGAACTTGGCGATGACCGAATTATAATTTCCTTCGCTAAATCTTTGAGCTATTCGGCAGGAATAAGTTTAAATCCAGAGCATATCAAGCGTCATAAGCCAAATCCAGGAACGGCCATATGTTTCAACATGTGCTTTGAAGATGCGTCTAGACTGCCTCCAATACAGCTTAATAACGCCTGTCGAATACGTAGACTTAGTAAGTTGCTGGTTTTTCTCTAATTGCAATAGCTGGATAAATGGAACTTTACACTCACTCAGGGTCATTCTTCACTCCAGCCCCGCTAAAGTAACACCCTAACCTAATAGCATTGCTTCAAGGTCGAAGAAGAATCCTGCATTTCCACCAACTGCTGCTTGATTGCAGCTTCTGTTGTGGAGGAGTCCAGAATTTAATTAGAAGAAAAGAACACCATTATTAACTCGCTTGAAGCCATTGGCCTCCTTGAAACGAGAAATGAGTTGAGACACGAGACGCGAGCGTCGATTACAAAGCTGTAGTGATAATAGGAAGATGATATGCTTATAGAGGGATCCTGGTGTCCTTGAGCTACCTTTGATAGGAACTGGAGAAGCAATCCAAGGCGTCAGTTGAAAATAAAGAATTCTAACATTGTGTGTTGTTTTCTCGTGGATATGTGATCGATTACTTAACAGAGAACTCCAATCAAGATGCGGGCTAATAAGGCTCGCCTCATGAATAAATTTATGGAAAGAGTCGAGTACTTGAACGGCCTATGCAGGAATTTCTGTATCTGTCGTGCAATACTGAGATTATGGCACTGGTAAGCCGGCACAAAATGGTGGTAAGATGGGATCCATTTAACACGGTTGCTGGGTGGATGTCCGCGTTTTATGTTACCGGATTATGGGAAAGAGAATGGAAAGAGCGCCTGGGGGTCTCGGAGATGACAGGAACAACAAAGAAAACGCCATAATCTCTAGTGGAAGTTATAGGCCATCTCTTCACGTTTTTAGCATCCAACAATCATCAGCAGGGTTGTGAAATCTTCACCCCGCCCGTTTCTAAGGAAAGGGAATACAGACTAAGCAAACTTGCCAAGCCAGCCCACCAAACACCCGGTCTCATCTTCGAGATACAATGTTGACAACTCCATACCACCTCTCTTCAGAAAAGCTTTCTAGTAGCATGGCTTCTGCGGACCCACTAGACAGTGCTCTGTGAGTATTAGCATATTATTTAACCTCGATCCACCTAACAATTTACTAGTGACCTCCTTCGCCGCCTAAACCCTAAGGATGTTAAGAAGAACGTTGACTATCTCTGCCAACTGGCTCCCTCGCTCACAGAAGAACTCCTCGAATCTGTTGATATACCACTAGCTGTTAAGAAGTGCACAAAAACTGGCCGGGACTTTCTCTGCTGCGACTACAATCGCGACGGGGATAGCTGGCGAAGTCCATGGAGCAATGAATTTGAGCCCCCTGTAGAGGATGGAGAGGGTGTCGTACCCAGTGACCGTATTAGGAAGATGGAAATAAAGGCAAACGAAGCATTTGATGTCTACCGGGAGCTGTGAGTAAACGCAGATAGAGTTGGAGGAGAATGAGCTTGGAAAATACTTCGAATTCTATTATGGGAACATCTAGCTGATATTGAGGTCTCTATGATCAGATACTTTGAAGGGGGCATTTCCAGTGTGTACTTGTGGGATATGGACGACGGTTTTGCAGGCTGCGTCTTGCTCAAGAAGTGTACGTCTCCTTCTTGCTAATGACCCCCACACCATCCTATTAGTTTGAGATTTTAGGAGATGATTAATTAATTCTATAGCCGTATTCCCATCGTCCAAGAGCTCTGGTAGCTGGGACAGTATCCATGTATTCGACGCACAGGACCGTGCTCGTACAGCACACTACAAGCTCACGAGCACCGTCATACTCAGTCTTGGGACAGACTCAGAGAACCTGGGGACAATGGATTTGAGTGGCAACATGGTCAGGCAAGTAGAGCAAGATATGGCTGTTGAGGATGATGGTAGTCATGTTGCCAACATTGGCAAGGTGCGTTGTCCCTTAAAACCTTCAATGCAAAGCTTCCGCACAATAAAATGCTGTTGCATTTCTATAACCCTAAAGGTTCGTGGAAGCTAACCCTTTCTTGATGGTTTTTAGATGGTTGAGGATATGGAGTTGAAGATGCGCAACCTCCTACGTAGGTCCACTCTATTGTTGGGCGTTTATCTAGCGTCACTTACTTACGAGAAGCTAACATTACATTTTAGAGGAGGTTTATTTTGGAAAAGGTTCCCTGTCCGAAACCCTAACTATGTTGCTCTTTACTGATGTCTCTTTCAGCGAAGGATGTGGTTGGAGATCTTCGAAGTACGTAGAACCGTACTACCTCGAACTATAGCATGTTTACTGACTCTCCTCACTAGGCATTCCAAGTTTAAGCGAGACAAACAGAGACAGAGCTACCCAGCGAGAAATGATCAACAGCATGGGACGATGATGAATGTAATCTTCTGGCTTGATATCCATGAATATTCTCTTACAGATGAGGGGAAATGCAACATTCAAAATCCCATAAACTGCCATTACGGCTTGGGAAACCCGGGTAAGAACATACCTTTTTGCCATGCATAATGACCTGTGATGTCAAGTTTCTGCTCTTCTAGTTCCTCGCCGTTACTATGGTAGGAAGCGGAGGAATAATACGGCCTTGTATTGCAGCGCAGCCTAGGAGGCTGTTCTATATTGATATATTAGTACATTTACTGTGTAAAGCATAACGTACCGTTTGTGGTGATTTTACAATGAAATATGAATCCATTGGGCTCTTTGTGTGGTTTCTCTCTAGCCTCGCCTGAGCCAATGACATTTAGCGTGACTACTGATCGGCCCCATGTTGAGATTCCGATTGCTCTATCAAGTGTAGCCATTCGAAAGAATCTCTATATGCTAGAGATGCCTTGGCAGGGCTCTGTGCATAAACGAAAAAAGATCGTCCAATCAGCTGCCGTGATCTTGGTCTTGGCGGAAAAGAAGACACAAACGTCACACCTGTTACTACTGCGTCCCGAAAACTATCAACAACTTTTATCCTCGCAGTCATCCACCTCAACTTGCTAGATTAAATATACCAAGCCCTGGTGGATATCACCGTCACTTTGTCCCAAGGTCCCATCCAGAGTTGCCGTGCCAGTGACAGAAAATATCCTCCAGCCTAAAAACTACCGGTAGTATACGGGAATCCGCACATCATCCATATGAGAACTTCCTCTAAGGCTCTAGCATCAAATATAAAGCACCATTATGTTTTCCGCCACCCCACCTAGTATTGGATCATCTCGGCGGAAGCAAGTCTGCAAAAGCTGTAGACAACGCAAGAAGAGATGCGATGTATGTTGCTTCTCCCTTTATCTCCTCCAATTTATGATGAGACTTGAATAACTTGTTGTTCTTCAGGGAGTCCGTCCAACGTGCACATTGTGCCGCAGGTGGAATGTTCATTGCGACTACTCCGCCCCCGCACCAAATTTTAGCTCGCAGCGGGCGTCGATGTCTGCTAGAAGCGACTTGACGTCTTCCGAGACACATGACGGCCAGCCTGAATGGCGTCTAAGCTCGGCAACCGTATTTCCAATGTTACAGCCTTCCGAGAGTAACTCCGGAGGCCTTTTATATCCAGTTCAGCTGCAGAAGGACTTGACAACCTCTTCTACAGCATTCCCATCATTTGATATCGATCCAACTACACTCTTTATTCCCGGTACGGACAGTTGGTCTCAAAATACACCTTTGTCCCCAAATGCGCAATACATGTCTGCTTCCGGTGGATTGCAAAATCCAGAGTTCTCCAGAGATTTCTCTTCACATATAGAGATACCGTGGCAATTTCCTGAATCGAATAATTTTGAAGTGTCTGCGTCAGCAGAGTTGTCCCGCCCAAGCCTACCACCAGACCATCAGCTAATCGAGCTGTTTGAACTGTTCTTTTCGCACTTCTATCCTTTACTACCATGCTTTCATAAAACTACTCTTCTAGGTGAGGTCAAAAGTCAAGAGATACAAAAGCAGGCTCCCTTCCTCGCCTACGCTATCATATCAATGTCAGCGAAGGTCCATCCTAATCCGACAACTCAGGCCTACAGAGACGTATGGTTCAACCAAGCTAAAGAACTGTATGAACTCACCCAGAGAGATACTCTACCAGGTCTACGAGTAATTCAAACTGGGATTTGTATTGCATTTCATGCCTCCAAGCTTGGCCAGTATTCCACAGCTTGGCTATCTCTTGGTAAAGCTTGGAGGCAGGCCTGCGCTCTCAGTCTGAATAGACTAGATGATGAGACCGGAGGTAGGTTTGGGCTTGGTCCTCCGCCAAAGTCCAGTCTGGAGAAAGAGGAGTATCGAAGGACGTTGTGGAGCCTATTCATTCTTGATAGAAGCCAATCCTGGCCTATAGGCTGGCCGCATGGAATAGATGATCGGCAATACATGGTTAACCTACCGATTGAGGAGCGAAGGTTTCAATCGGCAGCAACGTTGGTAGGTCATCCGCTAATCAACATCTATAGATCCGTGATTAATATTTTCCTCTTTTCGGTCTATTTTATATCATAACTGCTCACCATATTTCAGACACTAGATGATATCCGATCCACTCCTTTCAGCCGGAATCTGAGCAAGCTTATTGCAGCGCCCAGTACGCAAGTGGGTTCGGCGGATCTATTCCAATACCTGATTAAGAGTTACGTTATTCTTGGACGTGTAGTGGAGCATGTCCATGACCTCCACGGATCTCCCGACGATGAGGATTATTTTCGTGAGTCCAATTATCTAGACTCGCAAATTATTCGATTTCGACTCAGTCTACCACGGGTAGCCACTTCAATTCTCGCAGCATCAGCTGATGACTACTTGCACGTGGCATGGCTCAATGTAATGCTTAACACAATTGCTATTCTTCTTCATTATCGAGCTACTGTGCTCAAGCCTGCATCGTTGGAGGCGGAAAATGATGAAGAGAATACGCGTTTTGCGCAGTGCGTTGCCGCAGCTCGAAGTACAATTCAGTTCATCAAAGACATGTCACGCGTCTCTCTCGATCCGCTTTTTAATCCTCATATTGCACCCGACATTTACCTCGTATCCTGCGTCCTAATTATTGATTGGAGGCAAACGGGAGATGAAAATGTGAAGTCTGACATCGATATGCTTGATCTATTCTTCGACCGTCTATACGAAGTATACCCTGTGGTAGGGAAGAAGTTCAAAGTCGCGCTCCGGTATGATCTGCAACGTGATAACGAAGGTGTGCGTAAGATGCGCGAAGCAGGCGCTAGGGGTTTACTCGCAGACTGCTCGACATTGCGACGTTTACTGAAGACGGATGAACAACTACAACAAGATAGCTTTCCATTAATCCCGAACCGGGGGTTGCAGGTGAATGGGTAGGTGATATGAGCTATATTCGTTACGAAATTATATTCATTTCTGCGCGAAACTCATCCTTCAACTGCGTCCTGTGACCCCTTGAAACACGACTAAAAATATGGGAACCAAATTTTTCCTAGTCTTACCTACTACCTTCAAAGCTCTCCATCCCCATTGAAGGCTCCGAGTCCTACACTACAAACCTTCCTCCATTCGTGTCGATCACAGCTGCGGTAACAAATTGATCCTTCATTGCATACAAATATGCCTCAGCTGTGTCTTCCGGCTTCCCGATCACGCCCACCGTTGTCTGAGTCACTACATTCTTCATAACCATATCCAGCATCTCCGGTGAGAAGCTGTTAATCAACTCCGTCTTCACCATGCCCGGACTGATCATATTCACCCTCAGCGGCTTCAAGTCGACCGCCAATCCACGCATCAGTCCTTCTATCGCTCCGCCCCAGCCAGCAGCTATCGACCAACCCGGCGCGGGCTTATGCGTGTTAGCTCCGCCGGTAATTGTAAAGGAAGAAGCGGACGTGAGATTCATATATTTCGGGATCAACTTGGCAATCATGATAGGGCCGATGAAGCGCACACCCCCAAGCTTTATAACCGCAGCCGGCGTCGCGTTGGCGATAGTAGGGAAATCCAGCGCATCCCCGGCCGTGAAGGCAATATGGTCGATCTTCTTCTCTCCGCCCGCCGTCACCTTGCTTAGCAGCGCATCGAGATTCGCTTCGAGGGTCAGAGTCGGCGAGGTCGCACGTGTAGCCGTTCAGCTTCTCGGCGGGGACGTCGGGGTAGGACGACCTGAGGCGGCTGAGGGCGTTGGAGAGACGGGTAGGGTTTGAGCTGGAGATTGTGACGCAGGCGCCATGCTCGAGGGAGGCTTCGGCGACGCAGAAACCGATGCCGGATGTTCCGCCGAAGATTAGGATATTGCGGTTGGCGAGCTTGGAGCTGTATTTTTGGGCGTTGGCGGACATGGTGGGTGGTTTTCTGGAGCTGGAGTTGGATCGGTAGGGAGATTGTAATGAGAAGTGAACTTTTTGCACAGAAGGTTTATTGGAAATAAAATCAGTGCGTCTTATGGATATCTTCGTGGGCTTTCCTTTCTTCTTAAATGCCTCTGTAGAACTCCCTCACCCCACAACGGCGTAAATATCCCTCCGCATACTGCCATCTTACAAATCCAGCGGAGATAATATAACCTATCATAGCAAATCCTACCTCGAATTCAGTATTCACTATGAGATCTAGCGGCGGCGACAATGGTGTTGAATTCGTCCGTGTCGGCGCCGCTATGTCTGTTTTCGGACCTGATACGCAGAGGCGGGCCGCTCGTGCGTTAGCGTCGCCGCTCGCGAGGCTGAGTTTTGAGGCGTGATGCACAATACTATCCCTCGTCTTTGTGAAGGTCCTCGAAAGCCTATTAGAGTATGTTTTTGTGATCGTATGGAATCCGAATGGGCTCCACGCTCCCTTTACAAATTTTGAGCTTCTTGATTTGCCATATTCTGGAGACTCTTTGTCTTAATATTCTGCAGATTTACGAGCCCAGGGCTTTTACTTTTGCCAGCTTCCATTCGTTAAACATTTTAGGTTTTCAGCATTAGACCGCGATATTAATGATCTCTGGTCAGGTTAAGGTTCTGCGTTGGATTGGCGAGGGCCTTTTAAAGGGTTTTAGGTGGCTCCCAGACGTACGTTTCGCGTAGTAGCTATTGAACGAATCGAGCTTGGAGCTTTGAGGTGCGGGGTTTTGAGCGATCACGTAATTTGCGCAGACCAAGGATTTAGGAATTGTGTTAGCGGCAGAACTAGATATTTTAAGTTGCGTGATGGCATATTTGGTCACTCAGCGCGCGGCATGATCTATCGGGAAATATCCATTCGAGTTGAGAATCCTATTTGCAAGCTGTCTATCTTCTACTTTCGCCAATTGAGACAACCCAAAGTCTAAAGTGGCTATTCTAATATTACTTAGACAACATATATTACAGATGTGAATAACTCTTTTGTTTCGTTGGAGGGTATCGATAGCGCTTTTGTTGCAAAGGAAGCGAAACATGCTAGCTTCTATGCATGTAGAATATGATTTTAGGATGCAGACTCGAGAGAGGGAAGGCTAGACAAAAAGGTTGCTTGGACGATTGGGCGTGGTTTAAGTGTTTGTGGAATTTACTCTTTGACAGTTCGGTGAAAGAGATGAAACGGCGGGTATTGGTAAAAACGAAAAGGTGTCTTTGCAAACCCGAGGATTTGTGTCTGTGCGGGGGGTTGTGCTTCTGCCGAAGTTCCGTTCGACATTGAAAATCAATGATTCGATGGTCTTGCGTATCGTTGCGCACTTGATCCTTGGCAATTATAAGCTCCGAAGGAAATCTTGGTGACTCAGGCCAGTCCCGCGCTGAAGAATTGTCCATCGCCTCCTTTTTCAGAGGACTCTAGTTGCGCGTATGCAGGTGAAGCTCGTTAGATGGCGTCGTGGGTACCACTGCAGCTGAGCTACGTCTTCTAGATCGGATTAGGTATGTATACGTAGCAAGCCAGACTTCAAGTTTGCCAAAACCTTAGCGGCCACATCAATGGCTTCCTCAGGCAGACCTGTCTTCGTTTAGCTTGAGAAACTCCTTGTTAAGTTAGGCATCTTACCAGCAACCCAAGCAACTTTCAGCGCATGCGAATTTCTATTGATGCCTTTCCGTAATCGATGAACGTAAGAGAAAGTGCCATCAGTTTCCTCGGCTACATCAGTGCAATAACACCCTAGCTGTTCAAAATCCTTTGTCATGTCGGCTAAAGTATGAAAGTGAGTGGCAAATAATGCACGACATTGGTTGATATGATACATGTGGTATAGACAGGCATATCCAACAGCAACACCATCTTCGGGAGTGGTCCCGCGGCCAACCTCGTCCATTATGACCTGATATCCGTAAGTAAGAAGTGTCCGAGGCTAGCAGTATTTTTAGGGTAAAAAGGCCTTACAAATGAGCGCGAGGTAGCTTGCTTCAGGATCTGCGCTGTTTCTAGCATTTCCACCATAAACGTAGACTGGTCTTGGTAGAGGTTATCAGCCGAGCCAACCTATTGGTATTGGTTAATGTGCAAGCTCTAAAATTGTATGTCTCGGGCTACATACTCGGCTGAAGACTTTATCGACTATTCCGATTTCTGCATATTCAGCTGGGACGAAAGACCCTGTTTGGGCTAAAATAGATATCAAGGCATTTTGACGCAAAAAAGTACTCTTGCCGGCCATATTTGGGCTGCGAATATTCGTGAGCTGAAAGATGAAATTTATAAGAGCGGGAGTTGCTAGCTACCCTGTGATGAGCCATATTCGCTCTTTCTCACCCACAGAACAATCATTCGAGGTGAAATTTCGGCCTTGTTCTCCGAGCCCAGCTTCGACTACTGGATGCCTTCCCCCTACTATGTTGTGAGAATTTCTTGAGAAGGTTAGCTAAGCCTTATACTATGGAACATCACCATTACCCGGAGTTCAGGATTGGCCGCACAAAGGCCTTTTCGCTTGCGAGTATAGCGAAAGAGCAAGCAACGTCTAGCTCATCGAGCACGGCCGCATTCCGTCTTAACTTGACCAGATTCCGGATCACTTGGGCACGGAGCTCGCCGAGGACGCTCTGCTCTTCAGCCCGGATCCGGTGCCTTGTTTCGTCAAGTTGGGTACCTAAATGGGTCCACTCGGGCACATGAAAAGAACGCGTCGATTTGCTAATGCTGAGGCTCTTGACGCCATGAGCAGTAACTCGTGAGACATCTTTTCCCTTGACATAACAGATGTGACCGAGATTTGGCGTCCATTTTAATGCCAAGCTTTTAGCACCTGGGTGGTGTTAGAGAATGAGGCCAGGAAGAATTAAGACATACCTACCCAGCCTCTCTTGGAGTTCCTTTTCAAGCTTTGTCCTGTTCTGGGTGAGGGAATCTAACGTATCATGAAGAGTCTCCAGAGTCCGACTCGCACTGCATTTTGTGAGATGTTGAAGAAGTTAAGATACATTTTTCGTACCTTCGGCTCATAATCCAAATGTCATCCCGTCCATCAGTAGCAGTTTTGGTACTTGGTAAGATCGCATGAGGCTTCGGCTGAATGCGCTTTGGCATTTGTTTCAAATCCTCTTCTCCTGCTTCCTGGCCTAGGACATCTTGAGCCAAGCCTACCATTTCCGCAGCTTCGTTGTCCTCGAGCCGGTGGTGCTCGGATAGTCCATCCTCGTCAATAGCTTCGATTATCCTAGTTGCAAGTTTCGTCGGTTGCTCAAGATCGAACCGCTTTATCAATGTAGGAAGACATTTGCGACGTCGTGTTTCCGTTTCAGCTCGATCAGGGTCAATAGGAATGGCGTTGCGTGATGACGAATGCGCATTGACCAAATTTGCAATATCAGAGGTAGTAAGCACTGTTTTCGACAATTCGACGAGATCACCCGCATCGCCCCGACCAAATGAGAATTTTTGCACAAGACGTAATGTATCAAAAGTTCGACGAAGCAGAGTAATAAGATCCTGTCGTAACTGTGGATACTCGAGCATTTCTTCAACGAGGTCTAAGCGCTCGTTGATCACGGAGAGAGACATTGAAGGTTCCGCTGATTGCTCATCAGTATCTCTATGCTTGCAGTAGTTCGCTTGCAGCGTTATTTTACTATTGTAACTTACAAAGTCTTTGGGTCAAGAGTCTTGTCCCGCTGTTTGTGACTGTTTTTTTTAGAGCGTATAGCAAGCTTCCTTCAAATTTACTGTCTCTTATCGTTGTCCTGATCTCCAGAGCTCTCAAGCTATTCTTGTCAATACTCATGAAGTCTTCGGCTTGATGCCTAATTGGAGCTTGTAGTCGGGCTCTTGAACCTTGCAACTGAGTCTTGACATAGTGCAAGAGTGAGCCTCCGGCAGCCACCTCACCTACTGTAAAGTTAGTGGTATTGAAGTCTTCAATTACATCTTCAAGCATTGGGACCCAGTCAGCAACGGTAAGCTGCTCTCCTAATGGTTCCTGAAATGCTATAACATGGCCATCCTCTCGAAGCATAGAAACCAGGCGGGAGTCTTCTTGATCCTTAAACACACGATCGAGGATAATTTCCCGAGGTCCAATTCGCGCGATAGCTGATGGCAAAGAGGCGATGTCTGTGCTTTGCGTGAGGAAGTCCCCGCTGGACAAATCAAGCCACGCCAGCCCAACTTCCGTCCTTGGTAGATTCAGAACAGATGCAGGTTTTCCAACAACTGAGCCATTTTCTGGCGATATTCCTGGCTTCAGCGACTCGGAGTCTACGTGAATGCTTAGAAGATAATTATTTACCAAAGGATCCATGAAATGCTCATCAATTAACGTTCCTGGAGTGATAATGCGGGTGACCTTACGGTCAAAAAGCAAGCCTCCAGACTTAATCTTTTTGAATGCGTCATTGGGCACTTCATCACTGATTGCGACGTACTTATTCATATCTTGAACTAAAATCTTGAGAAACCGGTCGAGCTGATAGAAGGGAAAACCAGCCTAGCAACTTGTGAGGTTATTTTCTTGAAGGGCAGTAAAGTACCTTTACCATTGGAACTAGGCCTTTACTAGTCTTCTTCTTCGCGACTTTTAGGTTCAAAAGCGGGCCATACGTTTCGGCATGCTCGAAATAGAGCTGGCTGATAATTAACAGACGACGCAATCTAAAAAGGTAGTAAATAGTCTAGCATACCTCATAGAAGCCGCCAACACGAGTAAGAACGACGCAATGACTGAATTTGAGCATATTGTTCTTGGCCTGTTGAACAACAGTTGGATATTCAGGTTCATCGTCCGCTTTAGTTCTCTTTTCTAGCCCAACTGTAATACTTCCTTGAGGCAATTCATCAAGTTTCAGTGCAGTCCGGACTTTCGCACCTCGGTGCTGTACTCTTAAAAGGCATACTGCCTTTGTAGGATAATCCGCGCGCCACAGCTCCCCGGAGCGCGACGCGATAAAGGGATAGCCAAGCTTGGGGCTCGAAAGTGGACGTCCTCTATGAAAGTGCCGATGAATAGTCGTATAAATTAAGCGGGTACGTCCTCTTCGTGCGACGTGCTCGATGAACATCACCTGAGCAGTTAACATTGTCTATATGCCTACATACAAACTCTGGTCTAGCCTTGCAGGCCTTGGAAAAGGCAAGCGAGGAAACACCTATGTGGGGTCAGCAGAAAGCTTGGCACGGTTTATTACTTCATGCCACCTTGGAGTCCGTGAGAGCTTCTTGCACCAGATAAGATTTGAAGAAATGAAGAATGATTTGATTCTGCGGACTGCACGAGGTAGTCCAAAGCTCTCGGTGTTTCTTTAAGCGCCATGGTCTAACTATTGGGCAGGGGAGAAGGTTGAGCGGCCGCCGATGTGGGTGATGCGCCAAGGTGAGAAGTATCCAATTCTACCAGCAATGCAAATTGAATAACTAACAGTTAATTAGCTGGACGATACCTCCCAGAGTATCACGAAGCTAAAGGCAGGCACGATTTCTTCGAATGCTGCCGCACGCCCGAGATTGCCTCGACCCTCACACTGCAACCCATCGAGCGGTATGCAGACCTCATTGATGCCGCTATCATATTTTCCGATATCCTCGTCATTCCACAAGCAATGGGTATGGAAGTCATAATGGTGGATCAGAAGGGTCCGCACTTCCCGGAGCCTTTAGTATCGCCTGAAGACAAGCAGTACCAGGAAATTATGGACCGAAAGGTGGATGTCAAAGAGTCGCTGGACTATGTATACAAGGCTATAACACTCACACGCCAGAAATTGAGAGGAAGGGTACCGCTAATAGGGTTCTGCGGCGCACCTTGGACATTGCTGAGCTACATGGTCGAAGGTGGGAGTAGCAAGATGTTCATCCAAGCAAAGACATGGGTTTTCAAGTACCCGAAGGAAAGCCAGGCTCTTCTTCAGAAAATAGCTGAGCTGTGTGTCGAGTATTTAGCTTTGCAAGTTGTTGCCGGAGCACAGGTCCAGTATCTCGCTCTTCTAGGCTTCTTCATACTGACATGTGCTTCAGATGATTCAGGTATTCGATTCATGGGCCGGAGAGCTCTCCCCTTCATCATTTAGAAGCTTTTCACTTCCATACCTAAATTATATTGCGGACAATCTTCCAAACAAACTAAAGGAGCTGGGTCAGCAGCCAGTGCCTATGACTGTCTTTGCGAAGGGTGCATGGTATGCACTGGATTATCTATGCGAATCAAATTACGATGTAATCGGTTTAGATTGGCTACATGACCCTGCTGAGGCGTATAAGGTTGCGCAAGCAAAGGGTAAGGTTCTTCAAGGAAATGCAGACCCCGGTGTACTATACGGAGGCAGAGAAGCTATAACAGCAGTGGTGAAAGAGATGGTAGCAGGCTTCGGTGGCGGCAAGCAAGGATGGATTGCGAATCTCGGACATGGTGCGTAGACGATTATAATTTACTGGCCAGCTTTGCTAACTTATGCCCAGGTATTACACCTTTCGTTAATCCTGATGGTCTGAGATTTTTCTTCGAAGAAATACATAAATATGCAGCGAGCTCGTGACTTGTACATATACGAAAGAAATTCGTCATCTCTAAAAGAGGCTCAAAAAATTTGACTGCCTTGACATATTTTGTACAAAATCTTAGATGTCTGACTAAAGCGTCTCTTCGCCGATATCTTCATTCCTGAACTCGCAGTTAGAATTGTGATCGTATCATCATCGAAGGAAGCACGCGGCACGCACCAATCACCAGGTTTTTCCTTGATGAACTTCTTCATTAACTCTTCGCATTCGGCATTCTTCAACACGACTACTTCAATCCCCCTTTGCTTGAGATAGTCTTCGCCCCCAACGAATGTGTTATTCTCGCCTTCCAGTAGATTTAGTTCTACGCGATGACGGAAATACAATGATTAGTATCTACGCACCGATGACTACGCGCTTGACTTTATACATAATGCATGCTCCCGTGCACATGTCACATGGAGACAGAGTGGTGTACATCGTGGCACCTTTATATGCAGAAGCAGGCAATCTCCCAGCATTCTCTAGCGCTGAAATCTCTGCCTAATGCGACAAAGGTCAGGTCAAGGCTGAACGGAAAAATAACAAATGCTGCGGTGAAGCCATAACAACTCACATGAAGAGTCGCACTCCCTTTCTGGAGGCGCATGTTATGGCCTCGCCCTAGCACTTTCCCATCGGCTGAGACCAGGGCTGCCCCGATTGGTACTCCGCCCTCTTCATCGCCCTTCTTAGCTTCCGCCAAGGCGGCTTTGAAACCGATATCGCTTTGCATGCTGGAGCCGGATGGAAGGTGGAAGAACGGGCGTACTGCGAGGCCAATGCCCGGTGGAATTATCACATTTTTTTTAAAAAAAAATCGCATGGGGTGGCGGGCCAATCGGTGGTGCTAGGAGCCGCTGTGCTTTGAAATAGGCCGATGCTCTGATTTGCCATCAAGCGCGGATGCATGGCTGTCGCGTCTACCGCCCTCCCCAATAACGGGATGCATCCACGCCTCATAAAAGCATTCTTTCCCTCTCTCTAACCCCACTATCGCTCTGACGTGAATTGTTTTTGCTCTTCTATATGTCAGTGACCCTGCCGCTTGTCGTGAGGTGAATTTGGCCGCATTGATCCATTGCGCGAGGCTGCGTCTGCCTGTGGAAATCAAAAGAAGCGAGCGGAATCTTCGTCGGCTGCGCCGATTTGCAAGCCCCGAACTTTGAAGATCCAACAACTTCTCTTCACGACGCTGCTTCTGCCTCCACACAATTTCTCTCGTCATTTAACTCGATCGCCTGCATCTCCCGCTTCTTCCTTGTCTTCCTCAACCCGGAAGAACCGCTCCACCACCCACAGCAGATCTTGTACACTCCAGCTAGGTCAGTACAAACTCCGTCAGCCTGGTCGAGCCGCTGCCTCCGTTACTCTAAGATTTCAAAAGCTCAGCCAGGCTGGTCTTCGTGATTCAGGAAAGTCAAGCTGACATTCACACGGAGCAGCGAAATCACGCGGCAGATCTTACGGGCACCCATTATCTCCCTCTTCGACCAGCCGGCTTACTCTCAACGAAAACCACCTAGCCACTGAACACAACCGAAGCCGTAATCATGGTGAAGGAGACTAAGTTCTACGACATTCTGGGGGTAAGTTTGAAACTCTGATTGCTGTAAGTTGGTAGTATTTATTTACTAACTTTTATAGGTGACTTCGGACTGTACGGAGGCACAGCTGAAGTCAGCCTATAAGAAGGGCGCACTGAAGCACCACCCAGGTATGACCTCCAAACGTTGAGAATTTCGAAAATTCGGCTCGCTAACCCGAACTCTCCAGACAAGAACGCACATAACCCAGAAGCCGCAGAGAAGTTCAAGGATCTATCACATGCTTACGAAGTCCTCTCGGATCCTCAAAAGCGCCAATTATACGACACCTATGGTGAGGAAGGTCTTGAACAAGGTGGTGCCGGCGGTGGCATGGCCGCTGAAGACCTGTTCGCACAGTTCTTCGGCGGTGGGAGTGCGTTCGGAAGCATGTTCGGCGGTGGCATGCGGGATACTGGCCCAAAGAAAGCCAGGACCATCTCCCACGTTCACAAAGTTTCGCTCGAGGATATCTATCGCGGAAAGATTTCAAAGCTTGCTCTACAGAAATCCGTCATCTGCCCTAAGTGCGATGGTCGCGGAGGTAAAGAGGGTGCAGTCAAGAAGTGCACAGGTTGTGACGGCCGTGGCATGAAGGCAATGATGAGGCAGATGGGACCTATGATCCAGCGCTTCCAAACAGTCTGCCCCGATTGCCAGGGTGAGGGCGAAATAATCCGAGACCGCGATAGGTGTAAGCAGTGCAACGGAAAGAAGACCATCATAGAGCGAAAGGTCCTCCACGTACACGTAGACAGGGGTGTCAAGAGCGGCACCAAAATCGAATTCAGGGGTGAGGGTGACCAACTACCTGGAGTCGAACCCGGCGACGTGGTTTTTGAAATTGAGCAAAAGCCACATTCTCGATTCCAGCGAAAAGACGACGATCTCTTCTACCACGCCGATATCGATCTTCTGACAGCTCTTGCTGGCGGAACCATTTACATCGAGCACCTTGACGACAGGTGGTTGACAGTAGAGATTATTCCCGGCGAAGTTATCAGCCCTGGTGAGTAACCCTCGAATAATTCAATTTAAACAAGTAATATCTAATTCTGAGCAGGCGAAGTCAAAGTCATCCGCGGCCAAGGCATGCCATCATATCGCCACCACGACTTCGGCAACCTCTACATCCAATTCAACGTCAAGTTCCCCGAGCGGATTACCGGTCCAGATGATGGTCCCATGACTGAGGAAGCCCGAAAGGCCCTGGAACAGATACTACCCCCACGAAAGATCGACCAGACGCCACCCCCAGATGCCATGATGGAGGACTTCACTCTCGACACCGTCGACCCGACGCGAGAAAACGCCCGGGCCCGAGGCATGGCTATGGATGAGGACGATGACGACATGCACCCAGGCGCGGAGCGCGTCCAGTGCGCTTCGCAATAAATGAAAAACAGGAGTGACGAGACTACGAGGTATAGGAGAACACGAGAAACACATGCATGACATAAGAGGTTCTTAGCAAGGCTATAAGGCGTGGAAGCTAATTGCGGAGCGAATATTTTCCGGGTTGCATTTTCCTCTCCGTCCAGCAGCCCCCTGCATACCAACTCAATGCTGGTTTTAGCAGACGTGTTATCATATACCGCACAGTTACTTTTCCAACAAACGGGGTTTTGTCCATTCGGGGTACTACAGGGTTTGAATGGGGGCTAGCCCTTTTTCCTGGGCCGCCCTTTCCGTTGCGGTATCTGCATTTGTTATGCTCTTTTCATTTTTCTCTTTTAACTTGCAGTAGACAGGCGGCGAGGAAATTATCTTTTTTTCTTTTCATCCCTTAATTCTTCTACTTGTTCTCTTGTACGTGAAAGTGCGCTGCTGCTACCTTTGAGTGCTACACTCTGGTATCCGCAAACCGACACGACGGCATTTTCCCTTTGTCACGTTTCCGATGAGCTGAGGCGTTTGTGTTTTTGCTCCCGATGTGTGACCTGTGTGCTCGCGCGCGCTCTGGTGTCTACGTCTGAAGACGTCCATGGTCTGATATTTGAGGACTATTTACACAATTGCTTTAATTGCCAGATTCCTCCGCGTGCCTCTGATGAAGGAGATTCTCACTTGAACGACTACAGCACAGCGTCATAGACTTTGCCATCTCCACACTCGGCTTTGTTTCCCCGCCCCGTTTCCGTGCCTACCTTGGAGCTCGCCGACTTTTAGCATGTTATAACCAACTCACGAGATGCTCCTAACGATGCTTGGCGGTACCGTCCCGACTTACAGGGGTGTTGCAGCCTGGACCGATGTCTCCGCTAATCTTGGAAGATATAATAGGACCGCGTATTTCTCAAATAGACTACATGGTTACGCCTGCAAGCATCTTACGTGTCGTCAGGGTAGGCGTCCAAACCCCCGTGCGTGAAACGAGCAAAATCATTGGGGTTGCCACAACATCATCCTCACAGCCAACTGAAAGCGCGTATTGAGAGGGCATATCAATCTCAAATTATTGCTAGCGGCTATGGATATAGCTTTTTATCAAAGTATCATGTTGCCGAGGCCTGCATTTCCTGTGGTTTTATCCAACAGGTCAAAGTTATCTAATAATACAGTAGTTCCGTAATTTTCATTAGACCTTGCAGCAGTCTACCAGCTACTGTAATAAGAACTTCAGAGACTCCTTGAATTGGTAAGAGACTTGATGCATTCGAATTACACTATTCATAAATCATTAACTCCTGTTCCATATACTTAGTCGTAAATGTAGTAAGAATGGCTTGTGGAATTGTTAGCTTATTCACCACGGGTTGACTACCGAGGTTTGGAACTTACCAGTTTATGGAGATATGGCCATAATGGTGACACTAGCCCTCCTATCATTGCAGCGCCGAGACCGAATCTCAAGGAATAAATTTCGAGAAGATCATGTCGGATAGAGCACAATCACCAACAAGTGCAGCAAATCCAAGAAACTGCGTTCGGCTCCGACGCAATATCCTCAAGCAGCGGGTCCTGCCAAGCGTACTGATGACAGCCTAGTTGGTTTCAGCAATGCAAGCTGCGGAGAGCAGTTCTGCGCATTGCGTTAGTTGTACTGCCACCCAAAGCTTTGCGAACCTTATTTCGAGGGAAGACGTTCCGGTTGAGGCGGCCGGGCGGTGAAGAAAGGGTTTTTTGAACTAGCGGTTTGTCTTAGGGACATAGGTTCGGGTGTGTCATGCAGAGGCGGAGCTGCGCCTTGCTCTTGTGGAGGAAGTGCTCCCTGTTGAGAAATCACTGTTTGTGGAGAAACCGTTGCTTCTTGGGAGGCCACTCCTTGCGGGTTGTCCTGTCGCGATGGAGACACAAAGTCATCCAATTGGATCAGATCGTCCCGCATATGTGATTCGACACTAAATGGCGGTGCTGATAATTGGTTCGGTGAAGCGGCTTTCTTAAGTCGAAAATCTGGATCATAATGAACACCAACAAACGCCGATCCCCTAACCACTTCCGTTCGCATACCAGGGAGGGCTTCCAACCCAAAAACTGGACTTGGCACTCGTGATGGTACCGCAGAGGACTCATTCAGAGGGCATGTCGACGTTCTTGGGTCGAAATAAAAGTCTGGGTTCCCATGTGGAATTCCGCTGTCCATCAGAGAAAGAACGTCACTGAGTTGCCTCTTTGGTAGGAGCACGGTCTTCTCTGCTTCAGCATGAGATCCTTCATCATCGGAATCCGGTTCTAGCTTAGCTTGGCCGATGATAGATGTATCTTCGGAGGTCGACGTCTGTGAACTTGCATCGTACGATGTATCCTCAGGTTGTTTCTCAGAAGGCGGACCTTTGTGCACCTGAGGAGGCAAAGCACTCGAAGGCTGGGCAGCAACAACATTGGCGGGGCGATCATTTGGTATTGAGAGGAGGGCAACAGGTTGACTTCTTTCATCCATGAACTTTTTGAGATCATTAATTCCAGCCTTAGTAATTGGTTTTGTTCCAATTTGGACAGGCTGACAACACCGTCCATGAAAGCTCCATTCGCTGTCACCCTTCTCATTATCCTTCTTCCTGCAACCATCAAAATAAACCAGCTGAGACTTGATTTTGAGTGCATTCGGCCGTTTTGTTGGGTCAGGATCAAGCATTTCCCTAATTAGAAGTAATAGATGCTGAAGAGTCGTCACATGCGGGTCGGCAAAGGCATCTTCAATAAAATCAAGGCACTGTCGACGAACGGCGGAGAGATTTGCTTGAAACGGGCCACGACGAACTATGGCCAAATCTTTCATGGTCTTTTTGGGCATGCATATAGACCAGCACATTTCTAAAAACACACAGCCAAGCATAAATATGTCGGCGGGACGACCACTGACCTGATGAGCTGCAACTTCGGGAGCAAAATAAATTTGAGTCCCGCGCTCTCCGTTGTTGCTCTCGCTTGAAGGCCGGTCTGAAAAGTCTGTCGAAGTGCCGAAGTCAGTGAGACGGATGCCAGAGGGTGTGAGCAAAATGTTCGATGGCTTTAGATCCTTGTGTCGAATACCGTTTCGATGGATGTAGTATATGGCCGAGGCAAGACACCCAAATTTCTGATAGAGCCACTCCCTCGCAAGAGGCTTAGCCAGAGCACAACTTTCAACCTTGATACCCAATTCTCTGAAATGGTGAATCGGTTCTGTTTTTGAAAAGCTGCGAAGAGTCTCATTGTTTTTGAAGATGTCCAAGTCCCTGAAAAAGGTTGCAAGATCACAGACGGCCACGGGCCACAATACCAAACCCATCACTTGTTTGTGGTTGAATGTTCCCACGAATTTAATGATGTGACGGTGGCTTAATTTCTTCAAAACATCAATCTCTTTCCATTCCCTCGGCTGCCCTAGCCGTACAGTCTTTGTCTTCACTGCTAGTGAAACATTGTGGCATACTATCTTTTCCACATCCCCAGAGGCTCCGGTGCCGAGTGTCTCCTCAAATTCGAGCGGTAGTGGATCTTCGGATGGATAGTCAACATGGGAGCCAGTACCACGACCAGACCAGTCATGCCATATGGGCGATAGAGCGAGCTCTCTGGGCATCTGCCTTAACCGTTTTTTGGCTTCGCCATCTAGACTATCCGTACCCTCTTGGTCCATTGTACCTTCAAGAGATTAGAAACCAGCGGGTGGATATCGACAAGGGGTGCTGGGTCCGTAGCGGTATCCGAGTTTGCTCTTTCTCCGATTGCCGGTTTGTCCGAGTGCCGGTTTCAGGTTTGAATCTTCGCCCTATAGTTCATGAGCTTCTAGGCACCCGGAGGTTGAGGTAGACTTACGATTGCAACAAAGAGAAGCTCGAAGCTCGTGAGGCAGTCCGTCCATAGCAGAGTGCGTTGCGAAGATAAATATCTTCTCCTCGGATTGACACGTAGTAGCTGCATGGTCACGAACTGTGAGTGGTGTTGAGAGATTCAGCAGCCATTGTAGTGATCGCTACGTGGACCTGGCGCGAGGGTTGTTCACACTAACGTTCAACCTGTCAAACGTTCATTCCGCCCTCCTCTATCCTAATCACGGTAAGGCTCCACTTTGCCGAATTCTAGGCGTCTCTCTAAGCCTATTTGGAGCATACCCCAGATAGCCGGTAGCGTGTTCGCTTTCAACCCCGGGGCTCCGCCTCCAAGACAGCACGCCCATTGGGGTTCTGGAACTTGATGCGTGGGAGAGTTTTTGGAGCGAGACTAATGGTTCCCAAGCATCCCAGGCAAACTGCAGGCCCATCGGGCTGAAGTGCATCGAGTCTGCCTACCTGCAACAGCCGCCAGCCTCATACCACACACGTGTTTCATACCAAACGACACCCCCATCCCTTCAGCAGGCAAATGTTTAAGCTTACTAACCTTCCATCTCTCCTCTATTAATGCACCTCGTTTAACATGACCGCTCATAGCACAGGAGCTTTAGAGGGTGATGCCTGACGCCCAGCTGATCCAATGAAGACACACGTTCTTGACTCACCACACTCACCACTCACCTTCCTTGCGGAATCTTACAAGGATACATCACATAATAGTCTTTGTCGAGTATTCGCACAACCATCTCTACATATCCACGCTCGGTTTAATGCTCTGAGGATGTTGGTTACATACAACACGAGCATCCTAGAACGCTTCAGATAGCCCAAAGACTTGGGAATCAAATGGGTGCAGAGAATTGTAACCCTCTAGGAGCCCAATCTCCGTCATTTACGCCCAACTGATATATCTTTCAGCCGTACTTCAGATGGGGGCTTAGGTCATTCCCCGTCCAAGGAGGTGACGTCAGCTTTGTTTCGGTTGATCGGTTGATCGATTGATCGGTTAATCGGTTGGTCGATTGATCAATTGATCGATTTAGTCGATTGCTCTCCCGTATAACAAATTCGGTCTCATCCGTCCAATTTTCACAAAACGCTCCCACGGGATCAGGAAATGTTTGATGTTTACAACTTCGCGCTCAATTCCCGCGCAGCCTGCTTCCTCAACGCATTCTTTAAAATCTTGCCACTGGCATTCTTCGGTATTGAATCAATGAACCTGACACCACCCTCTAACCTCTTGTATTTAGTCAATCGCTCTTCTGCGTGCGCCATTACCTGCCCCTCCGCCAGCCTCGCGCCGGCCCTTGGGATGATATACGCACGAGGAAACTCCGAGCCACTGGAAGCAAGCTTTATGCCGTTGACAGCCGCGTCGATGATGTCCGGGTGGCTTAGCAGTACGCCTTCGAGCTCCGCAGGAGCAACTTGAAAGGCCCGGACTGTGATGACCTCCTAGCCCACCGTTAGATTCCCTATATTTTCGTTTCGAGAATTATCGGAGTAAACAGCATACCTTTTCCCGATCTACAATATACTACAGCTTACTCTCTTTGCCACAATACGCGACATCTCCCGTATGGAAACATCCGTCCTCATCCCAGTCTCTTTTATCAGCTTCCTCGTTTTCATAATACCCCTTCACAATCATTGGCCCCCTCACACACAGCTCACCGACCACACCAAAACCAATAATGTCTCGCCCATCTTCATCAACTATTTTAGCATCCAGGTTCGGTAAGAAGCGGCCGGGCTGCCAGTGGAGTCTTGCTCTGCGTAGCACAACATGGTGGCTATGCAGCTCGTTTCGCTCATGCCCCAGACTTGATTAAACGCGGCATCGTCTCGCATTAAGACTTTTAATCGCACTTGTAGACTACAGCCAAGTGGTGCGGAGCCAGACCACGCGTTGCGGAGGCTCTTCAATTAGTACTTCTTGGACAGAGGCGAGTTGATTATCTAGACGACCGTGGGGGAGACCCAGGTTAACATTAATCGAACCTTACTTCAATCATTTGGCCAGTGCGGAGAAAACGGCATAGCACGTACCATGTTAGCCTCAATGATTTTATACCGTTCTATGTTACAGAGATATGGTTCTAATTCGAAGCAGCGCATTACGTACGTAACAATACCCCCGCGAAGTGGAGACGTATGAGCCCGCGGCAGTATTGAGACGTGGAACATCGGATTACAAAGGAGGCGTATTACCTGGATTTTTGTCAGCTGGATGCAAAACGCTTCTGAGGAAAGTCCTCGCTTACAGTATAATCTCTCTCCTTATACTCCATTACCAGAATATGTTGCGCTACAAAGTTATAGTGCGATATATCCAGCGCTTTTAGGAACCCCGTTATCCCGCAAGAGAATAGGCGCGCTGCGGTCGTATTATCGGGCATATCTTTATCAAAGCGTACCCAATCACACTCTCCATATCCTTGGAGAGCGCTCCACAACTTCAAGATCTCAGGAATGCTCTAGCCGCGCACATCGAAGACGAAAATACGAGAGCGGGGAGTATTGCACGCTTCCGCGGCAATGAGCGCATTCCTTAATAACTCCGGTTCGACGATAAGGCACTTGACTTTGGCTATCTTGAATGCGTGTTGGAACTCGAAAGATGTGTGAGAAGGATTAACACCTGCGAAGACGCCTCCGGCTGCTACGATGCCAAGAAACGTCATAGGATAGTATACCTAAAAATCAAGCTTTAGTCATCTGTAATTTAGAGACTAAAAATCTTCCTAGAATATACGATTTTAAGCAGCCGCGCAATTGAGGCTTGAAAGGAGACGTTTTTGACGCAAAAATATTAAAAATACTCACGTCATTGAAAGGAGGCAGACCTGCTGCAGGCCAATTGCTTTAAACCCCCCGGCCAGCTTTCATACAATAGAGCGGGCTTGACGAGAGCATATTGTCAGCGATGGGTTGGCAGCATCGATGTATATATAACCTATCCAGTCAGAAATTTATGGCTTCGGAGTAATTGGCTGGCCTAACGGGTTGGTCTTGATCAAAAGCCTGCTCGTCGAATATCCATGAGAGTATATCTTTGTTAGGTAAGTGTTCTTAGGCGAGGAAAGGCATATCCAATAAATTGCCAGGTCACTTTTTCCACCAAAGTATCGGTATGGAGGCTAATATAGAAGATACAAGCCGGAGAAACCGCTTAAATCGATGTTGAGGTCACCAATAGGCTTCATCATGAGGTTCTTCAGATTGCTTCTTGGAGTGCGGGGCAATAACCGGGGCCGGTAAGGATTAGAAGGTGACACTGGTGGTTGGTTAACACATCAATTCGAATAGCAGAATCTGACTAAGTGAAATAGACCAAATTTGCAAGTACTGCCTTGGCATTCGGCGATTGTCTACCTTCCCTCTTACCCCCGTCCTTTCCTTCAAGAGCTCCCAATTACATCGCCCATAAGCGTTATCGGCAACTTGTTGGTATAATTCTTCACATCCGCCATAACCTCTTCTGAATCATTTGCGATGGCAGCTTTGAAATTGTCCATGCTCTCCCAGTGCATCAATGCATGCACTATGTACGGCGAATCGGAATCGAGTTTGCACACATGCCAACCCGTCATGCCACGCTTTGTCCATAGTTTTGAAACTAGCGGCATATGCGTGCTCATGTAGTAGTCGAAGTCAAATGTAGCGTCGGCTTCCCTTGGATAAAGGATGGAAACCACGGCCGGCATCCTGATTATGAAGGAATAGACGAAGGTTGGTGCGATCGGTTTTTTAGATTCGTTACCTGATATGCGCGTTAGTCTTGATTTTATAGGATTATAGCAGTCGGTATTTAAATACCTTTCTCGACAAGATTTGTGAAACTCGATTGTGCCTTTCAGGTACCACGCGGCTCCTTTAATACAGCGCCCAGAATTTGTGATGGAGCTTGGTGTCTTATTTCCTTTTAATATATCCGATCGTCGCTTAAATGATTAGCAATCTCCAAGGCCTACTGCGCCAGTAACGGCCCTACAGTAATGTGCACGACCAGCTTCCACCCCCCCCTTTGGCGAGGGCTCCAAATTTTTAAATTCGGTACGCGCATCCAATCTCGCCTGGTTGCCACCAACTGTACATAGTAATTGTAGCGAAGCCGCATGCTTGGCTGCAAGAACTTTGGTTCTGTAGTGTCGTGATCTTCGTCAATATCGTAGGTTTCCACCCGTACGACATTGCCAAATTTCATCGGCAATTGCGGAGACGGCTTTGTATTCGCGTTTTGGCGGAGGCATAAGCAAAAGAGGAAGCGTACGTTAAGGAAATATATGTTAGGGGAGCGTCGTCAAGCAAGTTCTGAATTTGATTCTCCCGGCCAACCAGAATAATTCTCCATGGCAACCAAAATGGTCCTTGCGTGTAGCCACAACCGTTCGCTACAATTACTGGCGAGATTGGATGCGCGTACCGAATTTAAAATTTTGGAGCACTCGCTAAAGGGGGGGTGGAAGCTGGTCGTGCACATCACTGTAGTAATCCTTAGGCATTTCTTTTATTTGAAAGCTCGGCTATCGGTCAGCGAATGACTACAGGTTACCTTTGACCAAACTAAAAATGCTGCCCGGAGAACTTGAAACCTTCGGAAACTTCACTCAATATGCCCGGGATTAGGCAAGTTTGTATGCGCAGATCTAATTAAGTGTAGCGGGCATTTTGTAAACATCTGATTTACAGAGAGTCGGGAGATGGAACTCAAATAACAAGGGTAACGTCCGTCCCTGGGTCACGCAAAACCCACTGTGCCGCAAAATATGAGGGGTACTTCAACTTTAAGCCACTATAATCCTGCGCACACGCTAATATTCACTATAATTCTATATAAGTCGTGTACTGCAGCTACTTTCCTCTCCTACTAAAAAATTACGTTTGCATTGTCGCCTTCGCGCCTGATGCGCAGAGAGCCTTAATTTAGGGCATAACAATGTTCCTTCTTTAGAGCACTGCTGTTAAGCTCTTAGTACTCCACAATACTTATAAACGGTCTTATCCGAGTCTTAGAGACTTACTACAATGCTAGAAAGTCATCATCAGCCTTATGTCTGCTGTGGCGCGCAAATTCATGCACGATCGCTACCCCGGTCGGTACTTCTGATCAAAGCGCTTCCCAATCCTGGCTAGTGCGAAACGACCCCGCACGCCTAACACAATCATCGCCTATGTAATTTACTTATGTCATCTGGTGAGCCGGGCTTGTGGCTGTCGGGCATATGGCTGTGCAAAGACCCGCAGCCTTGCGATCTAACTCAACCTTGGCTGCTGTAAGCCTCCCATTAACTAACTCACTCCTATAGATTCGCCACCTCACAAGGGTCTGGCCGGAGCGTGTCGGCCACCCTCCCTGCTAGTGCTGTCAAGATATCTAAACCTTATACTTTGCTAGAGGGCATTATCTAATTAAGCTTATGGGATGCCGTGGAGGGAAAAGTAGAGGTAGCCTGTATCGCGGTATATCTTACTAATAAAGACGAAACAGCTAGCGAAACCTCTAGAAGTTACTAGAAACGAACTTCTTGCAATATAAATATTTACGGACTAGTAAACGCACTATCCCTTGCACCGATAACTTGCGTTCTTAGAACTGTGGCCTATGCGCACTAGTTAATAAGGTGCACACACGGGCGGTAAGTTATTCTGCCGCATCACTTAGAGCTCTTAGGGCACGTTCGATAACTTTTTTTGGCCAGTTGGACTCCACCAGGTGGGTGCTCTAAAAAAGCCACCTGGGTCCACCTGGGCCCACCTGGTCGCGAACGGGCCACCGATATCGACATCCACCTGGTGGATGCGTCCGTTCGACACCCCAGGTGGATTTTGGGCAGATTGGCCGTCTTGGCAACTGGATGGAGGCGTTCGCGCCAACCGCGATTGCACTCCCAAATCTAGTATAGTAGCGAGTTTTGTCAGCAATTCAAGCCACCTGGGCAGTCTTACCTCAGCGAGCTCAGACGTGATTTTTTAGCTAGCGTCGGAATAACCTACGCCGTCTTCCGAATTGCAAAATCA
>Ga0307515_10002014_pt1 | contig 44928 bp, 51 predicted proteins | sample 17_EM_MG_FD_194513 | JGI IMG/M metagenome (GOLD analysis project Ga0307515, IMG submission 194513) | Populus trichocarpa ectomycorrhiza microbial communities from riparian zone in the Pacific Northwest, United States - 17_EM | ecosystem: Host-associated > Plants > Roots > Unclassified | place... | reverse complement strand
CAAGACATTTCTGTTGAGCCCGGCGTTTGTGGCAATGACAAATACCTGATGATGGATGGATGATGAACAACCAAAGCGGGTGGAGAAGGTCAATTCGGAGCCCAACCCGACTAAAATTCTTGATTGGTATCTGTCTGGTATCCGTGCACGTCCGCTGCGGTCTGCAATCTGCAATCTGCAGTCTGCGCAAAACGGGTTAGGACCGGGCTCGGCGGGTCCCCTGGCCAGGTCTGGTGTGGGGCCCGGGCGACTGCAGGGCCAGGCCGCCAGACCAATAAGTACTGGTCTGGTTCTGATCCTGGTGAGCTGTGTATGTTGTAGACCTGGCTCGCCAGAACCAGTGGTCCGTATTCCCTATTCCCCACAACCTGACGCAGAATGCAGGGACAATCTTTTGCTTTTGAAGCGAATAATCAAAAGTACGAGTTAAAATGCATCGTCTGTCGTCGTCTGTCGTCGTCTGTCACCGTGTGTCATGCTTCGGGTTGCAATTCATCCGATAGAGGAGCGGTGGAAGTACGTATACATACAAATACTAACTCGCGTCACAGAAGCACACAGAAGCCGTCCAGGGTCGCGTCGCGTCGCAATAACCCCCAAATTATCACAATTTCTGTTAACGGAAAACGAAAACCCGCCTCTATATCGCATCTCTTTCGTATCTCTCCTTTGTTCGCGGATATAGTACAGCGTTCGTTCTTATAAATGCCTGCAAAAGTCGTAAAAGTGGTTACCAACCGTATTCCAGGTACGGTGATGAGTGACGAGAGGAAGGGGTTCCCAACCGACGTCGATGACGTGTAGGTTGGGCTCGTCGGGGCGCTCCACGCGACAGTCACGGTTAGGCCGAATGGGCTCATCAACACTATTGAAATGGAGCCAGCGTTGTCACCGCACTGCGAATTTGCATTTTTCTCCAGTGGAGCAACAGCTTGGGTGTTGAAGCCCGGAACTGAGGGAGCAACGTGGCAGGAAAGGGAGTCTTCTACTGCACTTCTTGTGATCGGTATTCGGTATTTGCGCTCTCGATCCTGGTGTGATCTCACCGCGGTCAGCTCGGGAAGATCGCGCTGAACTGGCATTTTACTTCTATGTACTCTGGACTGCACATAATGCATGTCTTACTGTCGTTTTTATTTATCCAATCTAGTTTCTCGGTCACGGTTCTATTTTTGGGCGGGCAGGCGGGCAAAGAAGGGGACAGTTTCTCTGTGGTGATTGCAACACCGACAATTCAAATTGCAAGTTAAGTTGCATTGCACGTCTGCTCGCTGTCCTCGTTCTTACGGCGGCAATTATGGACGGAATACCAAACCTTCGACCAGTAAATCAACCAACCATCAATCCTCTTACCAATTCTCAAACACGGACCACAGACCACGGACCTCCCAGTCGCCGTCAGCTTGGGCTTGGCGCCGCCTTTTTATGTCGGGTTTGTCGGGTGGCGCTTTGTGTTCCACACATTGTCCGTCGTCGTCGGCCGTTGAAGAAACCCTAATCATCCTGTCAGCCAGGCGCGCCACAGCATGGTCCAGTTTTCTTGTCATGGTGTTACGAAAACGAGTTCAGTAATATTACAACTCACCAAAGAAAGCACAATAACTCTATGCAGGCAGCCCTTCTCTGCACAGGTTTATGATCCACCTGATCTTCACCAGGATTCACAAACATGTTCTGGGTTGGCAGGACTTCCCTACTCCACGGGAAACGATGTGCGGCGAAGCGAAGAATTTTGTGGCGAACCCCCCCCACGCCTGTGAGACGGATGACGAGATCACCCGTGAATGCTGTGTTGTGAGCTCGCATTTCCTGCGGAACCTTGGCGCCCTTCCTTGATTTCCGACGTTTCCGGCGACCCGCTCAACAGCGACCAGACCGAACGAATCATCCTCAAGCCTCAAGAGTCGGGAGGAACAGCTGGAAACACAGCACAAGCACGACGCAAAGGGGACTGGCAGCTGGAGCTTGCTAGCGCGCAACTGAGCGCGTTCCCGGTGATCCCGGCATCTTGTTGAGTGGGTTGGACAAACTCCCACCAAGCCTGCATCTGTTCCACCTTCTGCACACTCTCAGAAACTGCCGTTGGTGAGCGTCGCGAGCCGTCTTCGCAGAAATAAAGAAGGTACGAAGGGCCTCCCCTTGAACGGACGGCGCTACGATTCTGCACGAAGACTCGTCAGTGTACACGCTCAAGAGCGACGTGTGAGCCAATACGGATTTGGGTTGAATGAGACAAAGAGGGTAAACGGGTCGGAAAGACAGCATCGGGGTGTACTTCCTTACTGGGGTTGGGGGTGTCGCTTAAATTAGGTGGATGATGATGGCGTGATCGTTGGGCGGTTTACGGTAAACATCAATGCGACGAAAGATTGGCGAAGCGCACCGGGTGTGTACGGAGCTAAACGAAATGCAGCAAAATACTCACCTTGTTTATTTGCTTACTTGACTCGGCACAAAAATCTGGCTAACCTGATATATGTATAGCTTATAATGAACACCCTTGGAGACCTTACGGAATGCTCTTTGTCTCGTTTGATTATACTCTGATATACGGTGAGGCAGGAACTTTTCTTGCATTTCCTTGGACTCTAGGTAGGCACTGTAAATACGAGAACATGCACTATGCAGCCCCTAGCCTAGGTAACCATAACTATATGAATACTTAATATGCAATATGGTCAGGCGGTCGTTCTCCGCCACCCAGCCTCCAGGGAAGTGGTTGCTCGCAGAAGTCACGCCGATGTATTATGCACGTCGATGTATTGTGATATCTACACAGAGGCAGAGTGTAGAACGAGCCTGTAGAAGTGCTTATTGTGGTGCCCAAAAAAACAGAAACGCTGCAGCCTCGTGGTCTCCATACCAGCGTGCACGAAATAGACACACTGGTGGGTTTTTACATATTTTCATCAAGTAGACGCAACGGCCGTGCAACGGACTCGTAGGGCGATCACTTTCGCGTGGAGGCCGTTACTCCGTTGCTTGTTTCTGGGCTCGGATAAGTCCCGAAGCCTGCAGGACTCATATAATAGGTCTCTGCGAGTGGAGGTGTGTTCAGGCGTGGTTTACGCGAGGTGGGTCGACGTACGTGTCCGCTCTCCCGCAAGCAAGCAAGCTCCTTCCATCCACGACCGAGGATGCCGGCCAACTCGACGACGCCGAGCCTGGACCTCGCAGACACCGACTGGGAGGTACCCAGCGTTACGAATAGCATTCCCACACCACTTGCAAGCGATGATGAGCTCGATGACTTCTCCGCGCCGTCCGTTCTCGATGACGGCGAGCCGTGGGAGTCGATGTACGAGGATAATGACCGACATATGTTCAAATCTTCATCTAGCTCCATGCATCTCGTAGTCGCAGGCCTTATCGCTGAGCCACAGCTGCCCGTCAGTGCACACGCCACCTCCGCGTCTGCCGATGACAACCAGCCTAAATCCGAGGCAATGGAGGCATCTACCTCACAACCCCAATCGATGACGAATTCAAGTTCTACTTTCTCTTATTCCTTCCCCGACCCGCTCTCTACTTCGTTACTCGAGGAGAAGGACATCCAAGTCCGCCGCAAAGCTGAAGGCTCCGAAATCACTAGCAGTGACATAGATACCCATTCTGTGATCGACTCAGTCGCTGATCTCGACAAGCCCGTTGAGCAGGAGCTATTGCCACCCAGGCCTCACCGGCGAGCGTTCCAAGCTCCTACACTCTACACAGCGTACGTAGCCTGTGTTGCGAACGTCACTGCCCTATTTCACGCTAATACCGTTCTCAGTGGGATCGCTATAGCCGCCGTAGTCCTTGGCTGCGCGCTTCATTCGGCGTTTCCTCCACCAACAAGAGCCCCTCTTCCAGCGACAACCACCCCATCTCCAACTCCGACTTCCAAATGGTATAACCCCCTTGGTCGCCTTAACGCCTCCGCAATTGCCTCCCAAAGCACGGTGGCAACCTTGCCTTCCGTCCTTGACAAGGTGACCGACCAAAGCACTTCGACTTTACCAATATCGACTGCAACAAGAGAGGACACTCAGCGACCCGCCGGCGCACGGGAAGAATCCAAATCGTACAAGCCATTCAAGTGGTTTGCAACGCTTCCACCTGCTGAGCGTCCTGCACCTCTCCTATTGGAACCACCCTTGTCGCAATCAAATAGAGGACCCTCTCTGGGTGGCTCTGCGGGTATCCACCCTCCTATCACAACTCAGTCATCCGCGTCCAACGCCAAGTCTGTGCCGGAAACTCCCTCTACGGAGCCTTCGACACCAGAATGGACAATCATGCTCGAGAAATCTTTATCTCCACTCTCCGCTTTCACGACCTCTCTTTCAATTTCCTACGATTCTTTACGTCGTATCCTTCTCAATGATCTGCAAGATTTACTGAAAGCCCTTGATGAGATTTATTCCTTTGTGTCTCAACAAATTCAACAATCGCGCGATGCTGTTGCCTACCTTACCGCCCAATCTCGGACATGCGTCGACTACCTAAACGAGAAACTTCAAGAGTACACCGGGACCGACCTTACTGCCCTGGGTACACACGATGTCCTCGAAATAGTCGAGAATCATTTTGAACGCAGCCATGCGCGGGCAAAGGAGAATGCACGGAGACTCAAGGGCGCAGTCATCAAGAGCGGGACGGAGGTCGTGAAGGTCGTCGGAGAGGAACTCAAAATGAGAAATCAGGTTGCTTTGCAGAATGCAAGAGCGCTGGGAGTGGCTGTCCAACAGCGGTTTAACGCCGCAAGATATGCGGTAGCCAAAGAAGTTTAAGATTTACACACACACGAAGTCGCGAAATATACTCCTTTCTTCCACGTAGTTGATTTGTTTGGCTTGCTGCATTGCTTATGGTTTGCCATGGACTTGTGTCCTGGCCCGGCTCATTCCCTGTATTATAACACCCACTATTTCTCACAGATAGCATGTTCTGGTGCACAATGACCCACGGCGTTGGATCTGCAATTCCGAGCACCGCTGGAATCCCCCAGTTCGCTGGAGGTCCAGTTTAGACCCGCGGATTGCATGACTAGCTATGCTGACGGCGCTAACTCATATAATTTTTCATTTGAACACCACCACACTCAAATCGCGTAACCCCAGCGAGTGCACGCGAGTGCATCGATTGTTTGTCCCGGTCTTTCTTTGTAAATTCGTGCCAGAGTTTCTGGATTTGGCGGTATATCATTGGCGATGAGGAGAATAACTTGAATTTTGCGCTTGGGCGGGATATCGGTATTTGTCGGGAAAGTCTCTGGAGCGTGCATGGAACGCCTAGTGCAATGGGCATTGTCGTGAAAGCATCATATAAAAGTAGGAGCAATAGAGCTCGAACTAGAGTGGGAGATGTCCCTAACCGTAGACATAAATACCCAAGGGAGAGCATGTAAGGAGGGGGGGCTCTGGAACAATTTGATGAAGGGGTTGCTGAGCTTCATGGGAGAGCCAAACGGATTGGTGTCTTCAGAAAAGAAGAACGCTAGAGTTCAGAGGGCGTCGGTTGGGACTGTCGCGTGGATCCTCTATCTTTGCGTACTGTGACGTGGGAGGCACCCGCGTCTTGATCGTCCCAATGTGTGAAATTGTGCCCTATGCTTCGGTACCACCATCCTTCGACCCATCTCCGCGGCTGTACGCTGCCTACGTGAGCCCCACCACCGTTATTGTCGAGGAATCATTTCCCACCGCTGATACAAATCATTGCTTAGGCCCTCATCTACACCCCTAGTTGGAGAGTCCTGCCATTATACACCTCGCCATGTCTCGCCACCACACACAGCCCAAACTCTCGAGCTAGAGCACACCACTCTCTCCACTGCCATCCTTCCCGGTCTGCGGTGGTTTCTATGGTGACGTCATTCTTGTTCTGGAACACCCAAGATAGGAAATCGGATCGAGGCAGAATCCTTTTATCGATTAGGATGTAGCGGAGTTTCGGAAGGGAATGGATATTTTGTGGGGGCGGAAGGAGCTCTCCAGAGCACGGGAGTCCTAATGTTTCGACATTGGATATGTAGGCCCACATAGCTTCCTCCAGATCAATAAGATTGGGGCTCCATGAGTTCCGGTTGACCGAGAAGGTGGAGAGCTGTGGCCCAAATTTAGGAAGAAATATTTGGATGGCCGTTCGGAAGTCGCCAAATTCATGGTTTATACTGCAATGGCGAAGACGCGGCAACTGCCAGGATGGTAGACAATCAATAAAAATATCGATGCGCTGCAGCTCCAATATTTCTAGGTACTGCATAGAAACAGTTCTACTGTGGCGCGAGCTGACGACATTGCCCAGTAATCCAAGGGCAACCAGTCGAGGAAAGTAGGAACAAATGCGTAGGAAATCGAGTTTGGGGCACTGTTCGCCATACAGGCAGATACTGAGAGACCTCAATGACGTGCATGTAGAAGATAGAGATGGAAGGAGCTCGTTGGAGAAGGGTTCGTCAAGTGGATAGGGGTGATCGTATGGATATCCACTGTCCTCGATCTTCAAGGACAGGATGGAATCAGAAATTAAGGAGCCGGGATCTTCACAATCCATTATCTCCGCCAGCTCGACACAAAGCAGTTCGCATTGGTTTCCAGCCAATGGGCGATAGCAATTCTCTTCCCATCTCGCCCTGATCCGCAGGTTATTCTCCGCATACACCTTCCAGCTCTTGCAGACGAGGCATAGGTTGAGCCGTTGCCTTTCGACTCGTTCTATTGCAGCCTCACGCCTCGATAAGACGGAGTCAAGGAATACATGACGAGGGTCAAAGATGTCAAAGGCAATGGAGTCGTAAAGAGCCCAGAATATGATAGAATGCCATATTTCCACCGGAGTAGACTCCCATGCTAAGGCTCGTTCTTTGGGCATGTCGCAGTTGGTGCCAAGATGATTCCCTGTTGATCTGAAGCGGGAGGAAGCGTCATGCGCCAAAGTCGGGGAGTTGTAATGTCCTTACTTGGGTAGCATGCCAAGGTAACTAACCGATATGATTAGGCAGCACAGCTGATATTCCGACTTGCAAATCGCGGCTCTATGAACTTCGGAATGCGCTGGCATTGATTTACAGTCAATTGAACATCACTGCTGAGGTGTTTCACGGAGCCTTTTACTTGCTCATAGCTTGACCGGTCATTCATACTATTCGTTGCTCTTCTTAACGAAGGAGCTAACGACTACTCGGTCGGAGAGCCATGACGTATCTCTTCTTCCCAGAACCTTCAACTTTCCGAAGCGAGGGGCGACTTGTAAAAGGTCACGCAGGGCTAGTATAGTAACACGAACGTAAATTTCTTACAATTCATTACTACTCGCGGAGCAGCTCATGGAGATAATTTAGGATAGCTTTGAGGTAAATTTATGTCGATATCGCCCTCACCTCCGTTGAGTTAAGGGCTCCCAGACGGGATTGGCGCATGAGTTCGTATATCACGAATGAGCGCCGTTTTCCCAGTTGCATGGCCGGACTTGGGTTCAGGACGTGGAGGTCTCAATTAAGCTTGACAGTGGCCTCGTTGACGAGCGATTGATTCGTCCGTTCGAGGCCAACTGGAATCAGTCTCACATAAAAGTGAGGGTTTGCGGAGGGGCACCTGGACGATTAATCCAAATCCATCGAGTGCTTTGCGTTTACAATTATGCGGAGAGATAATGGCTTGTGGTATAGCGGACAGAAAGGGAGTTGTCTCTCGGGGTGGAATTTGAGTCGTCTGCCCTTCCTAAATCAAGTATAGCGCAATATCATTTGCCAAGGACTGCATTGGGCAAATTCCGCGGAGTGTTTCGCTCTCCTAATCAGGCGGTCACCGTGTGACGTATTTGATTCCCGTGAAACGAGTGTGGTAACACTTACATTACAACTGTGCTTAGAAAGATATGGAATCCAGAGTCTTTAGCGGTTCGTACAGCGGACGATAAATCACAAGAAATGGTTGATATATTGATACATTTGTGATAAGATATAAAAACTTCGCATAGGTGTTAGTTCTTGATGGTCAAACATCCCGAGGTGTCTTTCACTCACTACAGCGACCGCTTCGACGTAGCAGCCCCATTGAAATACCAGCTCTATTATTTGCTCGACTGTTGTATGACTCCGGCTTTCTGACACTCTACTTTCTCTTGCTTCCCTTAGAATTGGTAGTCCTTGCGTCGTTCTCTCGAGCAGCGAGTGCCTTCCCTCCTCGAACGAGAACAGCACTTAACACACTGTGTTCCATCAATGTTTGCCATCTATGCAGTTTGGTATCCTCAAGCTCTTTTTCCATCTGCGAACGGAGCCCTTTCGCTCGCTGAAGGATTTGTGCACGGTGGGCAAGCGTGAAGTCTGAAATCGGAATCACGCCTGGAATGGAGGACCAGGGTGAAGGGATAGGCTTGCGCTGGGGTTGGGGTTGAGTTGCTATGATGGGAGGAGCAGGGACATTTTCGAGAGTGGAAGGGAAAGGGAGTGACGATGTGGGGTGATCCACCTCCATCGCTACTGTACACGTAGTATGCACAGGGCTATGTGGCAGCTGCGTATGGCTCGCAGTGGGTATAGGACATATCGGTGTTGCTAAAAGGTCGAGCGTTTGGTTTAGCGGTCCTGGATCGAGTAGAGATGGAACAGCCAATGAGGATGAAAAGGCAAGAGCTTCGGGTCGGACAGTCTCGGCTATGGTAGAGTCTATGAACATCATGTCGAAGATTTCAGAATTGAAGTAAGTCAGCTCACCATAGAGCTGCTGGACGTCGGGCTCCCCGATAAATCCCATCGTGGCTTGCTTATCGCATCCCAGAGTCGCACTTGCAGTACGGTCGATATCCATCACTGTTGGGAGCTCTGTGCTGTGTCCAGACCAAGAGAGATCAGGGGTCGCCAGGGAGACAGTACCAGAATTGGAGCTGGAGGTATTCTCGGAAAGCTGGGGTAGTAGGGTGTTTGATGAGTCGATCCACCGATCCCATTCAAAGAGCTGAGGGGCAGCAGAGGCCTCGGTGGTGTAGAACAACTGTGAGATGTCGTTCGTTCCGATAAGGGCGTCAACATCGAGATTTAGGTTTAACTGCTGATCCGCAGAGGTTCCTTGCGCGTTTACGGCGTCGCTCATAGAGAAGAGCGCGAGGAGGCGATCAAGGGTGGCATCGAGGTCGCCAGGCATAGGTAATGGGGGAATGGCAAGGTCTGGGACTGGAGAATCATCTGGAGCCTGTGATGTCGTGTTCATTTGGGCATGGGGAGCGGGATCATATATGTCTGGGGTTTGGGTTTGCACGATTGGAGAGGAAGTGGATGTCGGCGTCACACAGGGAGGAGCGGGCCCTCGCCGACGAACGGGCTTTATAGCGGATGGAGTGAACGCCTTGCGCTCTAAGATGGTCTGCGAGTTGTTTCGCTTCTGGTTTCTAAGCCCCTTGACCAGCGCTTTGAGCAAGACAATCATATGCCTCATCTGCCATGTCTCGCGATAATGAACAGGTCCCTCACCCTCTCTAAATGGAAATGGTTGCGGCCAGTACTCTGCGCCAGCAGGGACTCTATACAGTCGTCGTCGTTTCGTGGGACGCTCATCTGATGTGTCAGAGGAGGACACCATAGGCGGTGGGGGAGGCGGGTCCGAGCTGAGCTGGGTGCGAAAGATGTGCTCGACAATATGCTGCAGTAGTGGAAGGACGTTTGGGTCGTTCGCAAGATTTGCAAGTATTTGCTCGGTGGGCGTCTCGGGTTTGTAAGGTCCAGCTGGCTTTCTGAGTGCTGGTTTCTTTGGCTTCCTCACCCTCTTCCCCTGGGCCGCATTGCCCTTACCTACGCGGCTGGATGGTTTGCGCTGGGATAGGCGCTGAGGGGATGACTGGGAAGTGGTAGGAGAGCTAGACGTGCTGATGCTAGATGTTATTGGGAGTTGTTCAATACGATCATGGAGACCAGGAAGTGCAATGGTCCCCACATTTTCAGAAAAAAAATGTGCCCCGCCGTGGGCATGAGGCACGACGGGCGGGACTACAGGCGGAAGGGCCAAGCCCAGAGACAGGTCAAAGTCGTCGTCGTCGAAAAGGGGGTCAAAGTCGGACATGATGAGATAGACAAGAAGTGGTTGGGTCGAACGTGCAAATGTTTGTACCATGCTTGGTGAGCGTGTTGAAAGGCTTTGGAGCGCGATGGCTACGCCGGCTAGACAAGCACACAGTGCTCAGCATCAGCAGCCGCCACAGACACCCGTCGTTGACGCAGATGTCATTCTTGAACACAAGGAAAACATCAAACCACTCGCATCGGGAAGACGTGCAGCCGCCCTCGCAGACGTATTCACCCCGAAGTCAAAGGAGAACCGTTCAGCTCGCCTCGCCACAGACAAGAAGAAGCACACGAAGGAATGCGACGATGCTCTCGACAACGACGACGATCCCCTCGCCGCCTTTGTCCGTTTTGTGGACTGGACAATAGACAACTATCCACAGGGGGAATGCGTAGAGAGCGGACTGCTAGAGCTACTAGAATTCGCAACCCGCACGTTTGCAGACAGCCCACTTTACAAAAACGACATGCGCTACCTCAAGCTTTGGATCCTCTACGCGTCCATCGTAGACCACCCAGCGAAGATATACGCGTATTTGAACACAAATGAAATAGGATCGGGCTATTCTCTCTTTTATGAAGAATACTGCAACGCCCTCGAGCGGGGCGGCCAGTACGTTCATTCTACACGTCCCATAGAGTCAGATGCCGACGAAGCTGATGGCTCGATAGGCATCGAGAAGCTGCAGAGATGTACGACATAGGTATCGCCAGACGAGCCCATCCTCTCCAGCGGCTTCAAGCCCGGCGACGCGATTTCAATATCCGGATGATGAGCGCCCCTGCACAGGTTCCGGACGCACCTCCTCTGCCGTCTCAACCGGCTCTCGGTGGTCAATCTTCAGGCCGTCTGGGATTTCGCGACAATGGTGATCCCTTCGCACTTCCTTCCACATCCACTCCCCAACAACGATCTGGCAACAACCGAACCGCGTTCCAGGTATACACTGGAGAAGGTGGAACTCAAGCGCCTGGAAATTCCTGGCCAGAGCTGGAGTCACGCGATTCACACAGGAAAGAGAACCATCGATCCGCCGTCTCTGCTCAAGGAGAAACTCTGAAGCAAAGAATTACGGTGCCTTCGGTTCCTAAACTCGACGTCTACGTTGATGAGGTCAGTACTAGCCAGGTATCACCCTCATGTATTCACCCATGACACATTCAGGGTGTGGATGCTGCTCCGAAAACTCCTGGAAAGACCCCCAGCAAAGAGCTGGCGGCTAAAGGCTCCAAAATAGAGGCACTGAAACGGGACCCATTGCGCAACTTCCAACAACAGCCGCTCGCCCCACCACCTGTTCCTGCCGCCGCTAACTTGTTGGGTTCCTCCAACTCCAAGTTGCCTCCAGCCACCAAACTATTTCCCAGCACTTCGCCCGCCAAGAACAAAGTCACTTCGCTCCCCGCCGTCAAAGCAAATGAACTCCTTGAGATCGACCTCTCACTCTATACAGTTGCGGATGGGACAGAAGTCAACCCCGCCGAACAGCGGACGACGCGGATGGGGCTTTCTAATAAAGTTTGGCCTGCTCCCCCGGCGCACTTGTTGCTCGCCGCGCCAACTCTCAGTGCGAGCAGCAACCAAGATACATCAGGGGACCTCTCTACTGGAAACGTCAGCGGACGAGCTGGGAGGCATAGAGAGATGACTGCTTCCATCAACTTCTCTGGCGAGTCCACCTCGCATACGTCCAACACTCGACGGTCGAGGCCGAGTCTCACAACAAACCGCGACCCGACTGTGACAATCAACACCAAGGAGGGGCTAATGGACGTCTATGGGTTTTTCAACTCCCCTACGAAGAGCATGAAGTTAGAGGGGATAGAGGAGAGTGTACGGAAGCCTCCCAAGACCGCGTTGAAACTAGTTGATTTCAGCGAGAATGCAGGAGTACCGCCTACACCCACTCCTGGGACTTTCAGGGTGGGAGGCGAGAACGCTATGAGCATGCAGAAGGGTGGTGAGTCCTTATATATAGTGGGATGTAAGGATACCGATGACTTAAATGTTGGCAGTCTTCAAGCCCTTTAGTGAGAACGAGACCCCAGGACCCAAGAGGTCTTCGGATCCAATGAGGACACCGGGTTTGGCTTTCCAACCCCCACCATCCGGTGCGGCCTACACTATCAGTTGCGCTATTCTCCTTTGCTTACGCCCATCTAGCCGGAGCAAGCAAGACCCCTGGGACGGCCAAACGAGGGCTCGCGATCAAACCTGTGACCCCCGCCGTGGAACCTGCACCTGCACCTGTCTTGGAAAGCCAGGAGACCGATGAAGATGAATATGATGATGCCCTACCCGACCCTGAAACCCCCTTTGCGCGCAAGAAACCGGCAGTCGGATTTGTACCCTTCAGTGATATTGCGTCTGTACCTGCGCCAAAGGTCCTGCAGATATTTGAAGATACATCTTCTACACCGGCACCAGCACCTAAGGGCGTTCCGATCGTCGAGGTTGCGGCAGAACCCGAGGACAAGAGGCCAGTACATGAAGAGGACCTATTTCCTGTACAAGACATTCAGAACCGTCCTGGTGCGTTTAGGCCATTTCAGGACCGCAATAGTTTAGGCGCTGGGGATGAAGATGGTGGGGAGGAGATGCACGACGATCAGCAAGAGGAGGAAGAATATTGGTCAGAATCTCAGGAGGAACCTTATGATGACCAAACAGCTGCTGATGGAGAAGAGGACGGTGAGCAGCAGCCCGCTGCTGGAGGCCGTTGGGCTCCCGCCCTTACGCCCATCACAGAACGCACCTATGAGCCCACATCCACCTTTTCCAATCGGTGGACTACTCCACTCGAACAACGCGATCAGTCTGTTGCGGACACTGGGACATTCACTTTCGATAGTGCCGAAGCCGCACGTGCAGCCACACGGTTGGCAGAGGAGCTCCGAGTGGAGGAGGAAGAGGAGACGAGGGATTTGCAAAGAATGCGGTTTGCAGAGATGTACAGGAGGGAGAGCATTGGCTTGCGCCAGAGTCTGGGAGGTAGTGAAGGCTTCGCGGGTTGGACCGAGGATGGTGAATCGAGGGCAGGAAGTCACTCTGTGAGGGAGGATGGGGTCTCAGAGGGCGATGAAGAAGGAGAGATGGAGTCTTCGAGGTCTGAAATCCCCGTGGTTGACCCTTATACCACCCAAACACTTTCAGAAATCCTCGCCCAACTTGAGGTTCCACCTACGCACCGGGACCTGCGACCCGCCGTCGCGAATCAACTTGACAAGCTGCAGAAGTGCTTCAAGGCTCGCGGACGGACGAGTGGGAACACGCCCAGAGGGAGTAATAGGAGTACCGTCGGCCAAGATGAGGTGTTTGATCTTGATCTTGATGGCGACCGTTACGACATTTTGAGTAAATTGGGTGAAGGAGGTTTTGGTGCAGTGTTCCTCGCGACAGATGTGGCTGCATTCCAGCGCCTTGAGGACGAGGGAGAAGACTCAGAGACTTTATCCAAAGTCGCCGTTAAGGTCGTCAAGCCTGCAATGGTCTGGGAATCATACGCCCTCGACTTGATCCACCAGAATGTCGACCCCTTCGTTTTGCCTTCCATTATCAAACCCCACACTCTTTACATTTACGGGGACGAATCTTACCTTGTGTTGGACTACAGTAACCGCGGTACCCTCCTTGAGGCTGTCAATCGCGCTAGCGACATAGGCATTGGACATGGCCTCAACGGAATGCCGACGACCATCCCTGGTATGGACGAGAGTCTTGCCATGTTCTTCGCTGTAGAGCTCCTTCGAACGGTCGAGGGTCTTCATCGAGCAGGTTTTATTCATGGTGATCTCAAGATCGACAACTGCATGGTCCGTCTTGAACCTTCGCCCCCATCCGGACTTGACCCGCATTATGATCCCTCTGGAGCAGGAGGATGGTCTACTAAGGGCATTCGGCTGATCGACTTTGGTCGCACGATCGATACGAACCTGTTTCCGTTGGGCCAACAGTTCACTACCGACTGGAAAGTTGATAAGAGGGATTGCCTGGAGATGCGTCAAAAGCACCCTTGGACGTACGAGACGGATTATTATGGGTTAGTTGGTATTGTCTATTGCTTGCTCTTTGGCAAGTATATGGAGATGCCCGTGCTCAAGGAGGACGCGGACGGAAGAGTCATCCAGAAGCTGCCAGCAACGCTGAGGCGGTATTGGAGGGTGGATATTTGGGAGGCATTCTTCGATATGCTACTGAATCCCCATCAATTCGGCACCGAATTACCGATTGCGGACGAGCTCTTCTCGATGCGGAGAATAATGGAAGCTTGGCTCGTCGACAACTCCGCTAAGAACACGCGGAAATTGTCGCTGGCAGTACTGATCAAACGCTTGACTATGGCTCACGTCTGACCCTTTTCTTGGACCACATCTTATAATCACACGACCAATCTCGTCATCTTTTACTTGGAATATGTAATGTCCTTTCGTCCTAGACATCGTGCAGCAGAAATCAATACTTTCATGAGATATCTTTGTTTGTCAAGGCTTATGCAACGAAAAGGATTGAAGTATCCATAGGGTGAGAGCACGACAGCTGGGGTTCTGAAAACGCAAGATCAGCCATTGCCTTCCACGACTGAGGGTAATTCGTGCTCACTCTGCAAGTATTTGGCACGGAGAATTGCTCTGATAACATGGAAGGTCAGTATATAGGTTCACAAGGGTGGTAGAGGTCTACCTGATGGATACAAGCAGCTCCTGGTACGTCTGGTGGGGTTGTTGGGCTACAAAACACCATTAATTCTCGTTTCATGAGGGAGGAGGCGGCGACATACTCAGAGTAGTAATGAATGCATAGCTCATTGCACCAGTAGCCTTCCCCGCCTCAAAGGCATCCGCACTTGTTTGTTCATCCTTGCAACCGCTCCATGAAATCTACACGACACAATAAGGTTCCGGTAGCTCACAGATTGACAAAAGGACTTACCACATCCGCTGCACTTGTCCGAGTCTGCTTTGTTTTCTCCGCCCGTCTGGAATTCTGACCTGAAACTATCTGGAATAGACTGCCAGCACCCTGAAGCATCCCCTGCTTATCCTTGGCCAAGTATGCCTTGGCGATGCCAAGCGCACCTTTACCGGCCTCTAACTTGAGGTTCGGTTCCTTAATCTTGCCTTCCGTAGAGTAAATGTACGGCAGGTCAAGAGCAGACCCCGAGTGACAAGACTGCAGGACATCCTTGAGAGGCATCCGACATGAATGTAGGAAGTACCTACATCGAATATAGTCTTTGGGGGCTAGTCAGTGGATAGCGACGCTTACTAACACTACTAACTCACTGTTAGGCGGCACCCAGCTGGCAGGGGCTGCACCATAATTTCATGCATACGGTCATCAACAATTACACCTTGATTGCGAGTATATTGCTTCCAGTCAACCGGGTAAATGACTAAAGGAGGTCCAGTATTAACTGAATTCAGGCTGGCAATTCACAATGTTCCCACCTTCGTCATATCCATCAAATTCATCACCATCAGTATCCTTGATCTGGCCGCCGTGGCCAGAGTCTGGGGGGACAGTTGAACAATAGCAATTTGAGTTGATCCCCCGACTCACAGTGGAAGAAGAGAGAATCATTGGGTTTTGCGCCAGTAACGAGCCAATGCATCTCCCGAAGCTGAACCCGTGTAAGTTTGGTACTGGTCCAGGAATTGGAAGTTTGAGACGTACAATGTTATCCCTAGTAGGCAAGTTTCTTGGATTATGGGAGTCATCCGTAAGGACGTGGATATCACTTCGCTGATACCCGAACCTCGCTTGAAGCAAATGGTCAAATGGTGAGAACTATTGTCGCAGAGCTAGGAAAACTCTTACCGATGAGGAACCTCTGAACATTGAGTACGTCGTTGATACAGCCCTTAAGCTCGCCTGTTTGATGAAAGTAGTTGATACCAACTAATAAAGCCTTCTTGGCGCCAGTACACTGAGAATACTGCCAGGAAAGATGCGCTCCATCCGGTGAATTATACGTCTGGATTGTAGTAGGTGGTCGATCTATTGGATGATTGAGACCTTGCCAACGTGCAGACGGGAATGTACATACGGGGCTCTTGATGATGACCTGGAAGGCCGGACTGCGAAGGCCGAGGGCTATGCCCCGGATATAGAGAGGACCCACCATATGACGGTTTGTAACCGGAATGAGCAGTAGCAGCGGCAGCAGGGTGGGGCGCTGGACCTTTACGAGGATCCCAGGAATCCGCCGAACTATAGTCACCACCATGCGCAGCCGGGGTCAAATAAGACGACCCGTATGGGACGGGTGCACGGTCAGTTGGCCCTAGCGGTGCCGTAAGCGTTGGTGGAGGGCCTGGTGGAGGGCCAGGCGGAGGGCCAGGAGGCGGCGGCGACCCAAACGCTAGAGGACCAGGAGGCGGCGGTGATCCAAACACCGGAGGATCAGAAAGAGGAAGGGCCCAGCCTGGTGGAGGGCCAGTAGGAGGAGGAGCCCAGCCTGGGGGAGGACCAGGAGGGGGAGGAGCGAAAGACGAGGGCATCGCGCTGTTGGCCGGGCAGGCAGATGGGGCAATATTGGGACTAACACCAGGAATACATTTCCAACGTATGGATCGAGGGAATGTGCGGGGTAGTATTCGTATTGTCAGGTTAAATAATTATTGTGTTCAGGGCCGAAAGCGCTGACCTGAAACCGCCCGGAATGGGTGCGGGCATTTGCAAGGAATTTTGCTGCTGATAGGGATCGTTGTTCCACATAATTGATGTGGGGGGAGAGATCAGAGAATGAGACAAAGGGTGCTCACTCATATCATGGACCATCTCTTGTGTGACGGCACCAGCGCTTCTTCTAAACATAGCTAGCGAGAGACTTATGTAATGTAAAAGGAGTATATGTGACGTTTGGCGTATGTACGAATACGAACATCGAACATGCTACACCACCACCATACGAGGCTTGAGAGGTTATGGAGCGACGATAGAAGCATAACGGCCTCGTGTGTAGTGCCAGTGTTAGGACAGCCAATGCCGGAGTGTATATATATAGACGGCCCCTTGACAAACCCAGTCGATCCTCCCATTATGGGACTGGGTATTCCTCCCATAATAGTAACCAACCTTTTCCGTCCTTGTAAGCATCCCTATTCATCTTTGTGCACTTCTGGAGTTGAAAATTCAATAACCACCTCCCTCTATTAGCTCTAGCTCTAGCTCTGGTCGCTGGTCGATTGATACCACATTCCTACGCCCTACATCGGCTTGCTGCGCCACTCCTTTCGTCCAACTCCGAGACATACACCCGTCATGACCTCTAATAATTGGCCGGTGTCTGGATACCAGGTGGATTCGCCTTGTATGTGGCGGGCCCAACAAACACGAAGCACAGCTGCGCGGAAATTTCTGACAATAATCAACTCATCCGTTATCACCCAGGTCACTGTACCTTGGCATTCAATAACCAGCGCATGCTCACTTGCGTCCTCGCGAACGTCTCCATGCACAAGTGCTGCGAGACCTTCGCGGAGCTACTCGGTGCTCTTCTCCGTTAGCACCCCGTTGATAGTATCGTATCACCACCACCCGCAGACCTGCCACTCGCAATACAGTAGCTCTGCCTCCCTTGATCTTGTGCCCTTGCTTGCCGAACTGTTCCGAAAAGCTCACCTCGCCCTCACTGTGTCCGCCAGGGACACCAGGTCGGTGGATACAAGCAGCCCATCTCCGATTAAAATCCTAAAAATGCGGTGCGGTGCATACAGCACAATCTAATCTCTTCGGACTGTTAAGAGAAACCGCGGATCGGACCAGGGACTCCGTAAGTCTAGTAAGGGTGCGATGCCGCTACGGGTAAGTGGAGGAATCATCAACTCCAACAAACCAAAACCAATCGAAACGACCCTTTTGGCCCCGAATCCATCGTTTCGGGACTCACTGCGTGTTGGGGACATGAAGAAGGCTCGATTACAATTCCCGATGTTGTGATGGCGCTAAAGCTTCGACGCGAGTCTCTCCGATTGCTAAAAGGGCTGTTGCCGGAAATCGAACACAACCAGCATATTTTTGGAACTGTAAGAGAGTGAATATAATCATACTATAATAGCGAGATCCTGTTTTTTATATCCCAGATATGCGAACGCAGTGATGCGGCTGTAATCGTGCAGAGCTCTGGAACGCGCAAGATAGGCAGAGTAGTCTGGAGATGGAAGGTACAGGAGGTACGGGATTGCTTTCGAGGCGCTTTCGCTTTCGACTGGCGACTGTTAAGGCGGTACTGAGGCGACCCCCTTTCTGGCCATGAACACCCCGGCTTTGCCGCGTTCCAAATTCATTTGACATCTTATGGTTTCTTACATGTACAACAACTGACACGATTGAGCGTTAGCCTTCCAACCTTGCGGATGAAACGCGCGATCTAGTCAATACTTACGTACTCGCATTTTGGCAGTCCCCTTGGTATTGGCTCTTTGACTGTCGGCTCACATGTCGGCAGTTTGTCATTGTTGTCACGACTGGGTATACGCACGAACGTAGATGGCCATACAGGCCAGAAGTCATTTACGAAACACGAAAATGAACACCTCTTTACGCGCCTCCAGAGCATGGAGTGTCAGAAATTGAGATTGAGACTTTCCGTTCGTCTTCCATGTCAAATCTCCGGAAGGATATATTCGCTTGTTCATAGAGTGTTCCCGCCTTAATTGTTACGGCTTCGTCTTTTCTTATGGCTTCGATCTATCGTCCTCTAACGTTTCTGGGCTCTCGTCTGTGCGCTGGCAACCGAGTTTCGGTGTCATGTTTGCACTTTTGGCAATTTCCCCTCCCGATTTCGTCTGTGGCTCGCTTACATATGTAACCTCACCGTAGAACGTAATTACAAGGATTTTAATTTCCGTCACGGACTAGCCGGAATTGGAATCATTAGAATCAAGTTACATGAAAGAACTCGCCTGCAAAAACCTCGGGGATATCAAGTACTGTACATGAGATTCCTGGACGTGTACCTAGCCCATTCAGGACTAACAGTCGGCGAATCGCTCACGGGCCGGTTGGCGCTGAACCAACATTCTGGCCTGTGCAATAGGGATTTGGGAAGACGCTGATCCAATCAAACTCATGTAGTGCCTCGATTATCATTTATTAGACGAGAAACAATTGATAGTTTGCCTGAGACTTTGCCCACTACATACTTGAACTGCAACGAACTGCACCGTCAATAGGGATACAACCATGATAATCTAACACACTGTCGAAGATGATAGGATGTTCTGTGGTCGAACCTTGAAAGGGTCTCGTTGTTTGTCCCAGGACCCAAATAAATCGCGTGGCCAACCCAACCGTTGTACCTTTCGTTCGAACCGTGTCTTCGACCTCGACAAGAAGGGGCGAGGTCATCAGTATGGTGAGTTCTTCGTGTCTCTCAGGCCATAAATGGCGAGGGAAGACTGACTGGAATGTCTTCGTCGTTCGGTTGCACTCACCAGGACCGTCCTCCAATGCGCCGTAAGTCGTCCGCGGGTGCTCTGCTTGGCTTCAGGAGCCCCTCCTCGGCGTCGACAAACGCAATGGCGTCGACGGGCACGCTCGCCAATTACCCAGCACCACTCGCGGTCGGCGGTTTCATCGCTCCTACTTCCTCCCAGTCTTCCACGACCGCACACTCTCCTGACGGAATGGGTTCGCCTGGCACAAGTGTGACGCCTACAATGCGCGAGTGGGACGCTCAGAGCGCGTCAGCGTTTTCTGAGGGCCACACCTCTGCTCCTATCGGTGCCGGGGTCGGGACGCTTGAATTATGGCGCGATACTATCAACAAGCGTATCATGACACTCACATACCTTCGAAGTACGCATGAAGGGTAAGTCCTTCTTGAAACTTTGGTGGCATATTCTCCAGGGAAATGTTCGAGCTCACACAACGACAACTAGCAAAATGCATTGGTTCAATACAATCCACCTCACCAGAGAGACCATCTCAGACGCTATGAATAAATCTAGTCACTCAAAACGGTGCGCTGCCTTTTGAGTAAAGTGAGGCACAATTCTGGAGCTCATTCTCTCTTGTACAGGGCGTACGGGTTCGCCATCCTTGCAATGTCACTAGCCAGCATATTAGATGTTAATCCTTCGGGCGAGTATTTGAAGGCCCTCGGGTCGGTCTTATCCGATTACGATTCATTCTTGGACGAAACCGTCAAACCGGGCAAGGTCAGTGAGCGAGGACAGATAGACCTCTGAGTAGGATCTAATCATCATGCAGACGAAGCGGCGAAACATATTCCGCACATATCATGGCAAATCCAAGCGGACAGGCGGGGGCGAATTCGGAGGAGCATACTATGACGGCGGCGACGGATTCTTGTTGATGCCCACCGTGGTCAGTATAATATTACCAGTACCCTTGTTCATATCGTTACTTAAAAAACGCGGGCGACCTTTCAGCCCTTTCGGCTCGACTACTGCCAAACTCTAATCTCGCTGTGCGATATTCTTTCCGAGACGTATCAGAAGATACAGCGGAACCTCGGCCCCTCCATTTCTTACGTGCCAAGCGGCGAACGTTCAGGTGCGCAGACGCCAGGACCATATCTCACTTCGCATCCAGCCGTGCCTTCCGCGGCAGGACCGCCACAGATGTTTGGACCACTTGGAGTGATAACACCCTACCCTGGATTAAGCTCGCTGTGGCCGTCTGGGTTACAGTACGAGGAAACGCCCGAACAGGGACTCTGGCAGCTGGCGGCTGGGGCAACTGCGTCGATAAACGTATCGGCCCCAGGGGTATTCAACGGACCGAGTACGTCCCTGAGCAAGGATGTGGAAGCGCTCAAAGGGATCGATGCACGTTGCAAGGTGAGTAAGCGGCGCCTGACTGAGTGGGTGGGTGGGTGTGTGAACCAAACCCACGTCGTAGGCTGACGATGGCTGACGATGGCTGACGATGACTGACGATTTGATACAGAAAGTAATAGCGTCACTGGTGAAAGAGCTGGATGGGCTTGCGAAGAGTGCGATCAAGGCCGAACTCGAGTCGCTGGATCCGCTGCTTAAAAATAACCTTGTGTTGCCGGATGGCGGTGGGGGTGAAGACTATGAGGGTGGGCGATAGTGCGCGCTTAGGCGTGGGCGCGGGGCGTGGGCGAGTGTGTTGTGTTGCTGCTGTATCTGTATCCAGTATCCAGTATCCAGTATCCAGTATCAGTATCAGTATCAGTATCGATCTGTTTATCGTCTTCGATTCCTTGATCATTCTTCATTCACACCCGAAGCGAGCCTAGCGAGCGAGTACCGTAAGGCCCGAAAGCGAAGGGCCGCCTTGAGGCTGGGAAGCTAGGACTTGGCCCCAACTACCTCACCTCTCAAACTCGCCACTCGCATTGCAGTTGCTTGGGGCCAGAGGGACATACGAGGGGCACTCCCAGCGTATCCGGGACGAGTTTTGTGCCCACTTTCCCTCCAATCCCTCCCATTCCGCCCTCATCGCAGCCATCGCCCAAAGGGATCCCTCCGTGGAGGCATCCCGCGCTCAGCAGCACCCCTCCGACAGCCCATCCGAAAGGATGTTTTACGACCAGTCTCGATATTACGAAATGCCCTCTGCTTTCCACACCCGTTCGTCGTTTTTTCCTGTTTCTTGGCATGCTCACCCACACACCCGGATGTTCCAGATAAAGTGCAAGTCGCGTACGACGAAGAAGATATCACTGTTGATAGCTACTATTGTGGCCAACAGATCCCCAATGCTCCTGCCGTCCACAACACCGACAAGGCTGCGTCCGCCCTCTACGGACAGCTCGACATGAGTTTCGGCCACGACAGTGTGACTCACCAACAGTACAACACCCCCGCCGACACCGCAGGACGAGCTGCTTTCGGCGACGACAACGTGGCCGTCAGTCTGCCTAAGCAGCTGGCGCCCGCAGTGACTGTCCCTGCCGCTGACCAGGCACAAGCTCTCAGTGGCGGCGGAGTCATCGACGTGACCGCTCTCCAGAACCAAAATAAGCATGACGGCAAGCCCGCTCCCCCTCCCGTTGACCACGACTCCCTCACCGCCCTCGTCAACGCCCGAGAACGCGACGTCAAACGCCTCTTGTCCACCCTCGCTACGCCCCTTGCCAACTGGAATGCAAAATTCATTTGGCACTGCATCATGAAGCTCCCGGGGGCTTGCGAGTAAGTCCCTTTTTCACTCTGGCTTGGATGCCGGTCGGCTCCGCATGGGATGACAGTGTACTGACACGTGTTATTCACTCGCAGCGCCATCTTCGCACAGAAGGTCAAAGAAGTCCACAAGGCATTTTATGTGCCCCCAGCTATTTCGTTCTACGCGCTGTGGCTCCACTTCCGGTTCTGGAATATGTCTCCCAAGTTGTACTTCACCATCGAAAACCGCTTGCCGGCCACCTTTGGAGCAGGTTTAGGCAAAGAAGCACGCATTGGCGTCTTTATGTACTATCTCGCCGTCCTCTTTGCAAACAAGCATCTGGATGACTTTTCCTATCGTAATTCTTCCTGGTGTGTATCGTGCTTCTTTCCCGCCGCACTTTTTACAAGTACTGACTCTGCTGGCAGGTACGAGGCTGCAGGGGTGCCCGCTGCCGACTTCCTCCAGTTTGAGCTCGTTGCTCTCGGGGAACTTAAGTGGTCTCTGGAGATCACTAGTGACGAATGGATCAACTGGATTGACTACCTCCAATCTTCCAACACCCAACTTGAGTGCGCCGCGCCCATCCACCAGTCATATCACTGGGCTGTCGGCAACGCGCTCTACGAGGCCCTCGTTGCAATGCGTCTCTTGCGCTCATCTGGCTCTGCATACAGTGGCTCCAGCGCTGGCAGCGCTTCCCATGCCTCTTCAACAAGCGCTAGCCCTCATCTCCCTCCCCATACCCCGGAGATCTCGGAGCTTTACTCGTATCGCCAGCCGACCATTCAGCCAGCCCCTGTCAAGCATATCCCGTGGGATACGTCGGAGGACCCCGTTGTAGAAGTGCGCTCACATCGCCGCAGCAGCAGCCTTACCTCCCTCTCCTCGTCGAGTGGCCGTGTTGGAAACACGGCAGGAGGTGTTAGCAGTGTCTGGGGTGCCAGCGGTGCACCCATCGATGGCCGTATGGCTTGGCCGGGCGAAAGAGGCGTCGATATGAACCGTAGACATCGCGGCCATCCTGCCCAGAGTAGTTTCGCTGGTTCTCGTTTAGAAGGGTCATGTATCACGGGAAAGGGTACTGCTCGACCAGCTATGCACGGGAGGACCCTGTCGTCCTCCGCTGCCAAACCTCTCAAAAGTTGCAATGAGTACGTCGTCGCCAACTGGGCGATGATCCTCTGATGCACATCACTCTCCCTCAACACTCGAACGTGTAAGATCTCTCACAATGACACGTTCCCATATGGACTCCATCCTTGTAACGCAATCTCCACTTCCGCCATCCTCTCGTTGTCCCGTCACAACAAACGAGCACATATCCGTCGTTTTCTTCTCTCGTCACGTCAACTTATCAGGGCCGCGACATGTCCTAATCCCCTATAGCACCAAGGTGCATAGTGCTCGATCGCGGCGAGCACCGTCTATTATCATCGAATCTGTGCAAGTCCAAACTCGCCATTCCAACTCAAATCGCGGTCATTGAACTGCACTGCATCAGGAAGCGGCCCCACCAAGCACAACTCTTCCATACACTGCCGTGAATACCACCTACCTCGCTCATCATCCAGCACAAGTGAGCATCTCTCTATAACCACCCTTGACCATTTGGCTACCGACTGGAACGCCAACGTCATCTCAACCTCTCTCAATGCTCTGTTTCTCCTCTAATCCGCCGTGATTTCTATCAGGCGGCAGGGCGGTGGGGAAAGAACAATGAGGAAAATACTTGGACTCTCTTGGGCAGCCTCTTGTTATTATGTGTGTTTCCGTGCTTCGTCATCTTGTACCGATAGGAGTTGTCAGAAGGTTCCCGGATCGGACATCGCTATCGCCAGCCCGGCCAACTCTTTCATATCAGCACCGTCTGTAGTGCTGACCATATTCCACCTCTCCCACCTCTCTTATTGCTGTCTCGACTGGCCTTGTCCTTTCGTTGGTTATCAGCACCTAATTTTTTCGGCTTGGCCTCTGCCTCACGACGCTTGTGGCCAAAGATTATTACCCTTCGACCTCCTACTTCAACCTACGATCGAATGCTACAATTCCACCTTTGAAACTTTTGATCCACTGCCCTTACCGTCCTTGATCCCTATCTCCTTCCGCCCTCAGCCCGGCTTGTCGCATACTCTCGATTCGCGTCTCGTAGATTCTCATTTATCACCGACTGCCAGCCTTCGACGCTGTGCCATGACCTCGGTTCCTATACATACAGACCATACAAACAGCCTACCTCGACCTCGTCACACCACAACCACCTTTGTGCGACCGGCATTCAGAACAGAGTAATCCTCTCGAGCTCTCTGCCTTTTGTCTCTTCCAGTCGTCCGCCCTCCATACCATCCTTATGCCGATACGTTCCTGGTTTCGTTCTCTTGGCGTCCTGTAAAAGTTGACCATTTGCTCGCGCTCTCAGGGACGGACAGCGCGAAGCATGCTCCTTTAATTAGTCGTTGTCGTAGACCGCCTCTGTCATATGTCGGGCTTGTTCTGAGACAGGCACTCGCCCCTTTTGTGGTTGCGAGCGCTGGTTTGTGGAGAAATGGACACACTTTTTTGACGCCTACTCTGTGCCACAACACATAAGTGATACAAATTGTGCTTTTCCAATACTCTAATTGGTGCCTTGGGGCCTTGGGAGTGGTGTGCCTCCAGCATCCACAAACACTCAAATGTCCAGCTGAATCAAAAATGGACAGGAGGTTGTTATACTAGATTTAGATTTACATACCACGTCTGTGTTTCGAAGCGCCGTCAACCTCATGTGTGCTGACCAGCTGTGCGTGCTTTTTTTAGAACACGTCCATAGTCCATAGATGGTGTATTCAAGCCTCGATCCACTTCTACTGAGTCTTCAAGCCTCCAAATCTCACAGTGAGCGCTCTCCACCCTTGTCCCCCCTCCCACCTCGCCCTCCTCGTGCATACAAGGTCTCCTCTCCTCGTCTCATCAACGTAGTCCATAATACGTTCCGTACGCTACACGCGTTGCCAATGTACTGAGCGTCTGACCCCGATTCGTCCTCTGCAGCAATACTTCCTCCCTTGATTATGACGAGATACACTCTGTACCCAACTGCTCTCATAACTGCCATACTGCCCCTCCTCGCGGTCGCCCAATGTGAGCCCCTCTCTTTACATGCCAGCCGACGTGCCAGGCGCGTTGACGCGTCGTTTCCCCCAGATACTGCTACATACGACCCTGCTAACCTCCCTCCTACGACCGAGCAAGATCAGTATGGTGCGTTGCACATCTTTCGAACCCTGGGCGCTCCTTTGAAGCTGTCCGACAGGCACCAATCAGTGCGGCACTGGCGGTAACCAAACTTCACGCTGCCAAAATGTGTATGTCAACTCTGTAAAGGAATTTTGCATTTGGGGGTATGAAAACACTTGCTTGCTCGCGTGGTTTCCAATAGCAACTAACGTTCCACCAATAGGCCGCCCAACCCAGATAGCGTGATAGGAACCGTGGAACAAATTGCTGTCGCGTATTGCTCCTTGTCTGGGCGAGGCACTAGGTTGCTCCCAGAGGGCACCCTTAAAGCCGCGCATTTGTGAGTGGGATTTTGTGCGAAGCAACAAAGTCATCTGATCAAGGTTTACAGCCTTGAAACTCCTGACTATATTCAAGTTACTGGCACTGGCGATTTCACGAAAATCAATATCAGAAACGGTGACACTGGAGGAGAGCTCGATCCTCATGGAGGTGAGTTGAGCCCTGTTTCATCGATACATATACGACTTCTGTCTCACTGTGACAACTATTTGTTAGCCGATGGGTTTGGCAATCCTCATGGTGGCCTTGTGTTCAGTAATGTTTGGAACGGTAGTCAGGGACTCGGACAGCAAATTCATGAATGGACCAACTTCATGGCCTTCAACCAATTTTGTATCAGGGTCTGTAAACCTGGACCGAAGGCCCCTCAGTGGTGTGAGCACATCTACGACCTAACGGGGTACAGTGCAATTTCTCTTGATGGTTGATTAGGCACTAACACCTGTGGTCAGCTGTGACTGGAATATACCCGGAGACTACAGCACTGGTTTTACCAGCTGCCAGGGCAATAGCGGGATGTGAGAATGTTCTTGGTCAGAGTAACGAAGCCTTGCTAATCTCATGTCCATAGCCCTATGGGTCTTTACCCTCAACCAGACGGTAGCACAAGCACCTGGCATCAAGGTGACGGACCGACACCCGCGGCGCACCCGCCACCAGCAAGCAGCAGCTGCACGACCTACCAGTCTGCCGAGCTATACGCTGCGACTGCTACTTTCGGCGCCAGCACGATCACCTCTGCACCCACTCAAACTGGCTCGGGCACTCGCACGGCGCTTGCAGTAACCCAAACCACGTCATCCGCTGCCCTTCGCTCTGTGAACATTGACTTTGGACTTTTGACATGCCTCACTGCGCTTGTAGGTACCACATTAGGGTCCCTCGTTGTTCTGGCCTGAGCTCGTATTACACTTGTTGCACAATGGGTATTTCGCCTTGGGCACTCATGCTTTATAACGGACATTTCTGATGTACGGTGTGTTCTGATGTACGGTGTGGACTTTGTTAGAGCACTGAATTTAGACACGGTCACGCCATTTCATCCGATAAGCGTCCCATGTAGCGATCCGCGATTACACGAGCGCGATGTCTCCCTCAACTCGGCTGAGCCGCCATCGGGCCGTCGACAGCGGGCCGTCGACTCCAGTACTGCGGAACACCGGGGGGAGAAGGTCAGAAACCCAGAATGGGAACACACTGCACTTCGGATATAGTCTCCTCTGATGCCCTGCTCCCTTGCTCCTATCTGTACGAGAAGGGATGTCCATTCGCTTTGGGAAGAATATACATCTGTTTGTTCGTAATCAAAATTGTTACACGTACTTTGGTATCGAATGGAGTCATTGACGTGAGGGGCGTGAGAGAGAGACGAGACGAGGAGGCAGGAGAAAAAATGTCCGTATGGGAGAAAGAAACGTCCGATGAAGCATACTATGCGGTGCGTGTGGTATTGATTTTCTTACTTGAGCGTTCCTCTTCGATTGTTGTTGTAGATTCCTCGTCGTCCTGACCACCAGTGACAGTGACGTCGCGAGGTCGCTTACTACCTAAGGAGAAGACACTCCAGCGCTCACCAGCGCCAGACCTGGATTGCTTAGCTACTGTTGACGATTTGGGTGATCGAGTCTTGGATTTCGGGATGCAGACCGTAAAGTACAGATCGATTGCCTGGAGTTGTGAGGCGTCGGTGGGTGTGGAGAGTGCATCGGGCGGTGTAGATGATATACTATCTCTCCCTGCGGGCGTGGGTGGTCTATCTGGTGGTGAGTTCCCCTGTGGAATTGACGCAATAGATGCCAGCGAGGGAGACGGTGATAAAACGGCGGAGCTGGTCCTAGAGTGTGCAAGAAGATGGCTAGATGTATTGGGCTTGTACTATGGCAGCAACTTAGATTAGTAACAACACGTGTAGAAATGACAGCTGACGGACCGTTTCGAGCTCAGGGTTTCCTCTCCATGTTTCCACCGACTCTAAAAAACGCAACGCAGCATGTTCAACAGGTTCAGCTGCGTATTTTTGCGAGAGCCTCTCGAGGTGTGCGGTTAAATCGGGGGTTTCTGGGGGTATAGAAAGGAACTAACAGGAGGATGAGACAAGGTGGAAGGACACAGAATCTGCAACTTACTTCGTTCATGCGCTTGTGCATCTCAAGAGCAAACTCCTCTTGTGCTTTCAGTTCCACCGTCTGACCGTTCTCCTCAACCATCGCAGAGTGTCCACCGAATAGGATACGACCCGCCTCCAGGACACTTGGAAGGTCATCTGGGTCTAGTTCGTTTACAGTCGGGGGCTCTCCTTCCACGAGTTCGAAAATATTCGACACCGCCTTCTCACCTGACATCCCCCTTCTGAGACTGTCCGACAGACCAAGACTGAGGAGAGTTTCTGCTGCCCAGGTGCCCTTCCATCCCTTCAGAAGATAGCCTTCCAATACGGCACGAGTCAAAAGTCCGGCGAAAAGAGCATACCACTCGCTGGTCGGTCCTACTCGTTGATGATAACGCGGAACCGCAGAAGCAGGTGCGGTGGGTAATTGTGAGGACACCGAAGACTTGGGTTCCCTATAGGAGGTTCCTGCAGACCCCGGACCAATCAAGGAAGAAAACGGGAATGTTCGCCTCCTCTCTTTCATTGATGTCGAGGGAGTGCCACCATCCTTCGAAATGGTACAAGGGTCGGAGTTATTGCTACCCTCCCGATTATGGACGATATCCATCATGATATATTCGCCGCTGGAGAGGTATGGTGATCCAGGCTCTGAGGTTCCCGTCGCAGTAATAGAGTTATTGGGCGTGACCTTGGTGCAAAATTGTGATCTTCTCGGTTCATTGGCCAATTCGATCGCCAATAAGGCAGACAATTGGAGGAACAAAGGGAGGAAGTCAACGAGACGTGACCGAGGCGCGGAGGAGTGCGAAGGCGGAAGGTCGATCGACTTCGGACCCCCATTTTCGCGCTTCGCATCGGAAGCTATCTTCCTAAAGGGCCTTCCGTCTGGGCGTCGGGAGAGTCCGGAACCAATCGAGGTAGCGGAACTGGGTTGAATGGGGCACGCCATACAACCCAGAACTAGATGCCTCGTGCATCTTATTGGCAATCGTACTGAGTGGTGGATAGACTCTGGAAGATGAGAGAAGGGTGCTGGACGCTGTACTCCACAGGCGTAAAGATCTTTGTCCCTACTCGAGGCTTTGGGTGAAGTAAGAGATTCTGTGGAGATTGAGCCGCCTCTTGATGATTCAGCGGTATGATGGACCCAGCCTGCCAATAAAAATTCGTCAGACAAAGGTGATTGGGATGGTGATAACATACTGGCAATATCCAAGGGTCGGGAGGGTGTATTAAATATAGCCAAGTCGGTTAGCGCGGGACCGTTGCCAACAACCTGCGCATGGGCATTCGCCAATCCGGTGGCACTGAGACAAAGGGGTAAGAGAGAAGAGGGGATACATGATACGTTGAAGTTCGAGTCTACCCGAGGAATTGAAGTCGTCGAGTCGAATGATAGGGGATCGTCCGCGCGCGAAAAAAGGATGTTGATGAGAGCACCCACAGCCAGACGGATGCGTATTCCATTAGGAAGAACGCAAGAATTGGGCTGAACCTTCAAGTCATCACGAGAAAAAGAAGAGGGAAGCGTGGGATACTCCAAGTCGAGAGAGCGCGGGCGCAGGGAGGGAGGGGGCTCATAGCACTGATCCATAATCGCACTCAGGACCTTTTCGAGCCCGTCCGCCTTTTTACGAAGAGCCCGTGCTTGAACATGATCGGCGCGAGACAATTCTTCGCCCACCACCATCTCGTCCACCTCCGGATGAGGAGCTGACCGGTATCGAAGGCTTGCCATGAGTCCATCGCGACACGACTGTTGCACGAGGTGGCCATCGCGATTTTCGGCATCGACGTCGACCCAGGTCTCTTCGCGGTCGTCGTTTGTGTTTATGTTTATGTCCAGATCTGGCAGGCCTAGTTCGGCACGCGCCTGGGAGAAGCGGGTGCGGGCATGGAGCCAGAGCATGTGGTCCAATATCAAAGTACGCGTTGATTTTTGGCGTGGTGGGATTGTATGCAAGTGGTGGGAATGCTTGTGTGCGGGTGGTGCGGGGGGTGCAGGATTGGATGGCGGCATCCGTGCTAGTGTTGGTGTTGCCGGTCTGTGTACAGCTAGAGACCGTCGTCAGAATCCACAATTACATTAAATCACGCATCTCGTACTTGGCAGAGGTTCGCTCCAGGCCGGTGCTGGTGTTGGTGACTGCGACAGCGGGGAACTTAGAGAAAAGGGAATAGTGTGGTACTGGTGTATTAAGGCTCGCGGAGGTTGTGGAGGTTGTGATCGCTGCTGATGCTGCTAATGAGGAATGATAGAAAGGTGGAGGAGTGGCATGCCAAGGGCAAAAGCAAACGGGGAGGGTATGACAATAGGGGTTCCTTGTACTTATAGCTGCGAGTGTGGTGCGGGTGTGATGGTGCGGGTGTGATGCGGGTGTGATATGAGTTTGATACGAATGCGATATGAGTGCGATATGAGTGCGATACGAGTGAGATACGAGAGTGTGTTTCTCCAAACTCCGATGGCGTCGTAACAGCTGCTGCAACATCACAGTCTGAACACCGCATTGGCAAAGGCTAATGTGTCGGAATCCGTTCCTCCCCGATCTGAGAAGCGCTTCTCAGGTAATGCACCGATCGACTCCGAATTTGACTTCCTATCAGGCAAATTCTGCTTCCCCGTCATCCGTCTTCGCGTCATCACTTGCCCTTAGTCAATTTCGATTTCGTTGCCCCCTGTCCCACCCGCCGCTGGCTCTTCCCCCGGAAATCCAACAATTTCTCGTGACTCTCACATACATACATATATACTGCAGGGCGATTTTACTTTCGTCAATCATCGTGGTTCAATTGTCAGAAGTCCTGGAACCACGTTCTGTGCATCCTTTCAATTCAATCGTCTCTGAATCGAGATTGGATACAGGCGCACGGGGCTACTCGGGTCCCTACACACCCGTGGTTGGCCTCGATTGTCAAGCGACCAAGGTGGTCCTGGCCGATCACTCCCGAAGCAGGCCTACCTCCCTGCGACTCCTGCACTGCCAAGCTTCTCCTTAGACTATATGTGGCTACCCGAGAGTAGGTACAAGAATCCGGGCATCAGCCCTTACAACAGAAGCCGCAGTCAGAGGGGCACCTGGTACATAGAGCAATATGCAACGACGAACCCAAGGACCCGAAGTAAGTGATACAATTGGGAAGACTAGAATTGTACTTAAGCGCCAACTCCAGGACCAGGGACATACGTAAACCGGCGCGCAACTGAGTGATGTGCAATGTAAACCACGTTACAAGAATCAGGGGGGAGTATATATTACCCTATCAATATGAATAGAGTGTGCGTGGTCGCGTGGGGAGAATCTCTGCTTCAGACATCTGCACCTAGCATGGAGAACATTCATGTTAGGTGTGGGGAACCCATCCTATTTTACGCAACGTGCTAGTACTTGGTGATCACCTCCGTTGCCGACGTGGGCTGCTCGTCCAAGCGCTATTCGTGTATTCCCTAATTCGGTTGCGTAGTAGGGCTTGACTCCAGAAGGTAGAACGATCTAGAGCAGTTGACTTACAACTGAGTAATAAACAACCGTGACAATCCGGCAACCCCAGGAGCCGGGGAGCCGGGGAGGACCTCATATATTACCCGACCACTTTCGCACGTTTCACCATCCACTCGCTTCGAATGTGACAATTCGTCGGTTATAATTGAAAGAAGCCAGGAGAGTGGAAATGTTTGCCATGGGAGAGGCTCACGGGGAAACGGTCGTGCAGGACTCCGCCTTGCGGCTTGTGCTACGCAACTTCATTTGCAAATCCCTTGGTGTTCTTTTCTCCGATCTAGACCTCATGGGAGCACAGAAGACATAACCTGTTGCCCTTTGTTGTGGTTGACAAAGCGTTTTGAACCATGAACCGTGCACCTCTTCAAGTGTCAAAAATGTTAGTACGCCATGTCTATTTCCAGATGACCTAAGAATCAAGCCAGATTCAGTACACCATACCAACTCCAGGGACCGTTGTACGCCTTCGGGCATCGAAGAGCTATTCAACGGCACCCAAGACCCCGAACACAATGCCTTCTGCCTTCATTCGCGGCGGAACATCAAAAGACGTCTTCATCAATCGTACATACCTTCCCGACGATCAGAAGGGATGGGCAACGATTTTCCTTCCAAGGGATTCTTGGTTCGCCAGACGTCAACTAAACGGGATGGGGGGTGGCATCTCCGGTCGAAGGAAGATCGTAGTCGTCGGACCCCCGAAAAGCGCGACAGGCCCTTTCACAGTTGACTGAAAATATACATTTCTGCAGGTGGGAGTCGAAGGCGGAGCCATTAATATGGCTGGAAAAAGGAAACGTCTCTTCGATAATGGTCGGGTGCTTCGCTATTGAGGAGGGCATTTGCTCGGCAAGAGGCGAAAACAGGAGGGGACATGTTCGCAGCTGGGACACTAACACAAAAAAGCAGATTGGTACTGCCTTTCCGATTACCATCGGGACGCAGTGTGGCTCAGTCAGGCCCGTACTCGATCGAGAAGAAATTTCAATGGCTGGCGTGCCCGAAAACGCCTCCAGAATCGACTTGGAGTTCACGAATCCCGCTGGAGCGAGAACAGGAAGCGTTTTACCTACAGGGATGTCCTCAATTTGCCTGGTAATGCTTTGACTGAGGTCTCGTTGGTTGACACAACGAACCCTAGTGTGATACTCCTTTATCACGAGGTACGTTTCATTCGTCTGAGAGCAGTTTTTCCTGTTTTAATTACTATCTCCCCAGTTGCCCATTTTGCTAGATTTGGCGCCATCAGCCGAAGTTGATTATGAATCTACAGCGACGCGCAGAGTCTTTGCAAAGCCAACCCAAGATTGTTGTCATTCGTCCTCCAAACACGGAGGGCACCCCACGAGGCTCTGGTGGTACACGCGCTGTCGATGGCTGCGCCGGTGCGCCACATTAGGCAATTCCAATGACAGTGGGATTGTGTCTCAGTGTGACAGCGAATAAAGGGCACTGCTGCTCAGCGGGTAGTTGCCCATACCTGGCAAAAGGCAAAGAGGGAAGACAAACTGGGAAGTCTTGTTGTTCTTAGGCATTCAGGTGGAACAGTAGAAGTCAGGACAAGATTTGACTTGACACACCAACCATTTCGCGTATCATTAACACGAACAGGACGATGCCTGATGAAAGGAAAGGAGTAGTATGGTGGTGATTTTTGCGCAAAAAAATGGGCTTTCTGGCTAATCTATGTCATGACTTTGTGTGGGACCTGCCCATGATTTCGTTTGCGTTTGGGATCGTTCTAGCCCCGCCGCATCGGATACCGGCCAAGACAACGCACAAGCCCAAGAATGTAAATCTGGTGTATTTTTAATATTTCCAGGGGCTTTTATGGGTGTGGCCGCACCGAGCCATGTGGCAAGCTAAGGTCTCATACCTTGTCTTCTTCCATTACGATGGTCCTCCATGTCCGTACGACAGAAACCAGGACTGTACCACCCCCATTCATAACAACTTCGACGACTCCTGAAGCACATCTCGCAAGGCTTGCTAAAGTCATCGCTAAGGCGAAGCGCATCGTCGTCGTTTGCGGTGAGTCTCAGCTCGACTCGTCCTGCCAGCGCTGATTTCATTCCCACAAGGCGCCGGCGTATCCGTACAAGCCGGTATACCAGACTTCAGGTCCTCAGACGGCTTGTTTCAGACGCTGAAGAAGGAAAATCCCAAGGAGGGTCTGTCCAGCGGGCGGGACCTATTCGAGTCGAGCGTTTACAACGTGTGTATCTGATCCCGGTTTGCCGGTCTTCTCACTCACATGACCCATAGTCGGAAGCCACTGCGACCCTCTTTTACAAGATGATAGCCGGCCTCTCACAGGCCGTCCAAGATGCCAAGCCGACTCCCTTCCACGAGCTCCTCAACACCCTCGACAGGCGCGGCCAACTCATACGGTGCTATACTCAGAACATCGACTCATTAGAGGAGAAAGTGGGCTTGTCATACGGGGTTCCCCCTCCCACACAACGGAAATCCCCCAAGAAGCGGCCCCCACCTGTTGGATCGCAATCTCCGTCTGGATCGCCTGCTGCACCTGCTTCCTCCGTCGACACGACGCCTCGATGCATTCCCTTGCATGGCACCTTGAAGAACTTGCACTGTCGAGCTTGCAGCGCGACCTTTCCGCTTGCCGACTCACTACATCTGTTTGTTGATGGCACGATTCCGCCCTGTCCGCAGTGCTCCGAGTTCGAGACCACCCGTCAGATCGTCGGCAAGCGATCGCGCGGAGTCGGCATCCTTCGACCTTCTATCGTTCTCTACGGAGAGGAACACCGAGAGGGCGAAGGTGTGGGCGATATCGTCAAACGCGATCTCACGGGTGGGAAGAATCGTCGAGCACCTCCCGACCTACTTCTCGTCGTCGGGACCAGCCTCCGTGGCGTTCCTGGAACAAAAAGAATTGTAAAGGAGTTTTCTAAGGCTGCAAGGAGCGGATTGCTCTCGGCCAGTCCGCCCTCTTCGCAGCCGAGTACTCCGTCCGCCTCGAGGAAGGCGTCACCCGCGGAGGCCCCGGACGACCATCCGATGCGGACAGTTTACCTCAACCTCGACTTTCCCATGCCCGCGCGGGACTGGGAGAGTACGTTTGACGTGTGGGTGCAGGGCGATTTGCAGGATGTCGCGGCGCGGGCACAGATGGAGATCGCATTGGAAGAGGAGGCAAAGCGGCGGAAGGAGGAGCGGAAGCACCTCACAGGGGAGAAGAGGAAACGTGTTGATGAGGATGACGGAGGCTGGTTCGCATCGAGGACGACGCCCGGCAAGCGCTCGAGACGGAACAACGAGACACTCAGCGGATCCAGGGTCAGGAGAGAGCAGGATACGAAGCTGGAGGCTATCAAACAGGAACAGGGTGATGGCGAGTGGAATTCCCACTTGCCTGTCAGCTACCCGTCAACTCCTTCGCATCGCACAGGCGAAATCCATGTGAGCGTATCCTGTCCTGTTGTAGGGCGACGACAGAACTCGACCCCTACTCGACCTCTATTACCCGTACTCCTGCCCCAATCTCTACCACCAACGCCTCTCAAAACCGGAAGCATCAACCACTCACCCTTACCCCCTGCACGAAAAGCGCCACCCTTATCTACGAGCTCACAGCAAAAAATGTCTCTATCGCATATCACGAACGCACTCGACGACCAGAGACCCACATTCGACAGGGGCTTCGGGCATATCGTACGATCCCAGAGGTTATCCACCAATGACATAGCTCCACCAGTCGAGGTCAACGCGCCCGCGTGATTCACCCACGTAGTTCTTGTTCTTCATTCGTGAATCTGGACGATTCTATTCGTGATGCACCGACAGGACAGGACTGTCTCCTAGCGATTCAAAACTGTACATGCCCTACTATCCTGTTAGTTACATCTGGGCCTGCCTGTTATTATTTGATTATTAGTATTCTCCGGCCGCCCTCATCTTCTCCAACTGACTTTTGGACCTTGGACCATCGTTCTCTGGTTGTACCCTCATTTGGTATCAGTCTTGAATCTGATAGCTCTCGAGTTTTCGCGTGTCCCAACCGCTGTGCAAATGCCAAAAAATTCTTTTTCCAGGCTGGAGCAAAGTAGAAAAAGAAAAAGACTAAGGACACATTGGGAGAAAAACAAGGGCTAAATTTGCGTTGGTCACCATTGCGAAGAAGAGATATGACTAAGGATATGGAACACAAGCGGGGAAATGGTAGAAGTCGTGTACGATACGGAGGGCGAACCGTTGGCGGGACATTAGGAGCGGGATCGAGAGGCACCCCGGACATCTGGCTAATCGAAATAGTGCCAAAGCAGAGTGCGTGCGAAATCAGGTACGGAACCGCAAGCGGAGCAGAACTGAGGTTCCGTATTGGTCGCCATCAGAAGAACTGAGGGATGTATGTGCTAATGGGAATACGCCAGTCAGGGATTAGGGATCTCAGTGGAGGGCCAAAGGATGAAGGACTTACGTCGCACCGATGGCAAGGGCGAATGCCAGAGTACCCCAGGCAGCACTCTTCTGCTCGGGTTCCAGCCGAGGAAGAGTAGGTAAGCTCGGCAGACTCTGCCGCCACTTGACGATCCGCCTGTTGCTCGCAATCTCCCTGTCGACGTTGGGGTCCGCGGGCTCGGCGTCCAGATCCATCTTGATGAGTGTCTTGCCATTCGGGAGGATATCCTCAGCCTCTTCCCTGGCACGCTTCGCGGCTGCTCCCCGTTTGGGAAGCAATTTGGCGGGGGTGGCAGTCTTCAAGCCCGGCGTGTTGTGCTCTGCCTTGACTTTATCCACAAGCGCCTTCGACTCGGCAATATCCGTGTCGGGATTAACGCTTGTAAGCTGCGATTCAGAGTCGGCAGCAGCGGCGACAAGGGGATCGTCCTTCTCCGCGGGTGGCGTCATGATCTTCGATTTAACGGCGCGAGAGGGCGTGCTGCGTGCAGCCGGTGCGGGAGATTTCGTGTTGGAGCGCAACTGACGGCCTACGCTCACTCTTGGCGAGGCGGTTGCAACTCCTGGGTCACCTGAAGAACGCGTTGTGCGTCCCGAAGAGGACATGGGCTTCTTCTCTGGGCTCTTGGGCGATGCCGCCTTTCGCCGCTTGCTAGGTGGGACGTTTGGTGTATCCGGCATGCCGTTCTCGTGAGAACGGAGAACGGTGTCGTGGTCGGGTTCGGCTTTAGAGAGGCCCTCTACGGTCTCTGGAGGGATCGGAGAGAGAAATGTCAGTCCAAGATGAGACGGAGACAATGGGGGGCGACAGACTGGTGAGCCTGTACTCTGCGCCGAGTTGTTGGGCGATGGGTACGGGGAGCCATGTGCCTGCGAGTCTGATGGTCTCGGCGGGACCTGAGATGTTAAAGTGCTTCTTGACCCAGTTTGTTTCGTCCTTTTCTGCGACTGTGCTGGCATTTGGGAAAGCGGCTTTCCACATCGTCGTGAGCGAGATGGAGCCTGTGTCGTAGCGCCGTAGCACGTAGGCATGTCCAGCCGGCTGTTAGGGTCTGTGAGTCGTGGGTCCTGGTGCTGCGCTGTGCTTACCGTGGGGACTTTGACTCGACCAACGATGATAGTGTGGCCCTCCTTCTTGATGGGCTGAAACTTGACTGGAGGGGACTCACTGCCCTCGACTGCGCATGATTGTACGCATAAGCACCCGCCGCAACGCCTCCACGGTGGTACACGCACCTGTCGCACTCAGCATCTCGTTGTACTTGTCCATGGGCAGCGCTGGACGCTCACTCCGTTGGCCCCGGTTCGAGCTCCGTGTTGAGGTTCGCAACGCCATCTCAAAGGCTTTTTCCTGGCTGGTGCAGTGGGTGCTGGTACAATGGTGGTCACGAGTCAACCTTTGTTGCAATTGTTTGGCTGCACCCGGACGGAGTTCAGACCGTGTACTTTACACGATAAGTACTGCATCCATCTACAAATCACTAGTACGCTGTTCTCGAGAGCGGTCACGGTTGAAATTTGGTTCCAACGCAACAAACCTTCCCCCCGCCCTCCGCGCCGCACCTACGCTTTTGTACAAACCAAGATACCATCAGCATACAACCCCGTCGTGAACAACCTGCCCGCCTCCAGGTCCCACAGTCCCGTGCTCGAGCTGGGGTATACACTCCCGTCACTCATAAATAGCGTTTGAACTGAGTAATCCTTATGGCTGGGGGCGCGCTTCGTAATGGGGTACGGCGACTGTTTATCATCTTCTCCCTTAGTCACCCCCGTCAAAGTCCGGTTGGCAATCTCCACCACCCAGCTAGGCGCTTTGTCCGCCTCGCCTTTGGAGAATTTGACCAACCCCGGGAAGTATGGATGCCCAGCAACTATCAGCCGACCGTCGTGCGTATAGTCGATGTTGTCGGCACTGAACGGCATCTTCACGGCCGTCTTGTACTTGAGGGACACGCCTCCGTTCTCCTCGAGGGAATATAAATGTACGTTCGCCGACGAGCACGCCACGATTGCGACCTCTTTCCGATCGGGGGACAGCGCGACGCCGTTGGCAAACGGGATGCCCTTGGCCACTGTCGAGGTGCGCAGCTCGCCCATCGCAAAGTCGAGGTGAATGACCGTGCCCAGGGGCATCATCGTTACAGATTCGAGCATTGGCATAAAGTGCTTCCATGGTGATGGGCCGCGTCGCGTGAAGAAATGGTCATTGGATACGAGGATGGACGTTGGGCTCAGCGCGGCGACGCTGTTTCCTGCCCATAACATGGGGTGAGAGAGGTGCTTTGTGAAGACTGGGGGAGTGTGGTTAGACACGGGGTGAGATTAGATCGGGGAGTGTGGAAGTAGGTTGCTTACCCGCTCTGAGCGTCACAGGGTCGATCTTAATCTTCTCCACAGCAGTTGCGACACGATCGTGGTTGACTACGAAGAGTGTAGAAGGTTTTCCCGGCGGACCAGGGATGATATCCAAGCCGAGTGGGTGGAAGTCGAGACCTTCGGGCCACTTGTCGACTGTGATTCGCTCAACAGATACTGGTTTCTTGGGGTCATCGGCGTAGGTAAGCACATAGATGCCGCCTTTGCCAGTGGGATTCCTCATTGGGCCCTGTTGAGGAGGAACTAAACATGACATTAGAGTGTATGGGGTACCACACTTGCCATGACGGTGTTCCAGTCGCGGCTGTGAATAGAGATCTGTTAGTCAGATGCAGTGGACGGGTGGGTAATTGGACGGGTGAACCGATTAGGATCGCAGGTGGCAATGACTCTCTTTATAACTCCACCGTCTGCATCTGTGGTGTGCCAGAGCTTTGCATCTTCGCAGAATTTGAGGCCTTCTGTGTGAATTAGGGTGCACGACGAGTCGGCGTCCCCATGGGCAAAATAGCCGCTCGGAAGACTAGGAGATACGAAAGAGTTGTACGCTGTTCTTCCATGTGTATACAGGTAGCTCGCAACTACCGCGTGGAGGCACGCCATCACGGCCACACTGGTCAGTTTGGTGACATGGGTGCTTGTTCGGCTTGGAGAGGTGGGTGCGACACCCGACTGAGGGTTGGGAAGAGCGAAAACGGGGTATATCACAGGGAGAGCAATCAACGCTGCAAAGGCCCTCATTGTGCTGAGTCGAAGTTTGACGGAAGAGGGCTTGGTCCGGACCAGACCCCGGGTGCATGCCGAAAGGCAGCCAGAATGCACGAACAGACGAAAAGATATTACCAAGTATTTATAATCTCTTTTTTTCTGTTACTTGGAATTTCGTATTCGACATCCGACATCCCGCATCCAACGTAGCGCCACATTCGCTTGTGTTGGAATTTCCGCGCAGCCACACGCAGCGGGAATTGGGAATTACCACTAAACAAACGAAACGAATCGCCATCAATCACGTGAGTATGGAGGTGGCCATGTAATGGGATATTCCGGGTGTATGATCCTACCGCGAAGCACCGCAAAGTGGGACGTATGCTTTATAACTCTGTGGTATAATCTACAAACAAACTGCTAGTACAACTGACTTGGTTTACTACATCGTAGTTTTTCCGAATTTCCCGGTTCGCCCGGTAACAGGTGGTTCAAGGTTCGACGTCAACCCTTTCCCGGTTTCTCCCTGGCCTGGCCTCCCCACCACTCGTCATGGCTAATGGCATAATCAAACTTGCTCTTGTCGCCGCAATATCCATCCAAGCCGTCCTTTGGTCGCATTCCCGCCAAGCCGTTCTCGATCTCCACTCAGCACCCCACAGACCCTCACTACGCCTTCTCGCACGACAATGGGCTACATCAGACGATCCAATGTACCACATAACATCCAATATGACCGTATCAGACGTCTTCTTCAACTCCCACGACACGGTGCGCTACGTACCGCTCACTGCACAGCGCTGTGTCACTGAGCTAACAAGCATTCACAGTGTCAACCAAGTTCTGTACCAATAGACCAGCAATGCGATCACGTCAAGAACTCATGTAGCGCATCCTCGACCATCTTACGAATACCCTACCTTCAGTATTTCTGCACACCCCTTAAGATACGCCCTACCTACATTGCCGGACTCGTAATTTGGCTTCTCTTCCTCTTCTCCACCATAGGTATCGGCGCATCCGACTTTTTCTGTCCAAACCTTGCAACTATCTCCACCATCCTCGGTCTGGATGAAAATGTCGCGGGCGTGACCTTTCTCGCATTCGGAAACGGGTCACCCGATGTCTTTTCCACCTTCTCTGCCATGAAGGCCAATTCGGGTAGCCTAGCAATTGGCGAGTTGCTCGGTGCGGCCTCGTTTATAGTTTCTGTAGTCGTCGGCTCGATGTGCATCGTCAAGCCATTCAAAGTTGAGAAGGGCCCCTTCCTGCGTGACGTTGGTTTCCTTATGTGTGCCGTCTCGGTGCTCTTAGCGATTTTGTGGGATGGGAAGATAAAAGGTTGGGAGGCCGGTATGCTCGTCACCCTTTACACATTTTACGTCATTATCGTTGTCGCGGGTAGCTGGTGGGAGCGACGGATGGAGAAGCGACGACTCAAGGAGCGCTTACTCCGCGCCGAATATGCACCTGATGAACCCGGAGACGAGTCCACTTCCAGCTTGCTGCGACCATACCGCGATGAACCTACCGAACCCTACCTTGACGAACGTGAGTGGTACCTGGCTTTTTTTACGTCCGTGTTTTAACTATATGCAGCGGAGGATCCAGCACCACAAGCTGCAGCACAAGCGCTCGCCACCCGACTCAGGTCGCATTCCAGCCCTGAGTCACCATTTATCCGCATGAACGCTCCGAACGAGACCTCGGATCATATGCGCTTGTCACTCCATATACCCGACGATATTCTCAGCAGACGAGCACGGCGGGCGTCCTCGGTGCACCCACGACCTCCCTCCCAACACCTCCCATCGTTCTCTCTCCTTGGCGCCTTAGAATTTAGATCAGTCGTTACCGCCCTCCGTCGGGGGTCAAACACCTCCGCATTGGAATCCTTCCAACAGAGCCCGATGACACCTTTCGCTGCTGGTCATTACCCACGACGCAGCGGGGCATTGGCGACGTACCACGGTTCAAACAGTCAAGATGGTATTTTGGAGCTGCCTAATGTTCATGAACCCCGGGGACATCCTTCAGAACGCAATCCATGGGAGAGTACACTCGGGCAACCACGAGACGATTCGCTCAGCCCCGAAGACGCTCGCAGTTCTCAGCGACCCTCGGTGACACACCTTCCATTTCCACCCGCAGGGAAGTCGCCTGTGCCATCGATACATATTATAGACGATGAAGAGGGGGATATGCGATCGCCAGGTACAGAAGTGTCGCATGTGTCGTTCGCTGAGGATGCACTACCAAGACCTCCACCAAGCAAGCGCGAACGGCTCTGGTTGGCATTCACGAGGACGATGCGCGTACTCTTCCCCACGCTCGTGTACTTCACCGATAAGAGTTTCGTTGGCATGGTTGTCGCGCTGTTCGCCGCACCCGCGGTGCTCGCCCTTACCGTCACGCTGCCGGTGGTTTACACCCCCCAGGGTGACGCAGAGGCGCCTGAGAAGGGCACCGAGGCCACTGGAAGACCTTTGGATGGTAGAGCAGCCGAGGGACAGTTGATCGACTATGAAGATGAAGGCGCAGAATGGACGCTCGTAGCGGAGGAGATTGTCGGAGAAGAGATGCATGGACTAAGATTCAACAAGTGGCTCATGGCTGCGCAGTGTGTCCTTGGACCTCTGTTCTGCGCGACGGTCTTGCTCATTGACCTGAAGCGATTCCCACTTTACGCGACGGTGGTTGGGGTTGCGGGGGTTATAACGGCTATGTTGGTCCTGATCTTTGCTGGTGATGGAAGTGATCCTGGTGCACGTGTTGCACGGTGCTCGATGGGATTCTTCGTGGCCGTTGTGTGGATTATGGCTATCGCCGATGAAGTCGTGCAGGTCTTGCAGGTTCGTGACAGTCTTAGATTTTTCAGAAATTGCTCGAGACTAATCGGCTTTTGTAGACCTTTGGCTTAATCTTTGGCATTTCGGACGCGATCATTGGTCTCACCATTTTCGCGATCGGAAACTCTCTGGCTGACTTTGTAGCAAACATTACCGTGGCAGCATTCGCACCTATCATGGGCTTCTCCGCGTGCTTTGGCGGGCCGATGCTGAACATGCTTCTGGGAGTGGGCTTGTCTGGCACCTACGTGATCCACCAAACAGGTGTCGACTATCCCTTGTCGTTCAACAAGACGCTCCTAGCCATCGGTATCTGCCTGCTTTCGCTGCTCGTTGTTACGATAGTTTTCGTCCCGCTCAATGGATTTATGCTCACTCGCAGGTGGGGTATTTTCCTCATCGTTTGTTATTTGATCACTATGGGCATTACCGTGTCTGTGGAGTTGAAAGGATAGAATAAGTAATCTAGCAAAGGGGCGCGTTCGAGCTATCTCAAGTTTATCGTGCTTGCGGGTTTATTTGTTCATGTCATTCTTTGTCTATATCTGCATATATAGTATGTGTGGTGTGCGTGTTTGCATCCCTTCGTCTCGGACTCCAAACCCGTCTCCGACCATAGGAGGTTGGGGTCAACGGGTATTGCTATGTAGTACTGCGGAATATAGGAGAAGAAGCGTAGGGGGCTCCCCTCGTGGATTGGGCCGAGTCGTAAAAGGAGATGCGACCACCCCCTATCGCCAACCTGAACTCCAACCATCCTCCAGTTTTCTTCTGTATCTCCCTATATCTAGAACAGCGCTTGTGAAAGCACGTGCAGCATGTCTGACACCCCGCATGTAAGCTTTTCGTCGTCGCCGCATTTCATTTGGGCTGAGTCCACTCTCTCCTTTCAGCGCAGCGCGACGACGGCAGCAAAGCTGCCCGCACCACACCCTCAACCCTCCAAGTCCATGACCCATACTCAGATTACTCTCGGTCCATCCGCCCAGAGTAACGAGGTGCGTCGTCCTCGTCGATTTGGGCGCTGCTCGAGCTGATCGCCGTCTCCGTTGTTGGTTATCCATTGGTAGGTATACCCACAGGACGAAAGCTCGCCAATTACGTTGGCGAGTGTGATCCAAGCACTTCGTGCTCATGCCCTTGCGGTTCGTCGTGCGCTCGTTGGTCTCAGCAGCTAACAGCATCTAACCCGTTGCCGACACTAGAGCACTTCCGTTGACACTACTCCGGTGCTTGGTGAACCCGTTCACGAGCGAATCGCCCACAGCCTTCCTACCCCCGATGCCGACGACTCTTATACCCCTCGTTTCGAATGCTTCGTCGAGGTCGACAAGGGGAAATCCAGAGCGGTAGAAGACTGTTCGGACGCGCCAGACGCGCTCTGCTCCCCGAGCACCACCCTCTCATCTATCGACACCGACACCATTGCGTCATTCGAATCCAATTCGACCAATGGATACGAAGACATCGCCTCCATGCTCCTCATCCAGCAGATGCTCGCCGAACAGGACGAGCAGCTCGCCCTATTGCTGTTCGAGGAGGAAGCCATGGCGATGAGCCCATCGTATGCCGACTTGGCCATCAAGGGCCTTACGTCTTCTCAAGACCGTCAAGCCGCGTTGACCAAGCTAGCCCTCGATGCAGAACTCGCGGCTCCTATTCAAGCTAGGTCCCTCATCGCCTCGACATCTCAACCACCTCCCGGAGTAACACCCCTCTCGGACGAGGAGTACGAGATGAACAAGAAGAGAATCCTGAAGGAGATTGATGAGGAGATTGCAAGGGCGGAGAGAAAAAAGCGGCGGCAAAGTGAGGCCGCGCGCCGGCGTAGGAACAGGAACGCCGGCTACTGGATGCGGAGCTGGTCGGTGTAATCCGGTATATTGTACGGTTTGGTTACTTGTGTATTATCTTGTTATCAGACCTACATTGACCTTTCGGGCATCCGGGATGATTTGTAAGAACTTCGGACGTGGGGGATTCCCACATCTTGTATTTGTATCTCCTTCGTACATATGCAATGCATTATCCGTGTGAAAGTCGGAAGGTGGTTTCGGATTCTTGGTAGCAGTGCTGACTGATCGTCGATGGTATTGTCCTTTGGGCCGAGACGTGCAGATTCGCCTATCATTAGGCCTATCATAGAGAATCCCATTTGATTGACGGAACACGCTCGCTTCACTTTCATCGAGAATCGGTGCATAGGTTGAAGGGACACCGAACGGCTGCTATTGCTGCCACAAACGCAACGTCACCACTACTCATAGTACTGGTGGCGGAGGTTGTACTACTTCTCATTGTTGCAGTAGAAATATTATAATTGTATCATTCCTAGAATGAATGTGATCTGCAGGGCTGCAGGGTTGTAACTGATGTGTTGTGGCTGGGACCTTACGAGTGACAATTTCTGGACTGGGTCTACTATATGTGAGTCGAGTTTATTTCCTTATATTATTATTGTGTTTTAGTGAGTATGGAGCACTAAGGAGAGTGACGATACCCGTTAAAATACCTCTACCTCGATCGTGAAACCGCATTCTCCGCATCTTTGGATCCCCACACCTTCTTCGTCACTCTCATTGTCTTGTCGTGTTCTCCGTGCTTTGGTCTTCTTTGGTTTCTTCTCAACAGCACCAAAGGCATGGACATGCTGTTCGTCCTGCCGCTTTTGCCAAATACCCTCTTTAGTTCTCCTCCGTAGATCCCGCAACCCCTCTTCAAACTTCTTCCCTCGCTTCCGTTTCATCTCTCCTTCGCGCCGATAAAACTCTGCGTCAAGTGCTTCCGGAGAACCCCATTTCTTCCAGGCAAACTCTTCGACTTGATAGCGGACGTAGAGCATCATGTTGTTCCATGTTGAAGAGTGAGGATTGGGGCGAAGTAGATGAGGGAGTTCTTCCTCGTCGCGGAGCTCGGCTGTCCACCCAGGGTCAGCCAAGGTGACTCTGCTAAGCATTTAGATACGACCTACGATCTGTCAACAAATAATCCTGCCATGGTGTACCCAATGTCAGCTGTTTCGCGAAATGTCCCATAAGACGGGCAACGCACCCCTCTGCACTCTGTCTTAGTGAGAAGACTGTATTTTTCCGGGTAGGTGTTCTTGCAGCTATTGCACACAGAGCACCGGAACGTGACTCGGAAGACGTGGTCCACATCCATCGAGTTACATTCACGACATTTGGGATTGAGTGAGGGATCAAGAGATCGCACTGAAGCAAGAATCAATGCTGAAATTATAACGGAGC
>Ga0307515_10002013_pt1 | contig 44957 bp, 39 predicted proteins | sample 17_EM_MG_FD_194513 | JGI IMG/M metagenome (GOLD analysis project Ga0307515, IMG submission 194513) | Populus trichocarpa ectomycorrhiza microbial communities from riparian zone in the Pacific Northwest, United States - 17_EM | ecosystem: Host-associated > Plants > Roots > Unclassified | place... | reverse complement strand
GACGCGTGGTATTGACGCCGGGCACGGAGTAATCCGCCACCGGGGTGTCTCTGACGGCACTGACGGAGCGCGTCCACTCTGACGGAGCCATTCCGCCCGGACGGAAATGTTTTTTGCTGATGGGGTTACGGGAGGTTACTGTAGGCCATATGGCTTAGGGTAGGTTGCCTGTAACAAAATAACATTGTCCCAACAGGTGGCATCTTGTTTTCGACATGTGTATCCTCTGAAGGTGCGCTCTTCTCAAACAACTCATCAATAGTGTAATATCAGCTGCTGGCGGCCTTCATCAGCTTAACTATGTTCGTGAGCGAAGTGCAGAGGCCTGCCCACCCAACATCGTCAAGTACTACTTCATGGTGCTGTAGATTCCACCTGACCTGTCAACAATTAACTTTCAAATGATTCGAATAGGCTCAGACCGATTCTTGTTGAGGTTGTATGTTTTCCTGCATCAGCCTGATCACCATCATGTGACATTGGTCCTTATCCCCAACAGTCTTGGCCAGCACCTGTGAAAGCTGGTCAACGTCCAGTATGCATGAGTCAGATTCTGGAGATATGATGCCTGCCCAGTCTGAATGCTCTGTCATCGCAGTCTGTCTAAGTGCCAGGTATTGGTGATTGCTCCAGCTGTGCAGAAGAGTGATCATGTAATTGAGATGATCGGGTCCACCACATCAAATTCGGTGGCCATGGGAGTTGGAATTGGAGCGCCACGTGTTCAGAAATCGGTCTAGCTCTTTCCCACTGCTGCAGTATTGTATGGGGTCAACCATTTTGTAGATATTGAGTCTTAGGCCTGTGGTGTTTCGTTCAGTGTGTTTGGCATGTTCAGCAGCCCATTGATCCTGTTTGACTGCCATTTGTTCCAATTCAGCCAGCATGCTGTCCCATTCGAGTGTCCGTTCGGCTTTCCACTGGGCTTGATTTTGGATCATCATTTCCAGCATCAAACGTTTTTGAGTGGCCACATCTAGATGATCCTCATGATTAATTTGGGAATGGAGATCATGAAAATCATTGTTGATCAGGCTGTCTTTGTCTCCTTGATCACTGAGTTCATTGAGGGGGTCCTTGTCATCATCAATCTCGGCCTCAGATCAGACGATTGGAGTTGTGCATGTGGCTGTCTATGTCACTGCCTGCAGAATGTTATCACTTTCATGGATGTCAGTGCTGGGCAATTGAGTCTGCGTAGACATCTTCGGAGTCAGGTTTTTTGATTAACGTATCATTCATTTGGCGACATGTCAAAGCGGTAAATTGCAAGATCCCATGAGCGAAACATATCAAATTGGTCAAGTTCGATCCTAGTGTAAGGCCGTGTATCTGCATATGGCCATGTATGAGAGTATGTGAAAAGATTCAGTTGTACCCCTGGATATGGTGATAAAATAGCGTAGTAGGTAGATAAGATGATCCCGAGTGATCCATGTAACATTGCGGTTACCCAGCCCTGGCCACGTCTCATGCCATTGGCGAGAACCTAATCATGACTGCCATTGTACTGGCATGGCTGCATGTGCTGTGTCCAGGGCCATGTAACACCCAGTGTATATATAGTCGGCTTGCCACGAGCTATTGATCAGTAGTGAAAATCTTACCTTACCTTAGCTTACCTACCTACTACTCAATTATACTACCATATCCACGTGTGCAACCGTATCACCTCATATACATGCATACACGGCCGTACATGATTATCGCTCTGTATTTTCAGATGCACTTCACATACAGGATTTCATGAATTACCCCTTCCCGACGCGTCACGACATGCAGTCTATGCACAAGGTATGATACGAATCCAGGAGCACTTAGTGCATCAGTGAAGAGGCGAGATATGTCTATCAAATGAAGGTTAATGGTAACAGAGAAGATGGTGTATGGATTGCAGAGGCCAATCGGCCTGAGATGTATGGCGACAACTATGAACAAGAAAGTATGCAGATTTGACAGTAGCAGATTGCTGAAGCAATGAGGCTTGAAAAGAACATCCAATTTAGGTTAATGGTAGAGTTAATTGCTAGTTGATTCGGGAGGCCAACTGGCCAGGAGACATGTCAGTGACCAAGTCAGTTGAAGTCAATTGCAATGTGTGTATCATATGAGAACTCGAAGGCTACCAATGGCGGTGTCAATGTGATTCGCTAAGCTACCTTCCAATTGAGTCCGTTGATGATTACAGGGTCAATTGCAAAGGCCATATGTCTCCAAAAGCTGCATCACTGGTAATGCCTCAGCTGGTGCTACTTCATAGATGCTGTTGAATGTTATCTGATGGGCCCAATCACATGCGAACTGTCGACCCAACACAGGCCACAATGGCACACCTGGGTGCACCGACGAGGGATCAGGGTGGGTGTTTGCGATACACGTGATTGACATCTAGTGATGCTACCAATGGCAGTTGCAATAGTGATTACCTTCTACACGACTCAATTGAATTATGTATGTTATGGCGGATGTGATGAGTTTACCATAGCAGCTATGAAAAGTCTTGCAGGGCCATATACGGTTGGAAAGTACATGAGTCAACTGTGATCACAGATATGAATCCCGGTACCATTGATCTACAGAAAGGTAGAGTTCCAGATATTGGAGCAGCGATTGCAGATCGTGAGGCAGCTCTGTAAGGGAAGTAAAATCACCCCCAAATGGTATGAAATGGCTAGCAGATACCATTCGTGATTACCGTTGTCACATTATCACAGCTGGCACTTGATTAGACAACCGATTTAGATCGTTTTGAAGGGACAGCCATCTGCACCCACATTATCCAATTTCATCAATTGTACGCCAATGAGCAAACACGAATGTGACCGATATGATGGCATACATAGAGGGTTTTGAGAAATAGAATGGAGATTATTTTTATTTGTGGCTGGGATTCCAAGGATCAACAGGGCTACTGGAGAATGAACCATCTGGGCACTCTCAGGAGACCGGTGGATTTAGCAATTTTTGAGACACGCGGAATTTCAAGTGATGTGTCAAATCCCCACACAGGAATCGATAGCATTCGGTTGTTAGAGTTCCAATTTGGTACAGGAAGTATGAGATTCGTTGAGGGAGCATATTTGTACACATGGTGGCAGCAGCAGTGGACACAGTGTGTGAGATGGACACTGATAGTGGTTGGCTTGGTATCGGTCCAGGAATTCTAGCATCACCTTGCAAAAGATTTGACTTTTGGCTCTGCAACCCAAGCGTGAGTGGAAGTGGTGGCAGTGGACCACGCAGGCTATCAGGTATGCCCCGGGAATGTACCTGGATCACGGCTAGAGAGGAGGTGTGTTCTGAAGGAGGTGGCAATATTCCAGAGATTCAAATACTTGGAGCCAATGCCTTTGACGATCTACCGGCCAGTCGGGTAATTGTTTGGACATTCTTCCTAAGAGTGGGAGTTCCTATTGGGAAGGTGGGAGTGACAGTGGAATACATCTTGAGTGGTGCGGAAGGCACCAGGCACTGGACGGGCGACCAGGAAGCAGCGGTGGTTGATGTTGCAGAAGAGTATACCGACAGTGTGGATCGTGAAGGATGGCTACCAGCATGCCGAGACACATAGGGAGTGCAGGACGGTGAGGCTTGTCTTTTCCATGGGCTCACTGTTTCCAATCTGGACTCCTGGACATTCCTCCTTACCGCTCCATATCTATTATGAATTGATGATTACCATTTCCAGATGGAGCCGGCACCACAACAAAGATGGCGCCTACAGATGATGGAGGACCTATTCAGCACTATACAGAGATTTCCTGGAGGGTTTCAGCAAAGCCAAGGCGGAGACACTCGCTCGGCATCAGTCAACTGCAAGCAATTTGGAGTCCAACTACACGATCCGATACGTGCAGATATACAATGTATTGAAGTGAAGTGGTATTCCTTCAATCGCATGGAATGAGATCATGTACTCCCAAGGCCGGATCATGTATGTGGACTTAACAATCCTATGCCATATGGACGGTCCCATGATTGGGTATTGTCTTATATTGGACGATATGTAACCGGATGGATCATCGGACTGCAATGATCAGTCAATGGAAGACAGACCTTATTGAGGTCTGTGAGAATGATATTTTAAGAGCTTACAGAGCTACAGGAGAAGTCACGGAATGCTGCCGACACGGGTGCAACTACGCACAGGGTTAAAACGAATGGCTGAAGCCAGATGACTGGCGACCAGATGGATTGTGGCCAGAGATGGATCATGGCCGCAGATGGATTGTGGCCAGAGATTGGTGACCAAACATGGATCCCATCCAGATTTGGATCAATACCAGATATGCATTGCGACTGGATATGAAACACCGGAGGTTGATTACAGGAGTTGGATCTCTTGGGATCAATTTTGGGAGATGAATGACAATCGATCTCTTTTCTGATACAAAGATGTTGAGGTTTTGATAAGATATACAATTCTCGAGATCACAACGTTCATTTTGATGTACGATGTTTTTACATGGAATCCAGAGATGCATGTACACAATGTACCGGCAGCATGGCTCCATCGAGTACAATACGGAGCACTACTCAGTGCAGAATTCTGAGCTGTAGTCCGAGATACTGAATCATGCCTAAATGCTCCAGTTGCTATTTGGAACACGATCCAGAATCTGATCCCAAGTCACAGCCGATATGGTGATACAGCACCAGCCTTATGTGATTAATCTTTGGTGGAGAAATGATCATCAAGGAGAGGGATGACAGTGCCGGAATCACAACAACCCCTACTGTGAATTACCTCACAGGAAATGCAGGAATGAAGTACCATGAAACGCATTCGCCAATAGAGAACACTAGCAGTGGCAAGTGCATATGGAGAAGAAGCACCCATGGTACTACAAGAACCATGAAAGTGCACGCAAAGAAGTGATGGCAAATGCACCTACAGATCAATCAAGAGGCAGCATATCTGTGTAATATTCCTGAATGAAATCTCGACTCAGTCTCAGAGATCCCGACTCAGTCTAGACAATTCTGAGATACTCAGCCACTACCGGAAATCCACAGCAGAATTAAGCCTTCCCAAATGAAATGGCAACAGATGAAGTTGGAATTGATTAGTTGTCTGGGGAGCTACCATGTATAAAATGGCGATGACTGTTCCCAAATCAAAATCAACCCCTACTGCAAGCAACCACCATACTGGAAGTGCTGGGAGCAGGCACCTTGAAGCACACTCACCGGCAGAGAATTGCAGCTAGAGAGTTGTTGGTTAGTGCACCTTGGAAGAGATCAGCAGAGTCAACAAGCAAAATGATAATATGGATACCCAGATAAGTGACAGCGAGCACTCCAGGAGAAGGAGCAGAAAGAATACCCAGAGGAAAGCCGGCGAGCAATCGGCAATGATAAGTGCACCAATCACAAAGCAGATGATAAGTGAACCTACAAGTTCCCCGACTATGAGGATGATCAGTGCAACTGCAAGACCACCGGTGAGATGATAAGAAGGACATGCGACTTTGATCTATGCCAAACGATTGCAAATATGGCTACTGAAGCGGTTCCGAGTGACACCAGAAATCATCACTGATCATACCAAATAGGTCATAAAATGGCATCACTATATACAGTCACCAAACGGCATTGCAAAAGACAGTCACTGAATGCCATTGTGAGACAGTCACGAGAAGTAACAAAAGATGATTACTGCATAGCCTTGAATGGAGGGTGCAGGAACTTAGTATTATCGGGAGCTCTACCTACCAAAGGCACCACCTTTATGTATTGCCAATCAGCTTGCCGAAATGAATGCTGCACGACTATACTGGAGGCCTATAAGCCTGCTTGGCCAAAGCAGAAGGAGTTTGAATATAACCACTGACATGCATTGTGTGGGAGCCGCAGGTTGCAAGAGATGATGTCACATATCGAGGCTGGCCTACAAAGCTATGCACGAGGGTCTTGAGAGCCCAAACGCATTCGAAATGATATGGTACGAATGTCCGTAGTATGAGACGCTTTCACAATAGCTGAGAAGTCCTACATGGTTGACTGTCACTGACGGTTACGATACCAAGAGCAGAAGCTACATTTCATGCTGAGCAGTGAAGCCCACTTCATCTGTGCAGACTCAGCACCAATATGGCTTCCAAAGCAGCAACAATGATGACTGATGTGCTTGCCCTGTAGAGTTGTATATGAGGATTTGGGAAAGCATGAGTTCTAGCGCACTTGGAATATTAGTAAGTATGACTGGTTACTGGAGTACTTAGAAGATACTTATATTGATGGAATTGACGATGGTGATGGTGATGGCAATGATGAGCAGAGAGCCGAAGCCAGCAACGATGCTGCCGAGTCAAGATGGGGCTAATACTATGACTGAGGATTTCACGGAGATTCCTATGTCTAATTCTGAACGTAATCTAGACTTGGTATGAGTTATGAGTGCAAGATTGGATGGTCAGATGCGGGACTTTCCGGAAGCGGAGATGTGGAGGAGGGTGTCATTTTGGATGTACCGTCAATTCTCTTCTCTTCTCTATACTTCTTACTTTATTACATCTTACGATCTGGACCCAGGACCAATGGCATCAGCATAGGTTTTATCCATCTCCGGAGATATGTCAAGTCGAGGCAGTGATTCACTGTGCACCAGCTCCACCGAAAGGTCGTCCTAGTGGTACTGATCCCCTGTGTGACTTATGGGTTTGTATGTTTGCAAATGTAGAACGGTAATTTGAGTTTGTTCTTTCCTTCCTTCCTTCGTATGGGATTATGCAGCCCAGGGGGTCTGCATCTACAGCTGGGGATGATGTAATGGCAGGGCTGCACATGACGTGTCCAGGGCCGGGTAACATCTGCATTAAATATAGTCGGCTCACTATCAGGTTTAGGTCTCCAGCACTAAGCTTACCCTACCTCAACTTAGCCACCCACTACTCAATAATAATCAAATATCTGAGTGTGCAACTGTATCTGTTCACATACTCTCATACGCGGTCAGATCCAGATACCCAGCCTTACAGCCATTAAATATTCATTCTGTTTTGATTTTCAATGCAGTTTAAGGACATATTATATAGCCTTTTGGTGTTGGTCAGCAGAATATAAATCTTTTTACTGTTTTGAGTTTTATATAGAAGTAACTAGGTTTATTATTGTATTATACATAGTTCCATAGGATTTGGACTTTATAATAAAATTCAGCTTCTTTCTCTTACTGAATGTCAATTTCTTCTACACAATTCATTTACTATTTCAAAATATTTGGCAAAACAAAACATGTGATCTATACTTTACAGCAATTGGCAAAGTCAAGAAAATACAAAATAAAAACTGTAAAATACAATTATATCCCATATTTATAACATATAGATAGTATTGGAAATTATTTGAAATTATCCATAAGTTTCAACCTGTTTGGAAATATAGTCTTTATACTATTGAGTGTACAATACTAAGTACATATCTTATATTTGTTATTGATTTCACAGTAAATACATCAGGACAAATGACACTATATAGCTTGCTGCTCATCAAAACATTTCTCTTGCTGTTGTAAACCTCCGTAGATTTTACACATGGTACAATATTATTCTGTTGAAATTTACCTTGATTGTATTACTCTACAGTACATGTGATTATGGGAACTTGATACAATACATTATATTGTAGTCAACAAAATTCAAACTGAGCAACAAGGTACACTTTATTATACACTTCCATGTAATTCGGAAGTATTCTGCTTATTTCACTTAATTGTACCCTTTCAGCATGATTGACTTGTACTTTAAACAATACTCTAAGAATACTCCAAAGTACACTTTGAGTTTGCCTCCAAGTATAGATTGATGTAAGCTATTATATAAGCTTTGCAGTATATTTTCAACTATATGCTCAATTGCACTACATGGTACACAACCAAGTAAGTTCTCAAGACGCTTCGAAGTATACCTTCCAGTATAGTTTCATGTATCCTCCACTATACAACTTCAAGCATATGTTCAACTTTAAATGACAGTATACTTCCAATCTATGAGACTCTGTACTCTGAAGTATACATTCATGTATCCTTCTATATATACTTTCAAGTATACGTTCAAATGTCCTTTATAGTATACTTCCAATCCAAAAGACTCTATACCCCCAAGTATACTCCCAACAGGCAAGATACTTGCAGTTCCACCTGGCTATATACTACGATGTATGCTTCTGTTTCTTCGATATATTGACTTGCTGATGTATAGGTACCAAGTACTGAAAGGTGTAAAATGGAGAGGATGTAGTGGATGATAGGTAGCAGGTGGTATATGGTTACTGAAATCATAATGTCAGTGGATTGAATAGTGTGCATATTATACTCAATGTGTCCTCTATCACAAGCACTTACAATACCTCTCAGTTCAGGTATTAACAGCTGAAGTCTTGGATTCTGCAAGCAATTCAGACAATTGGATTTTGAAGAGAACAGATCTCCAACTCATGTTTTCCAAGTGCAATCTGCTGTCTACATTCCATCAATGTATGTATATAGCTTTGTATTCTTTTGAGAATGAATGGTAATATCAGTGATGGCGATAAGAATAGTGATATCGAGTACAGTACCAGAAGCACTTAGACAAGTAGGGTGGCTATATCAATGTCAGTATTAAAGTTTCCACAGTGTTAGAGTTTTCTATTAGCGAAAACTTTCAGAAAGTCACAGTGTTCTATTAGCCAAAAGCTGTCAGTGGAACATGCTACTCCTTCTCAGTTATGGCTCTGTTCCATGTAGCCCTGACATTGGCCATATTCATACAGGCTGTCAAGCAGGCTAGTATGCAGATCTTTGCCCCGGGTTCCAAGTAGAATCTCCAGGAGGCTTTAAATGGCAAGTGGAATCTCCAGTGCATTGACTGGGATAAATGTGTACTAAATCAATCTATTAGTTGGAACTATAGACTGTAAAGATAAATATATATCCATCCTGGCTATTTGGCTATTAGCAGTATATAGTTTCCTTAGTCCATACAATTACCTGCATGGATTCAATATAGATTACTGTAGACTATTTGTTTTGCAGGGGTCTACTGAAATCTTGTTTTGAGCTGCATATATATTTACATACATATAGTGCAGTCTATAGTTGATTTGCACTTTTGCCAATATATAGTAGTTAATATTCTCTATTTAATCTATGTTATTATGCTGCCATTATGCCTTGATATATTTATTAAATTGAAATAAAATAAATAGTAACTTTAGCAAGAATGCTCTACAATAAGTATTACATCTAAATCACACAAAAACAGTATTCTTATTCAATTTAGATGATAGGTGGCAAATTGAACATTGGAAATTGATTAAAAAAAAAACAGTACCTATACAAGAAAGTGTCAAAAAGCTCTTGAGGTAAACTTCAGGTATGAGTAACTTTGCAGATTGCAGTTGTTTCAATAGGGAATGATCTAGTTGTATGAAGTGACAATACTCCATGCTCTGTGTATGCAAGCAATCTCTTATCCTCCCACTGATCCACTCGTTTCTAAGAATACACATGTTCCCAATCCTGGCCCGTGTATTCCGCAGAGCGATACCTGATATCGACCCTTCCTGCCTAACCACATGTCACGACTCCTAATAGGTTTGAGATACTTCTCGAAGAAATCAATAACCAACTTGTCATTGACCCCACTCCAAAGTGTGAACAATAGCCATTGATTCCACACCCATCGCCCTTATGTATCCATTTAACCATCATTCCTCCCAATTTGTGATGTTTTTTCAAGTCATCAAGTATTTGCTTTGGCTCTGGGAAATTGACAGCAGGTTATTACATCGTTTCGTTGTAGCCTTCAAATCGGATCCGACACGTGTTGCCGCCTTTGTCACCCAGTGGTCTCTTATGCGGAGTAACTGCTGCGACGAGATATGAACCCTGAATAGTATTGCGTATATGTAGTACAGTTAGAATGCGTGGAGAAAGGGACTTTTCTCATGCTTGGTCTGCAGTGTACTTCTTGAGTTTGTAGACATTTTCTGTATGATGGATCGTCATGTCTGCCAGTAATTCTAATTAGATGGCATTTGGCACATGGAGCTTAATGATCTCGTAATGTCAGGTACATGGATGCTGTAGCTTCCTCTCACATAGGTCTTGGTTCGCATATGTCATTGGCAGGTCTTCAGTACTCAACACCTTGAGGTCTCTGACTTGAAGGGTGAATGGCCTTTGGCTCCTGATTGCTTTCGCTGTCTGGCCATCATGTGTCTCGTGGAACCAGTCTGGGGTATCTTGCAACAAGCCCCGTAATCGTTCAATGAATGCTGCACCTTCCAAGCCCAGCATTTTGTCACACTGCTGTTGGCCTGTCACAACGTCCAATGGAATGGATGGTGTACATTCTAGGTCCAGGTTGCACAGGCGGTGATCTGTGGATGAGTGCGTAGACGTGCTATATGCACATTCTGCAAGTGGACACATGGTTTCCCACTAGTCTTGATCGTGCGTCGTGAAAGCCTGTAGATACCATGTGACCTGCTTTTTCAAGATTCCTGACAGCCCAGGTGTTTGTGGGTGAAACACTGTTGGTATGAGTGGCTGAGTCCACAACCTCATACGTACTTCTGCCCAGATATCTGACCGAAAACGGATATCTCATTTGCTAATGATCTCTCTGGGCACACCATGATGTCGGATGATGGCCCCAAAAATGCCTGTGTTAACTCCGCGCCATCAATGGAGTTAGTGCAGGGCATCGAATGGGCACGTTAGGAGAAGTGGTCCGCGAAGGTCTCAATGCAGTTGTTTTCCCTCAATGATGTTGGCACAGCAGCATTTAAATCAACCCACACACACTCCAAGTGGCCTCAGGCAACTGGTAATGGTTTTAGCAAGCCCGCTACGTTCCCAGCCCATTGAATTATTTGCAAGCACATGTCACAGCCATTTGTGCTGTCTTGCACTCCTCTCCACATTTCTGGCCAGAAAATTCACTGTCTCATCGCCATATATGTTTTGGTGGCTCTGAAATGGCGTCCAAGTGCACAGTCATGTGCTTTTCAGTGTATTCGGTTTCTTAGGGGTGTCAGAATGTAGATCCAATGCAGCTTGTCTTTGTGTTGTTTAGGGTCCTGTTTCTGGAGGTCTAGATTGAGCAGGCCATTGCATAAGGAGAAATGGTGTCTGCAAGCCCACGCATTGCATATTGTAGCGGGAGCGGACACCCTTGGCGGCTGTTCCAGGCAATTCTTGGACACTAGCAATCATACAATATTTTTACTGCAGCTGACGCCCTGCATTGCTACAGCAACTTTGCGCAACCACTCTTTCGAATCCTGAACTACCCACTCTGTGTGTCGATACAGAGTGCCCTGGCAGTGTTTCCATCTTAACTCTGGACATCTCATCAGGGCATCAGCCGCTGGGATCATCATGCCTGGGATGCACCAGATGTCATATGTATATGTTTTAACGTTGTACAGTCCTCCATTTGTCATGCTGTGAGTTGAGGTTGTGTCTGTACAGGTCTTGAAGAGGCATGGTCTCCACGGACCATAAGATGTCTGTCTGAATGGAGATAGTAGCGCCGGTCCACAACTGTGTCCCGAATAACTAGAGGTTCTCTATCATATGTGGGGTATTGCATCTCTGCACTCTTAAATGTCCCGCTACAAATGGCAATGACTCTGGTTTCTCCATCTTGTTGCTTCTGTGACAGTACTGCTCCAACTGAATATTTGCTGGCAGCAGAATGCAGCAGGTACATGCCCCGTTTCTCTGATAGTGCCAGCATAGGAGCCTTGATGATGGCATCTTTTAAAGTTTGGAATGCCTCCTCTGCAGCTCCGGACAAGGTGACATGTACAGTTCCAATGTCCCTCAAGCCTGGCTCTCCACCTTGGCCTCGCATTTGGACATTTGTAGCCAATTGGCACATCTGGCATAAGAGCAACGCGGCATGGGCATAGTGGTGAATCAGCTTGTGGTTACAGCCTGTCAGTCCATTGAAACCCTGGACTTCCCTCACATTCGGAGGACGAGGCAATTTACCTACTGCCTCTGTCATTGAATTCATTGTGTGTACTTCTTCTTTGTTGATCTGGACACCATAAAATTCAGTTTCATTTCGGAACCACTTGCAGTTGGATTGTTTCTGCTTCTGGCCAGCTTTGTGACAGAGTTGGAGCACTGTTTGCATGGGGTCCAGATGCTCTCGTCTTCTCGAACTACAGCTTAGGACATCATCAAGGTCGACAGCTACATACATTCTGGGCTCGGGGTTAGATGCAAGCAGATGGTTCATGACTCCCATAAATTGGCTCGGAGCATTGGATAGTCCAAACGTAGAACTGTCGACTTGTCGTGGCCATACTTGAATGAAAAGGCAGTCTTCGATTAATGTCCCACACAAATCGTAATATGGTGATACCCTCAAGCTAAGTCGATCATTGAGAAGTATAATGATCCATTAAATGGTTGCACCGGTTCTTCCATATGGGGTAATGGGTTTCCATCCTCTGTGGTGATGTGGTTAATGGTGTGATAGTCTGTACACATGCTCAAGACGCCATCTTTCGTTGGTACGAATAGTACTTAGGAGCCATAATGGCTGCTGCTGGGACATATCCATCCATTCTACAGTGCTTTTTCTAAAGTATGGTGTAGTTCTACATCTTCCTTGGGTGACAGTTGGTATGGGGGTTGGAATAGAGCATTCTTACCATCTTTGGGCCATATGTAGCTTCGTAATTGAGACTTACTCAGTGTTTCGTACAACGGTTCAGCACACTGGCTACATTTCTCGTAAACTCCAAGCAGTTGTTCAAATTCATCTGGCGACTCCTCAGAGTCAGGTGTTGCCTGAGCATTCGATGGAGCATGAACCATGAATTCCTACATCAAAAGGTGGTGGCTTGTGTGACACAGCGCCATCTTACCAACTGTGTCAATGCCTATGGTGCAAGCAACATCTCATACCACATCCTCATCTACATCATTATCTGGCTGCAGCACACTGAGGTAGTTGACTTGGGCTACCCTTTCCCTGTGAAGTGATGGTACACGAGCCTGCGATATCCATACCTCTTTTGTTCAATGGTCGATGCTGTGTGGTCCACTATCATGACTAACCCAATTCTTCTGATGACGATATCACATCCCTTCACGTCCTGGATCGTGAATCACTCTGTGTACTAATCACTGTTATCTCCAAGGCGTAGTTTCAGCCACACTGGGCATCATCGTTAATCACAATTGTGTACCCCATCATTGGCTATTTTGATAATCATCCAGCTGCCATTTCTCTCCTGTCATACCATGCTCTTCTTTTCTATCTTCTCTATTGTTGCTATTTTCACATAATTCTCCAATGCTTCATCATCATTGAGTGTCTTGTCTGTTAAACTGCTATATTTGTCATCATCCATCTTGAATCGGAGTTTCCCATTGAAATGAAGATGGCCTAAGGTATCTTTATCACCGCTTCTAAGATAATGATATCAAGTAAACCATTTCATCGAAGGGGACACAGTGGTTGTTTCAGTTTGTGGGAGTCGATTGGCAGCTAATTACTTCTGTTGCCATTTCCTGAGCCGAAATATTCTGAAGTATCATCATCATCCCCTGCACTGTAGGATAATTCTTGCACCTTAGGCACCATGGCATTGTCATTTTCCCCTCCCAAGGTCTGGGCTATACTGAGACTCTTTTGGTTTCCTTCACCTCTGCCTCTGTAGCTGCCTTTCTTGTAACCACCACAGCATCCTCTGCACCTCTCCTCCTTCTCTTTCTCTTTCTTCTCTGTGCCTTTCTTCATGGCCACTTTCCTCTCTTTCCATGCGGCCAGGACCTTCTCCTTGTTTGGGCACGCATGGGCAAGATTGCCCAATTCTTCACCAGTTTAACAGCACTGGTCGTTGCTTCCTCCACCACCACCACATTCTCTCAGTTTTCCTTTCATTCTTTTAAAAGTCTCTTGTGTTGGTTGCTTCTTGGAGTTAAGCATCGCATCCTCTCGAGAAATGTGCCACAGAACATCGTTAAATCACACTGTGGGTTGATTTCCCGATTTCTGAATCAAAACGAAGGAGGCTTCTGGGCTGCATACAAGTTTAAACAGGTATGAGTCGTGGACAGGTTCATTGGACAGTGGCAGATGGCGTTCTAGCCAGTGTCGAAACACTCGAAAACATTCATTTACAGTGGAAACAAGCTCACCACTATTGCATTCTAGTGACTCCTAATCTTCCTTTCAACCTGGTCACCTTATCTGGAGGGATAGATACTGCTTTGAATGTGGCTGTAAAGTCTTCCCAAGCTATGCCTGTACTTGTGTGCATTGCGAACTGGTGGTTGGCCCAAATGGCAGCTTAATCGTAAACCTGAAGCAATGCTGATGCAGCCCAACAGTTTGGCAACGAAATTCCAAACTTGTCTGTCAACCTTTACTCCTGGGCATGAGGTCCAAAGTGGAGGTGCAAGATGGATAGAAAGGAGGTAATGGCATCTCGGGTTCTTGTACCATCACAAGTCAGCAATCTGGTTGACTCGACTTTGAATATGTCGTGGGTGGAGGTAGTTTAGAAAGTCCTGATGGGCGACGAGTTAGCCTTCACTCTGATTCCTGCCTCACTTGTTGCATCCAGTTCCATCATGGCCGTGTCTAGCGGTTCACTGATTTTATATCTCTTGTCTTCAGTGATTGCCAACGCTTTCTTGGATTCTTCAACTTCCTATAAGGCTGCACACCATTTGGCTTGCATCGAAATATTGAGTGCATTCTTGGCAGGGATCTCTTGTTTCAGCTTCACCATCTACTTTGCAGATGCATCGTCAACCAGGAGTGGTACTACAAGGTCTTTTATATTGTTGGAGGCATGTTGTGCCACTCTGTCGCACTCTGCATGTTTTCCCATCAGCACTGTTGTACGGTGGCGCATGCTCCAGCAGTTGAGTGTGTGCGGGTGTATGCCAAGGTGTGTCCATTGTATCGTGTAATCAGACATGTTGCATCGACATAAGGTAGATTGATAACTAATGGCGCCACCTTCAAATGAGGTAAGTTTCATTATAGTCCTTGGCATAGTGATATCCGTATTCCTAATCAGCTCAATACTCCTCTGTGACAGCTATCATGTCTGTTTCAAACAAAACAGTAAACAAAGGAGGACAGGAGCCAATCAAACATCATGGATCTCCTTGAAACAAATGTGCCCAATAAGTTTACTTTCTGACGGCATTCCCGATGGCATTTCCAATTCCACTTCAGATACCATCTCCGAGACCATTCCCAAAACCATTTCTGTCCATATGGAGGCCATTTCTGAGGCCATTCCCGAGTTCAATTCCGATCATTCCCATTGCAGCACACTGCGTCAAGAAACCGGGCTGTGGGAGCGGCTGTGTGAAGCAGTCAGCAAGCATCTCAGCAGTGAGTACATAGCTCACGTTAATCTGTCCATCTCTAGACTAATCTGCATGAAGATAGTACTCGGTTGCGATGTGTGCAACTGCAGTTCCACCGTAGATTCTATTTTTTATGCTTGCTATCAGTGACCGTGAATTGGAGAACACATGAGAGATAGTCGGGATGCCGATCTTGTTCAAGAGATGTGGGATCTGTGTGAGTCCCATGCAGCCTACTCCAAAGGCATATTATTGGGCATCAGTTGTGACCTGGGCAGTCGACTTCTGTTTTCTCGATCTCCAGTCGACCGCTCCTCCCAAGGTGATGACCAGTCCACTTGTGGATTCATAGTCATCCAGGCATCCAGCATAGTCCGAATTGACATAACATTTAAGTGCAGCATCTCCTTCTCCTACGAATCACAGACGCCAGTTCTTTGTACCGTTGAAGTATCGAAATACGCGTTTGAGAGCTACCATATGCTCATTGCTCGGGTCTTGATTGTACCGGCTGAGAACTCCGATGGCATAGGCGATATCGGGCCGTGTGGCGGTCATAGCGTACATGAGTCTACCGATCATCGATTGGTATATGGTCGGATCGCATGCTTCTTTGTCGGGCTTCCTCTTCTGAAGCTTCATCGCCATTGGCATGGTACCTGGTCTGGACTCATCCATTTTGAACTTTGCCAGGATCATCTGAATATAGCTGTGCCGATGGATGTCGATAGTGTGATGCTCCCGATTGCGTTCGATCATCATGCCAAGATAGAAGGAGACACTCCCGTGATCATGCATCCGGAATCTCTCCTTCATCCCACTGTTAATCTGCCCAATTAAGCCCTTGTTAGCAATGATAAGGAGATCATCGACGTACAGAACCACTGCGGCAATCACGACGCCTCGATCTGTATCATGGAGCACAAACAGTCCTCTGTCGACGCGTGATGCTACGAACCCAATCGAGATCACGAAGTCCTTAAAAGTGCCGTACCAACTGTGCAAAGGCTGCTTTATGCCATACAGAGACTTTCTCAAGCGGAGTACCATCTTCCGCGAAGTCTTTGACCTTGGATCATTGTATTGGCACCCAGTTTGAACCAAATGAAAATATCCTTGCGGCGGGTGCATACAGATCACTTCTTCCAACTCAACTCCCAAGAAAGTTGTGCATACGTCCATTTGATGGATCTCGAGATCGTACATGGCGGCAATCGCGAGTGCCAGCCTAGCATGGCCCAAGTGAGCTGTCAGTGCGTACGTAGCCTGGTAATCGATGCTTTCGATTTGGTGATTTCCTCCACGACTAGCGAGGCCTAGGACCGCTGCACATGGGCTGCTCCATCGCGCTTGATCGCGTATACCCAATGACTTGGCAAAGCCATTCTCCCTTCCGGAAGCTCCATGAAATCTCCACAGACGTGATGCTGACCAATTACATCTAACTCTTCTTTCGTCGCAGTATCCCATTTCTCTGCTGGCAGAGACTCGGTTGCTGCTGTGTAAGACTTTGGATTGATTGCATCCTCATGATCATCAGAGATGGCAGCCGCAGCATAGATAGGAATTATATCTGTGAATGTCTCATCTTCGAGAGCCAATTGTGCAGAATCTGCCAACGCAGCCTTCCCAGTGTGGTTTCAGCGACTACCTTCGGCCGGCGGCTTCCATGCATCTCCAAGGGGCTGCTCACGGGCTGCCAATTCGCGTGTCTTCCTCATTGGTTTTGGAGAATTTGAAGATTAATCGTGGTCCAATGGCTCCGCCGTTTGATGTTCGGAACTTCCATCTCTGGTTGGCTGCATCACTGTGGGTTTGGGTTCCTCGCTGACATCTCTGTAGAAGTGCTCGTTCAAGCTTGCTTCTTCTGCAGCATTCAGTACTGTGTACCGCTTTGCCTCTCTGAATACCACATCCCTGAAGCGGTGAAGCATCTTGGCCAATGGATCATATACGAAGTACTGCATAGTCAATGTGCTGTACCCAACAAACATGCCGGGAGTGGCTCTGTAATCCATCTTCTTTCATTTCTCCTTCGGAATGTGCATGAAAGCCAAGCATCCGAACACATGGAGATGCTTCAAATATGGCTTCTTGCTGCACCCATGCCAGGCCTCGTACTGAGTCTAACCAACTGCTGAGTGTGTCGCAGCGCGGATCTTGAGATTGACCACCACTGAGACTGGAAATGCCCAGTACTTCATCGAAATTCCGGCATCGTCCAGCATGCATCGTATGTGTTCCATGATTGTGCAGTTCGCCTGTTCGACGACTCCATTAGACTGATGAGTGTAGCGTGTAGTCGTTTCCTTTAAGATCCCTTCTCATTATGGGTATTCTGCGAATGTCTTGGAGGTATAATCGCCGGCTCCATCTGTACAAAATTGCTTCACTTGCTTGCCCGACTCCTTTCCTGTAAGAGCTTTGTATCCTTTCAATTTCACAAGAGCTTCCGACTTGCACTTCAATATGTACTCATTTGTTGGCCTGGTGGTGTGGTCGATGAAGAGCAGCATATATTGACCTCCTCCGATGGCTGTTTCCAATGGACCGCATATTACTGAGTGCACTAGCTGCAGTGGCTGAGTGGCGTGGGAGGTCGTGAGAGTAGAGGGCTTCCGAGCTAACCTGCACTTGATGCAACCCTCTCAATCGCACTTCCCAGTCATTCTCGGAGCATCGGTGATCATCGGCATGATCTCCAACGCTTTGAGACCGACGTGTGCCAAGCGGTGGTGCCATAACATCCCCTTCGCTGCATCATGCTGAGATGCATGCGCAGTCGTCTAAAGTGCCAGCAGGCAGCTGTCATTGGTGATATTAGTGTATTTGGTCGATTCCAGAGCCTGATCCACAACACATAACCCATCGACCTGAGGTGCAGTGGCAATCAATTTGCCATTGCGATTGTAGAGGTTGAAACTGCAGTGGTTCACCGGTTCGACTTTGACATTCCAGTGCATGATCTGAGACTGTGCGATGAGGTTGAACAATCCTCGCAAATGCACCACTTCTTGAAGTATGATTGTTTCCGTCATTCAATCTGGCAGTTGACTAGTCAACCTAACACTTCCATATCCGGATGCAAAGGATGTGACCCCATTGTATCCCTTCACTTCCTCCAAATGCAGGGGATATTCAGTGTAGGTGATGAACATTGATCGACGGCCGGAGATGTGAGTCGTGCATCCGCACTCAATGAACCAATCACTGCGTGACGCATTTGAGCTAGCCGCCATCCGAGAGTTGTCGATCAAAGTGGTGTGAGTCAAAGTCGTTTCAGTCGATGCTGTGCTGCTGTGTCGGCAGCATTTCGAGGATCGCCACGTTGCTTGCTCAAGCAGTTCTCTGTGATATGCCTTCGCTGTTGGCAATGAAAGCACTTCCGCAGATCGTTCTCTTTCCTATTGTTGTCTCCCTCATTTTCTCTCTCATCCCTCTTTGGACTTTTGCCGCCTTTACCGCCTTTACTGCCATTACCAACATTGCCCCCTGTCTTAGCAAAGAGCAGAGCTTCTGGAGCAAGTGCAATATCTCTCTCCATTGCAGCTTCCTTGTAGACGAGCTTGATGACGAGCTCATCGGGCGTGGTGGTCATCATGGCATTGTTGTCCATCACGAGCTCCATGAAGCCTTTCCACTCGTTGTTCCTTGGGATCCCGAGAAGGAGGTAGAAGATGTGGTCCTGCTCACTCATCCTGGCGATGGTCTTTGCAGAGTCCATATCGGCAGCATCAGTGTCAGTGGTCGATGGTGCTGTCGGTCCTGTGCAGAGATGATAATCCTTGACTTTCCAATTGATCCACGATGCATAGTTGTCGACATCTCCGCAGTCTTGTAGCCTGATGCTCCAATGGTCTTCCCTAATCTCGAAGATGTTGAGCTTCAACTTGGACTTGTAGGTGGATGCAAGCGTTTCCAAAAGCGTCTTCGCATAGTCAATGACCGTGTATTCCGCTTGGATACTCAGATCCATGCCCAGTAGGATACCCAATCTGCCAACACCATGGCGATTCATCCAGTCTTTGAAAGCGGCCTTCTCTGTGGCGGTTGCGTTTGCAGCTGGCTCTGCCGGCTTGTCATCGTATCCTTTGATGATACCATACACTGTCTTCTGCTCGAGAGGTAGGGCCATCTCGATTGCCGATTGTGCATAGAATGTGCCATTGAACTTGGTGATGGTGATCGCGGTCGAACTCATCTCGTACGATCCTGATCGTATATCGCAATCATCAGTTCTCATTGTCTCCGAGACTGTATTTATGGGAGACGTCCAGCAGCAGCCGTCAGAAGCACGTCAGTGTGAGGGGTAATTGTGTAGCATGAGGAGATGTTTCTCCATGAGGATGTTGACCTCCGCTCGACAAATGAAGTGGGGGCGTTGATTGTAGGTTCCCTTGTCACACACAAGGGCTAATAGCCTGTTGTACGGTGGCGCGTTCCCGAGTAGTCGAGTGTGCGCTGGCATACGCCAAGGTGTGACTATTGTATTGTGTAACGAGACATGTGACATGTGACACTGACATAAGGTCGATTGATGACTAAATGTGCTAACTACAAAAGTGGCTAGTTACATCATAGTCCTTGGCATAGTGATATCTGTACTCCCAATCAGCTCAACAAGCACCTGCTTCTTGTTGTTCAGTTGCTTCTGGAAATCAACAAGTTCATTGGCGACTGGATGTTGTTCCCAATCAGCATTATCACTTATTAGGATTAGATTTTTGACTTGTTCTCTCCTGTCATCGTCTACCTCAAGAAACCAATTGGTAACCTCATTGGCGATGTCCTTTTGGGGGACTTCCTGTCGGCGATTAATGATCTCATTTAGGTGGGCAGGGTCATCATATGACAGCGATTTGGGGTTACGAAACCCCTCTGGCCATGTATCGGGGATGGACCCCCTAGCTCTGGGACCTCTCAACAAACACACCAGTTCGAAGCCATTGTCCATTAAACCCCCAGTGGGGTTGGGGCGTGCAGTGACAGGCACCGTGGTTGTTGTTGTCATTATGGTGTTTATTTGGGTCATAATCAATCATTTTCAGCGTCACAAAATCACCTATCATTATCTTAACTACTGTTCCTCGGATGAAATTGGGCTCCGGCCCACATACAATGCTGGAGATGCCTATCTGACAGTGTTGCTACCAATGTAGTAGTATGTACTGATAATTGTCTATTTTCTGTCAACGCAAGTGATCTTTCATTCTCCAGCCAATCCACTCAGTTGTATGGAAATGCATGTTCCGCTTTCTGGCCCATGCATCCTGCAGAGCTCCAGCCTAGGTCAATGCATCCTTTCTCTCTGCAATTGATGTATACAAATACACATTCTAGACTGTGAATACAGATTTGAATAGCAGTTAGCGAGCCTCTGTTGCATCTGAACGAAGTACAGAATACTTACTCTGTCTCTATTTATAACCACTGAAAGTTGATACTTAGATAAAATAGAAATGAATACAATATAATAAGTAATTTGAATTGTAGTAATATAACTTTGTAGCTGGAAATGACACAATTTCTAAGTGATATTTAGGAAAAGAAGAGTCTGAAAACATATAACAATGTATATGAATGACATGGAGTATACTGTAAACAGTTAGTTTGAGGTATTTGATATGGATTGGACAGATTACTGTGGCATTTACAATTTGCAGTTAAATACTTGTAAGTAAATAATTATCAGTATTTATAATTATTAGCAGTTCTTTAGATATGTACTATTTTCTACATCAAAAATGTACTACAGTGAATATTATTGTCCGCAATGTAGTTTACTGTTCTATGTGTGATTACAATATCAACTATATATTTTTCAATCTGCATATATTAATTACTTGGTTGATATCTGAATTTCCTGGGTTAATTGATTGAATATATCCCGGAAACAATTCTGATCAGGGTAAACAAATTCCTCATACAGTTCGAATTATTCGTCACTGCATTATTGGCTGATGCCATGGTACTTTGCCACATAATGCTATATTCGTTTTATAATTATTTGATTAAACATAATTTAAGCTATATTCCAAATGTATATATTTATATATATGTTTACATTTCAGTCTCCTATAGTATTAGTAACATTGGCTGTATCATCATAGTTTCAGTCTAGAAGATTACCCAGCATATTGTATTTGAGACAATGACATGAAACATATCAAAGTTAGAAATCAATGGATATTTGGAATGAAATCCATACATAGTGATATTCAATATACATATGGATCTTTGATTATACTTAAATACAACTTATGGACTCGATTGGACAGAAAAGTAAAGATTTGGAATGTGACTGGACTTTATAATTAATTTTGTTCCTAATGTATAACAGCCATTTTCATTTCTGTCATTGTAATTATTAGGTAAAGATATATTCTTGTATATGGCTTTGTATGAAGGTATATGAGTAGATACTGTTGCAAATGTGGATGTCAATATTGTAGAGTAGTATCATGATAGTAATGATCAGATTCTGGCTAAAGATCTAACCCTCATAGTGAGCTGACAATATATTGCATGTGTCACCAGTCACTGCACATTTTATATGCAGCCATGCCATTTGATTACCAATCTCCTTAGATGCATACCTTCTGGGCTGCATTAATCTGTACAAGGGTCAGAAGAGATAGGACACAATCATACAACTATTCAATGTATGCAAATATATGAACCCATAAGTTCTACACCCACCCAGTATGGCTCAGGGCAATCTTTAGGTGGATACAGTATACAGGGAAACTTCAACTCTACTTGAGCTCTCTCTGGAGATGCTTAAAACTAGTGCTGACACCATTTGTACCAGGCCAAGATGCAACAATGTAAAGAAATAGAGAGAAGAGAAGAGAACAAAAAGAAGGATCATTGAAAGTGATACCATCCTCCATATCTCCACTTTTGGAATGGTTGTTATTCCACCATCCAATCGTATACACTATGCTCATATTGAGTCTTAGTCACCGCTGGAGTTTGTGATAGTAATTTCAGTGAAATTGCCTATTGTATAATGCGTTTCATCTTGACTCTTCAGCACTAATGGGGGCTTCTGCTCACTACTCGTCAGCACCATCAGGAGTACTGATATAGAACTAACTTGTAAGTAGCATAGTAACTGGTTATACTCTCGATGCAATCGAGTGTGCTTGCTGTTGAGCTCTCCCATTACCTCATTAATAACTCTCTGGGCATAGCAGATTAGTGAACATTCTCGTGGCTTAGGAAGCTGCTTCGGTAGTCATATCTATGCTTACCCTGCATGAATCATATGGGGTTGAATTCTGTGTATTGATTGTAGCCTCCACTCTTGGTGTCATAGCCATAGGTGGTAGTGAATCATATAGGCCCAGGTATCTATCTCTTAAGTGTCTGTTGACATGGCGATGCAATCTATATATATGCAATTGTATTTGTGCTGTCTGGAGCCATTCTGGATTGCAGAGTAGCCCAACCTTGATATATCTGAGACTATCTCTTGCGGCTGCTGGCTCTCATATGGTGTCTGTCAGTAGTTATATTTAAACATTTTCAGCATTGGCCAAGCAGGCATATTGGCCACCAGTAAGGTTGTTTGGCATTGATTGCTGTAAATGGTTTGGTAAAACATATTTGTCGGTGCCTTCACCAGATAGTGACTCTTATATTGGTGACCTAGTTTCTGCCACATTTAAGGTACTCCAATAATCATCCTTTCATAGTTGGTTTGACTGGCTGATGATGCCATTGGGTGGCTGTATGTTGTGATGATGTTTGGTAGACTATTTTGAATAGTTAGAGATTATTTTCTGTGTCATCCATAACTGCTTTGGTCGACAAAAATGCACTTCTGTAATATAGTTCAAACAAACTTGATTTTCTCATCACCTTTCTGGCACATTTGCAGTTACCCTGATCATTCTTGGTGTCGGTGCACTTGTATATTCTCTTGATATCTGCCATGTGCTCACACCAGTTAACATCTCCAATTGTTGGCTAAACTTACCTGCTGGCATGTGGGTATACTTTCATCCCTTTTGAATGTGTGCTTGCTGTCACTTGTCATTTCATCTCCTAGTGTACTGTTGACTCTACGACATTTTTGCTGGTTGCCTCAGCAGGTGTTCACATCCAATGCAAGCTCTTGGAGTGACTACAAGACGGGATGCGATCCCGAGAAGTCTCCTCGATGGTGGTTCCATCCAGCACGTTCTATGTAATCTTTGTGTGGAGCAGCAGTTGTCCTGGAATCCAGCATGGTCATCCCCCTGGTTTGTAGTATAGCTTTGTGAATGACTAATTCATTATGGCTATGACTGGTGCGATACAGGTGGGTTAGACTTGATTCTGAAGTTGATTATCAGTCGCAGAGGGGTTGCTTGGGTCTACCAAGACTGAGATGGAATCTCACTGGGAAGTTTTGACTCGAACATGTGATTTAAAAATCCGTTGGGCCGTGTATTTACCATCTCCCCTGCAGGTGTAACATTGAAAATTGTCTGTTCATCATTGTTGCTTCTTCTCCATGTGCACTTGTAACTTCTATACGTCTATATTGTTAAATGTGATTTATGCAGTTTCTTACCTGTGCTGTGGGTATGGTAATTGTTTATAGTCAGGGTTGTTGCAATTCCAGCACTGTTATCTTCCTCTTTGATGACTAGTGCTCTGCTGACAACTTATTTCATAAACAATCAGGATGAGTAGTTTCAGCTTGGTAGCTGTATGACTTGCAATTACTAAAGCTGAGTCACAATCTCATTTGGGATTATATACACCATCAGAACTTGTGGATATGGCTGCAACATTCAGTCAATCCCAACAGTGCTCAGTATGATGCTCCAACTATTGCTCTGAATTGTGATCACCATGGTACCAATTGGAGCCCCTCCACCAAGCCATTGTACACCTGCATATCTGTGTCCTGTTGGTATCTTGTAGCTTGAAATTAAAGTATGTGATTTCAAGAAGGGTATAGCATGTCGTAACCACAATCGCATTATATAGCAAAGGAGACTGACTGTCATCTGACTCTGGTGATCCATCTGTGGTTGAACAACTCCAGTGCTCCATCCCCAGCCATGATCCATTCCCTGGTATCCCTATCTGGTCCACCATCCCTATCCAAGATCCATCTCATGCCATGATCTGTATCCAGCTTCAATCCAACAATGTTTGGGATTCATCCCATGCTGTGATCTATCTGTGGCCATGATCTATCTCAAGACACAATCAAACTCCATCAGCTATTATCTCCTACCACGATCTCTCATATCATGATCCAACAATCTTCAGCCAATTGTTTCCACCCCGTATATCATTAGACTGATACAGTTCTCATTCTGTGATGTCTCCTGTAGCGCTGAGAGATCTAGAATGGACATTATTGCTGACATCGACCATATTCGCCAAGCATTGTCTCTTCAGCACAGTTCCATAATTCAACTGGTAACATAGTGGTAATTATAAGAAAATCCTCTCTTAATGATTTGGTCATATGGTATGGAATCTCAAAGACTAATTTATAATCCAGTCTTGCGAGCAGATCACTTCATTCAGATTGTTCTAGTGAAACTGTTGCACTCCACTCCACTCTGATACATAGTGAATCCTCCCATATGCCAAATAGTAGCTCAGCTCAAAGCTGATTGCATTATCTATTGACCGATATGGCAGAGGCGTCACCAACTGGGCTTTCCAGTTAACCCGTATGAAATCCCCATCTATGTCTGGGATGTATCCTCCACTGTCTGTTGGCAGCAGCATTGTAACTGTACTGGCTCCATCCGGAAATGGTAGTTCTAAATTTGTGATGGATATGTCGTTGTAGAGGAATACACTGGAGTCTGGATTGAAAATAATCCTCCTGTGAAAGAGCCATGCACTGCCGTCCAGTCCTCCATCCATGGCTTGGCAAGCCGGTTGCAGTGATTCAACATCAACAGCATTGGTATACTGTCTTGACGCGACATCGCTGCAGCTCCCTGCTTGCCCATCATGTACCTGGTGCCTATTCTATCTCAGGAGATGATATTGATAGTTACTGCTAGGAGCCCTATACAAACTCTGACTGTTAGGAAGAATGGTCTGATAACCTTATTATCAGCCAATTGATCATTGACTGCTGTGGCTCCAAGGATTGATATAAATGGAGTACAGCCACCTTTGGGACATACCTTCCCGCTTGCTGTAATCTAGGGATACTCTTGGGGCAAATCTGACGGCTGGCCAGGTTCACAAACACCATTTCCATTCAACCTCAGGTCGTAGAGCTAAAAGTTGAATGCTTTGCAAGCCGATGCTAGGATTCTGTGACTTGTACCAGAGCAACCCAGACTCCATCTCTTGTTCACACAGTGCATACACCATGGCTGTCTTGAACTGTATAAATCAGCTCACTCAGTGAATCTTGTACTTGTTACACCCAATTGGACCTGTCTTATAATCAATAACATCAATTCTCAGATTGGGATATGACAAATCAAATGGATCTATATGTGTGATCAATCCATATGGCATCTGCTCATAGCCTCAGAGTGGTGAGATGGTCCATCCTCCAGGAGCCCCATGGATCCTCAGACTTCTTCCCACAAATGCTATGATCATCCTGGTATTCCAAAAATCCTACTTCACATGCCATTGTATCGTTACATATCCAGATTCGCCCATTCACAATTACATTCCCCAGACTTGTTTGGCCAAAACACTCAGAGCAGCCACAGATGGTGTTATCCCCTCACAGCAATTCAACTCGGTTGTCCCATCAGGTGCCACTGGTGATCACAGGCAATGCCAATTGTAAATGGAATCTCCTAGCCGCTGCAGATTATTCCAGGGTCAGTTTGCTTCCCATCTGGAGCTGCCATACGATTTGCAATTGCTGGTCCACTATCCTGAACATTGCTTATCAATAAATGAAACATATTGGTAGACATCAAGATATTATTGCGTAGTTGCTGTAGGATATCCTTGCAGCATCCATGGTATAGATTACTATATCACGTTGCAAGGGTGGTTGTGATTTGGGATACTGTTGGTGGTGCTGTGTGACATGAATTGCTCATATCCTGAAAAGCTGTCCCAATCCTCCATCAGTGCAAGGAATATAATTCCAGGCGAACTGCAGTGTGCAATTGTGGAGTGGGTTATCTCAACAATCTACTCCAATTTATGTTCATAGATTCAAAATTGTATGAATTTCCAGAACTGGGCCAGCTTTGACCCAGCTTGTAATGTGATTCATCAAGATGTGTGTCCGCTGGAATTGTCCCTGTAATTAATTAATGACTCAAGTCAATGGTAACATATCCTATAGCATTGTTGCCACAACTGGTAGCAATCTATTTCTTGTATAAATCTATTGCAATTGACTGTGACCGTTTTGATCACAGATGGAAATCCTGGCTGATTAGTTTCCAAAACAACCCTGTTTTGACTCCACAACTATTAGTCTCAATTGAGGGAGAATCTGAAGCCTAGTTGTGTCTGCCATTTGCCCATGGTATTTCAGAACAGTTTGAACTAGTGAGGCATTGTGATGGATCTCTTGGCAATTTGCCTTATGTATCTGCATGAAACATTCTTTACTAATGAAATTCACAAATCTACAAAGTTAATAAGACACTTCGCTTCTCTAATACATGCTCCCTGATCTTTATTATATGTCACATGTTGTTTCCATGGTGTTATACTTTGAAATGGGGTAATATGTGAAATCCAGGATGTAAAACTTATCTAAGAATAAAGAGCAATAATGCTATAGAGACATTCGCCTGTATATTGGCTTGTATGAAGCTTTAATAGTAGATACCATTGCAAACGTAAATGTCAATATTCTAGTGTAATATATGAGTAGTAAGGTAAGATGATCACAACATGTCAAACACTTAAGGCGAGCTGATAATATACAGCATGTGTTAGCCTGCCCTAGGTATGTTACTTGCAGCTGTGCCATTATTCATTTATCCCCACTAAGGTATGCAGTAAGATATCACTGGGGTGAATATCTGAGTTGTATATATTGTTGAATTGATTATCTTTGGAATGTATTTTATAAATGTTCTTCCACAGTATATTTCAAGATTGTAGTTGGAACAATTCCATTGGGTTCAATCAGTAACTCCAAATGTACAGTAAAATGTACTGGGTCCTGTGGAATACACAACTAACTGGTGGAAGATCGAAGCAGCTACTCTAACACACGGAATATTTTGAAATAATTGATTCAGACCTAGGTTTAGCTACTATGTAGCTGACATAGTGGTATACCTGTTGTCATACTGTGTTACATGATCATATACTCTACAGAGACTCAGTTAAGTAGCAGTAGTATCTCCATCTTCATTGAGACATTGTATTATGAACAGTTCTTTGCAAATATATTAACATTGAATATATTTGATAATTATAAACAATTTGAGGTACTGTAATAATGATATTAAACAATAGTATGTCCTGAATGTAATGATTTGAAGGTTAGAACTGGTTTCTGGAAATTAATTATAGTTTGGTTTTGACCAAGTGAAAGTATGCTGATTTCAGATATGTATTGATCTTATTCTTAAAGTTAACCTACAGTACAGTCACAATTACATTAAGTCAAATTATTTAATACTGGTAAGCTGAGGTAATTCCAAGGGATAGTTTAATATTGTTAAAATTAAGAGTCAAAGTGTAGATATAAAGCCAACTAGCCAGTATCTTTTATTTGACAATATTATTTCAAGAAAAGAGACATACTGAATCCTTGAACTCTGTATACTTTTTCATTCGTAATGACATTTACAATGTAGCCTCACTGGGTCTTGTTTTTATCAGGCAGTGTAGTACTGTCTGCTGCAATCTGATTCAAACTGATTGCACACAGCTCTGCTATCATATTAATGTACAATTAAAAAGCCCACTGTTGTTCACTCTATATTCTAAAGGATATTCAATTTGTGATTTCATTTTTGTCATTATGATCGAAAATGCTGTTTGTTTTCTTAACATAATATAAAGCACCATCACATCTTAAATTATCAATTGCTATCACTGTAGTTTCTGTGAATATATTATTTCTACTGTAAATTCTATAACTTTTGCATTGGTAGTCTCTTCTATCTATTTCCAAGAAAATTAATATATTGAATACATTATTCCTGAATATAAAACTGTACAGATTCCAATAGTTATCAGTTATCCAATATTAGGTTTTTGTGTCTACTGGACTACTCTGTTACTTGATTGAAATATTTTACAATTGTTTGTGGAATATTCATTACAGTGTAATAAATTCTATTCATTTGTCATCAAATGTCTTAAGTAATTGAATATTCTGGTATAAGCTATTACAGTAATGTTGGAATAAGCTTTAGCGAGAATGCAACTGAGATTTGTAATGAATATTCGTATAGCACTATGAGATATTATTATGATTATCATTGTACTGCAGCATATTATACCTTCATTACCATGTATTGTAAGATGATGTAGTATATGTACTGCGATTTTAACGGTAAACAAGATACTTCAACATTATATACAAGAAAACCTTAACATACACTAATTATTTCGAAGTATGAATTCAGATCATGACAAGTTTGTGTTGAACTACAATTATGAAATGCTTTAAGCAGGTATTATATCAGAGCAATTATATTATGAATGATGATTGAACCTACTTGTTTAGTAAAAAAATTTGTAAAGGAAAATATATTTACAAAGCTTGACAACTCCACTGTTTCCACAATGACACTTACCACTCCTGAATAGTAGTGTCTAACAATGACTACAATACCATCGATGGTGTTTCTATAAATTGAAACATATAGTTGTATACAGTTGTCAATAGTTTTGACATATTAATTAACTTAGAACAAGGAGTATACACCATGGATAACTTGATTTGACATTGATAATGACAGTATACAATCTTCAGGAGGCGATCAATAGTGGTTATACGAGATTTTTAGTACTATCCTTCCTGGCAGCAGTTGCAAATCTACTGGGCAAAGTGTGGTGCTGATATTTTGCCTTACAATCCCAGTCTGATTAATATACCTCTGCTAATGGTATTACTCATATAGTCACTGATAATCTTCGCAATAAAAGTGCCCTCTGATATCGCCTCTGACAATTTCAGCTCTGATAAATGTCGCTCTGATATATTCCGCCTTGACACTGTATCTGACAATCCTGACCCTGACAAACATGACTCTGACATGTACTCTCTACTATCATCTGGTGATCCACTCTGGAATATATATAACTAATGTATGTGATGCAAATATACACTTTTGCTCTGATGTATACATCCCCAATAATGTACAAAATCTGGTACTGACAAGTTCCAGCTTGAAATGCCAGGTATTCCTGTTGAGATCAACATATCTGATACATCTAGTGTATTATATCATATACTTTGAAAAAAACATACTGATTGAATATGTATTGCATAGTTTTACTACTCAGAAGAAACTGTATGGATATAAGAACCAAGAATCATCTGCAATCCAGTATAGTCCTTGTGTATTGTCACAAATGATCATTCCAAGGTTTCTGTTTCACATTCCAGAGGTTAAGTACTGCAAATCAATCACTTACAATCGGTCATAATATACTCTCTAACATATTACATTCCAATTTACATTCTCACCACCTATAACAATTCTATTACTAAAACATTCAGTGTACAGCTATTTAGCAGAGCAATGTCATTACCCATGTTGCAAACCATTGATTTGTGATGCTTGATTTCCTGGTATCAAAATATGATCAAATTAATTATCCTGTCAGCACAACTTTTCCAGACTTGCAACCACAATTGCACTTGGATTATCATACTGCTGTATAGTTCGCGTGACACAGAGTGGTCAGAATATCTTTCGATGGATAATTAAAACATCCTGAGATTCAGTGGTTGGAAGGTCTACACTGGTCCAGATTTATGCGACCAATATAACAAAATTGAAAGTTAGCTAGTGAATGATCTCTGATATCCTGACACTGCTTGGAAATATTTGAGCTGCAGTTGTATTGTATTTGTTTATCACTCAATGGATATAAGGTATCGAACTAGGTGATAATTTGTTAGATGCCAACCAATCCCCCACAAGAGGTTTTTTGAAATCATCTGCCATTGGAAACAGGGGATCTGATATAAAACAATATGGTTGAACACTGGCTGTTGACTCGATATCAATTAGATGCAGATTGCATTACAACATCTGAAAAGTTTAGTAAACATTATTGAAAGAATGGAAGCCATCCTTGATGAGGTTTTGATGAGAGGCTACAAAAATTTCAGTATCATTGTCATTGGCAGAGCTTGTTTCCCTATTACATTCAATATAGTGGAGAAGGGAATGGATTTTGTGTAACTGCCACTGACTGTGACTGTTGCAGTATGGTAGAAAGAGATCGACATTATGGCAGAGGGGACTGAGTGAACCTGATGTGTATTTGAGCACAGTTTCAGTATGGGAATGGCTGTTGGTAATGAATATACAGTCAGTCACACATTGGATAAACTTAAAGTTGTTAGAATTTCCATTACACAGTGGGGCAATCACTGCAAGCCAGACTTTCACCATGTTCTTGTACTCAGCACTGATATTCATTTTCACACACTTAGGTTGTTTCCAATCAGGCAAATATCAGAAAAGCAAAAAATTATAGGGAATCATTCACCCATTAGGTTTGAATATTTTTCCTGGCTTCAAATATGTTGCAGAAAACCAGCAAACCATTTCTACATATTTCCTTTCAATAATCCCTTTAGTAGTTGGCTCAACCAGATACAATTCATGCAATAATATTTGATATTCTACATGGAAACCTGCAAAATTTGATCAGTTGGTTCACTTCCACAGTGCTACCTATCCACCTGCTGTTGTTAAGAAATCAAGGAATTTTGGGAAGTGTACTACCAGGGCTGGTAGAGAAAGCCAGAAATATTTTCCTGGCATATCTCGTATCAAGGGTGCCAACTATGTGTGACTAATGTTATGATTCACCGCTAAGTATATGCTGTATGTGAAAGTCCATTCCAGTAAAATATGTCATAAGTTGAGCTGTTTGTAATCTGATCCACAGTTCTACACTTTACTGTCTTCTGTGAAGTATTTATCATTGTTATAATAAATATATCAATGGTGCACTGAATGGGGTTAGTTTTTGATCACTTGCAATATTTCAGTAATAAATCTATTATGATCAATCCTTTTGTACCGATTTATTCAATCTTCTCCTTAAAGATGTTCCTAAAACTGCCATAAGCCAGCCCACCCAATGGGTGAGTATTTAGTGTAGAGTGTACAGTGTTGTCACTGTCTAGTATAATGGAGCCAACTGATGGTCCCTCATGCAAAGATTTCCAGATTGAGTTAGCAATGATTGATGACATTTCAATATTGATTGAAATCCCATCAACACTGAACCTTATACTTATGATAGAATACCTGTTATAATATGAAAAAATGTTGCCATGCTATCTGAAACAATCTGACCCTGACACTTTCTAATGTCCTCTGAAACTTGCTCTCTCCAACAATCTGACTCTGATGTTCTCTAAAATATTCTACAATATGTATTCTTTAATACATACTCTGATACATACTCTTGGATATACGCTCTGAATATTACACCTTCCATAACAAGTTCTCTCTGGTACATTCTCACACGCTGTTGGACATGATCACACTAATGTGTTCTCTCTATTGTACTCTGCCATTCTAACTCACCCAAGCACATTGAGAATCTTACAAGATACAATTACTTAGACACAACCAGGACACTTGGCTGTGTTTCCTACCACCAATCCACTGTTCACATCTCGGACTATAGACATTCAACACTGAAGTCAGTATGTTTGGCCAATATGCATGAGAGTCAGTCCTCAAAGCAGGGATGTCCTAGAATATATGATATTACTGCAATGGGATTCCAATACTAGTAGAGAGTAGCTTTTTATTCAATAACTATATTGGTTGGCTACATCAACATCTGTGTCAAAGCTTTAACAGACATACAGCCTTCTATTGGCCAAAGCTTCTGCAAGGTCAGAGTTTTCATTTGGGGAACAGCTTCCAGTGGAAACCTGTACTCCTGAAGTGTGGCTTTGTCAAGCATGGCTCTCTCATGTAGGCTCCCAAGCGGGCCATCAAGCAGGCTTTCCAGCTGGCTCTCAAGTGCCAATGGGCTGTATAGTGGACTGGCAATGATAGTGTAACCTGTATAGCCACAATGACTCCAGACAGTAATGACTGGTATGTGTCAATCTCTAGCGACAAACTGTATTAAGTTACATAGACCCACACGTCTATCTCTGTGAATCGACCATTGATAACTATAAGCAGCGCATCACACTGGGGTCCAACGGAGGCTGTGTTTAAGCTGCATGGGTACACGTGTATGCATAGTGCAGGTGATTTCAATTTGCACTTTGCAGATGATGTACATGTAGTCGTTCTTGCTGCTGACAGTGCTCGAGCTGAACTTGAGGATCACCTGCAAACAGCAATTGTGTGAACTAGGATATGCAATTCGAGTTCGTGATTGAGTGCACCTAGATATGCATTTTGGAGAAAGGAATAGTACGAGGTAGTAGATGTATTGGAGAGGGCGATGGAGTTAGATTGGAGATGAACTTGGACAGTGTGATTGAGCATGGTTGGAAATGCGCTGACAGGTGGTGACCGGGTGAGTAATAGATGAACTTGAAGGCCATTCACCGGCAATATAGGAGATGCTGGAGACCATGATGAATGGCGGTGGAGATGCAGTTAGAGGCAGTGATCGAGTGAACTGGGAGGCATACTTGGAGATTAAATTGTATCAGGTTGATCTGGAGGTGATTGATCAAATGGGAGGGTTGAAGGGAGCTGAGACTCTAATCATATGATAACTCTCAATCATGGGATTTTGTTGAGAGTCAACTTTACCTTGGCACCCATCTATGAAAGACTTGATGGGGACAGTTGTTTGGTAGGGAGGAATGCTGGGAACTGGGATGATATACCGACTGTCAGGGAACCACTCAGAAATGGAGATGCTATTCATTGGTTAACTCAACTTTTTACCCATACACAGAGGAAAGAATCACAATGTTTGCTCAGATGCGATATGAGTGATGAGTGACTGGCTGAGAGTAGAAGATAGTCAATCATCAGTGACTACTGTACTCAGTGTAACATAATCATGATAATTTAGAATGATAGCAGGGGATTATCTAACTTTGTGTTCTCCTGTAATGGTAGACTTAAGCACATGAAAGAGAGGGATGGAGGAGGATTTGGGAAAACATAATAAAAATCTGCATCAGCAAAAACTACATTTCCTTCATCAAATTTATTTAGTGTATTGTACCCACAAACTCAAAAAAAATGAAATCGAGGTTTCCCTGAAATATGGCATTGCTTTAACGTTCTAGAGTGTTCATTGAGTTGTTGTGGTGATGCTGGTTGCCAGCGTCACAACTATTGTATCAACTTTTGCGAATGGGACAACAAGTACTGGATGAATGGTACACACATCCTTTGGCAATATCGCAAAACATCTCTTGGCATACTCCTACATCGCCCGATTTGATTTGGCCTCATGATGATGACGGTACTCGCTCTGTATATTTGATGAATTGTGCAGTTCTTGTTTTTAAAGACCCTCAGAGCTTAATTTGACAAATTACAGTTACCATGCAGAAGTGGTTCATGATATTTAATTTGTTGATACAACATGGTTCAGTACCTCACAGTTGTTCAACCATCACGGGAGGGTTATGCATGATTGCGAATATAGTTTCACGCGTTTGAGATCAGACTTCAGTAAACAATCAGTGATATTACATTGACTACTATTATGATATATCGACGAAACCTGGAATAAAATAGCACACACAGCAATTCCTAGATCTGATCACTGACACCATTCCTAACCTCCAAGCGACATCGCACCCTGTACAAGAGTACCTCCATCTCCGAATCCCGTATTCTCAATGCCGGTGATGTTTGTGATGTCCTCCTGTTGCAGTTGCTCCCACTGCAGGGGACGGGCTGGCTGCTGCTGGAGATGACAGACCCACCCATCGGCAGAAGAGCTGAGAATTGTGTGTACTGTTGGAAACGGTGCCAGACGGTCACTTCGGGTCTGGGTCCGGGTCCAAACTGAACTGTCTCCAAATGTGCTGTCAGGATTGTCAATCCACCCAAACCGTCAACTCGGGTAGGGTTCAATGGAAATTGGCGAACTCAGCTGCATTGGGTGGGTTGTCAGTGGGTCGCCCAGCGGGTCCATCTATAGATTCATATAAGAATTTGGATTTTGCAGTTTGATAATAGTGGCTGATCAAAATCGTGTATACAACAGCCAATAATTTGTTATTACATGTCTGGCAGGTTGCGATATAGATTATTTTGGAATCGGTGTTTTTCCGTTGATAGATTGTATTATTGCCTATGAAGGTGGTCAACAGTTCTTTTATGTGCTCGAATATCCACACAATGCCTTGATTACCAATTATGCAAGACCAAAAATTGTTCACCCTCTGTTGACGCTCATTTTCAGGATGCAGCAGGGAGTGTGTCGCTGCTGTTTTGGCCGCTAAAGGCTGCCAATGTCTCATCAACGGATGTCTGCAACCAATCAGATCTTAGGTTACCCAAGATGCAAACCTAAAAATGGTTGACACTCCGTTGATGCTCATTCTCAGAATGGGGCAGTGACCGTGTTGCTGCCTGTTTTGCCTATACAAGCTGCCAATATGACAGTTGTGCCTAAGAGCGACCAAATCACTATTAAATTACCATACTTACGAGACCAAAAATCGTTGACCCTCTGTTGACACTCATTCTTAGAATCGACCAGTGACCTTATTGGTACCTCTTTTGCCGATCAAAGCTGCCAATACATCGGTTATGCCTAACAGCAACCAAATCACTATTCAATTACCATACTTACAAGACCAAAAATTGTTCACGCTCAGTTGACCCTCATTTTAATGTATTGTCCATTCAACATCTGCTGCCATCGATAATTGTGTTCATAATGTTTTCAACTTATTCTTTGTCTTTCTGCAAGATTGATACTAGGCCCTGTGGCAAAGCCAAGCCCAGTAATATTTTTGCACTGTTTGCTCTCATACCTTCAAAATTAATATATCTTGCAAAAATAGTCATTGTACCTGCTATACATCTGTATATGAACCGATATTTCAATTGACTGCTCACCATTCACTCATAATATATCTCTAAATGAAACTCCTGGTCAAGCTACATAAAGAATCTGGTGAAACATATTGACGCATCCTGTCTTACTTTTTCATAATTCCTCTATTCCTCCTTGATGCCAATATATTGACCATCACCACCACCTGTTCAGCCTAACTCTTCGACTTCCGTGTTGGCTGAATCAATCCGGGATCGTTGTGTGGCACTCACATCCAGCTGGTCGGGGTGTTCCTGATCATCAATGCCATATTCTCGATCCATATTAGATTCAACGTCTGCCTGGCAATCGTCTTCGCTGTCATTTGGACTATCCAATTCTCCATGCAGCGTAGCCAATGGTTGGTGTCCGAAATGCTTTCAGATGCGATGTCCTCCTCACTTTCGACAGGATGACGGTCTATGCGTCTGATTCGGTGGACATTCAATAGTTGAGTTCATCCTCCAGGGAGGTCCTTTGCAGACAAAGCTGGTGGCGAAGGTGATCTTTCTGACAATTTGAACGCAGCCACACCATCATGTTAGGAGAGTGATCAGGATGCTTTGAAGATCTCTTATGTATCCGAAATGAACCCTACGGCTGTCAACCTCTGGATTCGAGCATGAGATTCCCTCTGTGTAGCACATAGGTTTTGGCTGCCCTGCCACATCTCCAAACCGTTGTGGACCTTGGCCATCCTGTGCAATGTGCTTTGCTCTGCCACTCTCTCTTCATTTCCGTGTGATTTTCTGTGTTCGCCGCAACCAACGCTGGGTCATTGCTTGGCAATATCCCGTTACTGGCTGGGGTACATAGCCTTGCAACCCCATTTTTGCGAAAGGTCTCGCGTGTGGTTTTTCATTGCCTCCAGCCAATAACACCTCGCCCAAAGGAACAATGGCCTCCACTCCAACACTATGTGGTATGATAGAGAATATTCCTCGTGCCACGTTGGAGAGATCAGCGTGCTTTGGGTGTATATCTTCTTGTTGTTGCCACCAGGTGGTGATACCCGGTAACCAAAATGTACTGCTAATCTCCATTGGGTCGGAGTGGTAATCATTGACATTTGGATTAACTTGCCCCCAGTCCTGTGGTGATTCAGGCAGTGAATTCCAATAGAGCATCGCAGCTGGCCTTAAGAGTGCAGTGCAATCCCTTCGTTCGGGTGTGGTTTCAGCCTCATTGTTAGGCGTTCAGTATTCTTCATCATCGCTGGACAAATCATATGGATCAAAGGAAGATTGACTTGAACCGGAAGCCGTTGCAGAGGGGAAGCCATGGTTGCTCGCTATGCTTTCAGGTTTAATGACCGGCACAAGTCTACATTTGGGGCAGTATTCATTCTCCACATACTTCAGAAATGACTCTTGGTATTGGGTGGTATATGAAGTTTGGTCCTCAGGGTTAATATCCATTCCTGTGTCCCAGTTCTTAAATGATCATAACTTTCGGAAACAATCTGAGATATGTGCGGGAATGAGATTTAATACCGTTGTGGAGGTAATTTTGGCATATCATTTGGACATCATCTGTTGTGCTAATTTCACGGCGAAGTACAAGTGTTGCGTCAAGGGCGTCTTCTTCGTATCGAAAGCTCGCATAATGCCATCCATATGGTCAAACATGTCATTGTAGACTGTGATAATGTGATGCAATGTGACCTTATGCCGCTTCAACATCCAGAGGGTCCAATATTGGAATGGCCTCAAAACTTCCAAGACGTACTTGACAATGCTCCAGATCAGCAAAAAACATTTCCGTCCGGGCGGAATGGCTCTGTCAGAGTGGACTCGCTCCATCAGAGCCGTCAGAGACACCTTGGTGGCGGATTGCTCCGCACCCGGCGTCAAGACCATGCGTCGCGTCACATATCGCCCTTCGATCGCCGTTTCACTGTTTCTTCTCGCTCTGTCAGTCTCCTATGTCAAACAAACACTCTGGCATTGTGGCCAACTGTGACCATACGTTGGAATGGGTTCATGGGGTACACGCTTGCATCGGGATTGCAATGCAATGGGTGATGCTGCGAAAATCTCTACTCGCGTTCCTTCTACAGCACGCTCGAGGAGCGTAGGAAGGTGAGAAGATAAGATACTACCCGGCCGTGAGGTTCCACGGAATTGAGTGGATCCCGGACAGTGCGAGTGAGACCAAAAGTTCGGAAAGATAGAGTGTGAATTTTCATTGTATGATTAGAGGAGAGGGAAATGAGATGATGTCTATCTACTCCGGGGTCTGCCGAATATATACTCCCTGTCACTCTGACCACCTCCGTTACCCCTTTATCTCCGTAAAACCGCCGTCGCTCCTTGAAGATGTACTTGATCGAGCATGTTGGAGATGCACTTGGAGACGGAGATCGAATGAACTCAGCGATGCACTTGGAGGCCGAGATCGAGTGAACTCAGAAGATGAACTTGGAGGCCGTGATCGATCGAGTTTGGAGATGCACTCTGAGGCTGTGACTGAGCGAGTTTGGAGATGCACTTGCAGGCTATGATCCAGTGATATTGGAGGAGTACTTGGAGGCTGTCGATTTGGAGGGAGGCGCGACGGCAGCTGAGACTCTATTCATTGGTTAACTTGTAATTGGATGAGAAACTGGCTGGGAGCGGGGGACTGTCGATCTTGGGATGATGCTGTACTTGGTGTATGCTGAACTCTGTGTTAACTCATGATTATAGGACGGAGAGATAGAGAGGGATGACTTAAATTCGTGTCCTTAGGTGATGGTAGAATTGAGCACAAGAAAGTGAGAGATCGGGGGAAATCATCATGAGAAACTGGGACTTAGAAAATTTCGTGTGCGAATCAGTTGAACATCCCCGATATGACAGGCAAGAGTCCCGATCCGGCGCGAACTAACACCGATACGAGGTCTTCCCAACCCAATCAGGCAAGTCGTACCACGGATTTCTCATGTCCGCTCGTATCCTCCATACCATCCTCATCTTCATCCCCCATCTCTCTCTTTCTCGTCCACAACTCAACCATCATCGCAGAACACAAAGTTATGTCATCCCTCCCTATCTCTCCATGACATGATCATGGGTTGGCACCGAGTACAGCATACACCGAGTACAGCATCCACCCAAGATTGTTTGTCTTCCCTGCATTCTCACGATTACGAGTTGACCCCTGAATGTAGCTTCAGCTTCCGGCGTACCTCCCTTCACGATCGACCGCCATCAGCCAGCTCTCCATGACAGCTCAAAGGTAAAGTCACATCGTCACATTTCCACGGATGTGAGTTAACTAACCGATGAATAGAGTCTCAGCACCGGGCGCGCCGTCCATCGACCGCCTCCAAGTACTCATCCAATCTCACATCATCACGGCCTCCAAGTGCATCTCCAAACTCGCTCAATCACAGCCTCCAAGTGCATCTCCAAACTCGGTCAATCACAGCCACCAAGTGTATCTCCAAACTCGCTAGATTACGGCCTCCAAGTTCGCAAAATCACGGCCTCCAAGTGCATCTCTGAGTTCACTTGATCTTGGCCTCCAAGTGGATCTCTGAGTTCACTCGATCTCGGCCTCCAAGTGCATATCTCAACTCGCTCGATCAGGGCTTCCAAGCATATCATCAATGAGCGACGGCGGGTGTACGGAGATTCACGGGTAACGGAGGTGTAGATAGGTAGCTATATAGATACATAGATACATAGATGAGAATACAAACTGAATGCATAAGTTTTGAAAATCATTGAACGATAAGTTGTAGCTATGATTTCGAGGCGCACCAGCAGCATTCCCAAAGATCCGGCGGCGGGAGAAAGACATACACATCGCCAGGCGTTAAACATCGCCAGGCGTTGTGTAAACGGCGTCAGCATAACTGCAGCCACAGCGAAGAGTGTAACACACCTGTCGTTCTGATGGTGCTTATACGTCACCACACAGTACAGGAGGTATGTGTGCAACGGGTAGTGTGTGATTCTCCGGCAGATGGTACGATGTTCCGTCAGAGCCGTCAGAGCAGTCTGGAACACCCGGGTGTTTCTGACGGAAACTAGGGTCGTTGCTGATGCATTCATACTGTGTTGTGAAGAGTGGCTGGTAGTCACAGCATTTCGGATTCTGGAGCCACTCGCGGTTGAATTCTCATAATCAGCTGGCTCGCTCAAGCAACTCCGCTGTCCAATTCCATTGTGGGTTCGCATCCATGATTGGTTGTACCACAATGTGGATCTTCGAATTATGACAGTTAATGAACTCATTTCAGCGACCAGGTGTCAGCGTAATCACAATAGGAACATTCGCTGGTATATGAAGGTCAGTTTCCGGACTTTTGAAATATCTTGAAATAGGTACATCAGCAACAACTCTCGTTTCCGTCAGAAACACCCGGGTGTTCCGGACAGCTCTGACGGCTCTGACGGAACCTCGTACCCTCTGATGGAGAATTAGATGCTGCCCGTCGCCCAGGCGACGGGTCGTGTTGCATAGCATCAGCAAAATGTATTTTAGTCACTGCAAGCCTCCAGGAGTGTCTGAGAGGATGCAGAGTGTAAACTTAGATGCGTCAATTTCAGGAGAGTATCCGTCCCTAGGAGGGCATTCCTGCCGACCTTCAGAGTAACTGGGAGCGCCGACAACAAGCCTGGGAGCGCCGATGCCACACCTGGGAGCACCTGGAAGTGCTGGCGACATGTCTGGGAGCACCTCGAATCACAGTCATGTATTCAGTTTGTATTCTCATCTACGTATCTATGTATCTATAGAGCTACCCATCTACACATGCTATATCTGGACTGGCTGCAGGCGGTGCTTGAGAGCGATTCAAGGTGTGCCTGAAAATGACGATCGAGTGAAGTCAGAGATATACTCCGAGGACGTGATCGAGCGACTTTGAAGATGCACTTGGAGGCGGTAATCGAGCGAGTTTGGAGATACACTTGGAGGCTGTGATGGAGCGAGTTTGGAGATATGCACTTGGAGGCCATGGTCATGCAAACTTACAGGCCGTGATCGAGCGAGTCTGGAGATACACTTGGAGGCCGTGATCGAGCAACTTTGGAGATGCACTTGGAGGCTGTGATCGAGCGAGTTTGGAGATGCGCTTGGAGGCAGTAATCAAGCGAGATTGGACGAGTACTTGGAGGCGGCCCATGGACAGCGCGCCGGGACTCAATTCATCAGTTTGTTAACTCGCAACCGTGGGAATGTGACAATGTGACTTTACCTTTGAAGTTCTTATGGAGAACTGGCTGGTGGCGGTCGATCGGTAGGGAGGTACGCCGGAAGCTGAAGCTACATTCAGGGGTCAACTCAAGATCTGGCTGGGAGCGGGAGACTGTCGATCTTGGGCTGATGCTGTACTTTGTGTATGCTGTACTTGGTGTTAACTTATGATTATGGCATGGAGAGATAGAGAGGGATGACTTAGCTTTGTGTTCTTGCGATGATGGTAGAGTTGTGGATGAGAAAGAGAGGGATGGAGGATGAAGATGAGAACGATATGGAGGATACAAGCGGCTATGAGGAATCAGGAGTATGACTTGCCTGATTGGGTTAGAAGACCTTGTATGGGTGTTAGTACCCGCCGGATCGGGACTCGTACCTGCCGTATCGGGGATGGTCAATTGACTCCCACACGACATTCTCTAAGTCCCAGTTTCTCATGATGATTTCCCTCATCTCCTCTGATCTCTCTCTTTCTTGTGCTCAACTCTACCATCACCTAAGAACACGAAGTTAAGTCATCCCTCTCTATCTCTCCATGCCATAACCATGAGTTAACACCGAGTACAGCATACACCAAGTACAGCATCATCCCAACATTTACGGTCTCCCGCTCCCAGCCAGTTTCTCATCTCTCAGCGGATGTTGTACTCAACTGTCTACATTCCCACAATTCCAAGTTAACAAATGAATAGAGTCTCAGCTGCCGTCACGCCTTCCTCCAAATGGACCGCCTCCAATTACTCCTCCAATCTCACTCGATCATAGCCTGCAAGTGCATCTCCAAACTCGCTCGGTCACAACCTCAGAGTGCATCGCTAAACTCGGTCGATCACAGCCTCCAAGTGCATCTTCTGAGTTCACTCAGTCCCGGCCTACAAGTGTATCTTCAGACTCGCTCTATTACGGCCTGCAAGTTCGCACGATCATCGCCTTCAAGTGCATCTCCAAACACGCTGGATCTCAGTCTCCAAGTGCATATCCAAACTCGCTCAATCACGGCCTCCAAGTGCATCTCTGAGTTCACTCGATCTCCGTCTCCAAGTGCCTCTCAACCATGCTCGATCACGTACATCTTCAAGGAGCGATGGCGGTTGTATGGAGATTCAGGGGTAACGGTGGTGGACAGAGTGACGGGGAGTATGTGTTCGGCAGACCCCGGAGTAGATAGACATCATCACATTTCCATCTCCTCTGATCATACAATGACAATTCACACTCTATCGTTCCCAACTTTGGGTCTCACTCCCTCTATCCGAGATTTCGTGGATCCGTGCAATTGCGTGGATCCTCACGGCCAGGTAGTATCTTATCTTCTCACCTTCCAACGCTCCTCGAGCTTGATGTAGAAGCAACGCGAGGAGAGATTTCTGCAGCGTCACCTATTGCAATCCCGATGTAAATGTGCACCCAATGAACCCATTCCGACGTATGGTCACAGTTGGCCACAACGCCAGAGTGTTTGTTCAAAATAGGTGACCGACAGAGCGAGAAGAAACAGTTAAACGGCGATCGGAGGGCGATATGCAACGTGACGCGTTGCATTGACGCTGGGCGGAGAGGAATCCGCCACCGTGGTGTCTCTGAAAGCTCTGACAGAGCCATTCCGCCCGGACGGAAATGTTTTTTGCTGATGTACTTTCTCAATTATCTTTGCTTAAGCTGGTCTCATGGCCGACACCGTGTTGATTCAAGCAGTGCCCTTATTTCAAAGTCTTTGACTCTTCCCACTGTCTGTGCTTTCATTCTATCCAAATTTGTGATCATGCTCATGGGCTTCCCAAGACTTGGTGTGGCCTTTTACACCGAGACTGTTCATGAATGCACCTACAGCCAGCTGTACTCCATGCGCCATGGATGGTATGTGGTTCCTCAATGCTGGCCACTCAATTCCGGAGGCCTCAAGGGTTGATTGCAGCTAACCAGTCATCGAGTAATTTGAGGAAGCAGTATCAGTTGCAATTCCAAGCAAACGGCCCTGGGTAAGCTCACAACGTCCAAGAACATCCTTTCAATGTACAGCTAGCCTTGCTCCAGTATGTTGGCCCCTGACCTGTCATTTTTAATCAGCCTTGGGAAAAATGAAAGGAATAGGCGATAAACCTCATTGAAAGTGAGTTGTACTTCTCGCGATGCCCAATTTGGATCCTTATAGTAAGCTATGATGCACGTTATCGTTAATTTGTTCGTTGATATCCACCCGTCCAATGCTAAAGTCACTATATTTTATGAAGGCAATTGCTTCATAATTGCATCCACGGTCATTGAGTAGTTTCTCTGGCAAATGTTTCTATGGGTAGTGGCAGATGGCAGCACTAGGTCAATTGATAATGGTAGATAACACCATTGTAGCCCGAGATTTGATATAGCATTCCACGGACTATGAGCCGAAACATATGCTCACATGAGGTCGTTATTCCAGTTGTCTTGGTGAAATTCTGATGTTTCATAGTTCTTTGCTGCCAGTTTGGAGCGTTTTGTCTTTCAATTCAGTTAATATGAATCAAACTTGAACGTCCAATATGTAAATCCTTTGCTAACTTACTATTGCAATTCCTCGACTTCCTTGTCTCCTCAGGATGGTCAAAGCTGTATCATTGACCGTTGAACAAGTCAATTCGGTAACTTCCGACTTTGTTACTTCATTGAACTGTGCGATGTGAGCTGTTGTGAGCAAGTGTTTCCCGATTGAGCTGGTGCCATGTTCGAATGGGTGGCGAAGAACTTGATCACAACCAGTTCATATGATGCGAGGGCTGCCGGTGTCCTCAATTCCGCAACGCAAATCAAATGGCCACGAAGGAGCAAGTTTAGAAGTATTCAAAACATTAGGACGTTTCAAACATACATTCATTGAAAACCACGAAGCATCAACTAAGATTTGCAAAGTAAGGTTGCTCAAATCACGAATACAGACGCGTTCATTTTTGGATAAGATCATGACTTCTAACAATGGGGTATTTACACATTGTGAATCCGACATCGTGGGAGGAATTTAATAGCTGAGTAATTCGACTGGAGGGACAGCCAGAAGTTACATTATATTCAAGTAGACTGCGGGTTGTTAAATGTTGGCTCGAGAGCTACAAGCAAAAAAAAAGTCCGATCTGTGAGACATTGCATGCATGTGTGTGAAGTTGTATTCCAGGACATATTGAAGAGACTGACTGTGTAAGACTCAATTAAGGAACAATGCAATGCAGTTCATTGCTGTGTAGTTTAATGAGCCCCCACAGAAATTGTTGACGGTCCGTGGGCACTCAATTGTAGGAGGCGGACGCGATATCGTCACTAGCAATTTTGCTCATACAGGCTCCTGAGAAGTGTATTATGGGATAACGAGGTTCCATAGCCAGTAGAGTATCTAAGATGCAAGACCAAAAATCGTTGACACTCTGTTGCCGTTCATTTTTAGGAGGTGGTAGCAATGTCATCAGTAGCATTTGTGCCCATAGAGGCGGCTGATGCATTGATTATGTGTTAACCCCAATGCCCAGCACTGTGAGTGTCCATGATGCAAGACCACGAATCGTTGACGTTCCGTTGACGCTCAATTTGAGGCGGTGGTAGTCATATCGTCACAAGAATTATTACCCATAGAGGCAACTGATACATTGATTATTGGGTAACGCTGATGCACAGCGCATTGAGTGTCTATCATGCAAGACCAAAAATTGTGGACGCACCATTGATGCTTATTTTTAGGAGGTGGTAGCAATATCGTCACTAGCATCTTTGGCCAGAAAGGCAGCCGATAAGTTGACTATGGGTTAATGCCATTCCATAGCCCATAGATTATCCAAGAAGCAAGACCAAACATAGTTTATGCTCTGATGATGCTCATTTTTAGAAGATGGTAGCGATATCGTCAATAGCATTTTCGCCCATAGAGGCGGCTGATACATTCATCATCGGTTCACGCCGATGCACAGTGCTCTGAGTGTCCATTATGTCACTCGAACAATCGTTCACGCTCCATTGGCGCTCATTTATACGAGGTGGTACCGATATTGTACATAGCATTTTTGCCCATAGAGGAAGCCAATACATTGATTATACAGTCGAGGACATTGGGTGAAGAGACAGCGGGGCTTGGCATGCCCGCGAGTAGGTATAGCCACCAAGAGACTACCCACTTACACAACAACCAACCATTACATTAGAAAGAGAATACAAAGAGTGCTTCTAAATATGCTAGCCCCCATTCTACCACTTTGTTGCTCCTCCATGTCTGCGAATTACAGTGACAATCCTCTCAGGCCTACTATCTATA
>Ga0307515_10002012_pt1 | contig 44962 bp, 37 predicted proteins | sample 17_EM_MG_FD_194513 | JGI IMG/M metagenome (GOLD analysis project Ga0307515, IMG submission 194513) | Populus trichocarpa ectomycorrhiza microbial communities from riparian zone in the Pacific Northwest, United States - 17_EM | ecosystem: Host-associated > Plants > Roots > Unclassified | place... | reverse complement strand
GCGTCACCACCGCGCGGCAGCCAGACCAGATCCGCAAGGTGACCACCCAGCCCGCACTGGCAACCAGGCCACGCGGAACCCATCACCCAGCCGTGAGCGGTGAGCATGCAAGGTTGGGGCCGGGGGTGACCACGCACAGCCATAAAGACGATCCACCAGCAGTGCGTGGTCACCCCCGGCCCCAGCCGTCCCACCGCAAGAAAGTCCAACCCACCAACCGCAACCCCGAAGGATGGCTAGACCCAGGGAATGAGCCCGCCGAACAGGGTCTCGAAGAGCTCAATGCGCCGGGTGGAAAGCGGCACGGTGAGATGCAACTGCCCGGCCGCAGACGGCACCGGGACCGGCGCAGGGACGGGAAGCAGCCCCCGGATCCCGCGGGAGGCAAGGGCCAGCGAGGCAACGCCGTCCGGGTCGGCGACCACCACCCAGGGGACGTCGGGATGCCCGGCGGCAACAGCGAACCCGGCCGCGGCGAGCCGGTCCACGAACGGCGGCTTGACCGTCCGGACGCGGCGCCGGAGTGCGGCCAGCGGGTCGCCGGCGGCCAGGACCCGGAGCGCCGCCTGCAGCGCCAGTTCGCCGATCAGCATCGGGGTCACCAGCTCGCGGACCCGGGCGGCGAGCGCCGGGGAGCAGATCGCGAAGCCGGCCCGCAGCCCGCCCCACGAGTATGCCTTGGTGAATCCGCGCAGCACGACCAGATTGTTGACCTCGCCGACCACCGTGGCGAGGCTGCCGGCCGGGCCGAGGTAGGCCGCCGCGCTCTCGTCCACCAGGACCGTCGCGTCCATCGTCGCCGCCGCCCCGGCGAGCCGCACCATGTCGGCGGTGTCGAGGATGCCGGCGTCGAATGCGGGCCGGTCCAGGTGCACCAGCGCCGGCCGGGTCCGCCGGATCTCCGCCGTCAGCGCGGCGACCGTGGCCGGACCCGTGGTGATGCTGATGTCCGCGCCGCCGAATGCGGCCCAGGCCTCGAGGTCCGGGTGGGTGTGCGCGGGTGCCAGGATCGGGCCGCCGTCGGCGAGGCCGGCCAGGTCGCGCAGCAGCGAGGTCACCCCGGCGCCGAAGTGCAGCTGACTGGGCGCTACGGGCCGGCCGAAGAACCGGCTGACCACCGGCGCGCCGCGCCGGCTTCCGAACGGGTCGTCCACCGGGTAGTGGCCGGCCACCTGATCCGCCACCGCGGCGAGATCGGCCCAGATCTTGGCCGGCGGCGGGTCCAGCAGTTCCGTCTCGTCGTCGGCGTACCGCAGGTCCAGCCGGGTGGTGTCGGCGGTCGCGCCCCAGACCGTCACCGCCAGGGATTCGGGCGGGGCGGGCAGCGACCGGGCCACGATCAGCGTGCCCGGCGGGGCCGGTGTGTCCGCGGTGGAGGTGAGTTCCAGGTGCTCCACCCGGAAGCCCGCGGTGCGGACGAGCCGGGCCAGCTCGGTCGGTTGGTAGCAGCGGATCGCGCCGGCGCGTCCGGTCAGCGGGTTGTAGTTTGTCGCCTCCTCGGCGGCGGCCTGGTCGATGACGAGCATGCCGTCCGGCCGCAACCGGCGGCGGATCCCGGCCAGGAACCGGCGGTGCGCCGCCTCGTCGCCCCGCCAGCGCCATCCGGCGCAGACGGCGGCGTCGGCGGTCGGTGCGCCGGGTTCCGGCGCGTCGGATTCCGGCAGGGCGCCGATGGTACGGCCGGAGCGGGCGAGCGTGGTCGTCAGCCGCGCCGCGTCCGGGCCGGCGATGAGAATGCGATCGCCGCTTAGCCACTGTTCCAGGCCGGGCATCAGCGGCCGGCCAGGATTTTGCGGAGGGTCGGGCCGCTGTCGTCGGTGAGCGCCCGGTCCGACGGCTCGTACAGGCAGAACCGGTGACCGGCCGGATCGGTGAACCGGATGGTTCGGCCGATGTCCTTCGAGCCGACGCTGCGGCCGGTGAACCTCAGCCCGGCGGCGGCCAGTTCGGCCGTGCTGCGGTCGATGTCCGGGGTGTGGAACACCAGCAGGTACGTGTCGTGCCGGATGCGGCGGCCGTCCGCGGCGAGCGGGGCCGGTTCCAGCACGATCGGCACCGTGCCGGTGGCGAAGGCCGGTGCCGCCGGATCGGGTTGCCGCAGGCCGAGCACGTCGCGGTAGAAGGCGATGGACGCGGCCGGGCCGGTGACCCGCAGGCGCAGCTCGGCGACCGTCGGGGGTCGGTCGCCGAGCCGGCCGGGCCCGAGGAGGAAGTGGTGGCCGTGCGGATCGGTCGTGAGCGCCGTGCCGCCGGCGCAGGCGAGGGTCAGGCCGTCCGATCCGGACGCGCCGAAGCGGGACGCGGGGGAGAGGTTGAGCGACAGGATCAGCGAGCCCGCGTCGTATTTGACGACGCCGTGGCGGTGGCTGCGGTCGTGGTCCGTCTCGATCACCGGCAGGCCGAGCCGGTGCTCCAGGAATGCCCGCTGGGCGGCCAGGTCGGGTGCTTCGAGGAAGACGTACAGCAGTGGCCGATCTCGAAGAGTCACCGGGGGCTCCCTCGCTGTCCGTACGTTCGACTTCTCCTGTTTTGCTTCGTTCGGGTGTCTGGGTGTGCCGGTCCTGGTTCAAGTGCCAGGCTGGTCCGGACGGAACTACTCACCAGGTTGGAGAAGCCATGATCACTGGATCGCACGTCATCATGTACAGCACCGCCGCGGATGAGGACCGTGCCTTCCTCCGCGACAAGCTCGACCTGGCCGCGGTCGACGGCGGCGGTGGTTGGCTCATCTTCGCGCTTCCTCCGGCCGAGGCGGCCATTCACCCGGCCGAGTCCGTCCCCCGTGGAGACTCGGGTGATCTCTGCGAGTTCTACCTGCTGTGCGACGACGTCAACGCTACGATCGCCGAACTGCGCGGTCGGGGCGTCGAAACGTCCGGCGAGGTCAGCGACCAGGGTTGGGGGCTGCTCACCTCGATCGTGCTGCCCAGCGGCGGCCGGATCGGCATGTACGAGCCGCGTCATCCGGCGGCGCCGCACTGAGGCCGGGCGGCCGTGCCCGGGGGCCGGCGGCCGCACAGCATGCGTCGCGGGCGGCGCTGGTTCCGGTCACGGATCGGAAGGCCAGCGCCGTCGACGTGTCGATGCGGGCGCCGCGGGCCGGTCTATTCGAAGGCCGTCTCCGACAGCATGCCGCCCTTGCTGTCGAGCGACTCATGTTCGACCATCAGTCCGTCCTGGAACGTCACGACGTCCGTACCCGTGAAGGTGACCCGCTGGTTCCTGGGCTCGTTGTCGAGGAAGTTTCCCTTCTGGGTGCCCACCAGCCGCCACCGGAAGGTGACCTTGTCGCCTTCGGACTTCATTTCCTCGATGGTGAACTTGCCGTCCGGAAACGCCGTGCGCATGTGCCGGATCTTCAGCTTCAGACCCAGCTTGTCCTTCGACGTTCCGGGCATCGGCGTCTTTTCGAGGTCGACGCCGCTCTTGACCAGCTCGTCGACGATTTTCGCGTTACCCGAGTTGAACGCCTCCGTCATCCGCCGAATGGCGCGTTCGTTGGCCTTCTGGCGTTCCTCCTGTGTCGCCATGCCGGTACCTCCCACAATCGTCGATCTCGCGGCGCGAGCCGCATTCTCGTACGACTGCAGAGCTTAGGTTTGGCCCGCCCGGTGCTGCTTCTCTCACCTTGCTCGCTCAGCCGACCGTCGCGCGGTCGGCGGCCGTCTTGATGTGATCGAGCAGGCTCAGCTGCTCATCGAGCGGGGGCTGGCGCACGTTGGTGAACAGCACATGGTCGACGGCGAGGTGCTCGAGGCGCCGGAGGTCCTCGACGACCTGAGCGGGCGAGCCGCCGAGGAACGGGCGCTCGGGGCCGAGGGCGGCGGGCGTCAACGGGGTCGCGGCCCGTACCACGATCGACAGCCGGGCCGGATCGCGGCCGGCCCGGGCGGCGGAGGTCCGGAACCGGTCGATCGCCGCCGTCAGGCGCTCGAGCGACATCGAGGTCGGGTTGAAGCCGTCGGCGATCCGGGCGGCGCGGTCGATGGCGGCGGTGGCGGCCGCGCCCACCAGGATTCGCGGGCCGCCGGCCTGGTGGGGCTTGGGATCGATGTGGGAATGCGGGATCTGGTAGTAGCGGCCGTCGTAGGAGACCGGGTCCTCCGCCCAGGCCGCACGCAGCGCCGACACGAAGTCCTGCAGGCGGGCGCCGCGCTGCTGGAACGGCACCTTCGCGGCGGCGTACTCCTGCCTCATCCACCCCTGGCCGAGGCCGACGATCAGGCGGCCACGGCTGAACTGGTCGAGCGTGGCGAGCCGGCGCGCCAGCAGGATCGGATTGTGCAGCGGGGCGGTCAGCACGCTCGTGCCCAGCTTGATGCCGCTGGTGCGGGCGGCGACGAAGGCCAGGGTGTCGACCGGCTCGTACGTCGTTCGGTAGTACATCGGCAACGGCCTGGGCGGGCCCGGCGGCTGGGCGACGTCCCCCGCGGGATAGAGGACGCGCTCGTGGGTCCACACCGCGCCGTACCCCATCATCTCGGCCTCTCGGGCCATCCGGACGATCGCGTCGACGCAGGCGTGCGGCCCGGAGGTCAGCAGATCTATTCCCAGCTCCATGCTCGGCCCCTCGTGGCGGTTTACCCGGCGGCGCACTCCGCGTCCGCGGCGGCGAGTGCTCGTGCGATGACCTCACAATGCCCGGGCTCCAACCGCGGGTTCGTCTGCACGAATGCGATCCGCCGGAGGATGTGCAGGCTTTCGTCCATGAAGCCCGGTGGGTATTCGCGGCCGGGCGAGTACGACCAGGGATTGCTGCGCGCGTCGATGCCGACATGGTCGATCATGGCACGGAAATTCGCGGCCCAGTGCGCTCCGGTGTTCGGTAGATAGCGGTCTGTGCTCATTGCCGCATAGCAGTGTTCGATTTCCCCGCCGGCGAACAATTCGCGCGACGTCGTGACGTGCCGGATCCCGCGCGCTCGGACGGCGGCGACGAAGGCGTGACAGGAATCTTCGCTTTCGAAGATGAGCGGCGTCATCCAGCCCGAGTCGCCCGACGGATCGTTTCCGGTCACCCGGCGATACGTGCGCGCCGGTCCGGCCAGGTCGAAGATGAGATCCCGCGCCACCCGGAGGCGGTCGAGAAGCTGATCGAGGCGTTCGAGTTGGGCCAGCGCCACGGCCCCGGTCAGCTCGTTCATCCGCAGCCCGGTCGCCGGCGTGACCCGATCCTGCACGGGCATGGCCCGCTTGCGGGCCGGGATGGTGCGCCCGCCCGTGTAGACGACCGCGAACTGGTAGAGCGAGTCCGAGTTCGTCGCCAGGAAGCCGCCGTCCCCGGCGGCCAGGAACTTCATGAACTTCGTGCTGAAGACCGCCGCATCGCCGATGCTGCCCAGCCGGCGGCCGCGATAGCTCGCGCCGACCGCCTGGGCGTTGTCCTCCAGCAGCGCGAGGCCGTGCCGGTCCGCGAGCGCGCGCAGGGGCCCCAGGTCGCAGGGCGCTCCGAAGAGGCTGACCGCCATCACGGCCCGGGTCCGCCCGGTGAGGTTCTTCTCCACGTCGGCGACGGCGAGGCCGAGCGTCTCGTCCACCTGGGCGATGACCGGCACCGCGCCGCACAGGATCACGGCATCGGCGCAGCCGACCCAGGTGACGGCGGGGACGATGACCTCGTCTCCGGGTCCGACACCGAGTCCCAGCAGCGCCGCGGTGAGCGCCGCGGAGCCGGAGACCGTGGCGTGCACGTGTTTGACGCCCAGCAGCGATTCCGCGCCCTGTTCGAAGCGCCCGACGAACGAGCGGGAGGACGGTATCTCGTATCTCCAGAGCCGCTTGCTGCGCAGGGCCTCAAGGACGTAGCGCTCCTCGGCCTCGCCGGTGAGCTCCGCCCCCGTGCTGGTGTAGGGGATGTCCAGATAGTTGGCGAGACCGGCGGAGCGCAGCGCGACCGCGTAGCGTTCCTGACCCACCGCGTCCCGGATCATGGACAGCACGACGGCCACCGCGGGCGGCGCCGCCGTACGGGTGAGATGGCGCACCACCTCGGCGATCTCGTCGTCGTCCTTGGTGACGAACGCCTTGCAGAACTCGTCGTGGGCCTCGTCGCCGGCGAGGGCCGCGTAGGCGGCAATCTGGAGGTCTTTGAACGCCCTGCGGGGGTCGTCGCTGGTCTCGTCCGCGGCGAGGGCGGCAAGGGCGGCTCGTAGGTCCTTGAAGTCCATGGCTCACAGATCCGCGTCGAGGATTCGCCGGATCGCGGCGCCGCTGGGCAGCGCCATGGTCTCCGCGGACGGCTGGCACAGGTAGTACCGGTAGCCGCCCGGATCCGCGAAAGCGACGGTCGCCCCGAGCCGGGAGACCACGGGTTCGCAGGTGCCGGTGAGCCCGCGCGCCGACAGTTCGGCGGTGGCCGCGGCCAGGTCGGTGGTGTGAAAGCCGAACGCGAGCCCCCTCGACCCGTCGGTCGTCACCTTGTGCAGCGCCGCGTGCTGCTCCTCGCCGACGTGGTGTGTCGTCAGGAGAACCCCGCCGGCGTCGTACTTCACCACGCCGTCCGGGACGTTCGTCATGCCGCGGTGGCATGTGTTGACTTCCATCGGTTCCAGGCCGAGCGTGCCCTGATAGAAGTCCTTCGTCGCGTCCAGGTCCCGCACGTACAGGAAGATGTAGAGCAGTTCCCGGTCGCCCGGGCCGGGCCCGGCGGCGTCGTGCCGCAGCATCCGGATCTTGCGGGCGCTGGGCCAGCTGAGCGCCGCGTCGGAGGCCTGGTAGAGCGAGAACCAGTGGCCGTCCGGGTCGTAGAACTCCGCCATCGTGCCGGCCGGGGACTGCTGCGTGGGCTTCAGCCGGGCACCGCGCTCCTCGATCGCGGCCCGCGCCGCGGGCACGTCGTCGACGAGCACCGTCAGGGTGAGGGAACGATCGGAGTCGCCGAGGCGGAGGGCGGGGTCGGCGGTGCGGTGCAGGCTCAGGATGACGTGGCCGATCGGGTAGCTCACCGACTCGGCATCCGGATCGAGCGCGTGAAGGCCCAGCACGTCCTCATAGAACCGCCGCGACACCACAAGATCGCGTACGGCGAGGGTCAGGTACATCAGGCGCGACTTCGTCAGCATTGTTCTGGCTCCCGACCTGCGATGACGCTGTAGCCGTGCTTGGTCGCCGTGATCCCGGCCGGCCGCAGGCCCGCCGCCTGGAAGAGCTCCGCGAACTCCGCCGCCGTGCGCTCGCGACCGTGGCAGCCGACGAGCATCAGCAGGTCCATCAGCAGCCCCGGGCTCGGCCCGCCGTCGGGCGGCAGCACGAACTCGACGACGAGCAGCATCCCGTCCGGGCGCATCGCGCGGCGGCAGTTCGTGAGCACCCGGACCGCCTCGTCGTCGGGCAGGCCGTGCAGCACGCTCTTCAGCACGTACATGTCGCCCGCCGGCAGCGCCCGGTGGATGTCGCCGGCCACCGCGGTGCAGCGATCGGCGACACCGGCGCGCTCGAACACCCGGCGGGCCTCGTCGAGCACCCGCGGCTGCTCCACGAGCACGCCCCGGATCGCCGGGTGGGTGCTCAGGATGGCGGCGAGCAACTCGCCGTGGCCGCCGCCGACGTCGACGACCACGTCGACACCGGAGAAGTCGTAGCCGGCGATCGCGCCCGCCACCGGCGCGGTGTGCCGCGACATCATCTCGTCGAACACCGCGCCGGACTCGGGATGCTCGGCGAGGTAGCCGAAGAACTCCTGGCCGAACAGGTGCTCGAAGGCCGGGTCGCCGGTGCGCACGCTGTGCTCCAGGGCGCCGAACGCCTGGTAGCTGACGCCGCCGGACCAGAGCGCGAACGGGCGCACCGACCGCTTCGAGCCCGCACTGAGCAGCTCGCCGATCGGGGTCAGCGAGAAGCGCCGCCCGTCGTCCGTGGCGACGACGCCGTGGCCGGCGAGCGCGCGGAGCAGCCGGCGCAGCCCGTCGGGATGAGCGCCGACGAGCTCGGCGAGCTCGGCGCTGTCGCGGGGACCGTCCTGCAGGTGGTCGGCGATGCCGAGCTTGGCCGCCACGTAGACGGCCTGCTGGATCTGGTTGCCGACGAGCAACCGGGCGAGGTCCTGGGCGGCAGATGTCGCTGGTGCCGAGGTGCTGGTCATCGTGACGGCTCTCCTGACTCAGCGGCGAGCAGCGTGCCGCGATCGTAACCACGCGACCCGGCCGGATCTTTCTCCTGGCTTGCTGTTCGAATGCGACAATGGGGTGCATGACGTCAGGGGTACGCCGGATCGTGCCGCTCACCCTCGGTTGGGAAGAGCTGCCGAAATCGGTCTCGGTGTATGGGGCGCCGCACGCGGAGCGGGTGCGTGAGCCCGTCCCCGGCATCCTGCTGGAGGTGGACGGCGGCTGGCTGCTGCTGGACACCGGTTTCAACACCGCGTTGCTGCGCGACCCGGCGCTGCGGCGGCGCTTCTATGCCAGCCCCAGCTATCAGCCGGTGCTGCCCGGCCCGGGGGAGCCGCTGGAGGAGGCGCTGTCGGCGATCGGCATCGACCTCGCCGACGTGCACCTGGTGGCGCTCAGCCACCTGCATGTGGACCACGCGGGCGGGCTCAAGCACTTCGCCGGCCGGGTGCCGGTGCACGCCCAGCGGGCCGAGGTGGAATACGGCCTGTCGGGGCATCCGGAGCCGGAGCGCCACGCGATCGCGCGGATCGACTTCGACGACCCGCGCATCGACTGGCGGCTGGCCGACGGCGACGTGGAGATCGCCCCGGGGGTCACCGCCGTGTTGACCGCCGGGCACACCCCCGGGCATCAGAGCTTCGTGGTGGAGCTGGATTCCTCGGTCGGCGGCGGCGGGTTCGTCTTCGCCTTCGACGCCGCCGACCTGACCGAGAACATCGAGCAGGAGCGGGCGATCGGTTCCTTCATCGGGGTGAGCGCCGAGGAGACGATCGCGCCGATCCGCCGGCTCAAGGAGATCGCCGCCCGGCGCGGCTACCGGCTGATCCCGGGGCATGATCCGGTTGCCTGGCCGGCCCTGACCGAGGAGCTGGCCCGGTTCACCTGGTGAGCGCCCGGACCAGCAGGAGGCCGCCGACCGCCGCGCCGAAGGTGACGATCACCGCGCGCAGCACCCGGGCCGGCACCCGGCGGGCCAGCCGGGCGCCGAGGTAGCCGCCCGCGACGGTCGCCGGCACCAGCACCGCCACGGCGGCCCAGTTGACCGGGCCGAAGACGCTGTACACCAGCACGGTGACCACGCCGATGGTCGCGGAGAGCACGTTCTTGAGGGCGCTGACCCGCGCCAGCGTCTCGTCCAGCACCAGCGCCAGCCCGGCCACCAGGAGCACGCCGAGCGCGGCGTTGAAGTAGCCGCCGTACAGGGCGCCCAGGAAGACCGCGACGTGCAGCAGCGCGGCGGCCCGCCGGGGTGAGTTCTCCCGGGGGTGGCCGACCAGGCCGCGCAGCCGGGCCTGGGCGGCCAGCGTCGCCGCGGCCCCCAGCACCAGGAACGGCACCACCAGGTCGAAGACCCGCCGGGAGGTGACCAGCAGCAGCGCGCAGCCGACCAGCGCGCCGAGGACGGCGGTCGGCAGCACCCGGCGGATCCGGCGCGCCTGGCCGGTCAGGTCGGCGCGGCTGCCGAGCACGCTGGCGCCGTAGCCGGGCGCGACCGAGAGCGCGTTGCTGACGTTGGCGGCGATCGGCGGCAGGCCGATCGCGATCAGCGCGGGGAAGGTGATCAGCGAGCCGCCGCCGGCGATGGCGTTGACGCCGCCGGCCGCCAGCCCGGCCCCGAGCAGCAGGGCGGCCTGAGCAAGCTCCATTACCGGGCGGCCAGCACCGCGGCGAGGCCGTCGGCCCGTACGTCGCTGGCCGCGTCCAGGGTGGACCCTCGCAGCCGGGCGACCTGCACATGCCCGGCGTCGTCGTGTCTGCCGGCGACCTCGGCGACCCCCAGACCCAGCTCGGCGGCGGTCGCGCCGAGCGCGTCGGCGCCGGCCACGCCGGGCTCCAGCACCAGGCTGGCCCGGGTACGGCCGACGTCGCGCTCGCCGATCACCCAGCGCGGCCGGGCCAGCACCGCGTGCGGGTCGGCGGTGCCGAGGACGTCCTCGGCCACCTGGGCCAGGATCCACGGCTGCGAGCGACCGCCCTGGCAGCCCAGTGCCACCACCGTGGCGCCGCCGTCCGCGGTGGCCAGCGAGGGACAGAGCGTGTGCGGCGGCCGGGCGCCGGGCCGGAGGCGCCCCGGGTGGGCCGGATCGAGGCTGAACGCCGACCCGCGGTTGTGCAGCACCGCGCCGGTGCCGGGGTCCAGCAGGCCCGAACCGAAGCTCTGGAAGACGCTCTGGATCAGGGTGATCGCGGTGCCGTCCGCGTCGACCGCGGTCACTGCCACGGTGTCGCCGGCCGGCTTCGGAGCCGAGGGCAGCGGCGTGACGTCCCGATCGGCGCGCCCCAGCAGCCCGTCCAGGTCGATCGGGCCGGTGCGCGGGTCGCCGAGCAGGGCGTCGCGGCGCAGCTGGGCCGACCGGGCGGCGCGGAGCAGCCCGGTGGAGCGGTTGCCGAGGATGGCCAGCAGCGTGGCGCCCTGGGTCGGTGGTGGCGCGACCGCCCAGCTCACGCCGTGCACGGTGGCGCGCAGGGGCGCGACCACCTCGGCCCGGTGCCGGGTGAGGTCGTCCAGGGTGAGCGGGCTGCCGAGCCGGCGCAGCCCGTCGGCCAGCATCGGGGAGAAGGTGCCGGCGCCGATCGCCTCGAGGCTGCCGGCGAGCGCGGGCTGCCGCAGGGTGGCGTCGACCGGGACCGGGCTGCCGTCGGCGCGCAGCAGCAACGCGGCCAGGCCGGGGTCGGCGCGGACCCGGTCGAGGCCGTCGCGCACCGCCTGGTGCAGCCCAGGGCTGACCGGCACGCCGTGGCGGGCCAGCGCGACGGCCGGCGCGAGCAGCCGGGCCAGGCCGAACCGGGCGCCGAGCCGGGCGATCGCGGCCCAGCCGGCCACCACGCCGGGCACGGTGATCGTCTGGGGCCCGCCGCCGGGCATCCGGTCTCCGGCGGCCCGCAGCGCCGAGACGTCGACGGCGGCCGCCGCGGCGCCGACCGACAGCACGGCGCGGGTCTCGCCGCCGGGCGGCCGGACGATCGCCACCAGGTCGCCGCCGACCGAGCATTGATGCGGGTACGCCACGGTCAGCGCCGCCGCCCCGGCCAGCGCGGCGTCGAGGGCGTTGCCGCCGGCCGCGACCACCTCGCGGGCGGCGTGGACGGCGGCGGGGTGCGGCGCCGCGATGGCGACCCGTCCGTGCGGGATGGCTTCCATCGGCTCAGTCTCGCCGGATCAGGATCGCCCGGGCGAACGCGCCGTCCGCGTCGACCAGCTTGGCGGGCAGGCAGACCAACTCGTACGCGCCGGCCGGCACCGCGTCCAGGTCGGCGTTCTCCAGGATCAGCACGCCCGCGCCGAGCAGCGCGTGGTGGGCGTCCCAGGTGTCCGTACGCTCGTGGCTCTCGATGGTCAGATAGTCGATCCCGATCAGCTCGACCCCGTCGGCGATCAGCCAGGCGGCCGCCTCCGGTGACAGTCCCACCCAGCTTGCCGCCCGCTCGGTCGCCTTCAGCGGCCCGGCCGAGTTGCTGGTCTTGAGCAGCACCCGGCGCTGCCCGGAGACGCCCGCCGCGACCAGGTCGGCGACGCCGACGTCGCCGGTCACCTCGGTGAGGTCGACCACGACGGCCGGCCCGACCAGCGCATGCAGCGACACCTTGTCGATGGCGGTGGCGCCGTCCACGAAGTGCGCGGGCGCGTCGACGTGGGTGCCGGTGTGCGCGCCGAGGCGCCACCGGGTGACGTTGGAGGCGTCGCCGGCCGCCCGGGACTCCACGATCTCCACCTCGGGCTTGCGCCCCCAGTGCAGCATCTCCGGATGGATCGGCAGGGTGATGTCGAAGATCTCCATGGCGGTCTCCCTCACGGCCGGTGGGACGGGTCGGGCCAGGGCTCGCGGACCGCGGCGGCCACCGCGTGCGCGGTGGTGAGCACGCACCGGTCGAACTCGGCCCGGCCGTGCTCGGCGGTCGCGTCGGCGACGTCGCGACCCCAGACCCCGGTCTCGCTGACCTGGTCCATCCGGTAGTCCCAGAACGAGTCGACGTCGACGTGCGAGGTGGCGCGGTCCATCCGGACCAGGTCGGGGCGCAGGTGCAGCATCACCGAGGTCTCGAAGAAGTTGGCGTGCATCAGCGCCCGTCCGTACCGCACGTGCCCGTCCACCTCCGGCCCCGGGTACATGGTGACGTAGCCGAGGGCGCGGACGCGGGCGTCGCGGTGCCGTACCCGGAGCTTCTCGGCCGACACGTCCAGCGCGCCGTTGTTCCAGATGTGCCCGTTGAGCAGGATGAATTGGCGGACTCCGCTGGCGTACAGGGAATCGATGACGTCCTCGACGACGGCGATCAGCGTCTCCGGGCGCAGCGCCACGGTGCCGGCGAAGTCGCCGTGCGAGGCGGAGACGCCGTAGCCGATCGGCGGGATCACCGGCACGCCGGTCAGCGCCGAGACGCCGCGGGCCACCGCCTCGCAGATCAGGGTGTCGACCGCGAGCGGCAGGTGCGGCCCGTGCTGCTCGACCGCGCCGACCGGGATGATCACCGCGTCCAGGGCCGCGGCCGCCGCCCCGGCCTCCGGCCAGGTCAGCTCGTCCCAGTGCACGGCCGTGCCGGATCCGCCCAGCTCGGCGGCGAGAGCGTTCGGGGGTACGTCCATGGGGCTCCTTACCACGCGCGGCGGGTTTTCTCGGGCAGCAGATCCAGGGCGGGCAGGGCGGACCCGTCGGTGATCCAGACGGTGGCGTCGGGGCTGTAGTCGCTGATCAGTTCCCGGCAGACGCCGCAGGGCGCGATGATCCGGAACTGCCCGGCGGGCTTGATCTGCACCGAGACCACCGCCTCGACCAGCAGCGGCGAGCCGGCGGGCAGACCGCCCCGGGCGGCGCCCAGGGCCACCCCTTCGGCGCAGATCGAGCTGCGCCGGCAGGAGCCCTCCAGGTGTACGCCGGTGTAGACGGTGCCGTCGGCGGCGCGCAGCGCGGTGGCCACCTCGTGCCGGCCGTGCACCCAGACCCGGGCGAGCAACTCCTGTGCCGTCTCCAGCAGCAGCACGTCGGCGGCCGACATCTCCGGCGGGGGAGTGACCGGGGTGATCATCGGCCGGCCAGTCCGAGGATCCTGGCCATGTTGCCGCCCTCGACCAGCGCGCGGTCGTGCTCGTCCGGGATGGCCTTGGCGATCTTCATCCGCTCCAGGTCGAAGTCGGAGCCGGGCCACTCGCTGCCCAGCAGGATCTTCTCCGGGCCGAGCCGGGCGTAGGCCCGCCGGACGTCGCTGACCAGGGTGGCGGAGGTCTCCAGGTAGACGTGCGGCTGCCGCTCGGCGACGATGATCGCCTCGGGCACGTTCCACACCGCGCCCATGTGCGCGATGATCGTCGGCACCTCGGGGTGGTTGCGGGCGATCTCCTCGATCGCCAGCGGCGCGCAGAAGGCGTCGTCCAGCGCGTTGATCAGCACCGGCAGCCGGTGCCGGGCGCAGGCCTCGAAGACCGGGTCCAGCAGCCCGTGGTCGGCCACGTGGTAGCCGTGCAGGCTGGGGTGCAGCTTCAGCCCGCTGAGGCCGGCCGCGGCGATCCGGGCGATCTCGTCGAGCGCGTCGTCGGCCTGCGGCATCACCTGGCCGAAGCCGAAGAGCCGGTCCGGGTGCGCCTTGACCAGGTCGATGATGAAGTCGTTCTCGATCCGCTGGGCCAGCGAGCAGACCATCGCCAGGTCCACCCCGGCGGCGTCCATCCGGTCCAGGATCCGGCGCGGATCGAACGGTACGTGCGGCGGTGGCGCCTGGCCGGGCCGGGCGCCGGTCAGATAGTCGGAGCGTCCCCGGACGTCCTGGGTGGTGTTGTAGGCGTCGATGATCACGTGTCACAAGCCTTTCTGGACGGGCACCAGCGGCAGGTGGCAGCGGGCCATCCGGCCGGGCTGGACCTCGCGGAGCTCCGGTGCGGTGGTCCGGCACTGCTCGACCGCGTACCGGCACCGGGTGTGGAAGAGACAGCCGGCGGGTGGGTCGGCCGGGTCGGGCAGGTCGCCCGCCAGTTCGATGCGTTCGCGTCCCGGGTGCCGGCTCAGGGTCGGCACGGACGAGAGCAGGGCCTCGCCGTACGGGTGCGCGGGGCCGGCGAAGAACGAGTCCCGGTCGGCGATCTCGATGATCTGGCCCAGGTACATCACCGCGACCCGGTCCGCGACGTGCCGGACCACGCCCAGGTCGTGTGAGATGAAGAGCATGGTCAGGCCCCGGTCCCGGGCCAGGTCGGAGAGCAGGTTGATGATCTGCGCCTGGATGGAGACGTCGAGCGCGGAGACCGGCTCGTCGGCCACGATGAAGCGCGGCGACGGGGCCAGGGCGCGGGCGATACCGATCCGCTGGCGCTGCCCGCCGGAGAACTCGTGCGGCCGGCGCCCGCCGGCGTCGGCGCCGAGCCCGACCAGGTCGAGCAGCTCGTCGACGATCCGCGCGGCGCTCGCCCGGTCGGCGCCCCGGGCCCGCCGCAGCGGCTCGGCGATGATGTCGGCGACCTTGCGCCGGGGGTTCAGCGAGCTGAACGGGTCCTGGAAGACCATCTGCAGGTCGGCGCGGGTGCGCCGGAAGACCGTGCCGCGCAGCCGGGTGATGTCCTGGCCGAGGAAGCGGATCGTCCCGGCGGTCGGCTCGGTGACCCGCAGCATCGCGCGCCCGAGGGTGGACTTGCCGCACCCGGACTCGCCGACCAGGCCGAGCGTCTCGCCCTCGTACACCTCCAGGTCGACGTCGCGCACGGCGCGCACCCGGCGGCCGGCGTCGCCGTTGAACTCCACCCGCAGGCCCTCGACCTGCACCAACGGTACGGGCATCACGACGCGCTCGCCTTCTCACGGGTCGCCGCGGGCAGCACGCAGGCGTCCAGGTGCCCCGGCTTGCCGAAGCGTTCGAGCAGCGCGGGCGGCGTGCCGCAGGCGTCGTGCGCGAAGCCGCAGCGGGGCGCGAACGCGCAGCCCGGGGGTCGCCGGACGCCGGTCAGCGGCGCGCCGGCGATCGCCGGCAGCCGGTCGCCGACCGGGCCGTCGACCCGGGGCACCGAGTGCAACAAAGCCATCGTGTACGGGTGCTGCGGGCTGAACAGCACCTCGTCGCGGGTGCCCTGCTCGACGATCCGGCCGGCGTACATGACCGCCACCCGGTCCGCCACCTCGGCCACCACCCCCAGGTCGTGGGTGATCAGGATGATCGAGGTGTGGTGCTCGGTCTGCAGCCGCTTGAGCAGGGCGAGCACCTGGGCCTGGATGCTGACGTCCAGCGCGGTGGTCGGCTCGTCGGCGATCAGCACGGCCGGGTCGTTGGCCAGCCCGATCGCGATCATGACGCGCTGCCGCATGCCGCCGGAGAGCTGATGCGGGTAGGCGCGGGCGGCCCGCTGCGGGTTGCCGATCCCGACGTCGCCCAGCAGTTCCTCGGCCCGCCGCCAGGCCTGCGCCCTGGTGACCCGCTGATGGGTCCGGATCATCTCGACGACCTGGGCGCCGACCCGCTGCAGCGGGTTGAGCGCGGCGAGCGCGTCCTGGAACACCACGACGATGTCCCGGCCGCGCACCTTGCGCAGCCGGGCCTCCGGCGCGGAGACCAACTCCTGCCCGTCGAACTCGACCTCGCCGGTGATGTGCACCCGCGGCCCCCGGTTGAGCCCGACCAGGCTCATCGCCAGCGCGGACTTGCCGGACCCGGACTCGCCGACCAGCGCCAGCAACTCGCCGCGGGCCAGGGTGAGGTCGACGCCGGCGACGGCGGGCAGCCGGCCCGCCGGCACGTCGAACTCCACCCGCAGGTCGCGCACGGTCAGCAGCGGCCCGGTCCCGGTCACCATGTCGCCGCGGCTCTTTCGATCACGGCCACCACCTCGGCGGGCTGGACGTGCGGCGTGAAGTGGCTGCCCGGCAGCCGGGTGACGGTGGCGCCCATCCGGCCCGCCATGTCCCGCTGGATCTCCGGCCGCAGCGTCCGGTCCTGCTCGGCGACCACGTACCAGGTGGGCAGCGACCGCCAGGCCGGCACGCCGGTGGGCTGGGTGAAGATGGCGTTCTCGCTGGGCCGGGCGCCGGCGTGGAAGGTCTCGCGCTGGGCCGCGGTGAGGTCCCAGCCGATCTCCGCCCAGTATGCGTCGGTGTGCTCGGAGGCCCACTCGCCGTTCGGGCCGCGCCGCATGTACTTGGCGACCTCGGCTGGGGGATAGCGCTCGACGATCTCGTTGACCGTCTCGCCCTCGTCGGGGCCGAACGCGGCGACGTACACCAGGCCCACCACGGCCGGGTGCCGGCCGGCGTTGGTGATCACCGCACCGCCGTACGAGTGGCCGACCAGCAGCACCGGGGCCTCGCCCAGCGCGTCGATCGCCGCCGAGGTGTTCGCGACGTCGTCGGTCAGCGACCGCATCGGGTTGGTCACCGTGACCACCTCGTGCCCGGCCGCCAGCAGCCGGGGAACCACCTCGGACCAGGTGGTGGGCGTGCCTCCGGCGCCGTGCACCAGCACCATCTTCATGGGGTCAGGCCTTTCGCAGACGGGGGTCGAGGACGAGGTAGAACAGGTCCACCGCGACGTTCACCAGCGTGAAGAGCAGCGCGATGGCCAGCGCCGCGCCCTGCACGACCGGGTAGTCGCGCTGCTGGATGGCCTGCACCAGCAGGCTGCCCACGCCCGGGTAGGAGAACACCGTCTCGGTGATCACCGACCCGCCGAGCAGCGAGCCGAACTGCAGTCCCAGCACGGTGGTGATGGGCAGCGCCGAGTTGCGCAGCACGTGCCGGCGCAGCACGGCCCCGTCGCCCAGGCCCTTCATCCGGGCGGTGCGGACGAAGTCGTCGCCGAGCACCTCCAGCACCGAGGCGCGCACGATCCGGGTGATGAACCCGGTCATCGACAGCGCGAGCGTGGTCGCCGGCAGGATCAGGTGCTGGGCCCAGGGCCAGATCAGCTCGGGCCGGTTCTGCAGCAGCGCGTCCAGCAGGATGAAGTTCGTCGTCGGCCGGTAGTCGAGGTGGCTCGGCAGCCGCCCGATCACCGGCAGCCAGCGCAGCCACACCCCGAAGATCACGATGGCCAGCACGCCCAGCGCGAACCAGGGCAGCGAGAAGCTGACGGTGCCCACGGTGCGCGACAGCGTGTCGACCCAGGTGTCCTTGCGCAGCGCGGCGACCACGCCGGTGGCGACGCCCAGCACGACCGCGATGGTCATCGCCGCGATGGTCAGCTCGATGGTGGCCGGCAGGGCGCCGCGCAGCAGGCCCAGGGTGTCGCTGCCGCCGTAGAACGACGAGCCCAGGTCGAGGTGGAGCAGGTCGCCGAGGTAGCCGCCGTACTGCGCGGCGAGCGAGCGGTCCAGGCCGAGCGCGGCATTGATCTTCGCCTCGTTCTGCGAGATCTCGGACGAGGAGAGCGACCCGCTGCCGCCGCCGACCGCCAGCGAGGTCGCGGGCGAGCCGGGCAGCAGCCGCATGGCGACGAAGACCAGGCTGGCCAGGCCGAGCAGGACGACCGGTACGGCGAGCAGCCGCCGCAGCACGAGCGCGGGCAGCCCGGCGCGGTGCCGGCGCAGGAAGCCTCTCACCGGGTGCTCCGGGGGTCGAGCGCGTCGCGCAGGTCGTCGCCGACGAAGTTGCAGGCCACCGTGAAGAGCAGGGTGGCCGCGGCGGGCAGCACGACCAGCCGCGGCGCCCGGTAGAGGAATTCCTGGCCGGCCTGCACCATGTAGCCCCAGTCCGGGGTCGGCGGCTGGATGCCCAGGCCGATGTAGGAGAGCCCGGCGGCGAACCCGGCCGCCACCGACAGCGTCATCACGACCTGGGCGAGCATCGGCCCGGCGATGTTCGGCAGCACCTCCTGGAGCAGGATGCGCGGCGTGCGGGTGCCGCCGAGCCGGGCCGCGAGGATGTAGTCCCGGGCGGCCTCGCGGGCGCTCAGCGCGCGGGCCAGCCGGGCGAGTCCCGGGGCGAGCGAGACCCCGATCCCGGCCACCAGGCTCGCCGGGCCGGGCCGGGAGGCGGCCACCACCAGAATGATCAGCAGGATGGCGGGGAACGCCAGCCCGAGGTCGACCAGCCCCATCAGCACCCGCTCGGTGCGCCCGCCGGCGAAGCCGGCGACCAGGCCGACAGCGGTGCCGAGCGCGGCGGCGACGGCCGTGGCGAGGAACGCGACCAGCAGCAGCGGCCGGGCGCCGTGCACCAGCCGGGCCAGCTCGTCCCGGCCGAGGTCGTCGGTGCCCAGCGGGTGGCCGGGCGCGCCGAGCGGCAGCAGCGCGTCGTTGGTCTGGCGCAGCGGGTCGGCGGCGACCAGCAGCGGGCCGAGCACCGCGATGAGCACGAACGCGGCCAGCACCGCCCACGAGACGGCGGCCAGCCGGGACCGGGCGAGGGCGCGGCGGCGCAGCGCCGCACGCCAGCGCCCGGTCCGGCCGGCCGGGGGCGCCAGGGCCCGATCAGACACTCGCCTTCTCCAGGAAGCAGCGGTGGTTGCCGAGCGCCTTGATGTTGATCCCCTTCACCTTCGCGCCGCTGACCACGGGGTTCGCGGCGTACGCCAGCATCGACAGCAGCATGTATTTTTCCGCCCAGCGGCGCTGGATGTCGCTGTACGCCGCGGCCCGCGCGGCGGCGTCGGCCAGGTTCTTGGCGGCGAACAGGTCGTCGGCGAACTGGGCCGATCCTTCCAGCGACTTGAATCCGGAGATGAAGTCGCCGTAGACGCCGGACGGCTGGGCCATCGATCCGACCATGTCGTCCGGGTCCGGGACGTACGAGTTGCGCTCCCAGATCATCAGCTCGTGGAACTTGTCGTCCGGGGCGAGCAGCCGGCTGAAGTAGGTGGCCGGGTCGACCGAGTCGGTGGTCACCTTGAGCCCGATGTCGGTGAGGTTCTGGGCGATGATCTGCGCCGCCTTCGGGTGCCAGCTGTCGCTGGCGGCCATCAGCCGTACCTCGCGCCCGGTCGCGCCGGCCCCCTGGATCAGCCGCTTGGCCTCCTCGACATCGGTGGTGCTCAGGTCGGCCAGGCTCTTGTCGTAGCCGGCCAGGTTGGCCGGGATGGTGTAGCCGTCCGGCAGCGAGCCGGACCCGAAGAACGCCTGCGCGATGATCGCCTGGCGGTCGATGGCGAGGTTGATCGCCTTGCGCACCGCAAGCTCGGGGATCCGCCGGGCGTCCATCATCATGAACGCGTCGAAGCTGTTCGGGGTGTCGTAGACGGTAACCGCGTCGTCGCGCTTGAGCTGGTCCAGCGCCGAGTACGGGGTGAACTGGGTGGCCGAGACGTCCCCGGTGAGCAGCGAGCTGACGATGGTGGACGGGTCCTGCACCTGCTGCAGGACGAGCCGGTCGATCGGGGGCCGGCCGAGCCGGAAGCCGTCGAACGCCGCCAGCACCACCGACTGGCCGGCGGTGGCGGAGGCGAACTTGAACGGGCCGGTGCCGACCAGGTTCTTGCCGATGTCCGCGCCGTACTTGTCCAGCGCGGCCTTGGAGATGATCCGCCCGCCGATGTCGGAGAGGTCGTTGAGCAGCGTGCGGTCCGCCTTCTTGAGGACGATCTCGACGGTGTTGGCGTCGACCGCTTTCAGTGAGGCCACGTTGGCTCCGACGCTGCGCAGCGGCCGGGACGAGCCCTTCGGCAGCGTCTTGTCGGTGTCGTCGAACTGGCGGCCGAGGCTGGCCAGCACGTCGGCCGAGGTGAAGGTCGTGCCGTCGTGGAAGGTCACCCCCTGCCGCAGGTGGAAGGTGTAGGTGAGCTGGTCGGCCGAGATGTCCCAGCGCTCGGCGAGGTCGGGCTGCGGCTCGTTGGCGTCGAACGAGATGAAGGTCAGTCCCCGGCAGATGCAGTCGACGGCCATCCAGTCGCCGAGCGAGGTGTAGAAGGCCGGGTCGTTGACCGCGCTGGTCGCGTCGATGGCGAGGGTCAGGGTGCCGCCGCTCTTGGCCGTGTCCTTGCCGTCGTCGGCGACGCCGCAGGCGGCCAGCAGGCCCGTCATGCCGAGGCCGACGCCCATGCCGAGCCGGCTGGCGCCGAGCAGCAGGGCACGTCGCGAAACCGGGCGGTGGGCGGGAAATATTCCGATGCGGGGCTCGTCCGTCATGCGGGGTCTCCTGAAAAGGTCAAATCTGGGATCTCATTTACGGAAGATTGGATCCAATTATCGAGGGCGTCGGCTTCGGCGCCGTGTCAGGAATGTGAACGTCTGATGACCGCGCGGCCGGATCAGCCCGATGAGCAGCAGGAACTGCCGTCGCCGGCCGCGGCGGCGGGGTCCGGGATGTCCAGGGCGGGGTTGCGGTCGAAGAAGCCGTCCGGCTCCAGCACCAGCCGGATCGACTCGACCGGCATCACCGGCCACTGCTCGGGCCGGGGCAGGTGATGGACCCCGAGCACGGGCCAGAGCACCAGCTCGGCGCCGTCCAGCGAGCGGTCCTGGCGTTGCCACACGTGCACGCCGTCCTCGCCCGGCTCGGCGTGGTTCGGGTACTGGCCGCCGATGAAGCGCTCGGCGGGATCGTAGGGGGTGGCCCAGAGGTGCTGGTGGATGAAGGGCGCCCGGGTGGCCATCACCGAGCCCGGCAGCCCGAAGGAACGGGCGGTGTTCGGGATCAGCAGGCGGTAGGCGGTCGGATCGCCGTACCGGTTGACCGCGGTCGTGCTCTCCACCCGCCAGTGCCGGGCGGTCGCCGGGTCGGTGCGCCGGGCCGCCTGCGACTCGCGCAGCAGGGGCGTCCGGACGTTGCGCACCGCATTGCCGTACGGGTTGCGGTCCGGATCCGGCTCGGCCTCGGCGTGCTCCTCGACCAGGCGGTTCAGCGGCCCGTCCACGGCGGCGTCCAGCCGCACGCCGAAATAGTGCTGGTGGGTGGGGGTCTGCACGTTGCGGGAGACCATCCGCCCGTAGGGCACCTCCGCGCCGTCCTCGACGCCCGAGGCCGACAGGATGCCGGTCAGCTTGACCTCCAACTCGATCCGGCCATCCTGGTAGAGCGTCCAGAAGAAGCCGTAGTCGTAGTTGGCGACGGTCTGGAAGTTGGAGATCACCAGCCGGCGGGAGCGGCGCACCTCGCTGGTGCCGCGACGCAGATCGTTGTGCTTCCAGAGGATGCCGGCGTCCTCCTCGTGCATGCAGATCGCCTGCGGGATGACCGTGGCCGCGCCGTCCCCGCCGAGGTAGGTGCCGTCGAAGTAGTAGATGACGCCGAGACAGTCGCAGCCCAGGGCGAGCGAGTTGGTCAGCGGGCCGGCGCCGTACTCGCCCCAGTCGAAGAAGTTCTTCCGGTACTGCGTGGAGTTCGAGTCCAGGTATGGCACGTACATCTCGTTGCAGGCGGCCCGGCGCAGCACCGGCCGGCCGAGGAATTCCAGGTCGTGCAGGACCAGCCCCTCCCGGTGGGTGAAGCCGACCCGGAACGTCCAGCCCTGCCAGGAGACCCGCCAGCCGTCGACGGCGAAGCTCGGCCCCTCGCCCTGCACCACGTCCAGCGGGCGCAGCCCGGCCCGGTCGGGACCCCAGGCGCCGCGCTCCAGGGGGCCGGCCTCGGTGGAGACCGGCACCACGCCGTGGTCCTCGACCTCCAGCACCTCCATGGTGTGCATGTCGATGATCGGGACGACGCCCTGCACCGGCCGGGCGTAGCCGTTGTCGGTCGCCGAGACGCGATGCCAGACGGTGCCCCAGGTGAGCCGGCGGTCGCGGTATTTCTCGGGCTCGAAGCCGCCCATCGACTCGGCGTCGATCATCACCAGCGAGACGTCGTCGATGCCGCGCTTGGCCAGCGCGGCCCGGAACAGCGGGCTGTCCCGGCAGGCCTGCGCGGCGGCCCGGGCCTCCTCGGAGGTGATGCCGGGCCGGCGCGGGTCGACCGGGCGCCACTGAAGGCAGCGCGGCTCGGGGCCGAGCAGGACGTCGATCTCCCAGGCGGCGGCGCCGGAATAGTCCATCGCGACCAGGCCGACCTTGCACTGGCCCGCGGGGGCGCGGCCCGCCACGACGTCCCGGGCGTGCGCCTCGTCCAGGGTCGCGCCCCAGAACCGGACGCGCTCGCCGAGGCGCCCGTCGGCGCGGGCGGTCGCGACGGCCAGCTCGATCTCGGCCGCGCTCAGCGGATCGAGCGGGTGGCCGCGATGAGACCGGCCGCCGTCGTCGGTGTGGCAGGTGGTCATGACTGCTCCGATCTTTCGTGCCGAGCGTACGCCAAGATTGGATCCTAAAATAGGGTTCGCGGATCCACGGTGTGTCCGTTAACATCCAGGTACAACACTGTGGATTCCGCCGACTGACGACAGGACCTGACAGGGCATATGGACACCGCCTCACCCCGTGGCGCCAGCAGCGCGCTCGTCGACGAGACCGCCGCGGCGATCCGGACGCGGATCATGTCCGGCGAGATCCCGATCGGTGCCCAGCTGCGCCAGGCCGAGCTGGCCAAGACGCTCGGCGTCAGCCGCACACCCGTGCGCGAGGCGCTGCGCCAGTTGCAGACCGGCGGGCTCATCGAGGTGGTGCCGAACCGCGGCGCGGTGGTGCGGGTGCCGGCGCCGTGGGAGGTGCGCGAGGCATACGAGGTGCGCGCCGAGCTGGAGGGGCTGGCCTGCGTGCGCGCGGTCAGCCGGATCACCGACGACATCCTCGACGAGCTGCGCGAAACCAACGAGATCCTCAAGCGGCCCAAGCAGGCGGCGTCCGTTGCGGCGCCGACCACCGCCGCCAACGACCGCTTCCACACGCTGATCCACGAGGTCGCCGGCAACGAGCGGCTGGCCCGGGTGATCAAGGAGATCAACGAGGCCTTCCCGCGCAACGTCTCGGCGCTGGTCCTGCAGGACAACCCGCGGCACCGCGACGACAACTTCGCCGAGCACGAGCGGATCATCCGCGCGCTGGCCGAGGAGAACGCCGAGGTCGCCCGCCGCGAGATGCAGCAGCACGTGATCAGCGCCGGCGAGCAGCTGGCCCGCTGGTACGAGCGCCGCTCCGGCACCGTCTTCCGCGGCTGAGCCGCCCGTGATCGGGTCGGCTTTTGCTGTTTCTGGCATGGTCATCCGGTCGCGCCCATCGCTTCGGGGGACAGGAAGTCGAGGTCTGGGCGCTCCTTGCCGGCGGCCAGGTCGGCCAGCGCCGTCCCGATCGCCGGGCCGAACTTGAAGCCGTGGCCGGAGCAGGCCGCCGCGACCAGCACCTGCGGCCGGCCGGGCAGCGGGCCCACGGCGAAGCGGTTGCCCGGTGCCATCGTGTAGCGGCAGGAGACCGAGTCCACCACGCCGCCGTCCGCGCCGGGCAGGAAGCGCCGGGCCAGGTCGAGCAGCACCGCGCTCTCCGCCGCGGTGACCGGGTGCTGCGGCCGGTTCGGGTCGTCCGCTGGGCCGTGGTCTAGGCCCACCTTGACGGCCCTGCCGTCGAACGCGGGGAGGCCGTAGAACAGGCCCACACCGGGCACCTGCACCGAGAACGGGCCCAGCGCGGGCGGGGAGACCAGCCGCGGATCCGTCGCGCCGATGTGGACGTTGACGATCCGCACCACGTCGAGCAGCCCGGCGAACTCGGGGAGCAGGCCGGCGGTCCACGGGCCGGCGCAGATCACCAGGCGGTCGGCGGAGATCGAGCCGTGCGGGGTCTCCACCCGGACACCGGCACCGTCGACCGCCCAGCCGAGCACCGGGGTGCTAACGCGGCGGTCCACGCCGTGCGCGAGGCCCAGGCGCCGCAGCGTGCGCAGCGCGGCGGCGGCGTCGATGATCCCGGCGGCGGGGTCGAACGTCGCGGTGAAGTCGTCGCCGAGGCGCAGCCCGGGGACCAATTCGGCGGCCCGCGCCGCGTCGACCTGCACGCAGCCCGGGCCCCGCAAGCCACCCCCGGCGCCGGCCATTGCAGCGCCGGCCGATGCAGCGCCTGCCATTGCGGTGCCTGCCATTGCAGTGCCGGCCAACCGAGCGCTGGCTGGCCGGGCGTAGAGCCCGCCGGCGGTGGTCACCAGCGGTTCGCCGCCGGACCGCTCCAGCTCGGCCCAGGCGGCGTAGGCCCGGTCGATCAGGCCGTCCCAGACCGGGGACGGGTAGGCCCGCCGGATCATCCGGGTGTGCCCGTGCGAGGAGCCCTCGGCGTGGCCGTCGGGGAATCGGTCGAGGTGGACGACGGTGGCACCGCGCCGGCTGAGCTGCCAGGCCGCCGCGCTGCCGTGGATGCCCGCGCCCACCACCACGACGTCCGCCCGGTCTCCGGCCCGCAGCAGCGCCGGCGCGACTGCCGCAGTGACTGCGGCGGGCGGGAGCGCGGCGGGTGGGGTTGCGGCTCTGTCGGATGTGGGCCCGGGGGCCGCGGTGGGGCGGCGCCGCTGGGCCACCTCGGCGATCAGGGCGTCCACCTCCTCGTCGTCGTTGTAGACGTGCACCGAGGCGCGGACCACGGCGCTCAGCCCGCGCCGGCCCAGGTCCCACTGGCTGTGGCTGGCCGGGACGGCGACCAGGTGGAAGCCGTTCTCGCGGAGCGACCGGACGGTCTCGCGCGGCTCCTCGCCGTCCCGGACGAAGGTGATGATCCCCCCGCCCGCGGCCGGCGGGTCGACGACCCGGACACCGGGCACCGCCGCCAGGCCCGCCCGCAGCCGGCCGGCCAGCCCGCAGACGTAGCCGTGGATCCGGGGGATCCCGAGGTCGAGCGCCTCGGCGAGCGCGGTGCCCAGGCCGAGCCGCAGCGCGTGGGCTGCCTCCCAGGTCTCGTAGCGGCGGGCGCTCGACTCCACGTCGTAGCGCTCGTCCGCGATCCAGTGCGCCCCCCGCACGTCGGGGTGGGTGGAGCGCAGCGTCGCCCGCAGCGTCGGGCTGACGTAGAGCAGCCCGGTGCCGCGCGGCCCGCGGACGAACTTGCGGCCGGTGGCGACGGCGAGGTCGCAGCCGATCCGGCCGACGTCGACGGCCACCTGCCCCACCGACTGGGTGGCGTCGAGCAGCAGCGGCACCCCGGCCGCGGTGGCGCGGGCGCCGATCTCGGCGACCGGCTCGATCAGCCCGGAGGAGGTCGGCACGTGCGCCGCGGTCACCAGGGCGGCCGGGCGGCGCAGGGCGCGCTCCAGGGCGTCCAGGTCGACCCCGCCGGTGGCGTCGATCGGCAGCACCTCGACCGTGACGCCGCGGCTGCGGCGCAGCTCCAGCAGGTGCAGCGCCGAGCTGACGTAGCTTCCCGAGGAGGCGAGGATCCGGTCGCCGGGGCCGAGGTGCAGGGCGTCGATGGCCCGGTGCCAGGCCACGGTCGCGCTCTCCACCAGCGCCACGTCCTCGGGTTGCGCGCCCAGGATCCGGGCCGCCAGGTCGTACACCCGGTCGGAGCTGTCGCGGCTGGCCTCGGCGGCCTCGTAGCCGCCGATCCGGGACTCCAGCTGCAGGTGCTGGATCACGGTGGCGAGGGTGGCCGCGCTGGGCAGCGCCGAGCCGGCCGCGTTGAAGTGGCGGGCGTGCCGGGTCCCGGGGGTGGCGCGGCGCAGGGCCGCGACGTCCAGCCGGCTCGTCCGCGGACCGGATGTAATACTCGACACTTTGGATCCCATCAGTGGAAAGATTCGGGCGGGTACCGGCGGGGGAGCCGGTCAGAGGGCGATGACCACGCCCTTGCGCTCGCAGTACGCGTGCAGCGCCTCGTCGCCCAGGTCGCGGCCCAGGCCCGAGTCGCCGACCCCGCCGAAGGAGAGCGCCGGGTCGAAGATGTTGTAGGTGTTCACCCAGACCGTGCCGACCCGCAGCGCGGCCGCCATCCGGTGCGCCCGGGACACCTCGCGGGTCCAGACCCCGGCGGCCAGCCCGTACGAGGTGTCGTTGGCGATCGCCACGGCCTCGGCCTCGTCGTCGAAGGGGATCACCCCGGCGACCGGGCCGAAGATCTCCTCGCGGGCGATCGTCATGTCGTTGGTGACGCCGGTGAAGAGCGTCGGCTCGACGAAGTAGCCGGGCCGGTCCGGCACGCCGCCGCCGGCCGCCACCGTCGCGCCCTCGGCGACGCCCTGCGCGATGTACGCGAGGACCTGCTGCCGTTGCTCCTCGGAGACCAGCGGGCCCACGGTCACCCCGCCGTCGAGGCCGTTGCCGACCGTCACCTTCCGGGTCGCCGCGGCCAGCCGCTCGTGCATCTCGTCCAGGATGGAGCGTTGCACGAGCAGTCGGCTGCCGGCCGTACACATCTGCCCGGAGTGGCCGAATGACGCGCGCATGGCGGTGACCACGGCCGCGTCCAGATCGGCATCGGCGAAGACGATGTTGGGGCTCTTGCCGCCCAGCTCCAGGGTGAGCCGCTTGGTGGTCGGCGCCGCCGCGGCCATCACCCGCCGGCCGACCTCGGTGGAGCCGGTGAAGGACACCTTGGCGACGCCGGGGTGCCGGACCAGTTCCGCGCCGACGGCGCCGTCGCCGGTCAGCACGTTCAGCACGCCCGGCGGCAGCCCGGCCTCGGTGCAGAGCGCGGCCAGCCGCAGCATGGTCAGCGGGGTCTGCTCGGCCGGCTTCACCACCACCGGGCAGCCGGCGGCCAGCGCCGGGGCCAGCTTGTGGCAGGCCGTCATGATCGGAAAGTTCCACGGCAGCACCAGCGCGGCGACGCCGACCGGCTCCAGCACGCTGTAGACATGGTGGCCGCCGCCGTCGATCGGCACCACGGTGCCGGTCAGCCGGGTGGGCGCGCCGGCGAAGTGCCGGAAGTCGCGGGCGCCGAACGCGGTGTCGGCCCGGGACCGCTCGATCGGCTTGCCGTTGTCCAGGGTCTCCAGGACGGCGAGCTCCTCGAGGTGTTCTTCCATCAGGTCCGCGATCCGGGTGAGCACCCGGCTCCGCTCGATCGGCGCCAGCCCGGACCAGCGGCGGTCCGCGTACGCCCGGCCGGCCGCCGCCACCGCCGCGTCGACGTCGTCCACCGTGGCCTGGGCGACCCGGGTCAACACGTTCCCGCTCGCCGGGTCGAGTACCGCGAACGTTTCCCGGTCACCCGCGGCGATCCACTCGCCGTCGATCAGGAAAGGCTGCTCAGAAGAGATCGAAGTATTCACGCTGCTCCCAGTCGGATACGTGGGCGAGATAGCGGGCGAACTCGTCGCGTTTCAGGTGCGCGTACCAGTCGACCACCCGGGCACCGAACGCGTCGGCGAACACGCCATCGGCCGTCAGCTCGTCGACCGCCTCGCCCAGCGAGCGCGGCAGCCGGGGTGCGTCGGCCGCGTACGGGTCCTCGACCGGCGGGCCCGGGTCCAGGCGCCGGCGCAGGCCGTCGCGCCCGCTGATCACCTGGGCGGCGATGTAGAGGTACGGGTTGGCGGCCGGCTCGCCGGACCTGTTCTCCAGCCGGGCCCCGGTGTCCGACCCGCCGCCGACCACCCGGACCATGGCTCCCTTGTTGTCGGCGCCCCACACCACCCGGTCCGGGGCGAGCGAGTACGGCAGGTACCGCTTGTAGCCGTTGACCGTGGGGGTGGTGAACGCGGCGGCGCCCCGGGCGTGCGCCAGCAGCCCGGCCAGGTACTGCCCGGCGACCGGCGACATCAGCGCCTCGCCCGGCCCGGGATCGAACGCGGCCGCGCCGGTGGCCCGCGACCGCAGCGACTGGTGCAGGTGCCAGCCGGTTGACGCGGTCGACGCGCCGGCCGGCCGGGACATGAACGTCGCGTGGTAGCCGTGCCGGCGGCAGAGCTGCCGGATCGCCGTACGGGTGAGCAGGACCTCGTCGGCGGCGCGCCGCGCGTCGCCGGCCCGCAGGGTGATCTCCAGCTGGTTCGCGCCGAACTCCAGCTCCACCGAGCGCAGCGGCAGGTCCAGCCGGTTGAGCCCGCGGGACAGGAACTGGACCACCTCGTCGACGCGGTCCAGCCCCTCCTCGTGCAGCAGCTGGGCGCCGGTGCTCAGCGGCCGTACCCTCGGGGCCCGGCCGGGCGCGCCCGGCGCGCCCACCCGATCCGCGGCCAGGCCGGCCTCCGCGGCGCGGTAGACGTGGAATTCCAACTCGACGCCGACGGTCAGGTCGTAGCCGTCCGCGGCGAGCCCGTCCAGCTGCGCGCGCAGCAGGCTGCGGGTGCAGAAGGGCACCGGCGAGCCGTCCGGGAAGCGCAGGTCGCAGAGCAGCCAGCCGGTGTTCGCCGCCCACGGCAGCACCCGGAACGTGGTCGGGTCGGGCACCAGCACCACATCGCCGGCGCCGGCGAAGCCCGGCCCGCCGACGCCGACCTCGGCCTGGAAGACCGGGAACGCCGAGCGGCCCGAGGAATCCTTGAGCAGCAGCGATGAGGGCGCCGAGACGCCGGAACGCAGCGCGTCCGCGACGGCGGCCCGGGTCAGGGTCTTGCCGTGCAGGACGCCGTGCTGGTCGGCGAAGGAGAACCGGACCAGCTCGATGCCGAGCTCGTCGATCACCCGGCGCAGTTGGCCGGCGGCCGCATACTGCTCCTGACTCCAGAGCCCGTGCCGGTCGACGAAGCCGCCCCGGTCGGCGGCGAGCAGCGGCCGGGCGTCCCAGCCGGCGCCGCCCTCGGCCACCGGCCGCGCGTCCACGCTAGGCATCGGCGGCCCAGGGCGACTTGGCCCGGCGCTCGGCTTCGCGTGCGCGCCAGGCCTCCTCCCAGCCCTCGCTGGGCGTGACGGTGTCCATCGCCAGCGGCCCGGTCAGGCGCGCGGCCGAGGCCTCGTCGGCGGGCCGGGCCGGCAGCGTCCCGCCCGCCCCGAAGGCGTCGATGGCGCGCAGCAGCAGCCGCCGGTTGGCGGTCACCGCCCGGTCGGAGACGCCCAGCCGCTCGACGGTCCGGTCCTGGATGCGGCCCATGCTCTCCACCGCCCACTGGTCGTGGACGTTGATGTCCAGCCCCATCCCGGTGTACGTCAGGTCGCGCTGCTCCGTCGGGTCGTACCCCCAGTTGTTGGACCGGTTGCGCAGCGGCCGGTAATCCGGCAGCGAAACCTCCCGCAGCCGCTGCTCCAGCAGCGTGGCCTGGTCGGTCGGCTGCTCGAAGTCGTAGAAGATCATGTACCAGTAGTGGTTCTCGTCGTCGATCGGCACGTGCCACTGGCAGAACACCTTGCCGTTGCCGAACGGCACCACGAACGCGTTGGGGAAGACCAGATTGGTCACCCGCACGTGCCGCACCTCGTCGGTGAGCCGGCGCAGCGCGAAGACCCGCAGCCCATGCTCGGCCGGCTCGACCTCGATGTCCGGCCGGTAGCTCTCGGCGACCAACTCGGAGAGCTTGCGCCCGGTGCCCGCCACCTCCTCGCTGAACTGCTGGCCGTAGCCGTCGCGCGGGTCGGCGTCGATGAACCGGTGCAGGAAGGAGACGTGGCTCGGGTCGATGCCGCCCTCGACGCCCTGCAGCCAGTTGCACTCCCAGAGACCCTTGAAGGCGAAGGTGTATTCCTGCGGCGCCCGGAAGCAGTCGTAGGACGGGAACGGCGGCGGGTCGCCCTCGCCGAGGTAGGCGAAGACGATGCCGTTGCGCTCCTCGCAGGGATAGCTGGGGATCCGGATCTTCTCGGCGAACCGGCTGTGCACCGGCTCGGCCGGCTGCTCCCGGCACTGCCCGTCGGCCCCGTACAACCAGCCGTGGTAGAGGCAGCGGATCCCGCCGTCCTCGTGCCGGCCGTACGCCAGGTCCACCCCGCGGTGGGCGCAGTACCGCCCGACGAGGGCCCAGCCGCCGTCGTCGCGCCGGAAGAGCACGAGGTCCTCGCCCATCAGTCGGACCGGGCGGACCGGCCGGTCGGCGGGTAGCTCGGAGACGAGCGCGGCCGGCTGCCAGTACGCCCGCAGCAGCTTGCCGAGCGGGGTGCCCGGACCGGTGCGCGTCACGCGCTCGTTGTCCTCGCGGCTGAGCATGGCCCTCCCTGGCTAGTGCATACGATCCTGGCCGTGCGCATACGATCCTGCGGTAATTGGATCCAATCCTGACACACGATCGGGCTTCGCGACAGAGGGATCCCCGGCCGAACGGAAGGATCTGCGCGGTCAGCCGGTCGCGGGGAAGCGGATCACCCGGTCGTCGGCGGCGACCGGGGTGCCGCGGCCGTCCCGGTTGCTGGTGGTGATCCACAGCGACCCGTCGGGTGCCCGCTCCGCGGTGCGCAGCCGGCCGTACTGGCCCTGGAGCAGCGCGGTCGGGGTGCCGGCGCCGCCGTTGCCGTTGAGTGGGACCGACCACAGGCGCTGGCCGCGCAGGGCGGCGACGTAGAGGGTGCTGCCGTCGATCGTGGCGCCGCTGGGCGAGGCCTCGGCGGTGGTCCACACGACGATCGGGTTGCGGAAGCGGGTGTCGGCGGTGCTGCCCTCGACCGTGGGCCAGCCGTAGTTGCCGCCGGCCACGATCTGGTTCACCTCGTCCCAGGTGTTCTGGCCGAACTCCGAGGCGTACAGCCGGCCCTGTCCGTCCCAGGCCAGGCCCTGCACGTTGCGGTGGCCCATGCTGAAGACGAGGGAATTGGGGAAGGGGTTGCCGGAGGCGGGCACGCCGCCGTCCGGCCGCATCCGCAGGATCTTGCCGTTGAGGCTCTGCCGGTTCTGCGCGTTCGCGGTGTTGCTGGCGTCGCCCACGCCCGCGTACAGCATGCCGTCGGGGCCGAAGGCGATCCGCCCGCCGTCGTGGATGCTGGCCTTGGCGATGCCGCTGAGGATCACCCGCTGGTCCTGCGGCGCGTCGAGCCGCAGGCGTGCGATCCGGTTGTCCGAGGCGGCGGTGAAGTAGACGTAGACGAAGCCGTCCTGGGCGTACGTCGGCGAGACGGCCAGGCCGAGCAGGCCCGCCTCGCCGGTCGGCGCCACGCCGTTGACCGTGGCGACGACGGCCGGTGCGCTGCCGGGCCGCAGCCGCAGGATGCGGGCGCTGTTTCGCTCCGCTACCAGCGCGCTGCCGTCCGGCAGAAAACCCAGGCCCCACGGTACGGTCAGAGCCGTCGCCACGATTTCCGGGTTGCTGAGGTCCGGGCTGCGGAGCGCGGCTGGGAGCGCCTGGGTGGGCTGCGCGACGGCGATCGTGCCCACGCTGAGTATCAGCGTGCTGAACAAGGCGAGCTTGCGGCGCATGATCTCGACCTCCCGGTCTTGGCATCGAAGTCTGTAAATGTACTCCCGGGTGACATCCACAGCTCATTCATAGATTTAAGTGCTTCTATGCGACGGTCTCATCACCGTTCGCAAGGAGGCGATCGTGCCAGGGCAACCCATGCAACCAGACAACGACGCGTACGTGGCGGCAGTCCACGACAAAGGCCTGCAGTTCGACCTGCAGACCATGTCGCGCCGCCGGATGCTGACCGCGATCGGCGGCGCCGGCGTGCTCACCGCGGTCGGCGGCCACCTGTTCGCCGACCCCACCGCGGCCGAGGCGGCCTGCGCGGCCGAGGTCGACTCAGAGACCGCCGGCCCCTATCCCGCCGACGGCACCAACGGCCCCAACGTGCGTACCATCTCCGGGGTCGTCCGCAGCGACATCCGCTCCTCGTTCGGCGGGGCGACCGGCGTCGCCGGCGGCATCGGTCTGACCTTCTCGCTCACCTTGCTCAATCTGAGCTGCGCACCGCTGGCCGGGGCCGCCGTCTACGCCTGGCACTGCGACCGCGAGGGTCGCTACTCGCTCTACTCCAGCGGCGTCACCAACCAGAACTACCTGCGCGGCATCCAGGTCGCCAACTCCTCCGGCACGGTCACCTTCACCAGCATCTACCCGGGCTGCTACGCCGGCCGGTGGCCGCACATCCACTTCGAGGTCTACCGGTCGCTGGCCGCCGCCACCACCAGTTCCGGGCTGATCGCCAAGACCTCGCAGATCGCCCTGCCCCGGGACACCTCGGTAGCGGTCTACGCCACCACCGGCTACAGCCAGAGCGTGACCAACCTCAGCCGGATCACCCTCGCCTCCGACATGGTCTTCGGCGACGACCTCGCCGCCGGCCAGATGGCCACCCTCACCGGCAGCGTGACCGGCGGTTATGTGGCGACCCTGACCGCGACGGTGAACGTCTGACGGGCGGCGCCGGGGCGGTGGGGTCGCCGTCCCGGCGCTGTGGTGGTGGACACGAATCCGTCATACCGCCGTTGTTCCGCGTTCATCTGACGTAGCGTTGAGGGCTGCCCGGGGCGGGTTCTTCTGCCGCACGCCTGGGTGACGCCGACCTACGAGGTGAAGATGGTGCACGCCCGGTGACCGTGACGACTGACCTGCAATTTGTCACGCTCCCTCCGATCGTCGCACCGGCGGTCTTCCGTTCGGCGGAAGCTCCGGCCCGCCGCACCCTCGTCGACATCCTCGACGAGACCGTGCGGGCCCACCCCGCCGCCCGCGCCCTCGACAGCGGCGCCACCGTGCTGACATACCGCGAGCTGGCCGATGCGGTCGAGGCGGTGCGGGAGCTGCTCGCCGGGCACGGGATCGGCGTCGGCGACCGGGTCGGCGTCCGGGTTTCTTCCGGTACGGCCGAGCTGTACCTGGCCATCCTCGGCGTGCTCGCGGCCGGCGCGGCGTACGTGCCCGTCGACGCGGACGATCCCGAGGAACGCGCCGAGCTCGTCTTCGCCGAGGCGGGCGTCTCCGCGGTGCTCGGTGACGGGCTGGCTGTCTCGTTACGCCGTACCCCCGAGGGACGCCGTACCCCCGAGGGCCGGACCGGCCGTCCTGGCCCGGCCGACGACGCCTGGATCATCTTCACCTCCGGCTCGACGGGCACCCCCAAGGGTGTCGCGGTGAGCCACGGCGCGGCGGCGGCCTTCGTGGACGCCGAGGCGCGGCTGTTCCTCGCCGACCAGGCGAGCGAGGCGCTCGGCCCGCAGGACCGGGTCCTGGCCGGGCTGTCGGTGGCTTTCGACGCGTCCTGCGAGGAGATGTGGCTGGCCTGGCGGCACGGCGCCTGCCTGGTGCCCGCCGAGCGCTCGCTCGTGCGCAGCGGCGTCGACCTGGGCCCGTGGCTGGCCGAGCAGCGCATCTCCGTGGTGTCCACGGTGCCGACGCTCGCCGCGCTGTGGCCGGTCGAGGCGCTGGAGGAGGTCCGGCTGCTGATCTTCGGCGGCGAGGCCTGCCCGCCGGAGCTCGCGGAGCGGTTGGCCGTCGAGGGGCGCGAGGTCTGGAACACCTACGGGCCGACCGAGGCGACCGTTGTCGCCTGCGCCGCCCGGATGACCGGCGAGGGGCCGGTGCGCATCGGGCTGCCGCTCGCCGGCTGGGAGCTCGCGGTGGTCGACGGGTCCGGCGAGCCGGTCGCTATGGGCGAGACCGGCGAGCTGGTGATCGGCGGCGTGGGCCTCGCCCGCTACCTGGACCAGCTGAAGGACGCCGAGAAGTTCGCGCCGCTGCCCGCGCTCGGCTGGGGCCGGGCCTACCGCAGCGGGGACATCGTCCGCGCCGAGCCCGCGGGGTTGCTGTTCCTCGGGCGCGGCGACGAGCAGGTCAAGCTCGGCGGGCGCCGGATCGAGCTGGGCGAGGTCGACGCCGCGCTGCAGGGGCTGCCCGGCGTCGCGGGCGCGGCCGCCGCGGTGAAGCGCACCGCCGCCGGCAATCAGCTCCTGGTCGGATACGTGGTGCCCCGCGAGGGCGTCGACTTCGATGCCGCGGCGGCCGCGCTGCGGATCCGTGAGCACCTGCCGGCCGCGCTCGTCCCGCTGCTGGCCGTGGTGGACGAGCTGCCGACCCGCACCTCCGGCAAGGTCGACCGGGCCGCGCTGCCCTGGCCGCTGGCCACCGCGCGGGACGCGGCGGGCCGGCTGACCGAGACCGAGGAGTGGCTCGCCGGCGGCTGGGAGGAGATCCTCGGGGTCCGGCCCACCGAGGCGGACGCCGACTTCTTCAACAACGGCGGCGGCAGCCTGAACGCGGCGCAGCTGGTGGCGTGGATCCGGCGCCGGCACCCGCGGGTCTCGGTCGGCGACATCTATCTGCACCCGAGGCTGTCGCGGCTCGCGGCGGTGCTCGACGCGCTCGACAGCACGACGGCGACCCGGCGCGAGGTCCGGCCGACCCCGCGGTGGTCCGGGCTGGTCCAGGGCCTGCTGATGCTGCCGATGCTCGCGCTGGTCGGGCTCCGCTGGCTGACCGTCCTGGCCGCGCTCGGCAACGTGCTCGCCCTGGTCGCCCCGGCGCCGTGGGCGCCGGCCGTGCCCTGGTGGTGGGTGGCGCTGGGCTGGGCGCTGCTGTTCAGCCCGCTGGGCCGGATCGCCGTGGCGGCCGGGGGAGCGCGGCTGCTGCTGCGCGGCGTCCGCCCGGGCAGCTACCCACGCGGCGGCAGCGTGCACCTGCGGCTGTGGGCCGCCGAGCGGCTCGCCGAGCTGACCGGCGCGACCAGCGTCGCCGGGGCGTCGTGGATGATCACCTACGCCAAGGCGCTCGGCGCCCAGCTCGGCCCCGACGTCGACCTGCACTCCGCGCCGCCGGTCACCGGGCTGCTGAAGCTCGGCCGCGGCGCGGCGATCGAGCCGGAGGTCGACCTGTCCGGCCACTGGGTCGACGGCGACGTCGTGCACATCGGCAAGGTGCGCATCGGCGCGGGCGCCCGGGTCGGCTCCCGCAGCACCCTGATGCCCGGCGCCCGGATCGGCAAGGGCGCCCGGATCGCCGCCGGCTCGACCGTGGCCGGCGCCGTGCCGGCGAACCAGCGCTGGGCCGGCTCGCCGGCGGCACCCGCCGCCAAGGACCAGGCCGCCTGGCCCGCGCAGCGCCCGCCGCGCTCGCGGCTGCGGTCCCGCTTCTGGGCCGCCGCGTACGGGCTGACCGCGCAGTTGCTGGGGCTGGTGCCGGTCGTGGCCGCCCTGCCGGCGCTCGCCCTGCTCGGCTGGACGCTCGCCAACCGGCCGGCCGCCGGTCCCGTGCTGGCCGCCATCGCGGTGGGCACCGTCGGCTACGTCGTCGGCTACGCGCTGCTGGTGCTCGTCGCCGTCCGGCTGCTGAGCATCGGCCTGCGCGCCGGATACCACCCCGTGCAGGGCCGGGTGGCGTGGCAGGTGTGGGCGACCGAGCGGCTGATGGGCATGGCCCGGGTCGGTCTGTTCCCGCTCTACGCCAGCCTCTTCACTCCGGTGTGGCTGCGGCTGCTGGGCGCGAAGGTGGGGCGCGGGGTGGAGGCGTCCACGGTGCTCGCGCTGCCGGCGATGACCACTGTTGCCGACGGGGCGTTCCTGGCCGACGACACCATGGTCGCCACGTACGAGCTGAGCCACGGCTGGCTGCGGGTCGCCCCGGCCCGCATCGGCAAGCAGGCCTTCCTCGGCAACTCCGGGATGGCGGCGCCCGGCCGCTCGGTGCCCAAGCGCGGCCTCGTCGGCGTGCTGTCGTCGGCGCCGCGCAAGGCGAAGAAGGGCTCGTCCTGGCTGGGCGCGCCGCCGATGCCGCTGCGCCGCACCGTCGAGTCGGCCGACACCAGCCGCACCTTCGACCCGCCGCTCCGGCTGAAGCTGGCCCGGGCCGCGATCGAGCTGTGCCGTATCGTCCCGGTGATGTGCGCCGCCGCCCTCGCGGTCGGGGTCCTGGCCGCGCTCGCGTTCGTGTGGCAGCTCGCCGGGCTCTGGGCCGCCGCGCTCGCCGCCGGGCCGGTGCTGCTCGCCGCGGCGATCGTCGCCGCCGCCACCGCGACGGCCGCGAAGTGGCTGCTGGTCGGGCGGTTCCGGGTCGCCGAGCACGCGCTGTGGACCTCGTTCGTGTGGCGCAACGAGCTCGCCGACACGTTCGTCGAGGTGCTCGCCGCGCCGTGGCTGGTCCGCTTCGGGACCGGAACGCCGCTGCTGACCGCGTGGCTGCGCACGCTCGGCGCGAAGATCGGCCGGGGCGTGTGGCTGGAGACCTACTGGCTGCCCGAGTGCGACCTGGTCCGGCTCGGCGACGGCGCCACGGTGAACCGCGGTTGTGTGGTGCAGACCCACCTGTTCCATGATCGTGTGATGAGCATGGATGAAGTAACCCTGGGCGCGGGGGCCGCACTCGGCCCGCACGGCATCGTGCTGCCCGGCGCGAGCATCGGCGCGCGCACCACCGTCGGTCCCGGCTCGCTGGTGACCCGCGGCGACGCCGTGCCCTCCGACAGCCGGTGGCTGGGCAACCCGATCGCGACCGCCGCGCACCGGGCATGACCCCGAAGGGGCCGGCGCCCAACGGCGCGGCGCCCGGTGCCGACCGCTCGACCGACTCGTATCTTCCCGAGCACGGCAACGGCGGCTACCGGGTGCTGCACTACGACCTGGACCTCGACTACCGGGTCGTGTCCAACCGCCTCGCCGGCCGGGCGACCGTCACCGCGGTGGCCACCCAGCCGCTGTCGCGGCTCACCCTCGACCTCGGTCGCTTCCGGATCCAGGACGTCCGGGTGGACGGCCGGCCGGCGAAGCACGCCCACCGGCCGGACAAGCTGCAGATCAAACCCGAGCGCCCGATCGGCGCCGGCGACACCTTCCGGGTCGACATCCGGTACGGGGGCAAGCCGGTGCCCATTTCCGGCCGATGGGGCGACATCGGGTGGGAGGAACTCACCGACGGGGTGCTCGTCGCCAGCCAGCCGAACGGGTCGCCGTCCTGGTTTCCCTGCAACGACCAGCCCGGCGACAAGGCCACCTTCCGGGTGGCGATCACGACGTCTTCCCCGTACGCGGTCCTGGTGACCGGTGATCCGGTCTCCCGGCGCCGCGGCGCGGGCAGCACCACCTGGGTCTACGAGCGCAACGAACCCACCTCCCCCTACCTGATGAGTGTCCAGATCGGACGGTACGAGCTGGTGGACCTCGCCGTGGGCGGGGTCGTGCAGCGCGCTGCGATCCCGCCCGCCGTGCGCGCCGCCTTCGCCCACGACTTCGGCCGGCACGGCGAGATCATGGCGGCGCTGCAGCGGCTCTTCGGCCCGTACCCGTTCCACGAGTACGTCGTGGTGGTCGCCGACGACGAACTCGACGACCCGGTCGAGGCGCAGGGCATGGCCGTCTTCGGGACGAACCACGTCGACGGCCGGCGCACCCACGAGCGGCTGGTCGTGCACGAACTGGCCCACCAGTGGTTCGGCAACAGCCTCACGGTCGCGGACTGGCGGCACATCTGGCTCAACGAGGGCTTCGCCACGTACGCGGAATGGTTGTGGTCCGGCGTCTGCGGCGAACTGCCGGCGGACGCCCTGGCGGCCCGGTGGTACGACCGGGTCGCGGCCCGCCCGCGCAACGTCGTCGTCGGTGACCCGGGCATCGACCGGATGTTCGACCCGCTGGTCTACAAGCGCGGCGCGCTCACCCTGCACGCCGTGCGGAAGCAGGTCGGGGAGGAGCCGTTCTTCGCGCTCCTGCGATCGTGGGTTGCCGAGCACCAGCACGCGACGGTGACGACCGAGGAGTTCCGGGCGCACGCCCAGCGTTTCGCCCGGAAGCCCCTGGACGGTCTGTTCGCCGCCTGGCTCGACAGCCCGGAACTACCCCCGTTTCCGCGCTAGCTGCTTCCGGTACGGGTCAGAGCGGCAGCCAGAGCGCCAGGACGTTCGGTGGCTCCCAACCCACCAGCGACGTGTGCGCCTGGCGGCACTGGTAGCGCAGGCCGCCGTACGTGACGACCTGTCCCTGGGCGTATGCCACGTTGGGCGCCCAGGTTCCGGTGGCCGGTGGCGTCGTCGGCGGTGTCGTCGGCGGCCGGGTGGTGGGCGCGGTCGTCGGTGCGGTCGTGGGTGGCGTCGGCGCGGTGCCCGGGTCGCAGTCGTTGGCCGGGACCACGCTGTCGGCGTGGGTCCGGCCCGCCGACCGGTACGCGGCGATGGCCGCCGTCGCCTGCGCGGGGCTCAGCACCTGCTTCTTCGCGTGGTACACGTAGTCGATCGACTCCTGGTAGACGGACGCGCCGCCGCTGTGCCCGGCCAGGTCGATGAACCACTGGTTGAAGTCGATCGACATGTTCTGCCGCGGGTAGACCTTGCCCGAGTGGTCACCGACCAGCACGCCGTCGATGTAGTACTTGACGTGGCCGGCCGCGACCGTCGCCAGCACGTCGTGCCAGCCGTTGATGCTGCGGACCTGCTGGCTGTGCTGGTTGTCCGCGAACCACGGGTCGGCGACGTAGGTGTACCAGGTGGTCTGGTAGTTGATCGGGCCCGCCTCGCCCCAGCCGCCGTTCGGCAGGTATTCCGAGAAGTCCATCTCGGAGTAGGTCGGGTCCATCGGCGCGGCCAGCGGGGAGATCGTGTAGAAGGTCTGGTTCACGTGGTCGCCGTCCGCCCCGCTGACCGGGGCGTCGGAGAACTTGATCCGGGCGAGGTAGGTGCCCTCGAAGAAGCGGCGGTTGCTCTGCGAGAACTCGGCGTGCGAGGTGCCGCCCGCGGTGCCGTTGGTCCGCGCGGTGAGTTGGGCGACCCGCTGACCGTCCACAGTGGGGAACGAGACGTTGTCGGCAAGCCAGCTGGCTCCGGGCACACCGGGGCCACCGGCGTTGCCGCGGATGCTCCAGCCACGCTGGCCCAGTGCCGGGTCCGTACGGGATGAGTAGGTGAAGTCGTCGAACAGCACGCCGCACGCGGTGGCCGCGCTGCTGCTCGGCGCGGTGGCGATGCCGACGACGGCGAGTGCGGCGGTGGCACCGACGACGATCCTGCGTTGTCTGCCCATGGGGGAGGGCTCCTCGTGCTCGGGGGGAGGTTTACCAGTGGTAAATAGATAACACTCCTTCCAATGGCGAGCGTCAATAGCCGTTCCTGTTCCTGGGCTTAAATCAGGGTCTGGTGAAACAGGACCCCTTGCCGGAATAATGACCACTGGCCAACATGACGGGGTGGCGATGCGGCGGGCCGAGGTGCGCGAACGACTGCTGGAGCTGATCGGTGCCTGCGAACCGGGTGATCCGCTGCCCTCGGAGCGCGACCTCAGCGACGACCTCGGTGCGTCCCGGCCGACGATCCGCGCGGCGATCGAGGAACTGGCGAGCGACGGGCTGCTGATCCGCCGGCACGGCCGCGGCACCTTCACCAATCCGCGCAAGGTCTCCCAGGAGGTTCCGGCGGCGGCCGCCCTGCCGCCGGCCGAGGGCGAGTGGGCGAGCGAGGTGCTGGAGTTCGGCGTCATCTCGGCCGGGGCCCGGCTGGGCATGCGGCTGCACGTCTCGCCCGGCGACGACGTGATCCGGGCGCTGCGGCGGCGGCTCGTCGACGGCCGCCCGATGGCGCTGGAGGAGATCCGGCTGCCGCTGGCCGTCGCGCCGGGGCTGACGGCTGCGGACTTCGCCGCCGGCTCGTTCTACCGGCACCTGCGCGAACGGCACGGAGTCCGGCCGGCGGACGCGGTGCAGACCACCGAGCCGACCGTCACCGACGCGAAGGAGTCACGGCTGCTGGACGTGCCGCTCTATTCCCCGGCCCTGCTCTTCGAACGCACGACGCGCGACCCGGGCGGGCGGACTATTGAGTTCGCACGCTCGATCTATCGCGGCGACCGCTACCGGATCACCAACCACCTGACGTTCGACCGGGACTCCGGCTAGGCCCGTATTCCGCAGGTCGGCGATCGTCAGCACCACTCCAGTGGATTGACGTCGAGCAGGTCGAGGATTTCGAGTTGTAGGGGTGTGGGTTGAGGGATGGTGTGCGGGTTTCCGCTGGTCGCGGGGATGAGTCTCAGGCTGGTGAGGGCTTGGAAGATCAGCCGGGTGGTCGGGATCGCGGGCCGGCCGGCGTAGAGGCCGGCGACGGTCGTGCGGCCTTGGGCGCGTAGAGCGGCTCTGATCTGGCGTTCGATCAGGCTGAAGATGAGCAGGGCGAGGCAGACCACGGTGATCATGGCGGTGATCCGGCGGTTGTCCTTCAGGTAGATCGCGGCCACGGCGAGGGGGCCCTTGAACGTCGAGTAGCGGCGTTCTACGGCTTCCTGGCCCTTGTAGTGCAGCAGGACCTGCGCCGGGTCGGCGTCGGCCGGGTCCAGGTTGGTCAGCAGCGCATACCAGCCGTCGGTGGCTGCTTCGGCGTCGATCGCAGCCCGGTCGAAGTGCCAGGCCAGGGTGGGTTTGCTGGTCTCGGCGTCGGTGCCGGTCGTGGTGCGTAGGTAGCCGCCGACGCGGCGGGTCTTGCCGATCACCGTCACGCGGGCCTCGACCGCGGCCGGGTCCGGGTAGTGCCGCGAGCCCAGGCCTCGGGTCAGCCGGTCCAGATCGCCGCGGGCCCGGTCGAGTTTCTGGGCCCGGGCGGCTGCTGCGGCACCGGCGCGGGCGCTGGAGTGCACGAAGACCCGGCGCAGACTCAGCACCGGGTCCTTCTTCCGCGGCCCGGCCAAGGACATCGTGTCCTCATACACGTGCCACGTTCCCCGCTTGGCGGGATCTTTGCCCTGGTCACGGGCAGCGACGTAGTCGACCCGGGTGGCCTGGTCCAGCTCCAGGCCGGCCAACTGTTCGGCTTTGACGTACACCTTCGACGCGGGAGCCACGAACGTCACCTCGTCGGCGTGCATCTTCGTCAGGTTGTCGTACGACACCAGTTTCGAGTCCCCGACGATCAACAACCGGCGCGTCGTGGCGATCTGCTGCAACGCCTTCATCATCGGCACGACCTGGGCGACCTCACCCGCGCCACCGTCGTACGCCCGATGAAACACCGGCACCCCGCCATCGGCGGTCACCGCGATCCCCGCCTGGACCTGTTTCAGATCCGGCCGCCGGTCCTTGGGATGCCCGAACTTCGGCGCCGCGTAGTCCTCATCGGCCTGCTCATACTCGCCATGCAGCGAGATCGACGTCATGTCCCAGTGCATCCGGGACACGTCGATACCGAACACCTTGATCGCGGCCGCGCCGACCGACCCGGCGATCGAGTCCACCTGCGGCGCGATCGCGTCCAACGCCCGGCCGACCCGGTCATCGTTGAGCTGTTGCGGCCGCAGCCCGAAGACTTCCTCGACCGCGTACCCGCCCGCCCAGTCCCGCACCCGCACGAGGGGTTCCGGTGAGGTCAACCGGTTCGCGACCAAGGCTTCGATGACCTGCCCATGGGTCAACTCCGACCGGTCATCAACCGGGCACAACCCATCGATGACATCCCGAATCCGCAGCCGACCGGCGAACGCCGCGACCACCGGCAACGACCCCAACGCCTTCTCCACCGACGGCACCGCACCGTACCGCGCACGCTCTCTCACAAACCCGGCACGCTGCCACCGAACCCGCCCCCAGCCAACCCGCCGCGCCGAAACCCGCCCACGATCACCGACGTGCGGAATGCGGGGCTAGGGCTCCGGCGCTGTTCGATCAGCGGGTGTGTTCGTCTGCGGTGGCGCCGGCCGCGAGCAGCCGCTCGGCCAGCGCGCGGCAGCGGCTCCCGAGCTCCGGCGGATCGAGCACCTCGAAGTCGTGCCCCAGCAGGACCATGTGCATGAGGGCGAAGTCGAGGCTGCCGGCGCCGCTGAGCACCTCGCAACGCTCGCTCCCGCGCGGCCGGACGACGGCCGCGGACGCCGGTATCTGCGCGCGCACGGTGTCGGCCGGCGCGTGCACCAGGAAGCGCGCCTGGTGCTGATAGACCCGGCTCGCCACGCCTTCCTGCACGTACGTCGCCGCGTCGGGCCCCGCGCGCGGGCGGAAGTGCCAGGTCCGTGCCGACGCCTCGGACATCCGGTCGACGCGAAAGCTGCGCCAGTCGTCGCGGTCGAGATCGTAGGCGAACAGGTACCAGCGCCGGTCGGAGGCGACCAGGCGGTAGGGCTCGACCCGGCGCCGTCGTACCTCGCTCCCGGATGGGTAGCCGAAGCCGGCCTCGACCTCGTCGCGGCAGGCTCTGGCCAGCGTCATGAGCACCTCGGGATCGACCGGCGCGCGACCGCCGCCGAAGGACTCCACCGAGCCGGAGAGCGCGCGGACATCGTGCCGCAGCCGGAGAGGCAGCACCTGGTCGAGCTTGGTCAGCGCCCGAAGCGCGGCGTCGCCGGCGCCGGCAACCGCGCCGCCCGCGCCGGCGAGCAGCGAGACCGCGGTGGCGATCGCCTCCTCGTCGTCCAGCAGCAGCGGCGGCAGGCTCTGTCCCGGGCCGAGTTGGTAACCGCCGCCGACACCCTGGCTGGCGTGCACCGGATAGCCGAGCGTGCGCAGCCGTTCGACATCGCGGCGCACCGTGCGCGGCGTGACCCCGAGCCGGTCGGCGAGCTCGGGACCGGTCCAGACCTGGCGCTGCTGAAGCAGGCCGAGCAGGGTAAGCACCCGCTCGGTGGTACCCCGTTCGCCGCCCGCGATGTCCATGGTGGCGACTACGGCTGGTTGTCGATGTGATCAACCCAGGTAGGTAGGGGTTCACATGCACTCAGCCAGTCGGCCGGTACACCGGTCAGTCCGGTGCGGCCGGCGATGATCCCGCCCACGATGGCGCAGGTGGTGTCGACGTCGCCGCCGGCCAGGGCCGTCGCCCAAAGCGCCTCGGCGATGTCGTCGAGATGCCGGGCAGCGCACCAGATCGCGTACGGGACCGTGTCGACGGCCGAGATCTGCTGGCCGCAGCCGAGCATCCCGGCAACATGACGGGGATCGGCCGATGACGCAATCCTGCCCGCCCGCCGCAGCCGCGACGCGACCTCGCTGTCCGGCACCCGGGCGGTGACTGCCGCGATGAGCTCGCTGCCTGAAACGCCACTGACGTTCAACGCCGCCGCGACCGCGACCGCAACGGCTCCAGCGACAGCCTCCGGGTGGGCGTGGGTGACCGCCGCCGACCGGGTCGCCTCGACCACCACCGCGTCAAGATCGTCAGCGAACCACGCGCCGAGCGGGGCGACCCGCATCGCCGCACCGTTGCCCCATGACCCCATCCCGTCGAACTTGCGCCGCGTGACCATGGCCCATGCCTCGCCCTGGCCGATCGCGCGCAGCACCTCGTGCATGGAACCGCCATAGGAACGGTACGGGTCGGCCGCGTAGGCGCCGGCGAACGCCGCCGCCAACGTGTCCTGATCGACGCGACCGTACTGGTCCAGAATCTGTAGCAGCGACAGCGCCATGGCGGTGTCGTCGGTCCACGGCCACGGGCCGTCCTTCAGCGACCGTTGCACCACCGCGGTCTCCAGGTCCTCGGCGGGACGGAAGAACCACGTCTCACCAAACGCGTCGCCCAAGGCAAGGCCCCGCATCGCCGACACAGCCGCTGCTCGATTCGTCACCGACCTATGATCACCCAGGCCCACCCGGCCGTGCCACGGAGATCCGACCGGCCGGCGAGCGGGCACGGCAGGCCATAAGCTTCCGGCCATGTTCGATCAGGAATTGCCGGCCATGCTGGTCGCGGCGCTCAAGGCACCCTTCGCCACTGACCACGAAGGGCATGACTTCGAGCCGTTCGACGAGTTCGACTCGGCGGAGGAGACCGCGAGTTGGTGGACGGCGTGGACCGGCAATGACGACGCCGGCGTGCCGCCGCTGCGGATCTTCGGCATGGACGGCTCGGGCGGCCAGGCGGCCATCTGGCTGCGCAGCCCGGACGCCGCGATCGAGACCGAGCCGGTCGTATTCCTCGGCTCCGAGGGCGAACTGGCGGTGATCGCCAAGAACCTCGACGACTTCCTGTGGCTGCTGGCCAACGGCGTCGGCCCTTTGGAGGCGGTCGACGACCTGAGCCGTGCGCCGGAGCCGATCCCCGAGCTCATCACACTCGCCCCCGGCGAGCCGCGCTCCACCGAGGCGGTCCTCGCCGACTCCCAGATCCTGTTGCCCGCCCTGGAAGAATTCGTCGAGGAAATCTGCCACGGCCCCTTCGGCGACGACGGCGAACCGATCTAGCAAACCCGGGATCGGGTAGAGTCGCAGGGGCGACGAGACCGCCGGCCGGGCCACCGCGCAGCTGACCGCCCGCAGCGCGATGCTGACCTTGATGGCGACGTGCCGGTCCGGGCCCGGACCACTTTCGTGAGTATCCGGTGTGTTCTGTCGATAGCGCATCCCGTGACGGAAACCCGTAGCCAAGCCACTCGTCGGACCCGCATCCCGCGATGAGGCCCCGGCCTCGACGGTCCACCATGCGGGCACCGCGTCCGGCTGATGAGCCCCGGTCCCACATGCCGGGCACGGTGACCACACTCTGAGCTTCCGGTCCCACATCCCGGACCCGAACCTCACAAAACCCTGCATATCGTCGCCGACGGTTGCGACCTTGATGCGCAACCCCGCCGAGCACACCGTCGTTCTCCAAGATCCAAGCGGCTACCCGAAGTCAGGTGCGGCCGGCGGCCGGCCCGCGCCCCAGACACCCCAACCCACCCGGAAAGTTCCGCTGGATGTGCATGTGGCGCCGCGGCATCGATTCGCCGGCAACACAGAGGCGCCTTGACGGGCAGCCTTCGATACTTGTGAACCGGGCGCCTCGACTCAAGATCGTCCGCCTATGCCGGGGCCGGCCGACCTGCTGAACTGCCGATGAGAGTGCGTTTCTTATTCGATCCGGATCCATGGGATTCCTCACCAATGGGGTCGGGCGATCGGGTGAATTCCGATCCGGGAAAGGCGGAAGTTGCCCATATCAACGTACGTGCAACATCGCCGGACCCGATCGTGCCAGCCGACGAGAATTGCGACCGCGGGATGCGCTGTGCCAATCTGAGCGTCCAGGATCGGCCGCAGACCTACGCCGGCGGCGACAGCAGAAGCAATCGAGTGAAATTGAAATATATCAGGAGCGACACCACGATGCGAGACAGCGATGATGAAACCTCCTCGGGAAAGTTTCTCATCGCTGCGCTGTCCTTTCTGAGGAGCCTCGCAGGAGGCCGCAGAAGCGGTGGAAAATTCCTGGCCGGCGTTGTTCTGACGCTTTCCCTCGCCGGTATGTCAGGCTGCACCTCGATCGACGACGGGCCAAAGAAGGGCATCAGCGAGGGCATCAGCATCGGAGGCGTCGACCTTCAGGGCTTCTGCGCAGGCCTCTCTTTCGAGGCATACGACGATGTCGGCACGGACGTGACATGCCATTCGAATACCGACCTGCGTGCTGCTTGCAAGAATGAATATACAGACGCG
>Ga0307515_10002011_pt1 | contig 44971 bp, 46 predicted proteins | sample 17_EM_MG_FD_194513 | JGI IMG/M metagenome (GOLD analysis project Ga0307515, IMG submission 194513) | Populus trichocarpa ectomycorrhiza microbial communities from riparian zone in the Pacific Northwest, United States - 17_EM | ecosystem: Host-associated > Plants > Roots > Unclassified | place... | reverse complement strand
GAATGCAGATCTTCGTCAAGACCTTGACGGGCAAGACGATCACGCTCGAAGTCGAGTCTTCCGATACTATCGACAACGTTAAGGCGAAGATTCAGGACAAGGAAGGTATCCCTCCCGACCAGCAAAGATTGATCTTTGCCGGCAAGCAGCTCGAAGATGGGCGCACTCTTTCCGACTAGTAAGCCATGTCGCGACGTCCACACTGTTGTGATGTGAATGTTCCCCGTAGCAACATTCAGAAGGAGTCGACACTCCACCTTGTGCTCCGTCTTCGAGGTGGAATGCAGATCTTCGTGAAGACTTTAACCGGCAAGACGATTACGTTGGAAGTTGAATCTTCGGACACGATTGACAATGTCAAGGCAAAGATCCAGGATAAGGAGGGGATTCCTCCTGATCAACAGCGTCTTATCTTTGCCGGGAAGCAGCTTGAAGACGGCAGAACCCTTTCTGATTAGTGAGTCGGGACCCGGCCGTCTGTGTCCCAATCTGAGGACTGATTTCGCACGCTCCGTGACAGCAACATTCAAAAGGAATCAACGCTTCACCTCGGTGAGTTTATATCCCGTTACCCGAGGCGACCGCCCTTGTGTTAACCACGCGCTCCCAGTCCTTCGTCTCCGTGGTGGTCGCTATTAGGCAGGGCTCGTTCTCTGGAAATTCTGTCGTGTCACGTACCTTTGATCTCGCGTTTGAATCGTTGTACTCAGTTTCATGTGTATCTTTTGCGATGGAAGCATTAGCGCGCGGTCGGCAATCCATCGGCATTTCGAAAGTCGAGAACGCTGTGCGATTCATCGATTATCGATTACGTTGAACACAGCGGCGATGTCTGGGACGGAGAAAGGGAGGGGATCCGTCTTTGGAAGAGAAAATAGGAGCACAAGACTTTAACTCAGTGTTTCATTCCGAACCTGCGTGCAGGCCTGCGCCGTGATTGATGCACAGCGATAATTCATCGCGCCCCGAAACTGGTCAACCACAGACAGCGCCCTTATCTTCTCAGCATCCGTTGCGGCGCCGGTGCTCGGATAACTTTCCGGCGTTTCTCCCCAAGGCGAGGTCAGATTCGGCAACTATCGCGAAGCCTTTCAGACAAAAGTCGATGTTTTGCCCACCGTTGGTCGCTGTGGGGGAGGGGAGGGGGTGCGACGGGGGAAGCGGTCTGCCGAACGGTTGCAGATTGGACCATACCCGCGGATGCTACCGTGTGACACTAAACTCTGACCCAGAAGCTGATGCATTGTGAAGATCGAAGAGGTGGTGAACACGTGACCTTGTTCTTCTCTGAGCCCACCTCCGTTTTTGGACGAGTCTGTTTGAAACGAATCCAGTTCAGTCTCTGTGAAATCGCCATGGGTTTGCATAAATACCGCCCCATCTGCTTCCCCTTCTTTCCCCATCGCCTCTCTCTCCCTTCCCTCTCCCCCGCATCTCTCTCTCCAATCGTCTGCAATGGCCGCCGCCGTTTTTTCTCAGTCTGCCAAAGATGCAGTCGCCAACATCAAATCTATGGTCACGTCCTCCCTCTCCTCGTCCGAGAACAAGCGTACCACCCGTATGTCATTTGTCCTCCGTTATCCGCTCTGATCGCCTTATCTGATGTCGATTCCTCCAGCCGAATTGGGCACTCTCCCCGATGTCCTCGCATGGGCTGCCAAGGCCTATGGAGATAGATCTCTCACCTTTGTCACCTCTCCTAACATTGTCGAGACCAACAATGTTACCTGGCTCGAATCCTCCGTCAAGGCTCTGGCCTACGCATTCATGACCGCCTTCGGCTCTTCCAGCATTGGCGCCTCCTCCACCGGCAAGAAGCCCATCGTTATCGTCTACTTGTCCTCCCATCAGGATAACATGTTGGCCGTCTGGGCTGCTCTCTGCGCTGGCTTCATCCCTTGTCTCCTTCCCAACCTCACCGCTCAACTTGACCACCGCAAGGCTCACATTGAGCACCTCAACTCCCTCCTGACCTCCGATTCGGTCAAGCCCATCTGGTTGACCCACCAGATCGGATCCGGTCAACTCAACGAGGCCGGTGCCGCTGGTTTGAACATCAAGCTGTTCGATGACATCAAGAAGGCCGCCGAGGCTCAGGATTACCCCAAGGATTTCCAGTTCGCTCCCACCCAGCCCGACTCTGAGGCTATTCTTTTCCTCACTTCCGGATCCACCGGATTCTCCAAGGCTGTCGTTCACACCCACCGCACTATCCTGAACGCTTGCTTGTCCAAGGGCGAGGCTTACAAGTTGACTCCAGAGTCCACCACCATGAACTGTAAGTTGCTATGGCATATCGAGCGATCAATCCGTCGAGGCTAATTCCACATTAAGGGGTCGCCTTCGATCACGTCGCTGGATCCCTAGAGATGCACTTCACCCCCCTCCTGCTCGGCTGCAACCAGGTCCACGTCGATGCTGCCACCATCCTCTCTGAACCTGTGGCCTTCCTCCACCTGATCGACGATCATGTAGGCCCTTCCATTTTACGATTTGATTCGAAAAACTGATCCGTCTGGTATACCTCTTATAGAAAGTGTCCATGACGTTTGCCCCGAACTTCCTTCTCTCGAAGCTTGCCAAGGGCCTTTCCGCCGAAGCTTCCAAGTTCCAGGGCCGTTTCAACCTCAGCACTCTCAAGAGGATCAACAGCGGTGGCGAGGCTGTCGTCACTTCTACCGTCAAAGCCTTCTTTGAGGCTCTCAATCTCGTTCGCGCTCCTGGAAGCGACGACCTCACTGTCGAGCTGGCCGCTGGCTTCGGCATGACTGAGACCTGGTTAGTAGTTCTCGTCTTGTTCATTCTACCTTGTACTGATCTTTTCACAGTGCTGGCTCAATCCATGACTGCATTCGATGCACCCTCTCCAACCCTGGAAAGAATCTCCCCCCCTACGAGTTTTTGCCCCTCGGTCGTGGAAACCCTGGTGTGGAGATGCGCATTGTCTCCCCTGAGAATGGTTGCAGCCTCCTTCGTGACGGGGAGTCTGGCGAACTTCAGCTCCGTGGCCCAGTGTTGTTCGTCAAGTACTACAACAATCCCACCGCTACCGAGCAGAGCTTTGTTGCGGGTGGCTGGTTCAGGACCGGCGACCTCGGCATCATCGAGGATGGAGAGATGAGGTTGAGTGGAAGGATAAAGGATACCATCATCGTTCACGGCGTTTCCTACGGCATTCCTGAGCTCGAGACCTACCTTCAGGGCAAAGAGGCTGAGGGTCTGATCGCCGACTCCTACCTGGTCGTTGCCCCCTTCCGTGCTGCCAACCAAGATACCGAGTCTTTCGTCGTCTTCTACGCACCCAGCTTCGATTTCTACTCGGAAAACTCCACCAAGGAGTCCGACCTCGAGGTCGCCGCTCTCCTCCAAAAGGCCCACGCTTACATCAAGAACGTGTGCATCAAGATGGTAACCCTTGCCCCCCATCAGATTATCCCCATCCCTGTGGAACAACTCTCCAAGGAGAAGTCCACCCTAGGCAAGCTCAGTCGCGCCAAGTTGGTCAAGCAGTACTCTGAGGGTGTGTTCAACCAACACCTCGACCGCGTCGATGCTCTCTTGAAGTTGGGTCGCAATGAGAAGTTCGTAAAGGCTGTTCCGGGTTCCCCCGCGGAGAAGATCTGCACCATCTTCGAGGGCATCTTTAACATGGAGGCTGGAAGCGTATCTGCCGAGGACAACTTCTTCGAGATGGGTGGAACGAGCATTGACGTCATCAGGTAGGCTCACAATGATAAGTATGAGAAACCCTTGCTGATCATTTCACATAGACTTAAGCGTGAAGTCGAGATGACCATGCAACTCCCTGATGAAATTCCCATCCTCCGCATCTTGTTGCACCCGACTCCCAACTTGCTCTCCACCCTGGTCGACAAGATCCTCAACCCCTCGGAATCGGATGCCGACGTTTACGACCCCATCGTCCCTCTCCAGACTACCGGGGACAAGACCCCCATCTTCTTCGTTCACCCTGGTGTCGGCGAAGTCTTGATCTTCGTGAACCTGGCCAAGTACTTCTATGGAGAGCGCCCCTTCTATGCTTTCCGTGCCCGCGGTTTCGATAAGGACCAACCCGTCTTCACCTCCATGGCCGAGATGGCCGGCTGCTACGCCGATGCTATGCAAAAGGTTCGACCCCACGGACCCTACGCCCTTGCGGGTTACTCGTACGGTGGTGTTGTTGCCTACGAAGTTGCCAAGCTCCTCGAGTCTCGGGGTGAGGAAGTGAAATTCGTTGGTTTGATCAACATTCCTCCCCACATCGCCGATCGTATGCACGAGATCACCTACACCGGAGGAATGTTGAATCTGTCCTACTTCTTGGGCCTTATCAGCAAGCAGGACGCTAAAGATTTGGAGGAACCTTTTGGAAAGTTGCCCAAGGAGGAACAACTTCAAAAGGTCTGGGATATGGCCCCTCCTGAGAGGTTGCACGAGTTGCAGCTGTCTATTCCCAAGCTCGACCACTGGGTCGGCATTGCAAGGAGCTTGATTGAGTGCGGAAAAGACTATGTTCCGAGTGGCTCTGTCGGTGAGTATCCGGTGCAAACACCTCTACATCGTCACGTTGCTCACAGATTACTGCAGAGGTATTGGACGTCTTCTACGCCATTCCCCTCAAGGGAACGAAAGCCGACTGGGTGAACAAGCAGCTCAAACCCTGGCAGGGCTTCTGCCGTCGTGACGTGGAAGGTCGCGGAGACGGTGCCACCTTCACTGACGTACCCGGCCAGCACTACACCCTGATGGACTTCGATCACGTTCCCTTCTTCCAGAAGATCTTCAGGGACAGGCTCGAGGCCCGTGGCGTTTAAATTACATTCTGACAACAAGGGATATCGCTTAGACGTGATGTTTTTTCGAACGCTTTGTAGACTTGTGTTGTAATCATTGGACACACCATACCATATGACGGTGTTGTTTCCATGTTCTTAACGTGTTTCTCTATATATCATCGCTGTGTCCTTTACCCGAACGTGAAAGTCTCGCATGAGTGAGGAAAGATCGAATTACTGCTAGGAGAACGCTGTCTTTGCCTGACGGAAAGGGATGGGATGTGCAGCATACCCATCCCCTCGCCACTTAGACTCGTCTCGTTTGTTCCTTCCATTTCACCCGCCCCCACCTAACCCGCTGTTGACACACGGTCAGCACCAGACCCAGAAGTGAGACATTCGGTCAGTCAGTGCGTGGTCTCCCCACATCCAGGTCCACACCTCCCTGTCGGAAAGCCCTTCGGGCTTTCGCCCGGCGTACGGTCTTACTACTCCGGTTCTGCGTACCAAAGACAATTACTGCAATTCGTTTGTTTTCTCGTGCAAACGTCGACTCTCACAAGGCGGAAGAATCCATGGACGAGTGAACACTCCGCACAGTTTTAAGTGATTTTAACGGGTGGAATATCTCGGCCGTCAAGGTACATACAAGACAAGATAAACTACAGCTACAAAATAATGATCCTGGAAGGAAGGAGAGCAAGGGAAGTTAATGCCCAGTCCCGGTTACCCCCTTCTCTATAACATTGAATTTGACCCGAACTTCTGAAATCTCCCTTCGTGCAGATTTGAGCTTCTCAGTAATATTCTTTTCTATCACGACTGCGTCGCGCATGGTTATGGTGGGGGGCACGTCAGCGACAACATCTACGAACATCGTGGCACCAGCGCGCATCGCACGGAGGTCGTGGATATCCAATAACGCGGATAAGCCAGGAGTTTGATGAGAATGGGAGTGGGAATGCAAATCTCTGGCGGTAGATTCGGCGGTTGGGGCGGGGAGGAGGGGATTCAAAGCTCGGGTTAGAATTCGTTGAGTCCTTGGAGAAACACCACGGTCGGTTAACTCTCCGAATGCGCCAGCGAAGAGTACAAATCCCTGTCTAAGGATAACCAGAGAGACAAGCAGGCCTGGATGATTGAAATGAATGCGACGCCAGGTCAGCGACAACTGCCCAAAATGGTCTAGGGATACATACCTCCGATCGGATCCAACGGTAGCGCCGGAAAATACCAATTACCCAGAATCGCGGCAAAAGCTACCAAACTCGAGTAGGCGTCACTTCTGTGGTGGATCGCGTTCGCAAGTAACACAGAGCTTCGTTCCTCGTCAGCGACCTTCTTGGTGATCCTGTACAACCACTCCTTGGACAATACCCCGAGGGCGGCAAACCACGCAGCATTGGGATCCAAAACCGAGCCTTGCTCATGGGCATCATGTCCAGAGGCGGCGTGGGTATGGACATGCCCGATCTCGGGGACGGGAAGATTTTGAGCGGCTTGGAAGACGTCTTGAACTATCCCTGGTGGAATGGTAGCCATCGTCGGACTCAGCGCGTCGATTAGGAGGTTGTATGAATGGAAGCCGATCCCAAGTGCGCCACCTGTAAGGAGGATGGAGATGGAGACTGTACCCAGTGTTTCAAATTTGCCGAAACCGTATGGGTACTTCTTGGAGGGAGGCTTCTGGGACAGTCTCCAGGCGAAGAGTGTCACGAAATCCCCCAAAAGGTCTAAATGGGTCAAGCGTCGATAAACACCCGGGCATATAGCGGACGGGGAATGTCTCACCGCTCAGAGAATGGCCAGCTTCAGCCAGCAGAGCCGCAGAATTCTAGAGCGGAATGGAATAAGAATCGTCATACGAGCATATAGTGGGTGAACACACCATGTACCACCCCGCCAGGCCCTTGGTTGCGGTTAGGACGATGTTGGCATACAATCCGACAAGGGTTATTTGACTTCCTCGGTCGACACCTGTAAGGTTTATGCCATGTCATCATCGGAACTTTCGCAGAAAGGCATCGGGGGTTGAGACGTACTGCCGCCTTTCAAAGCCTCTACGATCTTCTCCGCTCCGGCTGTTGTGGTATCTTCGCGGGAATGAGTGTGACCGAAAGCGCCGAATATCCCATGAGAATGTGAATGACCGTGACCGTGGTTGTGGTCTTCGTGGTCATGGTCGCGAGCGTGGTCGTGAGTGGTGGTGTGGTTGTCGTCATGAGAATGACGATGTTCGTGGTCGTGGACCTCGTCCACCGTGTTGTGTTTCTCGCCGTTTGTTGCCTTGGTTGAGTGAAGCATGCGCGTGGCCATGGGGATTGAGGGGAAAGAAGCGAGTGTGTGTCCGTAACTGATCTTTCGTCGACTTCTTATTCCAATAATCGCGAAGGTGTTGGTTGCGGACCTGTGATTGGCTAAAGGTCTGAGAGCTGTGCGGAGGGTTGGTGGATGGTATAGCCGACCCGCAACAACACATAACCCCCGACCGCACATGCAGGAGGTGGGAAGGCTTGCAGCGTACGTCGCAAATCCACTGTCCGGGAACAGGAACAGGGGTCGAGGTTATAGGGTCACGGTAAGTCAGTAAAAACTAAATACTAGTCAGGCTGAAATCGGGATGTAGGGCGTCGAAAGGGTGATCGTTTGGAGTTCGGCAGATTGCTCGCCGGAACTGAGATCTACGCAGGTGGTAATACACATCTCCATCTCCCTACTCTTACAGCGTACAGGTGGGGGATATCCCAAGGACGAGCACCGCAAACATTGGCTCGCACTCTCACCAGGCCTTTCCCATGATCTCTGTCACTTGATCATACAATTCGCCCGAAGTCTTCCTGAGGGTCCTCTCCACGATCCGTGGGATGTCTTCCCTCGGAATATTGTAATCCCTCAACCTTGTGGTCAGGCCGAGTGAATCGATGAGGCTGCGGGTTTCCGCAGTAGGTCAGTTCTCTCTAACGTCGCAAGATTAGCCGGACCCACCTCGCGATCTCGGACGAAAATGCGATGATGTCACCATCAATAGAGCCCGTCCCTGGCTTCCCGGAGGAAGTCAACCCCCGAGCGAGGGCTTCTTTGTCTTCCGGCGTCGCGAATCTCGTTTGGATGGCAACCACCGGGGGCAGTGTGATACACTATGTCCTTGCAGTTAAGTACAGTCCGCATGGGTCGAGAACTTCTTACAGAAGAGACACCGTGGGGGACATCATAGGTCGCCCCCAGCCGTTTACTCAAGTCATGGGATAATCCTTGAGTGCTGTGAATGCTCGTCAATAGAAGGGAAATAGGAGTTAGGGGTCCACACGAACACAGGTTCGGATAACGTTGCGGGCCAGAGGCTCATCCACGCAGCAACCTGTAATTTCTGCCGAGCTGCGATATCGCCGGGATTCTGTTTGGAGATTGGAAGGTACTTGAACAGCAACGAGATTGCTTCGTAACATATAATTTTCATTGGGTACGGGAAAAGAGGGCGATACAAGTTCTCTGATTTTATAGTTTCATTAGCGGATATCTTTCCCCAGCAGAGGTATTGGCCTACCCACGGCGTGATCCAAGGCTCGAATACCGGTGGAAAGCCACAACCTTTCCGGAGTCGGGAGAGTTAATTCAGCATCGAGAATAACGGCAGTAGGCGCAAAGTCGGGGCCCTCAAGTCGTGTTTTGTGGCCGTCCTCATCCTTGTAACCTCCAGAAGCCTGACACACCATTCAGTATTTACGAAGGGTGAGAGGCAACACCACTCACGGTGTATTCCGCGGCGCTGAGGGTGGTGGGGATCGCGACGTGTGTGAGGATTGGTCCACCCCGCTCCTCCTTGAGGAAACCCAAGATGAGTTTCGAGGCATCAATCGGCGAGCCTCCTCCAACGGAGACAACCGTGTCTGCGTCGAAGTCTTTCAGGACTTGCAGACCTCTCTTGATACCCGCGATCGGACTGTGCTCCCCGATCTCGGAAAAGGTCGCCCCGTAAATATGCCTTTCCTTCAACAGCCCCTCGATGTGTGAGACTACGTCTGTCTAGATAAGATTAGATATCCGCTCATTTTCCAGCCATAGACCTGCTCACCTTCTCTCGAAGGCTCTTACCGGTGACGATCAAGACTTTCTTGGTCCCGAATCCCTCCAAGATTGAGATAAGCGACTTATTGACCGATCCTGGGCCGTAGTAAACACCCTTGAGGGTCTGAGTATAAGCGTAAAATCCGGAGATCGCCGATGTAGACATCGTGGCAGTTGGAGTCAGGAAGGAGTTGGGTGATGGCCTTGATCTGTTGCCCCTTCGTGAGGCTCAAGGCTCCTCGCGAAGGAGAGGCATTATCACATGTCTCGGGTAGAGGTACCGACTTCTCGCTCTCCTCTGACTGTCTCGTAAGCACGCTCGCCTTCTAATCGTGGGCATGACCGCTAATGTGTTGAGTAAAAATCGCCGAATGAATCTCGAACTGTATAAAGATTGGTTGAGTACAGGACTGCCCAGGCGTCCTGTTGTCAGCAAATATTGGCCGGGCCATTCGTCGTCTTCCATTAGGTCACAGGTGGCGTTTGGGTTGTTCAGATTGACCACGCAGGCAGTAATTCTGAACAATACGTGAAAGGGATGGATGTGAGTTGCAGGCCAAATGGATTCACCATGAACGGTCTAACATAAGCAATATCCAAGGTCCCTGGGACGTATTCATACCCCCCTGTGTGTCATCGGAGCTCGCCGACGACCCCGCGTTTCGTCGCTGGCGATGTCCTGGGCAATCGGGACGCATGGTTGCAGCCTGTCAGCAAACACTCAGCTGAGTGCTGGTCATTTAGTGTCCCACTCAGCCTCTTTCCTCTATCTGGTGTTTCCACGGTGGGTAGCCACGATATTAAAAGGGCTAACCTCGTCGCCAGCATCCTCCCCCCGACGATAAAATACTGTCACAACAACCTGGGAAACAATACTTGCTGTGTTATTCTCTTGGGGTACAAACGGCGCTGCACCGATTCCATAAGTGCTAAGGTTTCGATCCTTCAATTCCCAGAGTGTGACGATGCCGGAGATGACTCACGTGCCAGCATACATCTACCAGAAATTGGGGTTACATCGGACCTATGCGGTTGAAAACTAGTGGATCAGCCGATAGTTCGTTCCAAACGAAGGGGTCCCTGAGACCTTGGGACGTCTTCCCGTCATGATAAGTAGGATGAACGTGAAGGTAGATTCCCTGACATAACTACAGGGTATCTCGGGAAACAAACCATTCGGTGTGTCATACTGGACGAACCAAGAGCAATCGACCCTTCAGTTCGGCGGTATGACTGAATAGTCCATTAACTTGGCGATAAACGTCAACGCGCGACCAGGCCCCAAGCAGTCAGCGACCGCTGGCGACAAATGATTGGTCCACGACGAGGAGTGGAATGGATATGAAAGGTATCTTCGACTTGATCTTTCCTACAGTCTGACTGCTGCTGGCACTTAGTGCGATCTCAATTATCGCTCATCATCTTGAGTGGTCCGAAGGACGGTGCAGACATCAATGATCCGATTACCGGATCTGCAGGCTCTGGCTTCGTTAGGGGTGACTGGTGGCGACATCCTTTGCGTGCCATGACGACTTGGGTAAGTAGTACTGCTCGTGTTGCGTTGTGAAGGGGCGTCGTCAATCATATGGTACGATGGTTTGGCCCAACTCGTTCCTCACCTCTCATTTAGGTGGGTCTTTCGCCAGACCAGGGGTGCCAGATCAGTGGTACTGCCTCGTGTGAGCTGAAATCAACACACGATCCATCCCTGGCTCCCAAAACAACCCTTAGAATTGATGGTCACGCTTGCCATTGCAAACTCTCTTGTCAATAATCACTCCCGGTCTCGTATAGTTCGTCCGCGCGGCACACGGCTGGATCAAAGCGCCTACAAGTCCCGGTTCCGCACTTTCTGGTCATTAACATCCCGCGGCTTGCCTGCCCGACTTCATGAAAATTTCAGATTATGGCAAGGACCGCAGCGTCTAAAGCTAATCGATCTGTGGGCACGCTCTGCCTGTTGCTTCACCCCAAATTCTTATCTTGATCTCTTGACCCAGACCTGTGGTGATGAACCCTCATCTGACCAACATCAACATATGAGATGAGGCGCACGCTGATTGTTATCGGCGGGGTCTCTTTTATGCTCTTCGTTTGCGGAAGATGAACCCTCTTCTCGAATTTTCCACAAAATCCATCGCATACAAAGACCGGGGCCTTCTGATCTTCTGCGCACCTCGTTCACAACTCCGAGCCGAACTACACGAAGTTTGCTTTGTCGCCCTTCAGAGGGCGGAGCTGAAGATCTCCGCTGACCTCGTTTTGGACCTGTTCGCGCGCAGCGCATGGATTGTTATCTTTGATAGATTACCCGAAACCATTGGACGTCACCGTAGTGCACGTAATTCATATAAAGTAGGCCGAATATACAGGAGTGAGAGAGATTTTTTCGAGTCCCCGTCCATCTGGGCCATACGAACTTCAAAAATACCCGAGATTAACCTCGGAGACGTCGTGACCGGCTCGGTGACCCGTGACACAGCCATTCATCTACTTATGCACTCCAGGTCGGAGCCCGCCTTTCCCTCTGCTGTTTCTTTCCTCGCATAACCATCTTCCTCACTCTCTCCGAATCTCCTTCGCCTTCCGGGTGAGATTCCTCTTTTCTCCCGATCACAGTTGTGCTCACTTCCCAGGAACGTGCACGTGCATTCATCCCAACTCCAGTCTCGCACTTGTCAAACCTTTTCTCCTCCTCCGGACACAGGTACTCGTGTATTTAGGGTGAGTCCTACATATATGCGCTGGGGTTTACGAGTGCTGAGTCTCCCATCAAGTTTCGTTTCGTCCAGGTTCGTACTGCGGGAAATCATTTCCTAGTTGTCTTGCATCCGAATAAGTTCCTCCTGCTAGCGTCCTTCCACATCTCAAGCTTAGCGTCGAACCAACCCTGGCGCTGACATGGAACAATCCACGGCCGCTGAGCAGCGAGCCGTCGCCGTCGCAAAACTCAAACGAGCTGCCTCGTTGCCTCGAATGAAAGACGGCCGGCGCCCACCTATGCACGTAGAGGCTGTGAGCGAGGGGGAGAAGTCGCAAGTGGAAGAGAAGGCTGACGGATCCCAGCACCCCACAGGAGATCAACCCTCTGAAGGACCTGAAACCGCACGTCCTCCCGAACTGGCGCTGGAGCCCCCTCCAGCCAACAATCAGCCATCTTACCCTGACGAACCCTCGGTCGACGAACCTGCGGAAGAGCCCGTTACCACAACTACACCCGACTCCGCCACCGCTGAAAAGAAGAAGAGGCGAAGGTCACGTTCGAGGTCCCGGGGCTCGAAAGATCTTAAGAACAAATTAAAAGTTGTCACTCCGTCGCTCCCAACCGTTCAAGCCAACAACGAGTCCTCCCAGGACGAAGATGCCGCTCCCACAAGACTTTTGCCTCCCCTCGTCTCCCCAAAACCTTTTAGATTTGATCCCATGGCACCTCAGTACACTGAAGCCGGTTTCCACCCTCCAACATCCCCTTCAACCCCAATGCTTCCCTCTCTAGAAGCCATCCGAAGCGGTCTGTTCCGATCCAATAGCGCTAGCAGCGGCGTGCAACGCGCGATGGCTATGGCCAAACTGACCGGGGAAACTTTCGACCCAGCTGCCATGGTCACAAATTCACCCCTCTCAAAACTTACGAGGAACAACACTGTTGCTGGGGGCGAACGTATGGCAGCAAGAGCGCTCCTTTTTCATCGCCTTGGCGAACGGCTGAATACCGATGCGGAGCAGACCAGCGCCGGCGAGGAGGTCACGACACAGACTACAGCTCCCGTAAAGCGGAAGCGCCGGCGAAAAAGGAGGAGCTCTTCCCGCGCGTCCACCGTTGTCGATGATAGGGAGCCTTCATCAACTGCACCAACCACACCGGTGTTACCAAACTCTCCCCTGACGCTTCCTACTAACGCGAACCAGTTAGCCGAGCCGCTCGTCCACCGACCACCATCAGCCCCCCGCTCATACACGCCTGTAAACATAGAGAACGGGGTTGAATACCAAACCCCTCTTCACAATCGTGGAGTTGTTATTGAGGATGAAGACGAACCACTGGAGCAGCCACCCCCACTACCCGCTGGTTTGCCCCAAACCCCACAACGGAACCATCTGGGACGTTTGCCTCATATATCCGATGCACCGTCGAATTTCTCGACAGACTCTGCTCCTGGAATCGGTGTACCGTTCTTCTTGTCGCAGCAGAAGAATCTTCCCCGGCAGGATGTCTTCCCAACTAGTCCTTTCGCGACCCCGCTTAAAGAAAAGGCTTATCTCGAGGATGAGGATGATGCCTTCGCTGAGGTTCGTCGTATGCCGTTGCCAACGAACGAACGGGAGCCTAGTTGGATTGCAGAACCGAGTAAGGCTTGTTCTTTGTTCAGAAGGTTAGGCAAGGTGTTAATAATTCTTAGTTCCCGATCGCATCCCCATTCACGACGAAGACGATGAGGAAGAGGACGAGGAAGATGAGGTAAATGGCGATGACGAACACGGAGGCGACGGAGATGACGAAGAGGAGGCTGTCGACATCTCTCAGCAAATCGACCCTTCGCAAATCGACACCTCTCCATCTCCCAAACGAGAGAGCGTCCTTGTAGAGAGTGAGGTAGCGGCTGAAACCGAAGGTAGAACATCCGTCACCCCTCCGTCACCTTCGTCCGTCGCCGCTGTCAACCATTTCGAACCCGATCGTACGAGCTACAATCCTCCACAGTCTCACCCTACTCGAGTGGTGATCACTCCAACCTTTGAACGTGTCCCCACGAACGGCGGGGAGTACTCTGAGTGGGAGGAAACTACGAGGATCACCACGGAGACCACGCCAAAACGGAACGAGGGTGGATATTGGGAGAGGGTTAAGGGTGCTTTCAGCCGGAGTACGTCTCAGAACGGTCGACGGTCACGAACCAACAGCATGGGCGGTCGACCGAGGGATAATACCGACTCCAGCATCAGTCGGGAGAGTGGCGCTAGTTTAACCAGTGGCAAAACCGATAAAGACGGAATGTTTGCGTTCCAACAGAGCCAACCTGCGCTGCAAACGTCAAACTCGTCCCCTGTCTCCGCATCCCCCTTGCCACCACCTTCTACGAAAGGCGGCACCTCCCCGTTCCCTGCGTACCCCACCAACGATCTAGCGAAGTACATGGACTCGAAGCTATTCCCGTTCCCCGGTATGATGGAATTGGAGAGGAGAAGCAAGGCTAAGGCGATGTTCAATTCTGCTTCGAGTCCGGACATCAGCTTTGGGGCGGACCCCGCCAGCAATGGATCCGGCTCTTCCAACACGACAGGGCCATCGCCAGAGTTGGGGAGGGATAGGAAGTTATCCCATCAAGCATCTGATACACGTCTCCTCGCCAAGTTCAACTTGCCGCACGCTCCTCCCATGATTGCAAATGTCTCTTCGTCCTCTACCGATTACTTCTCGATGCCCTCGCCCCAATCCAATGCTCCTACCACTCCGACCCAAACCCCCACCCTCAAACTACCAACAACCCGAGAAGGCGTGAAGAAATGGTTGAGTGCCAAGAAGCTTTTCTCGTCCAGTTCTGGGTCAACCACCAACACACCCGAGCGACCAGACCTTGGTACCAAGCCCTCGATGACCGATCTCTTCTTCCCCAAGAAGGACGATCTTGCTGCCGACTGGGAGGACGTGGGGAGTGAGAAGTCTCGGGGTGCCACGAGCACGAGTGGCAGCACATTGAAAGGCAAGATGTCCTCCAGTCCCGCCACTGATACAAGTTTCCGGCAAGCTGTGGACGAAGCTTTTGGCTCCATCGTGCCGGTTAGATTTGGGAAGTCCGGCGACTCCAGCCCCCATGTCACAGAAACTCCGATATCTGAAAGTGCCCCAGAAATCCCCTCTCCCCCTGCCCCGCCCTCCTCTGTCACTCCTGATCCCCAGTCGTCTATGGATGACTACCACTCACGCTCTGGTTCCGCCTCATTGTCTACCCTCTCCTCTCACCCTGTGATCGATGCCACGAAATCAGGATCACGGGAGTCTTCGATCCTTGACCTTATGGATGAATTCCTTAGCCGCGCCGATTCATCGTTACCTCCGATGCCGATCGAGGACCCTCCCCGCAAGCTGTTGTTGTCTTCACCTGTCCTCCAGGTCGTCAACTCGAACACCGTAAAGGACCGATTCCTGTTCCTATTCAATGATATCCTTCTCATCGCCAAACCCATCCTACACGACCAGGACAGCCTAATGGATCCCTCTGCCCTGACTGTTCTCGACAGGAGGTTCATCATCAAGAGTGTCGTTCAGCTGAGGAATCTTCGTGTCAAAGCTGACCGGGATGACAACCGTACTCAAGCCCACATGTCCGGTTCGACCAAGCACTTGATAACGCGGACGTTTGTTCACAACTTCGCCAAAGATCCAGACCATGCTATCGTGACCCTTTTCGAGAAAGCGAGGAGTCGGGATGATCCAGTTGGGTTGGGCCAATTGATGTTCAGGACCTTGGACCTGGACCGCGCCAAGCTTGGTGACTACCTTTCCCGACGCACTTCCAAACTTGTTCTGAAGGCATACATCGACGGGTTCGCATTCGCTGGGTTGCGTATCGATCATGCCCTGCGCGTCTTCTTGCAATCCATAAACGTTCCCTCGAAACCATCCCTCACTCACAACCCGATGGAGTTCATTTTGGACGCGTTTGGAAGTCGGTGGTACGAGGCAAACCTTGGGGCCGTCACCTATGACAAAGATCTCGCGGTGAAGCTCGCGAAGGCCATTGTTCAGTTGAACGAAGTCCTACACGGTGGGGTCGGACAGGAGCCCGGACCAACCGTTCCTCCTCTGAGGAACGTCATTGCGAGGGACTTCGTTGGTGCCTTCAGGAGATACGATCCCCGCGGACAGGTGTCGGACGAGCTATTGGAGGAGATCTATACCTCAATCCGTGACGAGCATCTCACTCAAGCACGTGTGGTGGTTCACGACGAGACGGATATCATAGTTGCCGTCAAGCGTGCGTTACCTACGCGTCTCACGTACCGCGTTCAGTCGGAACCGGTCATCCTTCGTATTCCCCAGCCAGACCCCGACCTTAGTATCCAGCTTTTTGGGCAGGATCTCCTCTTCGAACCGCAAGTCCTGACGTTTTCCAAGTCTTCGGAGGCATCCTTCCGCATCACCGGGACATCGTTAGGCCCAAAAAGGATCACCATGCGACGGAGCGGGTCCAATGCTCTTCTCTACTCTGGTCTTCCGTTAAGCAGCTCGGTTGTCGTCGAACGTGCGTTCATGAGGAACACGTTCCAGCTAGCCTTCTCGGACATGCATTGCAACAGGAGGAGGTACATGTTCAGCGTCGATGACCCGGTTTTGCGTCACCAGTGGGCGGCCTCCTTGAAGCGACAGGTGGAAATTGCGGCGTCCAACTACGCGACACTGGTCACGGACACAGGAACCACCAAGTTCAACCTCGCGGCCGAGGCTACTGCCTTCAGAGTTCTATACGAGTCACTCCTCTGTGACGAGTTCGGTCGCAATACGAGGTCGCTGTCGCCGCCACCACAGTCCCCTCCCACCAACGGGACCCTCCACCGGTTCGACCAACAGCAACAGCGGAATTTTGGCGCCTATATGCACTCTCGATCCAAGTCTAGAAGTCAATGGTACCACAACAGCATGGCCGGGAAAATGGAGATCGACCTGGAGGTTCCCATCGACGACGAAACCGATACCGCCGGAGGGATAGCTCCGCCACAGAAGATGTGGAAGGGCCAAGATATAGAGGTGCTGTGTAGACAGAACAGTTCCGTGGCCGGGGTCATCTCCCATCTCCTACGTTTGAGATCGCGTGAAGACCTTACCGGGGTGGAGAGCAATCCATAACCCCTCATCCGGACTGAATAATTCCGTACGTCCCCTTCGGCATACGCAAACTAGGGCTGGGAACTAACGCCTTGTACAGTTGTTCCTCTCATCTCGTCGAGTTCTCGATGCATCATCACGTTTCTACTGCTGTCGTACAATGTTTTCGTTTTCAGTATGTCCTTTCTCCTCGTAGCAACTTCCCTCGGTCTCACTGTGCGTCTGTTGAGTAGCCTAATACTTACCTGTCTCTGTTGTCAAATATGTTCCTCACTGCTGTTCTTCCCTTACTCCTCTCTTAAACGCGTCGTCTTGCATGTTTCTCTTGATCTGCCCTCACGTTAAATTATTCGGACGTTGGTTTCTCTCGCAATAAACGCGCCTCCCTTAGTTTCGGAACGTTCGGAGGGGTGATAAGTGAATGATATATTATATTTGGATTAAGCGGGGGAGTCTTCCGTGTGTACTTTTGCGGGCGTGGGTTCCTGAGGTGTGTCTAGCGGGGTGGCCTCTGCAGCAAGCTTGGCAGCCTCCGATGGTTCCATCGTAGTGTTTGGGTCGTCATCATCATCATCGTCTAATTCTGCTGAGACGGTGAAAACGGGTCTCGCTGTTAACAAAACTGCGAACATACCTTCAGCGTATACATCCGGATGCTCCCTGAAGCAATCTTGCATGGCCTTGAACTTCTCCACGCAGTCAATACCCTTAGGCTCTTGTTCCGAGAACACGAAACACGAGAAAGCCTCCCGAAACTGCATACCGCAGGGCCCGTGAGCCATTCCCCCCAGACAAGGGCAATCCCAATTGATTTCTCCGGTTTCGGGATTATAAGCGGACGCCCCTGGTTGAGGTTGACTTGGTTCTCCCTCCGGTTCGTCACCTTCCTGTGTCGCGGTCGTCGTTGAGGCCGTTGTGGGAAGGTTTGTCGGTTCCGGAGTTGGTTCCGGTTCCGGGACGGGAGCGGGTTCTAAATGAGCGACGTGGTCTACGACCTTTGTTTTTTCGGCTGTCGCACGAGAGTCATTGAGGCGTCAGGTGACTGAACAGCTGTTTGGAGGGTGCTCACGAATTTTCTTGTTGGTGTCCATAGCAGGCTGCTTGCTCGGCGATGATGTCCTCCATGCGAAGTAAGTCAACGCGACGGCGGAAGCTGCACCGGCGAGCGCGAGTCTGTTGGCTTGCAATGTCCTTGGACCTTGTCTCGCTTGCGTGTGCAGAGCACGACGGATAGTGTTGAAACGAGCGGCGCGGAGCATTTGGGAAGATGAGTAAGGGTGGGGGAAACTGGACGTGCTGACGGGTGTGATCGACTGAAGCCGACCCGGTTCCGTGTCCGGCACCGTGGGCAAGGAGGTGATTCCGTTTCGGAAGGGTGAAGAAACGGTGATTGGCGGCCTGTGTGCGAATGAAGTCTGAGGTAATTCTCCTAAGATAAGTCCTAGACGAATGGAAGCCCTTGAACTCACGGTGATGGGGTATGTAGGGTACTGACGCTGCGCGCACCGGGTACTAGTAGTGTTAGTGATGATGACTCTACTTACTTAAACGTTTTTTCAGTCGCTGTAACCTTTGAATACCGATTCCAACCTGACGATAGGCTTAAGGTTTCTCCAAATCTTCGTGGCCTCTAGCGTGCACACCCCTTGCCGCGGTGATAGCAGATGGAATTCCCGCTCAATGTTTTTGAGCGATCGGTTTATAATTATGTGAAGCAGATTACGAAAACACGGTTTACGCATAGATTTGTGATAAAAAATAAAGCGAGCATAATGAAACAGGTAGTTAGAGTGTCTTTGAATTGGGCCAAAGGAATCGGTATCAAGAGAATGGAGGAGAAACTTGATCGACCCCGGGAATCCATCACAAGCACGCAAAGTGGAGACGCAGAGCCTAAGTCCGGGGCCGAAGGGGGGGACTAATCCTCTGTATCTTCGTTGTCTTGCTCCATCAGACTGGATTCTCTGGACTCTTGTATGACCAGCTTCGCGGTCTCGAGACATATGTCAAAGGCGGCCTCTACATGATGGCTCTCCGTCTTCTGCGCCCCTGTAACGAATCTGGTGACGTCAGCTCTGTTGTTCCTTTGTTTCCTAGAACTGCCGAGCTCCTCTTACCGAATACAGTGGACACCATCAAGTTTCGTTTCAGTGAGCATCAAGTCTTTCCGTTCGTACAGTCTTTGGTAAAATTGCCGGTTCAGTTCGTTCAACTCGTCCTCGGATGACTCTGGGACAGCGCTTGGTGCGATTCTGAAGACCGATAACGAAAACGATGGTGGAATAACGAGTTCCAGTAATTCCGGGTGACTGCGAACGCTTTCCGCGAAGATTTCACCCAGGCCTATAGACTGTAATTGACCATGTAAGGTGGGAGACGACAGAATACGAGAGCGGAGGCTCACCTTTCTGATGTGTGCTTGGTAACCTTCGACTCCGAAACTCCTCAGAACGAACCAAAGCTTCGATGAGCGGAACCTTCTGCCCAGTGCCACACTCCAGTTACGGTAATCGACGACGTTGCCTAAGAGACCCGCCGTTCATTTCAGAGCCTGGAGAAGGAAGCAGTTACGAACCATCGTCCCCCTCATTGCTTCTTAAGAAGGGAGGAGTGATGTCCAGTGCCTCTGTCAGACTCCTCCGGTCTCTAACCCAGAAGCCTGAGCAGTCCAAGCTGATCAATCCCCACTGCATAGCGCCTTAATTTCAGCGATCGCGGAAGTGAATGAGGAAGAGTTGGTCCGTACCTTGTGGAAATTGACACAGATGGAGTCTGCGTACTTGTTTATCGCCGGCACGCGACATTGTTCTCTAAACTCCGGGCAAGAAAAAGCTGCACCTAGCCAAGCGGCATCTATGTGAAGCCATATGTCCGGATGGTCGCGCACTAAGATAGACAAGAACCTTCAGATCGGAAACCGGTATCAAGAAACCGCCAGGACTCACGGGTCTCAGCAATCTCGTCGATGTTGTCAATCGCGCCGCTCGAAGTAGTTCCAACAGTACCGACTGGAGCAGAAACTTAGGCCTTGACGGGCGTGAACAAGTGAATCAGTCTTACTTATCAGAATGGGATGCCTCCCCTCTGCCTTGTCCATCTCTATAACTTCCCGGAGATCCTGACCGCGAAGACTGTAGTTATCTTCGGCGCGCACGGGAATTGTAGACACAGGCAAGCCGAGTATGAGCCCAACCTTCACCCCAAGGGAATGCGTCTGGGTAGTGACATAAACAACCAGCTTCTCTGCGGGAACATCAGGGTGGAGCCGTTGATATCTTGACCTCGAAGCGAAAACTGCCAAAAGCGCGCAATCAGATGCCGCCGTCTGTTGCCGAAGCCTATCAGTCCCCTGGCACGCGAGAGGGTCGAGTGGTCTGACTGACCTGGATCACTCCTCCTCCTACATTAGTGCTATTGAGGAAATCCGGGCCCAACCCATAGAGCTTGGCCATCCAATCCATGGTAATGTTCTCGAGCTCGGTACACGCGGGGCTACACATCCACTGCATTCCGGAAGCATCAGCCTCGTAAACGATCGATGTGAGGGGACGCATACGTTGAAGCCAGGGTTCATTGCGGTGGTTGCGTACAAATCTCCGATGATACTTTCGAGGGTACCAGCGGCCGGAAAATACGCAAAGAAAGAAGGGTGCTGCCAATGCATGACACCGGGCATGATAAGATTCTGGAAATCATTGGCGATATCCTCAATATTCTCCCCCTTGGTCGGTGGAGCAGCTAAGGCGGAAAGGGTTAATGTTCCACACGGATACAGGAGGGGGGAATGACCCCACCAGGCAGAGCCTTTAGCAGATAGCCCGGCTTCACACTTGGCCTGACCGGTTTGTCTTGCACCGAATTGTAGTGGTCACATATGCGGTCTATCGCCTGGTAGCCAGCTCTGCGGAACCTAGCACAGGGGAAACCATTAGGCAACGCTAAAGCGACGCTCGATGAGCACTATGCTCACTGTTCGACATTCATGGTGTGGGGAGATGATGATGAGGGGGATGAACGAACCCATCGAATTTTATACCAGCGGTTCGGCAAGTAGATCTTGCTCGCAGCCGTGTGATGCGTCGACCACATGGTGATACTTCATACGGGAGGTAACTGCCTGCGTGAAGAACACGAGATCAGTATTCTTGGGGCGCCAGAGTCAACGGTCTATCTAAGTACCCTTATTTACTTTTGATTCGATCCGCATGAAACTTGCGAGCGATGGCGATGGGACGCTCATTAAGGTTCGGTAATCGACATTCAGTCGGAGAGTTGAGAAGCAGGAGAAAGAAAGGGAGTCCGAGAGGAGCGGAGGGGTTGAGCACCGAGGCGGGGGTCCTGAAGGCGGTGGCGAATCGGTACCACGAATTCACTTCGGCGCGATGTGCGGGAGGGAGACGCCGAAGCATTGAAGCTTAAGACTTTACGCCACCAGATAACCGAGCCAGAAGTGCCTGCAATGCGGTAGTGGGGGGAGCAAGCGCCCAAACGCATCAATGCGTCTCCTATTTGTCCAACCAGCTCTCGAGAATAAACGCCGTCAAAATGGAGGCAGGCGTCAGTGATTCACGTGGGGAATAAACGTGACCTTTTTATCTCCAGTACACCTCGGTTTATGTCAGTTCGGGCCAGGTTGCTTTGGCCCAACCGCTGTGCTTATCTGACCGGCACGATGCGAGAGTGATCATATATTGATGCTGCTGTCTTGGGGGCCATTTCTTTTCCTATAACAGTTGTGAGGGTGATTCCCTTCTCAATCAAACAAGGACCACTTCGGACGAGTTTCGTGCTCCGTGGGTAAATGGAAATCCCGATGGTATACGGCATGATGCGTGAATGTTGGCCCCGGGGACCCGCCGGGGGTTGTCCCCTAATTATCTATTCAGTGACGACGGGACGAGTCGGTGAGCATTCCCAGGGTGAAATCCTGGTAATCACGGTCTCACAGGAGATAAGCACACGCTTCTGCGCGCTCGCCGGTAGGTTGTAAGTTCACCCCGAGCGGTGGTAGATGTGCTCACGGAACTCCGCCGCGTTTGCTCCGGTAAGATCCTATATCTTGTGTCATCCAATTATCTGACTTGTCATCTCCAACCGTTTGGGTATAATAGACCAATTAGCAGGTTTTCCCTCTGCGCAAGTGTCAACCATGTCGAGGCGACGATCCACCGACACTAATAGGCACTGGCCCTAAGCGAGTAAGATGATCGCGGGCTTATGACAGTATGGATATGTACATAAATTGGCGCTATAATCACTCCGGCCGGGACTGACTTATGTCTGGTTGATGCGTCCAACGTCGGGCTTGTATACAGCCCGGCGTTCGGATGAACTCAATTCCAAGTACACCGTCGAGGATGGAGCGCACTGCGTGTCTTTTCTTTATGCACCAACACCTCGCGCCCTATCCCTCTGGTCGTGGCTGGACTATTCAGAGGAGTTCAGAGACAGATATCTCAATGAGGGCGGATCAACGGCCACAGAGAAATCGAACTGCATCTGTCTTTTCCCGACCGACTGCTTTGGTTACTCGGGACGTCTTTGTCTGCGAGGTCACGCGAGTTCGGACCTGTCAGAACTATCACCCCGACTTGGTGGGCGTGGCGAATCAATAAGTCTCCGTAACCAAAGTACTTCGAAGTTAATGACGTCACAGTCGTAGTAGAAACGACTGATGAGACGGGCATAGTGGGGCTCGGAGGCACAGGCCTAACGGAGTAGTAGAGGTGGCCCGCCAGGACTTCACCAAAAAACCACGTGGAAATAGCGGGCGCAGCACCGCAGGCAAGCAGTACCAGCGGGATGGACCAGGCACGCCAAAAGGAACGAATCACCGAAGTCTTGGGCCGCAACTGCCGCTTTATAGAGTACACGAGGCCGCAAATTGCAAAAATGGAGGCAAAACGGTCCTCAATCACAAGCTTGAGGGCTCAGCTTAAGTTTCCCAACGCGAAGGAACTGGGATATTAGGATTGCCTCGTCTAATCCGGCTTGACGTCTGTTCTGTCCCTTGTGCCCCTACAACAAATCTCGAGAGGTCAACCTGAAAGTTCCTGCGTTTCTCAAAACCTTCGGTGCGATCTTACCGAACGCAGTATTGGGTTCCATTTGAATGACCGTTGACTCATTCTATTCAGCCTTCGGTAATACAACTCATTCAAGTCGTTCAACTTGACTGCGGATGATCCAGGAATAGCGCTTGGGGCAACTCTGAATACCAGCAACGAGAAGGACGATAGAGTAACAAGCTTCGGCAGGTCCGGGTGTTCGGAAACTCTCTCCGTGAATATTTCGACCGTATCGACACACTGTTACTAGAGCGGGTAAGCCGAAGCTTGAGTTGCGGAGCGGGAATCCACCTTCGTTCGGTAACCTTCTGTTCCGAGACTTCCGAAGATGAACCAAACCTCCAGCAGCCGGAGTCTTTTGCCCAGTGTCAGACCCCAGTTATGGGAGTCGACGACGGTGCCTAGAGACGCTGGTCACCCACTTCAGGACCAGGAAAAAATACGAACCAACGTCCCTCTCGATGCTTCTCAAGAAGGGAGGGGCAATGTCCGGTGCTTCTGTCGGGTTCTTCCGACCTCGAACCCAGAACGCTGAGCAGTCAACGTTGATCAACCCCCCACTGCAAAGTGGCTTCTGTGGTTACAGGAGCAAACGAGAAGAACCTGACCCGTACCTTGTGAAAGTCGACGCAGAGGGAGTCTGCGTATCCATGCGAATCCATATATCCGGATGATCGTGCACTAAGGAATCGGCGAGAGAGAAAAAAAAACAGGGCTTCCGGGCAGCGATGTCATCTACATTGTCGTTCCCGCCACTCGACGTGGTTCCAATGGCACCGAGTGAGACGATCGAAGGCTTAACGGATGTGAAGAAGGTAGCTCGGCCTTGTCAACACGAACGGATGTTTCCCTCCCATACTGTCCTCCTTCGTGACTTCTCGGAGACCCCGACCACGGGGACCATAGTTATCCTCGGCGCGCACCGGGATGACATACACGAGGAAGCCGGGCACGAGCCCAGCCTTCAGCCTAAGAGGAAGCGTTTGAGTAGTAGTGTATACAATCAACCTGCCGATGGGAACGTCGGGATGAAGCCGTCGGCATCTTAACCTTGCAGTGACGATTGCCGGGGATACCGACTCGGATGTCATTGTTTAGTGTTAACCCTCTGGAACATGAGAAGGCCAAACAGTCCGATTGTCCTGTATCACACCACCTCCCACCCGGGTGATGTCATAGAAATCTTTGTTCAACCCGACGAGTTTAGCCGCACAATTATCACTGCAGCCTCCGACTCGGTGCATGTTGGGCGATGGACCACTGTGTTCCAGAAGTGTTGGCGAGGTATCAATTCGAAGGGACGTATGTGCCGGAGCCAGTGTTCAGTGCGGTCGCTGCGTACGGATCTCCAATGGTGCCTTGAAAGTAGACGCGGCAGGATGATACGCGAAGAAGAATGACAGTAGTCGCATATCCAGCCTATCGCCGGATAACCGGCTTTACGGGACCTGATCCGAGGGGATCATGGAGAAACATTAAGGCAAAGTGCTGTACTCACTGTTCGATATTCATGGGAAGAAAAAAAATACCAAACGGATCAACGTATGAGTCGCCGTCAGATATCGTCGAAGCAAAGATCAAACCTTGGGGTGGAGTGATCGGGAACAAGTTTTACAGAGTTGCCACAGCAAAAACAAAGGCTATCTCCTTGAAGTTACATACGTGAGCGATTTTCAATTACTGTTTCTACAACTCCCGGCGGTCACTCCGTGCTCCAAACACCTTGATCCGCATGAGGACCCCCTTCGGGGATCAAATCCGCGTGGTAACGCTCGACCTCCTCCTGAACCCGTTCGATCGACTTGAAGTATTTGACGGTCTTGACGTGAAGTTCAGCGGTTGCGTCTTCGTCGACGACAATCAGAGAATATTGGTGCAATTGTAGCGCAGATAGCGTCCACTAGACGTACGGTCAATCAGTTAATCACATACAAAAACCTGGCAAGTGGTCGACCATACCAAGTGGTTGACACCCCCCTCTAAGAGCACAGTCTGAGTACAGGGTGGCTACGTGCCAAGACACAACGTACCGATCGCCTTGCTCAACGCAATACTCTTGCGCTGTCCGGTGACAACGACGACAACTTCCCTGCTGTCCATGACAGTCGCAACGCCGACAGTGAGGGCCATACGGGGGACAGCGGAGACGTCGTTGTTGAAGAAACGAGCGTTCGCAAGGATAGTGTCGTAAGCAAGGGTCTTGATCCTCGTACGAGAGGTCAAAGACGAGCCTGGAAAAGGGTCAACGGCCAACCCCGGAAGCCCAGAAACACATGGTTCACCTGGCTCATTGAATGCGATGTGACCATCTTCTCCGATACCACCTAAAAACAGCTCGATTCCACCTGCCTTCTTAATCTTCTTCTCGTACAAGTTGCACTCTCTAATCAAATCAGGTGCATTCCCGTCCAGGAGATTGATCTGAGTTGGGGGAATATCGATGTGCGAGAAGAATTCTCGAAACATGAAAGTGTGGTAGCTCTCGGGGTGATCGCGGGGCAAACCAACATACTCGTCCATGTTGAAAGTCACTACATGTTTGAAACTACCGAGACACCCGCATCAGCCGGGAGGGAGACCCCTATAAAAGGGCACTTTACCTCAGCTTTCCGGCCTTGAAGAGGCTGATCAAGTGTTTGTAGGTTGGGATTGGCGAGGATCCAGTGGGGAGACCAAGCACAAAGGGCTTTTCCGCGGAGGGATTAAAATCGTTGATCCTTGTCCAGGTAAGTAAGATACCTCATACCCAGGCATCTTATGGACAGAAACGATACCTCTTTGCAATGTAGTCTCCTATGTACTGACCGACAGTCGCGGGATCATCGCGGATGATGAGACCTTGTATGGGTCAGCTAGGGAAAACACTGGGTGGACATTACGAGACATACGCATGGTGGGGGCAAGAGCGGGTGTGGGTTACTCGCAGGGGAGTTGGTAACGTCCGTCTGCTCCCTTCTTATGCATTTTCGAGCTACGCCCCGTTCACCCGATTGCTCGGCGAAACCAGGCTGGACTTGATCGCCACCTGTTTATTATGGTAACTACCACCATGGCGGATAGCCTACCGCACAGTGGCCAGCCCATCCAGCTCGCCTTTTCACCAACCTCCGTCAAAGAATCCGGGGATTTTCGTTTGCTCGAGCTTCCACCTGACCTGTTGAAATCAATCGAATCCAACAACAGTTCCCCACTGACCTGGGCTATCAAGGGAAATCCCGCAGAGGATGCCGTGTTGTGCACAGATGATAAAACGTATTCCATCCGCTCCGTCTCGCTCTCAAATTCCGTCCTCGTGGCCACCCCGGGAGAAGTACAAAATCAGATTGTCATAAGGGACACAAGTCATGAGCTCCTTCAGGTCGCCCCCATCCTTCCGAAGGTCCACAGACTAGCTGGGCTGCTGAGGGGGAGGGAATACGATGAAGGTCGCGAAGACTTGGATGATGACGCGCTTGATGATGAACAAGACACCCAGAGCCAGCAACAGGTCCGTCATCCACCGGTCTGATCTCAGTGGCACACGTTCAACCGGCCACTTTTAAAAGGCGAAGAAGGGGTACCTCACCTACGCGCAGGCTCTTGCTGAAATACAGGCAAGTGAAGCCGAGCTCATAAAGGCTTTGAAAGATAGGCGAATCCTCCTTATCAACGGTACCCCGTCGTTTCAAAGCCGCTGATATCCTGGCCCTGAAATCATCCATCCCGCAGGTACCCTTCGACCGATCGCTGCCTCGTACCTCTCGATGATTCTTGAGCTACTTCTGAACTCACTAGTATCGCTGCAGCAGAAGCACCACTCGGCTTCCGCGAAATTACTGGCAGACACGCTTCAGGACGACCATGATATCAGGCCACAGGTGACGAATCAAGTCATGGGCTGGTTCGGCGACGTGGACGAATACTACTGGAGGATGGATGTTCCATCTGTGCTGAAACAAGTTGGAATGGGCATCCTCAGGGCTTACAGGGTATCATGTTTTCTTCTCCGAGATTCCCTCAGGTTGCTCACAAACTGCAAGCATGATCCCACAGACGAGAACGAGTTCTTGGATAAGTGGAGGAATGCTGTGGGTGACACGTTCGCCTCCCAAGCAGAACTTTCTCTCCTCTCGGTGAGGCTACTCCGGCCATCGTTGCAGGGTCCATCGCTGATCCTGGTCAACAGGGGAACTATCTCGTATCGACGAAGCCGCAATCGCACCCTCCTTCGAATCAACTGACGTACTTCCCATCGTCTGAGCTGCCATTAGAACCTCTCGCAAGATTCGGTGACCTCTTTCTTACTCGCAGTCGGTGGAAGGCTAAGGATATCGAGCCCTTTCTCGACGACATCGCCATTGATAGAAAAGAACGGGATAGACTGCTGTTAAAATACGCGAGAGCCATAACCGCTCCCGAGGGGGTGTGCTATACATCTCGAACCATAAAATAGCCAATACTATATGCGAGATAACTTCCGCTCACGTCTTGCGGGTGAGTTGAGTTGGACGGATCAATCACGCACGTGTGGTGGATGCAACTTGCACCGTAGGGCGCCCGCGGCGATCGAATTCGGCCAACCTTCGACCAATCCTTTATCACTGACAGAACGACCATGGTACACGAGGTGCCCGGCTGGGACTCTGACTCGGACTATGTTGAAGACGAAGAGCACGATGAGCTCGACCAAGACTCGCTAATGGGCATTCAAGACCGCGTCAGACCGGCAGAACTGAGGGAGATGTCCGTGGCAGACATTTGTCGTAAGTTTCATTGTTCTGGCCCTTCTAACACTTCGTGAGACACACATCTGACTCTTGACAGAACTTATACGTGATGGTCTCATAGATTTAAACCCCGAGTATCAGAGAGGTGAGTTGACCGCGCATCCGCCCCAACTTTGTGTCCGTTGTTGGATCTGACCGGACGAAAGAAATCGTGTGGAACCCCAAAAAGCAGTCAATGTTAATCGACTCTATGTACCGAGGATTCTATATCCCTCCAGTTGTGTTTTCGGTTCACTGGGATACAGCTCATCAAGCTAAAGTCCGGCTGTGTGTCGACGGGAAACAACGCTTGACAGCCATTTCAGGGTTCGTCAACGGTCGGGTTCGTATTTCACCTTTTCCGTTCACTCGAACCGGGATACTAATACCACTGTCGCCTAGATCCCATGTAAGTGTTTTGGTAGCCCTATCGCCGAGCGAAGACATGGGGGTTGACCTTGAAGGTGATTGTTAGATGTCGACCGGGCAAACAGAAGGTCGTTCTGGTTCAAGCAACCAAAGAAGAGGAACGGGGTAGAGGTACCTCCAAACCTCAAGGACGAATTTCTCAAGATGAAGATCCGATGCGGTGCGTTTTGTCCGGAAGTTTTCCAGACTCCTCGTCTGATGCCGATACGACCCCATAGCTGAATACGACGGTATAAACGAGATTGACGAACGCGAAGTCTTCCAACGAGTACAGCTTGGAACACCTCTCACTTCCTCGGGTGACTGCCTTCCTCATACACGCCGATTTCTTCGGTTTGCTCACCCAAACACCTAGAGAAACTGCAAGCTGTTTCATCACCGTGGACAAGGTGGATAAATACCGTCAACAGCAACTTTGTGGCGGGATCAGACGGTCTGCAAGAAAAACTGGGAATCTCCGCGAAACACGCAAGCGGCTACCATGCCGTCGCACACATAGTTTATTGCTGCTATCACCTACCCAAGAAACAGAAGATACCCACGTTCGCCACCTTGAACAAGTTCCTCGATCAAGAGAGCAATCCTTCGAAAAACCTACAGAGAGACGTGGTGGACGTCATGAAGAGGTTCAAAGAGATCGCGACCACGGATAAGTTACGGTTCGGGTTTTCTACCATACCACAGAAGGTTGCCCCCGTGGAGTTCGTTTACATTGGTCAGTCTCCCTTCCCGTTGTCGCGTCCCCATGGTACCTAGGTCGCCACATGCTGACTTGTGCTCTGGTGCAGCGAACATGCTATTCATGTTGATTCAGGTCTGCGACGACATCACGGAGATGGCTCAGCACATCCACGACATGCGCATCTACATCCGAAAGGAGGAGACGGACATCCGGTCAAACAACAAGATCTGCGCAAAGCTCTGGAAATTCATCGACTCCGTAATGGACGAGTATCATGACGATAGCACCCCACCTCCACCGAAGACGAGAGCGGCGACGTCTAAGAAAAAAGCAAGAGACGACGACTACCTGCCTCCAAAGCCACAGAAACGGGTTAGGATTTCTGAGAAATGAGTGTCTCGTCGGTGCACTGTTGTCGACTCTCACACTTTATGGCTCTGTGTACTTGTACTCGTATGGTTTCTTGGCGTCGAATTCCACGGGCAGTGCGCAATGGATGGGCGAATATGTGTCTCCCATCCAAGCGATTCAAATGTGTGTGAAGTGTTTCGGGTAGAGGCTACAGGTAAGGAGGACAAGGAGAACGCAAAGTGTGCGTATGATACTGATGCAGTGGGGTGAGATGGCCAGAGAGAAAACAATGCGATTGCAACGGGTCAAGGCGATGGGTTGTGATTTAACAGCGGGTCCGTCAGGTTATGAAGCGATACAGGTTGAACACACAAAGATGAACAGGGAAGCGGGGCGAGAGAAAGGGAGAGGAGGCGTAGTACAACACAGAACGACACAGTGAAGTGAGAGGCAATGAGAGGGAAAGGAAAATAACAACCAGAACGCATGACATCTACGCTCGTAAGAAAAGGGCGTCGGGGAAAGAATAATTCAAATATATGCGGGTCCTGCACTATCCACACGATCCCCCACACTGACGGTTGACATGTTAAGACCCTCGAGGGGGTTTTTTATCAAGTGGGTCGGAACTGGCGCAACGATGAGAGGTGAGCGAGGGCTAACGATCGCTTCATCGCCGGTGGGCGAGTCAGCATCTCCCTCAGCCTCCTTGGCTGGTTCGCCCGAGGCTTCGTGAGCATTTGTGAGATCGGTGACGGAGGGTTGGTCGAAGGAAACATCGTCACTAGAGGGGCTCCTCTCTTTTTCCTTCTTCAGACCAGCCCTGCGGGTGCTGTTCCTCCTTCCGGGGTTCCTTGCATTCCGCCTTCTTCCATTGGTTCGAGTGGAAAACGAAGGCTCTTCGTCCTCTTCGACCTCCATGGCATCCGGGGTCTCGTCGTTGAGTTGAACGAAAGACAGTGTAGGAGAGGCAGGATTGTTTGGAGTGCTGGTAGACATCCCTGACCGAGGTTGCCTCGAGCGTTTTGGGATGGGCGGGGAAACGCCAGGATCTGCAGTGTCCACCTCCCGTCGTTTCCTTTTCCGACCCTCAGCGGCAATCAATTCAGCCTGAGCTGAGGCTGAGAGGGAAACAGAAGGGCCATTGCGGCGACCCCGGTGGGTCGCAACGTACTCGTCCTGGTCTTTGTCTTTTTCGTCGGCAATCAAAGGATCTGTATCTGCGGGGACGTCTCGAGATTTCGCTGAGGTTGTTTTGCGTGATCGACCGGGATTCCTGTTTCTGTTGGCGCCGGTGTTGTTTCTGGGTCGGTTCGAGGCAGCGACTTGAATGGGCTTCGATGGGGTGGGATCAACGAGCTGCGTGTGCGGAGTTTTCGGGGATTCGCCCAGAAGTGGGAGACGAAGCGCCAAGGCGCCAAGGGGGTGATATAAGGGGAGGGGAGGAGCCAGAGCATACACTGCACGGGTAGAGAGGGGTTTGGCGAAGGATGACGCGGACGAAGCGTCGGTCAAAAGGGAAGTGAGGGAGGATGAGGATGGGGTACGTGGGGAGGGGGACGAGGTAGAGGAAGAGGAAGAGTCGCCCTGAGCAGGAGAAAATGGGGATGTGTTCTGATTATCCGTAGGTTCAGCCTGCACAGGAGCAGGGATATTTGGGCCGTTGAGAGAATAGGGAGCGAATTCTACAGAAGGGGAGCGGTATGTGATGGTGGGCTTGCGCCGCCGCGTGGAGGTAGAGGGTGGGGTAACCTGAGGGCGCATTGAGACGTCTTGAGGCAGGGTCTGGGTGACTTGAATGGGTGGTGGTGGTGGTGGTTGGGAAGAAAGAAATTTGAAGGGACGCCTAGAGCCCGGGACTAGTGTGGTAAATGGATCCAGGTTTGATAACATACTTCGTGGCTGGTGGTGGGGGAGGAGAGAGGGGGAGCTGGAGGCTTCCTGGGGGCAAAGGGGGGTGTTTTACCGTCCTCGACGTCTCGGTCGACGACGAAAAGGCCGGGGGGTCGAGGAAAAAAAATAAAAACAGGCTCGAGGATATTTCACCAGTATCCCACACCGTCGGTCCGACCATCCCGCCCACGAAACCTCATTAAGGATTCTCCACGTGATCTTTCCTCGAGTGTTGTACCCGAGGGCCACTGCCCAAACTAGGAAATCCCTTTGCCTGAAACATCCTCCCTCGACTCCAGGCCCGACCAGAATGAAACACCCGCGAGATGGACAGCCGAGGTCTGTCTCCCCGCAGGAGCAGCCATCTGCGTCGTAATCTCAGTAGATTTGGTTATATCGATCATATTCCTGGACGAATCTTAAGCGAGAAAAGTCATATGCAACCTTTTCTTACGAGCGAATCGATCCGATGGTGGCGTCAATAGTTTATTTTTCCGACATTTTTCTCCCCCGAAGCTTACCACACTCACTTCCCTGTGCCCGCCTGCGACCTTGGATTTCGGATCGAAGGGGACCCCTCGAGGGGCCCCTCGAAGCCAAACTCTATCTATTCATTCGTTATCGGGGACCAGTAGATTTTGGATAGTTCGAGGCTCCTGGATAGGCACGATAGCGAATTTGTATTATAATAGCGCACCTCTACGCGACCGAGCGTCGTCCGGGTTGAATGGACCCATCGCTAAGGTCCCCAACAGGGCTTCACAGGTGTCGAGCCAAGTTATGGCTTGGCGAATCCACGAAGTAAAAGGTACATATGAGGCGAAAGACAACGACACTCCTGTACACGAAAGAAATATACAGAAAAAGCAGAACCCGCGGTGCCAGCCCGGGTTGCTACCAGGATGATCGGCAGCAGGCGATCACGCAAACTTTCCTGGGACCACAGGGTGGGACGCAGACAGCCCACCGTCGACGCATATATTCTGCCCGTTGATGTAGCTCGAGTCATCCGAAGCCAAGAATAGAACGGCATTAGCGATCTCTGTGATTCGATTGTCATTCACTCTGGCCGGCCGGGCACCACACAAATATCGACGCACCTGGGGAAATCCCATACCGGCCGAGAGGGTTGAGTTGTCCTATCTTATATTCGGTCCCTCGTCCGCGCGCGTAATCAAACTGCATCTGCGTCATGCTGGTCTCGATGATGCCTGGGCATAGCGAGTTCACCCGAATGTTGGTGCGCGCGAGCTGGCAGGAACTGGTCTGGGCGATAGAGTTCACGCTGGAATGGGCCCTCTATCAGGATTCAACGAGCGGAGAAGAAAGCAAGTGGAGACGCACGCAGCTTTACTTGCACTGTCTGTTAAACCAGTTAGCTCATCTCTATCAGCAGCGGGGAGGACCAAGTCGCTTACAATGTACGGGACCGGCTCCCGATCGGACTCCCGCGACTGAATGAACACTTATCGTCAAGAGGGAAGTGCCCGATGGGGAAGGGCAGGGGCTTACCAGAAGCAACCAACACAATGCTGCCTCCGCCGTGCGGCTTTCCGCGCTCAGGACTCGCCTTCATCATAGCCAATGAAGCATGCTTGACGGCAAGGAAAGCACTGAGAATATGATCAACCAGCAATTCCTGGATAATAATACCCCATGGGACATACGAGAGGGTATTAACCCGAACGCTCTGCATGAATTCCTCAGTGGTTATATCGTGCAGGGGTGTGGCAGACGCCATACCCGCCTAGTCAAAAGTGTATCAGCACCGCACTATTCGCTCAACTGAATACATCTCACGTTGGCAAAAAATACATCGAGACGCCCCTCGTCTTTCAATGCTTGTTCGCAAACGGAAGAGACGGCGGTTTCGTCCGCAGCGTCCGCTTGCAAAGTCGTGACCTGAGGAGACTCAGCGGAACTTCTCGGACCTGGTCAAACGGACCTCACCTTGACATCCGGGTATTTCTTTTGAATGGTCTCCTTCAGTTCTGGAAGATTGTCGGGTACAAAGTCCGAGAGGTAGAGGTGTGCTGCCCCTGGATCGGGGGACCAGAAATACGGATCAACGATTGACATTACGATCTAGTGCGAGGTGCAGTACCCACCCTCATGAGCGAAGAGCAGCGCGGTGGCTCTCCTACAGACGAATGAGAAACGTGCAAGATATCGATGGCCGCACTGACCCTATTCCCTTCAGCGACCCCGCGCCTGTAATCACACACGTCTTTCCCTTCAGCTTGCCAGACCGGGGGGCGGTCTCAAGGTGGGCCCTGATCGTCTCTAGTCGCGCGCGAGTCTGAGCAAAGAACTCGTCACCTCCCTGCTGGGTGGTCGTCTTTCCGTACTGAGGCATGGCGGGGCGGTGTAGGTAGCCGAAGAGGGGAGAGGGGTGTGGCTCGACAAGAGAGCCAAACTCAAATGACACTTATATACTCTTCTTTCCGCGGTCATTGAAATGGCCTTGGCGACCCTCGGCGACCAGAGAATGCTTCGTCAGCCCACGGGCCTCGCGGCCGCATAAACTCAGAGCTCCAACGCACATCCTTTCTGCCTTCAAATTATCGACATTAGTCCCTCCTGAGCCTTCACCCCGCAATCCCCGAAGAGAGCGTCTAAAATTAAAAAGTAATTGCGATCACGGCCACCAGCCTCACGTGCTCCCTCGGTTTTCCCGTCGCGATCGCCCTCTCGTTTTTTTTTTTTTTTTCTAAAGTTCAACTTTGCCCGCACAAAAAATGACCACCGCCGTCGCCGTCTGGTACGTGTTTTGTTTCTTATTTACGCGTTGTCTGGTGCTAAAATGACGATCTAGGAGCCTTATTGTGAATCCGGGGACCGAGGAGACAGTTGTGGCTCCTCCCGACATCCAAATTCATGTCAAAGGCATCTCCCTTGGTGCCGAACTCGAGGACAATGAAGGCCGCAGTAGCCTGAAGCTTACCCATGAGTTTGCCACATCCCCCGCGGACGAAGACGATGACGAAGAAGACGAGGACGAGAAAGAGGTACCTATCGTCACCAAGGAGGTTATCCTCGGCTCCCTTACCCCAGGCAAGGTAAGTCACGTTTTTCCGTCCTTGAGTAATTTCGTAACCCCCTCTCTTTCTACCAGATTGAGCAGGCCGCCGTGGACCTCATCCTAGATGAGGAGGACGAATATGTTTTCGAAGTGATCGGTAAAAAGTGGCGACAATTTCACCCCGCATCCAAAATAAATTCCTGACGTAACGTCGGTATTGCAGCCCAATCCACATCATTGGAAACTACATCAGTACGTTCAATGTCACGGTTCGGTGTTGCTCAGTGATTCATCAATCGCGCAGGGGATAATACTCTTCCCTGGGGCGACGAAGAGGACGAGAGCGATGAAGAGGATGCTTTCCACCTTGGCGAAGTGAGCTCCGATGTAGCGATGGACCCTGCGGAACTCGATGGGATTGGTTCCGATGAAGATGAGCTAGAGGACGACAGCGCGTATGTGCTGTCCCCTACATTCCCGTCCTCCCACCTGACACGGATCTAGTCGTTTCGAAAAAATTGTAGAAGAACCAAAGGGAAAGAAGCGTCACGCTGAAAAGATGGATGCTGACGATAAACCGCCACACCCAACCAAGGCTGAGAAGAAAGCCGCCAAGAAGCAGAAGGGCGAAAATGGTGTGGCCATCCCGAAGGAGGATTCCGTGAAGGATACGAAAGAGGAGAAAAAGGAGGGGAAGAAAGAAAAGAAGGAAAAGAAGAAGGAAGGAAAGGCTGCTGGCGAGGTTAAGGAGCTTGACGGTGGCATCAAGATTAAGGATGTCAAGGTTGGGAGTGGACCGGGAGCCCAGAAGGGCCGGTCGGTCAGTATGAGGTACATTGGGAAGCTCACCGACGGAACGGTTTTTGACTCGAACACCAAGGGCAAACCGGTCAGCCCGTCCTTACATTCACTCTTGATATCGCTCACGTTTAGGTAGTTCACTTTCCGTCTCGGCGCCGGCGAAGTTATCAAAGGTGTGTCTGGTACAAATGAGGAGCGTTGCGCCTAGACTTACTTTTTGCTCAGGCTGGGACGTTGGTGTCGTTGGCATGAAAGCGGGTGGAGAGCGTGAGATGACAATCCCTGCTCCCATGGCCTACGGCAAGAGGAAAACGTCTGGGATTCCTCCCAACTCGACCCTCAAGTTTGGTCAGTTTCTCTTTCAACTCTCCTCTCACGGACACTGTCCTGACAAAAACCCCAATCCCAGAGGTCAAACTCATCGCTATCAACTAGACCGTAAGTGACTGTCAGCTGAGAGGAGTGAGACAAAAAAGTATCACCAGCTCTGTGTGCTAGTACCCTATAATATTATCGGACGCGAATCGCTTTCGCGTGATGCTCGGAGCCTAGGCGGATATGATCGAACTTAACCATCCCATCATGCACCCTCACGTGCATCTCGTCGTGGTCTTCACCTTTCCTACAAGATCCTCGAACAAACATCGGCTGCGAGAAGACATCCAGAATGCAGAAGAGGACTATACGAAACTGCTTCGGCTCCTGGAATCCTCTGGGCTGAACGTCGTGGGAAAGGCTGGACGAAGGCACGGAGAAATCATCGTCTTGGTACATTCTCCTATGGCAAAATTGAACCAATTGGCAAGATTAGAACAGTGAGCACGAGAATTTGAGACGTTCCTGCAGCACGCTAAGGTTGAGGGAGGTCTTCAGACTTTCGACATGGCGTCTTGGCTGCCGTCTCTTCGCTGGCAAAGCCGCAGATTCACCTCCCACCAGCTCATCGGATACGGATGCTCCATGATTATCTAACCAACCCTACTTCCGCCGGTGGTCTCGGCATTTCCCCTGGCGTCTCTCAGTGGAAACGAATCGTTGGGATTTATCCCCTTCATGACCCCGAGTTTGACTGGGAATGGGTTCGTTCTTTGACCAGGGGTAGCCCCACGCCGAACCAGCTCGACAGCGTCAGAGATAACGTACGTCCGCCATTAGCTTCTTCAGAAATGAGCGTGCCGTGCTGATAGATTGGATATTTGATGATTCAATTAGTACGGAGAGGAAGTCGGATTGTATTTCGCCTTCCTCGTCACATATACAAAATCCCTGACGCCGATCGCCGTCCTCGGAGCGACGTTCCATCTCCTCGGTGAACGGTATTCACCGTTCTACTCGATCGTCATCGTGTTATGGGCGACGTTCTTTGCGGAATATTGGGCGGTGTGTGAACGCAAGCTCGCCGTTCGATGGGGCTCGCACGGAAGTTCTGGCCTCCGCAAGCCGCCGCCAAAGAGTCAGACGACAGAGACACGGGCTACTCGGTGGTGGATAGAGGACTTTGGAAAGCTGTCACGCATAAGTGCCTCAATTATGGTGCTTCTGGGATTTGTGTGTGCCTTGATCATCATCACTGTGGTCATATTCGTCTTGGAAGCCTTTCTGGCACTATTATACAAGGGACCAGGAAGCCAGTTTGCGGTATGCACGGTGTTTTTTATGTCCCCGCTAGAAGATTTGACCGTACCGTTATAGCCTGTCATCCCGATGATACTCTTCGCCGCTAGTGCCCCGACTGTACTGGGCATCTATCGGTTTATTGCGATCCGCAGCACCGATTTCGAACGACATGACACCCACTCCACCTACACGTACTCGCTGGCAATCAAGCGATTTATATTGTCAACAATTGTCTCATACTTCGGCATAACCCTTTCTGCGTTCATCTATATGCCATTTGGCCAGGAGGTCCTCGGCTTACTCCACCTCCAACTCTTTGCGTTCGACGTAATGGGAACAACTAGCCCGCTGGCCGGGGAGGAGGATAAACTGCTGTGGGAACACGATTTGTTCAAGGCGTCAGTGAACCTGAACGGCACAAGGCTGCAAACACAGATGTTTGCGTTCCTTGTGACGGCTCAGTTGGCGAATGCGTTCCAGGAGTTGGGAATGCCCTACGTCATCAGGTGGTTACAATCACGCATCAGCCCTCCGACCAAGATGAAGCGGCCTGGCGATCGATCGGGCACCCCGGACGAGAAGCTGTTGGACCGTATCAAGGAAGAAGTCTCTACACGACTGGACTACGACGTCTTTGACGATTACTGCGAGATGGTCACTCAGTTTGGTTACATTGCCATCTGGTCGAGCATATGGCCGCTTGCACCAGGCGAGTATCTCCTCCAATTTTGGTTGTCAGTTGGGTGACCAGGAATGTTTCGTTCAGCTATGGCTTGTCTCAATAACTGGTTAGAGGGTCCCTCAGATGCGTTCAAGCTTACTACCCACTTGCGGAAGCCGATTCCCGTGCGCGTAGAGTCGATAGGTGCATGGCTGGACTGCATCAGAGGGATCGCCTGGGTCGCAGCTGTGGTGAACACCGTGCTGGTCTGTTTGTATCATCCCGACTTTGTCCACATCGGTATGGCGACCTACAAAGAGGCAGACTTCAAGATGTGCCTTTTGATTGGGCTGACTGCCAGTCACGCATTCCTGCTCGTGCGCTATGTGGTTCGGATAGCAGTTGACAAGATGTACTGGCGGCATAGCGAGGAGAAGGAAAGGTTGGATCGGACCGAGCAGAGGCTACGAGGTTCTTGTCTGGACACGCTCAGCAAGTCAACCATCCATGCGACCCAGGAGGAGGAAACTCGGGATGATTTTTGGACTTTAGACGAGGGGTTAGAAGAGGTACTTCGAGGTTCCAAGGAGGATTAGAGTTTTATCGGAGCTTAGACTGGTATAGACTTGTTGCATTAGACGCTCATTTCAATCTTACACGCGGTTTATCGAGCCTGCTGCGTCATCGCTCTGCGCCTCTTCCTTCAACCCCTCATCATGTCCACGATAACCTATCCGGTCAAGGTCGCCTTTGTAACCATCGCCTTCGTGCTGTCGGTTGGGACGCTCTACTCCGTTTTCAATTCGAGCTACCTTGACACCTCGAACCCTCTCCTCGCGCACCTTCCTCACCCACTGCAATCCACCGATTATTTCGCAAACAAATCTAATCCACTCAACACCGTATTCATCAAGAAGGCGTGGGCGTGGACTTCCGGCGCTTTTGCGTTGTTGTATGCGACCAGCCCATCGAGCACCAGGTCGCGGAATCGGTTGCTCCAATACGTGGTCGTCACGCTTGCTTGGCTTGCCTTCACGGGATGGTTCTTTGGTCCCCCATTGATTGAACGAGTGGTTGTGGCTTCAGGAGGTGAATGTATGGTGGCGGTCCCTATATCTGGAGAGGTTATCAACGTTCCCATCGAATACTGCCACACGAAATCCTCGCTCTCCCCTGCAACCCACCCCACGCTCTTCACCTCCCTCACCACCGATTTCACGAGGACAACTTCTTGGTCGGCCCGTCCGAGACTGCGCAAGGGACATGACGTGTCGGGACACATCTTCCTCCTCACCATGTCCGTCCTCTTCCTGGCCGATCAGATCACTCATTCGTTCAATTCCACCACTTTGTGGACCGCGGTGCATAATTATGCCGTGACCGCGAACGTGATCCTGATGGCGATTTGGGTGTTCGCGACTTATACGACCGCGGTGTACTTCCATACGCCCTTCGAGAAGCTTACCGGGTTCCGTACGTTGTTCTTCTTGTGCCTTACCCTGAGTGCAGCGCTGACCCCTCGATCTCCCTCTAGTCCTCGGTATGGCCGCGTTTGGCCTTACTCAAATCCCTCCACTAAGTTCACCTCAGTCGGTGACGGTCCCAGTGCCGGACAAGAAGGATGAATAAGTTGTCAGCAGGAGCTCCACGCATCTCTTTTATTCCCGACAATTATCGGAGAACTGTAGACGTCGGGCGATCACCGCCGTCAGATGTCGATATTGCTGCTGTTTTCACCCTGCATGTACATACCGTAATGATCTACTGGTTTCATCTATACCAGTGTTACAATCGCGTTGGTTACGGGGGTTTGCAGCCAGATCAACATCAAGGGATTGTACAACGATAACTACTGTAGGACAACGGAGGAATCACGCGAACCACAGGGTATAGCGAACGGACAGTGAGAATGGTATTTACTCAGACTCGGAATCCTGGTCTCTCCCTCGATTCCTAAGGTACTCAACGAATTCTGCCAAAAACAAGACCTGCTCGAAACTCTCGATAGCCTTTACGCTTCGCCGTCTTCGTACGATAGAGATGACGCGCTCGACCATCTGGATCGTGTCTGCTCGGATCGGTTGGCCGTCCTCGGCGTCGGTGTCCGTTTCACTCCCGTCGGTCGAAGGGGTCGTGCCCCTTGGGGAAATTGGCTCTGGCTCCCCCTCGAGCCAACCGCAGAAACCCATTTTGAGCATCCAGCAGCAGGCAACTAAGCCTGCGCGACCGACGCCGCCTCTACAGTGGCATAGGACGTTTATACCTTTTAGCGTGTATGTGTTGATTAGCCGCGTCATATGAGTGTCGAATGAGGCGGCGTCTAAGGGAGTGAGTCCCTCTGGTAGTGGTATTCTGAATTGAGACCGTCAGTGAAAGTGATAGGACGGAGACAGGGAGATGTTTAACCTTAAGACGTCGATGCCGATTTCATCTGCGATTCTGGCGTAATCTGACCAGCTGACACCCAGGTATGCCAACTCCGAGTCATCTAAACAGCTTATGACAATCTCGCCTTAGCTCGTGGTAAGCGTTTGGAAAAAAATGAAAAATACCAGACGATGCATCCGACACCAAGCGTTCTCATTCGTTCCAAGTCTCGAGATAAATCGCGGCAGACCCCAACTCGACCGCCCACAGGCCCTGTGAGCCTGACTGCAAGGTGGGGGAACGATGTCAGTCGATGAAAGAGGAAATCTGTTTTGAGTAGCATACCCTTCTTTCCTGGACAAGAGGACAGTAGCATATTGCCAATTACGGGCTGCTTTGTTTCGAGTGTGATAACCCGGTCATTGAGAACAGGTGTAGTTCTTAAACCCGAAGGAGTAGGAACCCGCAGCGGCAGATAGCGGCCTTTTCCTGTGATACCGGTGCTCATAGCCAGTTGGAGAGCCTGCGAAATTGAGACCCCATTCCGTAGCCCGGCTTGAGAAGGGGAGAAAGTTGTTTTCTCATCCAGGAGTTGGCATGGTATTGGTGGGGGAGAGAGATTTGTGAACGGAGGTCTTCGGTTGAAGCGGTGAAGACGGAACGGAGGCGGGATTTCGTGAAGGATCGGGTATGGGTTTGGATTTTGCACAAGGTGTGAAGAGATAACAGGTAAGAGCTCGGGGGCAATGATGGCAGAGGTACTAAAACGAGGACGATGGGTGTCATTAATGGAACGGAGCAACAGATATTCCGCGTTCTCAGTCACTCACTTGATGGGGTGGCTCTCTGAGGTCTTGATGACATTGCTCTTCGCAAACACGTCGTTGTTGTTGGGAAGAGTTTCGTCCATAGCCGCAGAGATTTCCTGTGTGATGTTTCCGCTTTGCAGCATAGCGCATAGTTGCGGACACTCCGCCGAAGGCGCCATCAGTGAAGGTTGTTTCGTGGCGAGCCACCATGCTTGGATGTCGGCGAGGGTCTCTTGGTGAGCCCTGATAGATCTCACAAGGTCCGGCATGTGTAGCGATATTGGGACGTAGTTCGCGGCCGAGCCTGAGCACCAGCGGTGATATCAACACACCGCATGGAAGGAATAACAAATCATGATACCATTCGGTCCGAACTTGAGGCGGTTGTACTCGCTCTGCTGGTGCTGTGACGCGAAATGTGCCAGCTGTGGGTTGTTTTATGGTCAGCGAGGGTCGCAGAAGATGCTTTGAGAATGTTCTGTAATTACCTGGAGGGCAAGGCGTTCGTGGGGTGAAGTGGAGAAGGACATAAGTTTACAGATTCCAGTGAGGTTACCATCGTTATTGTTTTGCGCGCTTGGAAGCATCCACTCCCGTCTTCGCCTCGACGTCGACGTCGACGAAATTATCCGTCCGTCCTTTCCTCTCCACCCTGTCGTTCTCGACGTCCGTTCTTTCTTTCTCTCCACGACTCCCGGTCCCTCCTTTGCGTAGAACGGCCGACAACATTTCCCTCTCCCTTCTCTCATGGCCTCAAACTACCCGCTCAAGGTCGAAGTCTCAGATGTCCCAATCCCAACAACCCGACGACCCACCCAGCTAGTCTCCCGGGCCACCGTCCGCAGGGCAAAGACACTCACTAGACCAGAACGAAGCGTCGCCCCCGTCCCCCTCATCACCCCACAACCCGTCGGTGTCGGCGCGGCTGACCCCGTCATCTCAGGCGGCTTCGACCCTTGGAAGATTTTCTCTCGTGTTTTAACCTTCTGGGCCCCCGGGGTCCTCCTCAGTTCGGTCGGCGGCCTCCACGACAAACAGAAACAGCAAGCATGGCGAGAGAAAATAACCCTCTGCTTCATCATCATCTGTCTCTGCGGGACAGTGGGTTTCATCACCGTTGGACTCCAGAACGTGTTTTGTCCACAAAACACTGAAGGAACCGCCGCTCGGTTCATCAGCGTCGGCTCAACTCCCGGTTTCGTGGCCGTCGGCGGTTTCATTTTCAATTCAACACAGTCTAGCAACGCAGATATCCAAGCACTCTCTACAAAACTCTCCGGGCAGGACATCTCCAATAATTTCCAACGATCCGCCAACTTCTATACCGAATGCGCTGGCTTAACCTTCCGCGCCGCGATCGATGACCCATGCGAAATCGCGACAAATTGTCAACTTGGCGCTCTAAACACACAGACTACCACCACCCTTGGTCTGCGAAACACCACCTTGCGAGCCGGATACGGTTGGGACCAGGTCGCGGGGCTCACCAATTTCCTCGTACTTGATGGAACCGTTCTCAACATGGCGCCTTACATGGCTATCCACAAATCCGCCGTCCCAGGCGATAATGTCGACACTGCCCTCCGCACTATCCTCTCCGGAAACCCGGAGAATGGAAAAGATGGGACCCTCATCTTTTACAGTCGTAACGATCTCAAGGCCGCAGTCCCTTGCCTCACTCAACGTTACCACGCTGGAAACATTGACAAGATCACGCCAGGGTGCTTTATCTCCCAACTCGTTCTCTATGCCGGTCTCATCGTCATCCTCGGTCTGATTATGATCCGCTTCGTCATGGCTTGCATTTTCAGTTGGTTCCTCTCCGCACGACTCGCCGGCAATGTCAGTTCTTCCCAGCTGAACAAGTCCGCGATCAGTCCAAGCGTCATGCCAGAGGGCGCCAACGTTTCTATCGATAATGTCGATGGACAGGCTCCCTGGGCGGGCGGGGCACAGAAGAAGCTACAGAAGACCTCCAAGTCCGCTCGCTCTACCGGATCCGGTTCAACCTTGGTTCATTCCGACGCCCCCGCTCCGGTCATGAGCCTTACTCACATTGGAGCGGAACTGTTTGCTGTCTGTCTTGTCACCTGTTATTCGGAAGGCGAGGACTCACTCCGCACGACGCTCGACTCCATTTCGACAACCAATTACTCCGACTCTCGCAAACTTTTGTTCGTCGTGGCGGACGGTATGATCACCGGCGCTGGTGAGAAACGGAGCACGCCGGATATTTGTGTCAGTTTGTTGGAACCGGATCCTAGGTTCGGAAATCCGATTCCGATGGCGTATGAGGCGGTCGGATCTGGCGCGAAGGCTGAGAACAGAGCTATGGTATATGCCGGTCACTATAGTGCGTATTCCACCCTGCATCCGCTTCATGAAGTCGTGTCCTAAACACCTTTACAGCCATCGCCGGTCGTAAAACCCCGACAGTCATCGTGGTCAAGTGTGGGACCGAGAAGGAAGCCGCAACCGATAAGAAGCCCGGCAACCGAGGGAAACGAGACAGCCAACTAATTCTGATGAACTTTTTTTCACGTGTCACCTACAACGACCGCATGACCCCCCTGGATTTCGACTTGTTCCGCAAGACTCACATCCTCATGGGCGTCACCCCAGACTTTTTCGAGGTCTGCCTTATGGTGAGCCTAAATCTCATTTACGTATGGTCGGTTGCTAAATAAAAAAAATATTCAGGTCGACGCTGATACTAAAGTTTATCCTGAATCGCTAAAACACCTGGTTAACTGCATGCACAACGACCAGATGATCATGGGGGTTTGCGGCGAGACAAGGATTGCGAATAAGCGACAGTCATGGGTGACTGCAATCCAGGTCTTCGAGTATTTCATCTCCCATCACATGGCCAAAGCGTTCGAATCTGTTTTTGGTGGCGTCTCGTGTCTGCCAGGGTGTTTCTCGATGTTCCGTCTCAAGGCCAGGAAGTTCACCGGCGACGACTGGATTCCGCTCATCATTAAGCCCGAGATCGTCAAGGAGTACAGTCAAAGCGACGTCGTCACTCTCCATCAGAAGAACTTGCTCCTTCTTGGAGAGGATCGGTTCCTAACCACGATTCTGATTCGGACTTTCCCCAACCGCAAGATGATGTTCCTTCCACAGGCGAAGTGTAGGACGGTCGTTCCTGATACGTTCTCTGTGCTCCTCTCGCAACGCCGTCGCTGGATCAACTCAACTATCCACAACCTCATGGAACTCGTCCTCGTCCGAAATCTTTGTGGCACTTTCTGTTTCAGCATGCAATTCGTCGTGTTTATGGACCTTCTTGGAACCGTTGTCCTGCCCATTGCCATCGTTCTGACGTACGTTCTGATTGTGGGAGTTGTCCTGAGCCCGCCCAAGTCTTTCGAAGAAGCGATCCCGGTACTATTGCTCGGAGCGGTGTTGGGTTTACCGGCCATTCTTATCTTGATTACTACAAGGAAGGTGGTTTATGTATTTTGGATGTTGATCTACCTCCTTGCGTTACCCGTCTGGAACTTGATTCTCCCTGTATATGCCTTTTGGCATTTCGATGATTTCTCATGGGGACAGACGAGGTAAGTGGTTTGAGCGCGGTTCGCCTGCGACCACTCACCCGTTTTCAACAGGAAAGTTGAAGGCGAAGCCAAAGGAGAAGCGCACGGTGACGGGGCGGCGGTCGTCCAACCCGTCAACGTTCCTTTACGAAGATGGGAAGATTGGGAGCGTTCACGGCTGCGCAAACTCAGGCGAGAGGAGAAGAGGAGAAGAGATTTTGAGAGAATGCACCCTGGCGGATACCAGCCTGGCGAAGAATACCTCAACCCCCGACACGAGGTGAAGAGCTACGACGGTTCAGACACAATGTCGGTCACTTCCTCGGAGGACGATCATTGGGGTACGCAGATCGGGGGCTACAACGAACACAATCCCTCGTATCCCCCACCACCTTTGGCACTTCACACACAACACACAAACGCCTCCGGGGAAACGCTGGCCGGAGACCAACTGGAGGCGATGCTCGAGGTGGGATTCGATGAAGGGCTTTCACCGAATAGTTCAACGACCAGACTCGCACCACGACACCACGACCGACCCCAACTGCATGACACTCCCGTGACACACTCGAACGGGTATGCAGCTCTTTCACGTACACAGTCCCCCACATCACCGAATACGCCAAGAAATGGTGAGGCCATCAGCTCTGGCGTTGCAGAGTGGAAGGGTCATATGAAGAAGCGGAGTGGGGGGAGAGTGGATATGAGGGAATACGGTCCATTGGGTCCTCTCGATCCAGGGTCACGGATATGATGACTTGCTTCTTTCACTCTCCTCGGCTCAAGTTCGGCATGCTTTCTGGTTCGCAATTTCTCTGCGTCGTGGCCTCATGTACACCCACCGCCGTCGTGGTCGGTCCTTTACCCCGCTGTGTTCATATATCCCTCTTCCATCGATGCTCCCTCTTGCATTTCGTCCCTCTTCCCCATCCGCAATCACCTCAATCTTCTCCCTGCAATCACTGCCACACACATTCACTCTCCCTTCCATCCCCCAAACCAAGAACCCCACTACAGTCCGAATCCTATTATAATGACTTCCTCTCCTGTCCTTTGACCTTTCCTGTTCCCTCTGGATCTTGCGTTCGTGATATAGCAACTAGAGAGCAAATGGGTACCTCTTTCCTTCTTTGTTACGCTCCTTCCCGTCTTCTTTCGCAATCTTGTGTATTCATCTGGGACTATTTCGTTTCGCTTTCTACGTGAAAGCAGCACATCGACATAGGGTGTTTTGGAATTACTCCCGTGTATTTGTGCGTGAGGTCGGCAAATCGTCAAATACCCGAACGCTCAACGTGCGTAGCCTTAGTGAATTCCCT
>Ga0307515_10002010_pt1 | contig 45003 bp, 26 predicted proteins | sample 17_EM_MG_FD_194513 | JGI IMG/M metagenome (GOLD analysis project Ga0307515, IMG submission 194513) | Populus trichocarpa ectomycorrhiza microbial communities from riparian zone in the Pacific Northwest, United States - 17_EM | ecosystem: Host-associated > Plants > Roots > Unclassified | place... | reverse complement strand
TGAAGAAATTAAAATAATAATAATTAACATTTCATAAATTATTTCAAATAAAATAAGTAACAATCAAAAGAATAAGGACCAAATTTGATAGATAAAAAATTTCAATTAAAAAATGATAAGGGAAAAGCAAATAACAATTATAAAAATAAGGACAAAAATTAATATAAAAATTAAATTCTAAGGGATGAAATTGAAAAACAAATATTCAATACAAAATATATATAACAATCAAAAGTTTGAGGACCAAATTTAATATAATCAACAAATAATATGACATTTCTAATTTTTTCACAACTTCTGGAAAGTGTTTTCCACCCAAAATAAAAGGAAAACACTTTCCTGGAAACCAAGTTAAATTTTTCTTTGACTAGAAAGTGTTTTCCGTTGACCAATTTTTCTAATGGTAAACAAACACATGAAAGTTTGGAAAATGATTTCCCAAAAATAAGTAGCCTAAAACAAACCAAAAATCTTATTTTTCTTAAGTTATGAATCAAACATAACCAACCAACCAAACAATTTAATCACGTATCAAAGTAGTCTAGAGAAAAGGATAACAAGCACTATGAAAAGTCATAAAGAAATAACTACTCCCCCCTCCGAAATTAAAAAAAAAATCATCTTGCATTATAAATTCAACCCCAAAAAAGAAAGAGACAAAAACAAAGCTCAGATGATCAACATACAAAATTAATGATTGTTCATGGTTTTGGAAATTAGGACCCCGAGATTGAGAGAATATCTAATGTTTGAGAAGGTGATAGTGATTGTAATTTAAAGTGTTTTTTATTTAGAAATGTATTAAAATAATGTTTTTTTTATTTTTAAAAAATTATTTTTGACATCAGCACATCAAAACAATTTAAAAATATAAAAAAAATTTAAACAAACAAAAGAAATTAAATTTTGAGGGAACGCGGTTTGAACCGTGTTCCTAAACAGACTTATAAAGGAAAATAAAGGTGGGTGCGGTAAGAATTTAAAATTGAGGGTTTCAAAAAAATTGTATCTTTTATACTTGGATTTGGTTTAAAATTCAAACCAAACCGGTTCGGTTTAGTTTGATCAATTTTAAACTTTTAAAACAAAAACCTAATCGAATTGATTTTTTTTCCAGGTTTTCTCAATTGGTTTATTGAATTATTTGTTTTTGTTTGTTTTCTCTCTTGCTTGATTTTTTTGCTAACCCCTGCACATAATAAAGCAAAGAAGGAATATTACCATCGTGAGATTTTATTTAGATAGATTAATCAATAGCTTCCACGAAAGAAGTTAAATCCAGTGGGGATCCATGGATTCCTTGCACTCTAGATGACAAGAAACGGAGCGTTGGTCAGTTGACACGTTGCAAAGCTTGGTCAATTGACTAGTATTCACTAGGCAGCAAAAATTATTCATATAATTAGTGTGAACATGTTTATTTTTATTTTTACATTTTAAAAGTATTTTAAAAAAATTAATTTTTTTATTTGTTTTAAATTTATTGTTTTCTAGCATTTTGATGTGTTAATATCAAAAATAATTTTTAAAAAATAAAAAAATATTATATTAATATATTTCCGAATAAAAAACACTTTGAAAAACACCATAATCACACTCAGAAACATACTCCAAAAACATCCCACCCATGCTCTCTAGATTTTAGTTAAAATAGCTAAAAAGACATTTTAGCTTAGCTATATAAAAAAAGTTATCGGATTGAATATTCTTTTTATTTTTTGTTATTCAAATTATATGTAAGATGAGTATTCAAGTGTATCTATCCAGCATTCTCTAGCCTACTGATATCTGAAAGCTTTCTAACACAGGCATCCTGCAATTGATCATTAACTAAGATGAGAATTACTTACATTATCCTCTAAGGTAGTACTGTTCTCGTCCATGGAACATTTCAATCTGCTGTAATAAAATGAGGAGCAGAATATCCAATATACATAAAGAACATGTTTCTCACCAAGACGCAAGCTCATCACCCGATTACACATCCTTTCAACATCTGTTTCCCATATTTTTAGTGCAAGATCATCTCTGCAAAATCAATCCAAAAACACCAATTCAATTCTCTTCCACGAGCAACACGACTTAGTTTTTTCCTTAGATTACTTAACGAACAAAAGCTCTCCAATCAATGATCATCAAAATGAAGGAAAAAAAGTTTTACATACCTACAGGTAATCATTCTGTTTCCTTCAGCATCAGAAGCAAGTGCCCGGACAGTAGAAGAGTGGCCAGTGAGTAGATATCAACACCTGGCCAATTAGCAAGTAAAATGTGATTTTACATTTCTTTAAAGTTCTGAATAGAAATCAGCGAGCTAAGCCAGACCAGTTCTATTTATCACATCTTGCAATCATTAAAAACATTAGCAAGTAATATGCAGCTTAACTATCTGCATGCCCTAACAAAAAAGCTTAAGCTCAGTTAGTGTCGCAATGAAGTTTCAACAACATCACTAAGCCCTTACAGTTTTAAATTTATGGGGGAAAAAGTGAAAAACCAACCTCAACATATTAGTAAAAGGTTATATTCGGCCTTCAATGCATTCGATTTCCCTATCAATTTTTGGTTTTCTAATAACACCTTTTCCCTCAAATGGTGTTGTTATTGCGTTCACTACCCCTTCCAACAGTGCACCTGCCATCAAGAAGGGCAATTTGCCTTTCAAAATCCACGCCAAAGCCACTACACATGTTCATTTCTTTAAATTTTGACTCAAGTCCAATAAATTTTGAAACTTTAAAGTATAACATACCATTAAAAAAAAAGAAAAAGAAAAGACAAGAAACCTGTGTTCTTAGGGAGGCTACGCCAGCAACCAAGACCAGGTTTTTGAATGTACTAAACCAAGAGTTGGTCTTCTTCAGGAGTTCAAGGTCCTTTATTTACTCCATCTTTATCATAACAAGGTCCCCTCCCCAACTTCTCTACTGTCGGACAACAAAACCCACAAAGCTCTATTAGTTATATGAGATATGATATGACACCGAGTATAAGAATTTAGGGACTCAAAAACTCCAAACCACAACTTTAATAACTAGATCTCATAGTGGTTTAAGATTCAGAATTTAAGTTCCTAAACCAATTATCTACAGTAACATCAAAGAGAGTGAATATATGCATGCTAACCAGGGGAGTAGGGAGATAAATCAGGATCAATAATTGGCAAATTTCTCATGCGACTGCGCATGTAGAGAGAGAAATCAGCATAATTGTCAATCTTAACAATTCAGTGTGCAGCGTGCAAAACCCAAATCAAAAAACAATTTATAGTCATACCCAAATCATAACCAAAACCCATAAAGTGGAGAAATCAAACAAACTCAGCAACCAGATTGTTGAACCAAACAACATATAGAATGTAAATAATGAAATGAAAACATACACATCAAAAGATTCTCGAACCTCCTCTGCAGCATAGAAGAAAACATTTTTGTGCCATAGATTGAAATTGTTTTCTACCATCTTCTTCACTTCAAATTCAACAAAGCCCACAAAAACAAAGACTTCCTCGTCTTCTCTAAGCTCATGTTCAGGCCCTGTGCTTGCCATTAGATTTTATGCTTTTGGCTGGAGAAAAGAAAAAAAGTGTGTGCCTCCTTGAATTTTAGTGTTAAAGATGAAAAACAACCTTTCCCCGTGTGCTGCTTTCTTTTTTCCCCTACCAGGAGTAAAAATTTGAAATGCTCGCTATATGTAGCGAGCAATGTTCACAGAGCTAGAGAGCATGGATGCCATGAAAAAAAAAAAAAAACTCACTAGCTACTATAGCTAAGGATTTGATTTAGCTGGGAAGAGTGGATGCTCTAACCCAACTGAAATTTTTTAACAAACATGACAAAAGCACCCAATTGAGAAATAATTGAAATTTTAAGAATATGTAAAAAACTTTTTTGAAAGAATGCAATTGAGAATTGTCTAATAGTTTACGGGTTAATTTTTATTTTTAATGACTTCTTATTAAAAAAAAAAAAAAAAAGCCATCAGCATTTTTCTGAGCATTGACCCTGTTCGTTATGAATTGAAATAGTGAGAGAGCAATTTTATCATTCTAAAAAAAAAAATACCAACCTTGTTACTAAAGATAATATGATCTTTTCTATATTTTATTTATAATAAAATTATTAAGGTTACTAAAGATAATATGATCTTTTCTATATTTTTTTTATAATAAAATTATTTAATTACTTTTTAAAGAAAAATAATAAACTCACATAAAAGGTGTTTTTTTTTTATCTTTTTAATTTTTAGCATATTAAAATTACTTAATTATCTTTACAATCAAAAAATTCTTAAGCTTGCGTCCATAAGTATTTTTATCTTTTAATTATATATATATTTTGTTATAATTATATTTACTTAAAGACTATTTAGTAATTTAACAAATAAAAATATTATTTTATAATAGTGGATGACGCACACTTCAACACGTGAACTGTCCTCGTACTTTTAAAGCAATTTGTGCAGCACTATACGATAACCAAACACCACACGCAATAGTGGTGTTTGAATCATCTTAGTGGATTCTCTATGATGCAATAACACATGTGGCCAATGGATCTCCAGTTTGGTGCTAGTGACTTTTTGTTTTTTTTTTCCTTTAATCCTCAATTTTCATGTCTGACCTTCAAAATTTTAAAGCTTCACTTCAATTGTTACTTCTTTAAATTTGGTCCCTCATTTTTCTATTACTGTTTGTTTTATATTAAATAATTTATAAAATTGAGTTTTTTTTTTCAATTTCCTCTTCCTTTGATTTTTTTATATTAGATTTGATCCTTATTCTTTTGATCGATATTTGTTTTGTTTCAAGTAATTTTTAAAATCAAATTATTTTTTTTCATCATCCTTTGTTTTTTTTTTTCATGTCAAACTTAATCTTTTTTTAATTTGAAAACCTTAATTTTTTTTTAATTTCATCTTTCAACTTTAAATTAATTTGGAATTGAGCTTTTTGTTTGAGCTCAAGTATGAGATTTTCATGGGTTATGAGTTTGGAAAATTAGTCAAGATTTAGGAGGTTCGTCTAGGTTTGCTTGTTTTTTTTTTTTAAGCTAATATTTTTTTTCATTCTCATCCTTTAGCATCTATTTAATTGAAGATTGTAATTTATTTTTTATTTTTATTTTTTTGCTTTATATTGGATTTTCCGCTAGTTTTGAAAATGTTATAGGATATCTCATCTTTTAACATTGAGTTATTTGATAATTAAATTCAATTTGTTTTTGACAAGATTATCTTGGTACCATAACCAGGTCGTTAAATTTGCATGTTGACTCGGTTGGACTCGGGTTGAGTTTTTTTAACAATTTTTGGATTTTATTTTTTCCTTTAATTTTTCCCTTCATTATTTTGTTCTCTAAAGATTATGTTTCAAATTTTTTTTAATTTTTTATAAAGTTATCACGTTCTAATTTATTTTTTTTTCTTCGTTGTCAAATAAAATCTTTCAACATTTTATTTTTTAAAATTGATTTTTTATTTATTTTGATTTCATCATTTATTGATTGGAAATTGATTTTTATACTTTTTTTAATTTCCTTTCTATCAAATTATCTCGATCTTATATTCATAATCACAAAGTTAAAAGGTTAACCTGGTTTGACACATGTATTTTTTAATTGTTTATTTATATCAAAATATATTTTTTTTCAGTTTCTTCCTTTGATATTGAATTATTTGATAATCGAGCTTGATGATTTTATTCAATTTATTTTTAATAAAGTTATCATGATGTCATGGACAAGTCACATATTTGACGTACTAACCTGAATGGGCTTGGACCGAGTTTTTCTTTTCTTTTCATCATCTTGTTTTAGTTTATATGTGATTTTTATATTTATGTTATTACATTAGTTTAGCTTATTAGATATTGAACCAAAAACCTACTCATATATATATATATATTTAGAAATGTTTACACCTTCACATATATTTTTACATCTGGGTTGTGTTTGTTTTTAAATGGGTACTGTGTTTTTTAAAAGAAATCAAAATTATTTATTTTTTTTAAATTATTTTTTATATTTTATTATTATTTTAATGTGTTGTTATTAAAAAATAATTTTTTTTAAATATTTATTTTTAAAAAATACTTTTAAAAAAACAAACAAAAACAGTACCTGCATTTAAAAAGATAAAAAAAAAGGCCGAGTCTAGTTTTTTGACTCAATTTGCTCTTGTTGGCGCTCATAACCCGGCCTCCAAAACCCTAAATCCCACAAAACACACCCAGACACAGGAACCGATAACATTGCGCCATGGCAAAACCAGTCGAAGCAGAAGCAGCAGGCATGGAAGCCTTAAACCGCCTAAAATCCATTGACCCACCACTATGGCTAGCACCATCGTCCTCTCTGTCTCAAACAGCACGCACAGCTTGTAAACATCTCTTCTCGTCAATAAATCCCCATGTCCCTAAATCCCCCTTTGATCAACTTCTAATTGATGGGTGTGATGCTGAGCAGATTTGGCAGCAAATTGACTTACAATCACAGCCCTTGTTGTCCAGTTTACGCCGTCAAGTTTTGCACTTTCAGAAGAATCCAGAGGAAATTAAAGTAAATGGTGACAAAGTTTTACAAGGGAAAAAAAAGGGCGTAGAAGACAAGGAGGTGAAAAAAGTTGATGAGTTTGATAATAGTGATGATGAGGATATGTATGAAATTGATGATGAAGATGACAGTGATGATGATGCGGACGGAGGTGAGGAGGAAGAGAGTGGAGAAGAGGAGGGAGAAAAGGGAGTGATCGAGGATAAGTTTTTGAAGATAAAGGAATTGGAGGATTTTTTGGAGGAGGAGGATGCCAAGGAATATGGATTGGATACAAGGAAGAATAATAAGAAAAAGAATTTAAGCGACGAGGAGGAGGATGAAGAGGACGAGGAAGATGATGATGATGAAGGGGAGGAGGAGGAGGATGAGGATGAAGATGATGAGGACAAGGAAGATGATGAGGTGATATATACTTAGACTGTTAAATTAGATTTGTAGATGCATTGGCATTTTTTTTTGTGTGTGATTATGGTTATTTGTTTGGTTTGGGAATTCATAGATATAATTCTGAATTTGGGAAGTGTGAAATATGGCTGGTTTTACTGTTTGTTGTAATGGAGGTAATATTGGAAAATTATAATCAATTACAGCTTTTAATTAGTCTACATCAAGTATCAATCTGGGATTCTGCATATTGTAGATGTGTTTTTTAGTTGGGTTAGCATAGATTTTTCTTTTTTGCATTTTCAACTCTTCCTTTTTTTATTTTCTCTATGGTTTATGTTTTTGTACTCATTGGACATCTAATCATACAGCTTGGAGTTTTTGGTAATGGCGATGATGAAGATGAGGATGCAAGCAAGCGTGCCAGGTTTTTATTTTTTTGTCTTTTTTTGTTCTAGATGAGTTATTGGTTATAGAATCATAACTGAAGTTACAAAGTGATGGTTAAAGCACTTCTTTTCATCTATTTATTTGTTCAAGAAAAATCTCACAGAAACTTAGCAAGGCAACCATTTGCCCTGTTCTGATGAAACTGTCACTTTAATGGTCATGATGATTTGTATATCATCTTCTTTTGTGCTTTTTAGTTCACTACTGTCAGTAATTCTCCATGTTCATACTGCTTGTAATGGTGCCACCAGCATCTGTCCTTTCCACCATCCTTAAAAGTTTAATATATTTATTTTTAACATTGAATCACTGATTCCTGGTTTCTCTTGTGGATCTCTGACATTCAGATACGAAGACTTCTTTGGTGGTAAAAAGAGAAAAATCTTAAAAAAGAAAACAAAAGAAGACTCAAGCTCAGATGATGAACTTGATGATGAAGCATTGAATGAGGTAGTATGATGTTTTTGTTATGTCTGCACGCATTCAGCAAAGTTTCTGCTGCCTTTCTCATGGTATTATAATTTATATTTTAAGAAGTGAATGCATGTGAAAATTTAACTAAGTTGTTCTTATTTGCATTCTGCAGAGAAAAGGTAGACTTTCTACCCATGAAAAACAACTTCAGAAGCTTCAATCTGAGATAGAACAGATGGAGAAATCAAATTTGGAGCCCAAAACTTGGACCATGCAAGGAGAGGTAACTTTGGCCTTTCTTTAATGTTTAATTCCGAAAATCGCTTTTATAGCTCTATGCATTCCTATTTTTAATTTTTTATGTTTTTCTGGATATGAAGCCAATCCAATCCATGTCAAGTTGTGGTTTTGATGTCACATGATATGGACATTGCAACAGGTAACTGCTGCAAGCAGACCCAAGAATAGTGCGTTAGAAGTTGATTTAGACTTTGAACACAATATGAGGCCCGCCCCTGTAATCACTGAGGAGGTTACTGCAACACTTGAAGATATGATTAAGAGTAGGATCATTGAGGTAAACTTCAAATTTGAATGGATTTCTGACTTATCTAGCTGTCTTGTTAACACATCACTGTTTTACTTTATTTCTGATGTTTAATCCTAATTTTCTTGTTATGTGTTGATTTCTTGTAACAAATTGATTATGATTTATGATTCCCATGTCCTGCCATTCTTCTTTTATTTTGTATTTGGAAACCGAGTAGAATCTTTTTCTCAGTTGCTTCAAGGTAAACTCAACTATATCGATATGATGGCCATGTGACAAGCTGATGCACCTCAGATCCACGCACTCACATGCGCACGATCCCAACCTTGTGTTGGAGTGACAACAGTTATCTTTGTTTGTTTCATATGCAAGTCTTCTCTTACTATGAGAACACTGCTTTATATTTGGTTGTTTTTGTTGAGAGATGTTGGTGAATAAATTGTGCTTGGAAATATGTATATTTCTTTATTCAAAGCCATGGTACAGTTCTTCAGATAGTTTGAACAATGTCTGTCTTGAATTTTTGGGCCTTTTAGATAAATAGTGAACAGTTGTCCAAATACTCACGTTCTTAAAGTTGGCAGAAGCTTGGATGGTATTATTGGCAGACCAACTTTCCTTCTATGATTTTGACTTTTCCAAATTGCTATACATGCAGAAAAAGTTTCCTAAATCCTTGGTCAGGCTTTCAGAAAGAAATTGTCTATGTACCTGACAATATCAATAGCTTCATGGAGTTTTCTGCCATCTTGGGAAAATTTTGTTTATCTTTTGACCTTCTTGTTTCTTATTGTTGAATCCATGATGCTAGTTCCCTAGTTAAGATGTTGCTGCTTCTCATTTTGCATTGGACAATGCTTGTTTGATCACTATGCTATGTTAGACATTGTTATCTGTGTGGGTGCACTCAAGAAACAATCTTGCCATGATGATTTTAGGGGCGGTTTGATGACATTCGGAAGGCTCCCAGTTTACACTCTAAAGCACCAAGAGAACTGAAAGAGTTGGTAAGCAATATTGCCGGTAACATAGTACAGTGTGGTTCCCACTGTTCCTTGTTATGATATAATATTAATTCTGGAAGCTGTATTTTTCATAAAATCTGCAGGATGAGAATAAGAGCAAGAAGGGTCTTGCCGATGTTTATGAGGTTTGTCTATCTTAACTAGCATGCTCTGTCAAGTTTCCAATTTTGTTCTGGATACTATACTGTTTGTAATTGCTTCTGAGCTTGATTGTTTTCTTCTGTTGCTGAGCTCTTGCATATTTAATCCAAATTCCTATATGATTATTTACAGGAAGAATATGTTCAAAAGACAAATCCAGCAGCTGCTCCATTATCTTTCTCGGATGAACAGAAGAAGGAGGTAGATGTTAACAGTAGTGTAATCATTGTTATTATTTCTCCTTTGTTGTTTCTTCATTGCATATTTTCATATCTTCAACTGGACTCCAGCACATGACATTTTAGTATGTTTTCTGTGTCCATCTGTTTTTATTACATATGCATCTTTGATTTGTGTAACCTTGTTATCTTTTCTTTTTTCTTAGGCAAGTGTCCTGTTCAAAAAACTGTGCTTGAAGTTGGATGCTCTTTCTCATTTCCACTTTGCTCCTAAACCTGTATGCTTCTTAATCCTTAAATGGTGGATTTTTTTCCTTTCTTTTGGCCACCTTTTGATTTTTTAAAAAAAAATTGATCTCTTGTGTGATTGATAGGTCATAGAGGACATGTCTATCCAAGCAAATGTCCCTGCTCTTGCTATGGAGGAGGTAAAAAGATACCTCCATATTCTCTCCAGTCTGAATTTTGTGACTCTACTTGCTAATGCACATTCTCTTCCATGGATAGATTGCACCAATGGCAGTTTCAGATGCAGCAATGCTGGCTCCTGAGGAAATTTTTTCGGGCAAAGGTAATATCAAGGAAGAAGCAGAACTTACAAAGGCCGAGAGGAAGAGGAGGAGGGCTAACAAGAAAAGAAAATTTAAGGGTGAGATCTGATAAGAAGGTTTATTAATCTCGCATAAGGCCTGTTGCTGCTTTTGGTTTTTAACACCATGAAAAGAACTACCAATTAGTAGCTTAAAGCATCCAGTAGAAAGCTGCTTAATTCTTCATTTTCTCCATCTCATCTAGGTTTTGCTTGAATGTTCGATCTTTCCTTTCTTATTAACCATTAGTTTGGTGATCACAGCCGAATCAGTGAAAAGGATGCCAAAGAAGGCACAAGAGAACACAACACTAAACCACGATGATGGTGAATGTTCATCTGAACTGGCTGGTGTCATTATTTCTGGAAGTTGAAATGAACCCAATTTATGGTCCTTAACGTCAAATTTTGATTAAATTGCAGGCAAGGAAGAATCATAACTTGGTTCCTGATTATATCCGTGCATAAGGAACTCCCTGAACCTTTTCAAGCTATGGTTTCCAGTTTAGGACAGCCATACAGAGAGGAGAAACAGGAGAAGAGCGCTATCTTACAACATTGTAATGGTTTTAACAAGCGGTGCACTAGCTATGCCAGAAGAACTAGAAAGATTTGGGATCTAGCTTGAAAGAAACTTGGTGGGAAGTTTGCAACTATAAGCTATACCTTTACTTTAGAAATAGAGGTGAAATTTTGTTCTGTGTTTCATTAAACCGCTGATCAACGTTTGACACATTAATTTGTCATTTTATTCTTTAATTGGGCTGGTTCAATCATGCAATGTAATATGAATCAGGAGTTAAAAGCAAGGACGAATGATGAAAGGCATTCCCTAGAAGAATATGCCTAACAAGACTAAATGCTCCTTTTGGGCAATTTATCAGAATGCAGCTATCCATGCTTGAGTCTTATATCCATATTTTTTGTTTCAAAATATTTTGAAAAAAATTAATTTTTTTTTTATATTTTCAAGTAATTTTTTAAAAATAACAAAAATTATTTTAATATATTTTTGATTAAAAAACACTTTTGAAAAATAATCGGTATTACTTTTAATGCTCATCACTTTTAATGCTTATCACAATTGTTACACTTTTAATGCTTAGGTTAGGTGTTTTTTAAAAATGTGTTTATTTTGGAAAAAATATTAAATTTAGTGTTTTTTTGTTGTTTTCTTTTATGATTTTGATGTGATTATATGAAAAATAAAAAATAAAAAATAAAAAAAATCATAGTTGCCTTGCATAAAAGATGATTTTGGAGTAGAATCTCCAGTTATGTTTGTGCATTATTTTTTTTTATCAAACATGATGCTTTCACAAGGAAGGGCTGAATTGAGCATTATTTTACTTGTAAGTTCTGCTACAAGATCAGGGAACTAGGGGCATGACAAAAGCTTTCGGACTTCGATTTCTGTTGTAAGTTGATTGAACCCTATTTAACCAATCAAGAGTCAAGACAGTATTTGTGTAAAAGAGGTAAATCTCAAACTCCAGATGGTTCTTAATCCACGCATGCATTCCACCAGTTTCACACAAATTTATTCACGTGATAGCAAGAAAACAGTGATGTGCAAAAAACTCAGAAGCACTTCAGCAATGGAGATATCCACTTACAACAGATTCAACTGCCTCCTCGGCGCCTCCTATCAACTTTCCTATGCACAATCCAGCCACACTGGGAATTTCGGAGCATGCTGATCAGCAAAAGTAAAAACTGCCCCGCTAGATAATCTGTGTATTTTAAAAATTATCTACAAGTTGTTTTTTAAAATATTTTATTTATATATATCAAGAACATTATATTGTGTGTGTATTGTGCCCACGAGCGCACACATGAAAAAAAACCATGTTTATACCATGTTTACAATTTCTATGTGATGATGTTCTAAAAATAAAATAAAAGTAGTTTAGAAATACGATTGCAAGTCCAACTATGTATGTGTGATGATGCCCAAAAAACTTTTTATGAGTGAAATATATCATGTTTATACAAATTTTTTTGCTAGTGTTCGATACACTGCCACGCCGAATCAAACCTGGATCTACCTAGCACTAAACCCAGCAAGCTCGAGGCTTTGCATTCTATAAAAACCAATCGCGTCTGAGTCTGGTTAGTGTCAGACCTAGCATGTCAGGGCTTGACATACTGTCAAGTTTAAAGCATTTTCACTTAAACGTGCTTGTTTTCTAAAAAAAAAAAATATATTCAATAAGTTTTTTTTATCAAATATCAAAACTCTTTATTACTTTTTGATTCAATGCACAGTTCTAAATAATAGTAGTTTCTATGCCGCTCGTTGTTGTAGGTCAAACATCACCCTTATATATATATATAAAAAAAAAAACATGAAGGATACTAATTAAAATTTTAATTTTGAAGGTATTTAATTCATGAAAATTAAAAGAAATGAATGATTATAGAATGTAATTGAGATTACAAAGATCATAATTCTCCCTCAAAATGGATAAACATAGATCATGAAACTCATAATGATAGGGAAGAAACAAGTTTTATATTTATTTATTTATTTATCTTTTATTATATTCTATTTTATATCCCAATTAATTATTAGTATATAATAATATAAAAAATAAAGAGAATTTTTAACTTTGCTCATTTATAAACGTATTAAGCAATCTTAGCAATCCAAGTTCGATCTGAATTTTAAACCTAACAAGGAGGAACTCATGAGAATCATAATTAATATTAATGAGGTAATTATTATTCCTGAAAAGCAAAGATTTTCTATGTATTATGTGTGAATAAAATATTATTGTATGTAGTTTTTTTTATGGTAACATTAACAACCATTTTGTAAATTATTATGCGTGAAGCAAATTATTTTTTAATATGTGATTATAAATACTTAATGAAAATAAGATTTATATTTTGTTATTTTTTATTATAAAGTTTTGCATAATTTCCTTGGATTAATTATTCTTTTTAAATATCATGACATGATTTTTCAATTTTTTAATGAAATTTGCTTTTCAAATAATGATAAGATTTTTATTTTAAAAAATAATGATCGATAAAATATTGTTTTTTCATTAGAATAACAAAAAAAAATGCATGGATAAATAAATGAGGTTTAATCTTCATTTCTTTAACTTATTAAAAATAAATTTATTAATAAATAAATGTATTATTATTATTATTATTTTAGTTGGGAATTTTTAATATTGTTAGGTAAATAAATTTATTTGACTAGTTAAATTTTTGACCTGATTTTTTTTAATTTTTTTTTTAAATAGGCTTGTGGTCTCTTAATATTTTTTTTGAATGATAACATTTTTTCAAGCACACCACGTGGCGCGGGCCATGGGATTAGTGAATTTGTAAGTAGGAAGGTGTAAGGGTAGTACGGTCATTTAGAATTGAACTCGATCCCCTTGACTTTACCGCCTGAAAGAGAGCTGCTCCTACGGCGGTCCTTCCATAACGCTTTGATTTATTTATTTGTTTATCAGTATCACCTTCTGTTTGGTTGCCAAGAAACTCAAGGAAAAAAAAATAGTAATATAAATAAGAAGATTTTTATTTATGGGAGGCACTGAAGAAACAGTCTCCACTGTAAGATCTCTTTCTTTGAAAATCCTTTCTTTCATCGAATACTACATCTCAGATCGTCAATTGTTTTCGAGTATAAGTTAAGTGTATTCCTTTAAAGAAAATGTGATGTTAATTCATATCCTAGAAACCCTAGCTGGTTAATTCATCTTCTCAATTTTCTTGGTAAAATTTTATTGGAAGAGAGCTTCAGACCTATGAATGTTTTGAATATATTATTTATATCTAGTGGTTAATCTGATATTTTGAGATTTTTATTTTTATGGAAAGCAGTATGCTCCAAAAATGGCTGGAACTGTTAACTGGGGTACGGCGACTGTGGTTGGAGTATTTGCAGGCATGTTGTATGGAGGTAGCAAGGAGGCAGCTGCATCTGTGGTTTGTTCTCTTTAAGATTTGTCACATTTTTTCATTGCCTTTTCTTGCTCTAAAAGGAATTAGCTGTGAAATAAAAAAGAAAATGAGTATTGGAATTTTCATGTGTGCTTATTAAAAATCATCTTGAGTTTGTGACTTTGAAATTTTACCTTGGTATGTTAAGACTTAAGGGTTCAATTGGGTTCCATCAGCAATATATGCTTCTGTATGGGAGAAGGGAAGAGGTAGGAATTCACTGTTTCCGTTCTAAGCAGAAATTGAAGAGGATGGATGATAATTTCGTCCAGTGTAATGCATAAGCGTTGGTTTATAGCCTTATAAGTGATAATACTCATAATCTTTGCGTGTTCTTATAGGATTTTACTTGATATGGTGATATATGTGAAGTAAATGATATTTTGTATGTAGATATTTTGAATCTCAGTCTTCCATAATTTTGGTTCGCTCAAAGCTATTTTCTTATAGTATGTTTTTGAGATTACAATGCTCTGGGTACGTGGCATATGGGAACCTCTTTCATAGCATTTTACTTGACATGAGGATATTTATGAAGTAACTGGCATATTGTATATTGAAATTATGTATGCTGATGTACCATAATTTTGATCTTCTGTACCATCTACTAATCGAAAAAAGACCTTTTGCCTCTGATTGTAAAAATTGGCTGCCTTTGCACTAGCATAATGCCTTCTTTTTTTTCTTTCTTTTTTATCTTGTATAATTCTGTTTGTTCTTAATGTGTCCTATTGATGTTTCTTCTTCTTCTATGATTTTTCTGGATTTGTTGAGGTCGATGTTTTTTTGCCCCCCATATATTAGCTTTTCTCTAGTTGTCTTCATATCTTTCACATATACCACATGTACTGAAACTCAGGACATTTGTCATTTCGGCAGAGCAAGGATGCAGAAGTGATGTTAAAGCTTGGGAGCACTCCAGATAAGCGTGAACAGCATAGATTAATGAGAGATGCTATGGAGAAAAGGTTTATCCGAGTGACTCGCGGTTCCATAGTTGGCGGAGTACGACTTGGAATGTTCACCGCTGAATTCTATGGATTACAAAATCTACTGGCTCAGAAACTGGGGGTGCATGGTATTTTTAATGTTGTCGGAGCTGGATCTGCCACTGCTGCAACATTTGGTTTAATTAGTAATAATTCATATCTCATGCATGAGAATTGTTTTGCCCTACCTTTTCTTTTCGTGGGATTAGTTCACTAAATTGATTTAAATTTCCTAATGGTTCTGTACAGGGGAAAGAATCTGTGTTTTTCAATTTCAGCTCCTTATGGAGTTTGAATTAGGAGCCACGAGTATTAACACTAATGCTTTTGTGTAACCTTTCTATGTTAGTGCCTGGCTCTCTTCGGTGGCGTGCAAGGAATGTGCTGCTTGGATTATTTATGGGTGCAGCATTCTGTTTTCCTCTTGGTAATCGATCACATCTCAAGTATTTAAATTTTCCCTTGCTATGTGGTTTTTGTTAAATAAAATGAATTCAATTTAAATGACTGCTGATATGTGTTTTACTTGTTATGGAATCTTTACAACTTCCTTTCCTCGTAAGAAATTGCAATGGAAGAAAAAACCATCCCAAAATTCTGTAGACTGTTCTTGTAATCTTTGGCCTCTTTATGTAATTGCAACATTATTTGAGCAGGCAGCATTGATGCTCTGAAATGATAACTTGGGGTTAAAATGAAACTAGAAAATGACAAATAAAATTCATTGAGAAGAAGGAAGTTTCTAATGCAAACATTGCATTTTGCAACAGGGTGGATTCATTTGAAGCTTGTAGAGAAAGCAAATGAAGGAAGCTCGGGGGAGAGGGGAGAAGCAAAAAGTGGTGTTGGGGCTACAATTGAGAGGCTTGAAGGAAACTTGAAAAAAAAAATCTGAAGGTTTCTAGATTTCTCATTTCCCATGTAGATTTACAGGAAAGCTTTTGCCGTGTGCCTAGTTCCCTGATCTTGTGGCCACCCTTTAAAATAAAGTAATGCTCAATCACTATGTATATATGAGAGATGTTTGGATTTCTCTTTTTCGAGATCTTTTTTATTTTGTTTTTTCAATTGCTTAGGAAATTAGATTGACTTCATTTTTATTTTACTTCTGAACTATCCTTGGATTCTGCTGATATAAATGCATCATCAAAGCTGGAGATTCTAATTTTTTTATGAAGGCACCAAGCAAGTTTCTTGATACCAGTGAATATTTCTCGGAATTCTTTTTAGTCATCTTTGTTTCAACTCTCTTATATCTTCCCGAGGAACTCTGCTTGGCTTCAAGAGCAACTAGAGAAATACAGAAGCAACAATATGAAAATAACAAGCGGGTAAGGTGCCTCGAAGAGTCAAGAATACAGAGTTGAATTCTGATAACTTGGTCACAATAAGAATGAACGTATCAGTCTTGTTCACGCACGTTGTTTCAGTAGACCTCTTTGCCCTAATTTGTTCCTAAGAAGTGTTTCTACATCATTCATCCTTGCTTTTAACTTTTGATTAGAAGTAGCCCTTGAAAGAATAAAATGAAAAAAAATAATGTGCTAAATGTTGATCAGAGCTTATATTTGCCAACTTCCCAGTTCCCGCCGAGCTTCTTTGGTGTTGTATTCCCAAATCTTTCCTGTTCTTCTGGCATGGTTTTTCCTTCGCTGCTCCTTTAATGCTTGTTAAGAGGATGAAATAGTGGACATTTCAAAATGCTGTAAGATGGCGCTCCTCTCTTTTTTCTCCTCTCCATATGGCTGTCCTAAACTTTCAATAGTGTTGTGTTGTCTCATCCTTCTCTGCCATCCTTTGATGCAGCTGTGATCATCAAATTAATGGTTAATGAGAAAGGAAAGATAGACCATCCAGGCAAAAACTAGATGAGATGAGAGAAAACACTAAGAAATCAGCAACTTTCTACTGGATGCCTTAAAATTATCACCTGGTCTTTCTTTCATGGTGGTGAAAGCCATATGCAGCAATCAGCTAGATAAGGCCTTTGAGAGCACAGGTTTTTTCACCTGCCAATGAAAATGAGCATTTGATAGACAGGGTCAAAGCATACATGGAAATATCGCCCTCCTACAACAATAAAATCAACTGCAGAAGCAAGAAGCATGGAAGAGGCAGACAGTCTTAGGCCCTGCAACATATGGTTATGATCTATCGTAAGGGCAAAGACCAAATAAAATCTTCAAGAGATGAATTAAGATCAAAGTTATTAAGGGAATATAGGTAATGTGGATGCACATACAATGGTTCAGCTTCAATAAAATACTCAGAACCTAACTACTATTGTTCAAGCACAACCTTCTCAGATTGAAAGGGGTACCTGCAGCAATGCTCTTTCCACACTACAGGTTTTGTTTTGCCACCATTTGGCATGCCAACAGCGGCAGAGCACCAATCCTTTATTGCAGTAAAGTTGAAGAGATTGTTCAATTCTCGTACTCACAGGAAGTTGTATGCTACACTAGCTACTGATTTGGAGCCTGATAATGTTGATTAAGCTCTTATATATGCGAAAGAGGTTCTGAAGTGGAAGCAGGAGGAACCTAACTGCCCCAACAATGAGTTACCTTCAATTAACATAGAGGCAAATTCGTCCTCATGATTAACAATTGTTGTAATCTCCAAAGAGTTGCTGCTCAATTGCCATTAGAGTTCATAGGCGGATTGGAAGGGATTGCAGTCTATGATCAACGGCAACACATCATTGGAAGGGAGGAGATCAATGTACTCATGATAAGTTGATCTTGTTGAATCCAAGCATGGCATGCTAGTTTTTCTTGTGCTTATCCACCGCTTGATCCTGGAAGCAGCATGGGGGAACACGACTTAGTGCCATCAATAAACCCAAGCACTCCTTGCCCAAGTAGGAAGAGTTTCATCTGGCATCGCCAGAACAATTTCGAAATTGTCGTTGGTAAGTTTGATGGAGAATACATGATAAGCGTTGCTCAATAGAATGAATGGAGAATACAGAACAATTTATTCATACAGACGCAACAGCATTGTCAGGAAGCAAGGTGAGAAAATTCTCAGCCGTAAAAACTGCTCCTGTCCTGTAGATTGCTCAAACACCCATGATTTTACTTGTTATTTTTGAAGTCAAAACAATTTCTAATCAACATGGATGTTTTTGCAGCTTGCTGGACCAATTGGTCTGCTAGCGAGAACGCTGCTATAGCTTACTGTATGTAAAAACCAGATTAAAATAGTCGAATAAGACACTATGATTGACATATATAGAATTCTAATGCATGTTCTAAATATTGGTGTGATGTTTTGAAAATAAAAAAGAAAATTAATAGGAAATGGCAACAATACCTTTAAAGGATTAGATTTGAGGTATAAATGAATGAGTGACATGAGGTAATTGCACAAGAGAATTAATAAATATGAAAGGAAGAAAGAGAGATTTAAGTGTTAAAGGTAAGGTTTAAGTTTAAATGCATGATTGTAGTTTTTAGCTTTGATTTTGGATTTGTTAAGGTTTAGGTTTTGAAGTTGTATTTTTAGAGATTAATTGATGAATTTGTTATTTTGTGGTGGACAAATTAGTTATAGTGTGAGTGGTTGAATTGTTATAAGTTGATTATATTTGGGTTTTTTGAGGTTTTGGGTTGAAATTTAGATATGTCGTTTTAGGTGAAACTAGTTAGGAATTTCTAACCAACCGGTCGACTAGTTGGGTTGAGCCGATAGATTGGTTGGCTGTTGGATTTTGATAGGCTGATTGGGTTGAACAGGTTAGCTGTTGGATGAATTAAGATCGAAGTTTAAATGTGTATAATCATTTCTTTTAGGTTTGTTTAGTTTGGGCTATGTTTGGAATCGATCAAGTAGATCCGTTTTGCTTTTATAATTACGTTTTGGATATGCCATTTTAGATGAAATTGGTCTGGAATTCCCAATCAACCGGTTGGATTGAACCAGTAGACCGGTTGGCTGTTGGATTTCGGTAGACTGGTTGGGTTGAATCAGTAGACTAGTTGGGTGTGGATTTCAGTCTACCAATTGGGTTGAACTGGTAGATCGGTTGATTATGCAGTAGGGTATAATCAATTCTTTTAGGTTCGATCAATTTAGGTTATGTTTGGAATCGATTCAGTAGATCTGTTTCGCTTTTGTAATTACTTTTTGGTTCCTAAACGTATAAGGTTATGAGTTACATTCTAAGTTAAGTATATTATTTTGTATTTAGATAATCCTGATATTTTACCTGTAGAACATCAGTAGAATTTCTTTTAATATATGCTTTTATGTTCTTTTCACTTTTAAATCAGGTGAGTGAATTAATATTTCATATACATAAAAAATAGTATAAATATTTAAATTATTAGTATGAAATAGATCATGCTTCTTAATATATATATATATATATATATATATAAAAGCATAATTATTGTTGAATATGAATTCTAGTTATGAGATATGTGTGCATTTAATTTGGTAATTTTTTATTTGATTGATATAATGAGTTCGAATCTTGAATTTATTTGAATAGAATATCTTGATATGCAAGATAGAATACTAATACTAATAGAGTAATGGAAATCTTTATTACCCTTTATATTATTAAAGTGCAATGTGTGATTTTATTGAGCGAAAAGATTGATGACCAAGTCAAATCGTATCGTAGATCACCCTCACTCACATAAAATCACAAACTACAGATTCCCAGGAATCATCAGCATAACCGAAAAAACCCTGCCATGCCTTATGTCATGCAAATAAATCATTTCTAGTCCCACCATTATAGTCATAGACAAGCTTGATATCAATGTCTACATGATCATAAAGCAAACCCAGCAAAATCATTCGGTCCAGACAGTATTTATTCACTCCGCAGTCCATAAAGCAAACTAAAGCTAGCAGACCATGAAAAAGGCAGCCGGGGCCTTGGAACCAATTCCTTCAAAAAGATAACAATAACCCTTAAACAATTCATCACATAAGATTCCTGGACACTACATGTGAATAAAGCAACCCACCAAGATCAGCCCCACAACACCAGACATTTCCTCAGCTATCCAAGCGAAGTATCATTACTTGATCTCCTTCACTATCCTCCTCCTCCTCCCCACAAGACACCAACCCTCTGTTCTCTTTGTCACGTCTCCACCTTTCCCTTCTTGAAATATCACCGATCACAAACATGAGCACGCTCTTCTTAATCATCCTTTCAATTCTTTCATCTTTAGTCCCTCTGAGTTTTGCCAGTAATGTGCATGTCAATAACCCTTGCCGATCTTATTGCGGTAACATAACTATTGATTACCCTTTTGCACTCCAATATGGCTGTGGCCATCCAGGTTTCAGGGACCTCTTATTTTGCATGAATGATGTACTGATGTTTCATATAAGCTCAGGATCATACCGAGTGCTAGAAATAGACTATGCATATCAATCTGTCACAATCCACGAGCCTCACTTGTCAACCTGTGACACCCTTGTGCTAGGTGGCAAGGGTAATGGTTTCGCAGTCGAGCAATGGCGGTCTCCATACTTCAACCCGACCGCTGATAACGTGTTCATGCTAATAGGTTGCTCCGCTCAATCATCACTGTTCCAAGGATTCCCCGGGAAGCACCTGCCTTGTCGAAACGTTTCGGGTATGGGCTGCGAAGAGTACTATGGGTGCCCAGCATGGAGTCTAGCGGGCCGTGGACAAATGGGCTCGATGTTCGGGTCAGGTCCCCCAGAATGTTGTGCGGTGGCATTTGAGGCTATTAGGGCTATAAATCTCAGTAAACTTGATTGTGAAGGTTATAGTAGTGCTTATAGCCTTGCACCATTAAGGGTTGATGGGCCTAGTGAATGGTCTTTTGGGATCCGAGTGAAATATTCTGTTCAAGGGAACGAGTTCTGTAGAGCCTGCGAGGCAACTGGTGGAACATGCGGGTATGGCTCTAATGGGATTAGGCAGCTGTGCATGTGTGGAGACATGAATTCCACGTCAAATTGTGACTCAGGTAAGGACATAACTCTGCAAGTTTTCCTTTAGCATTCAGTTCAAGCTATGCGTACAAGCTGGTACCATTTTACCCGTACGTCCTCCCTACATGGGAACCTCTAATGCCCCTCATCGGCACTTTCCCCCCTCCATCACCATCTTTAGAACTCATCGCTTGCATTTCATGGTTGATGATACCATTTTATCTTTGTGATGCTGCACTCTCTGTCTAAGCAAGTAATGGACATTTAAACGTGCAGTTACCTCGGCAACAGATAGAAGAAGAGGGCACGGGTTGGTGACAGTACTAACAGGTACCCATTTCAAATCCATTATTAATGTCTTTTTTCACCTACTCAGTGTTTTGACACTGGCGAGCCTACATGGGGAGTTGGCCACCCCATACTTCTTTAGAGTTTCATGTATATCTAGCCCCTCAAGTTCTTTTTGAATCTCTTTGTGCGAATGAGACTTGGCTCTCTCGGCCATCCTAAAAGATTTTACTATTATCCGCCACTGGTTCTGACTTCTGAGTCCTTGTGCTTTAAGCACGAGTCTCGAGTATAGAAAAGAGATTCAATTATTGATATAGAGTAAAAATGCCAGTAAGTTCTTACTCTTCCCAGCATAAGCCTCGTTCGTCCCTACCTCCACCCCAAATTAATGATGAAAAACAGAAAAGATATTCGAGTATTGGTATAGAGTACTACTATAGAGCGGTAGCTAGTATTTCTCTCAATCATAGGAAAAAAAAGTGAAGTTCATGCATTCTTAAGCCTATTTGCTTAACTGGGCATGTGGCTTACTGCCCAGAATTAATAATTCTTGACTACAGCTCAAACCAGGAGTCTATTGTCCACTAGCTCACCTCAAGAACAAGGAAAAGTTCCCATGAGTTCCCGTATAATATCCATGCCATGACAATTGACGATTTGGTGAAGGGTAGCGCAAGCTTATTTGATTTCTTTATCAGCACAATGGTGTTTAAGAACACTCCTAATCTCTTATTCAATTCGAAAGCATTAATTCCATGGCCCAAGAAAACATACAAGAATGACCATGATGCATTTTCTTTGAGGAGAGTATATGCCAATTTACTTACTTAACTGTTGTTTCTTAATCATCTGCAGCAATTTCTTTCAGTATATTAGCATGGATATGAATGACTGACAATCACAGTTGAAGGGACGTGCGATCCCACACCAATATCTGAAGTGTTTGTAAATGACGTGATCACTATATATGAATGCATTGAGAGAAGGAGAGAGATGGAGCTAGCTAGCTCATTTTTCAAATATCCATGTTATTATCAAATATTGGTTGATCTTTGCATTACCAACACTTCATTTTTTTTTGGTTTTGCTGTAAAGAGGGAAATGTAAGCATTAATCTAGAAGTCTATGTGCTTACATTGCCAACAGTACTTTCATTTTGGAGGTTTTTTTCTTTGCCGTTGTCATCAATGCTAGATTTTATTTTACTTTTTTTTTATTCAAAGAAAATTTAGATTTATTAGCATGGATTAATGTGTAATTCTTGAACCTGTACCTTGTGTGCTTCTAATGAGTGGCTGGGAAAAAGAAAGAAGAGAGAAGGACCTGCAAAGCATGAAACATGATTGATGATCCAATTTCCTATTTTCCCCTAGCTAACATGCATTACGATGAATTCGATAAAAACCTCATCGAATATCTGGGTTTTTTTTTGGTTTTTTCTAGTATCGGACTGCTCTTGTATTTTTGTGGCTAGGGTTATCTGTAAAACAAAAACTGCTTAAATTAATTTGAGTTTTTTTTTTGTTAAGATGTAAGTAAGGGTGGAAAAAAATTTGAAGAACTGATAAAACCGAAAAAACTAGAAAAAAAATAACTGAAAAAACCGAACCGTAAAAAAAACCGATTAAAATTTTTAAAAAACCAACCGGTTCGGTTTGGTTTTATAAGCCTGAAATCAAAAAACCAAACCGAACCCAAAAAAAAAAACCGAACCAAACCTGAACTGAAAAAATAAAAAAAACCAAGCCAAACCAAAAAAACCAATTTGAATTGGTTTTTGTTCTAAAGTAACCGAATCAAAACCTGTTGGTTTGAACCAGTTTTGTTTTTTTAAACTAATCTAGTTATTTTTTTATGATAAAAATTAAACCGAATAAAAATTAATCACTCTTATAAAAGATTTTATGTGAAGAAAAAAAAAAAGATGATTTAAGATGATTTATGTTTTCTTCTTTTTATATATATATATATATATATATATATATATATATATAAAGTATTTATATATATATATATATATATATATATATATATATAAAGTAGTTATATAGATTATTTTTATTTTTCCAATGAGAAAAGCCAGAGAAAGATTATTGTGAAATAATAATAGATGAGTTTTACTGGTTTAGAGGGTGGAACTTTATTTGCCGTGTAAATTATCCAATAAAATTACTTGAATTATATTTATTAAATTGTGTGATAAATTATATGGTGAAGTAACCTATAATAATTTCATGGGATTACATGAAAATATTCATTCAAATAATATATGAAAAACTATACAAAAATATTCAGCTCGAAATTAATAGTTTTATAGTAAATCGTTGGTGATTCACATTTGGATGTTTACACTTATATGATATGGATATACACACACCAACATATAATAAACATATATTGGAAAATTATACTGATTTTAGTCATTTTTTTATTTTATCTTTATTTTTTTAAATTATAGTTTATATCTTAGATTAAAGCAAATTTTTATTTCGGATAAAAAAATTAAACTACTATCATGTATAATATATATGAAAAATAACTGTTTTTTTTAATCACACTACTATTCCTTTCAGCTAAATCTGGATTTTCTTTTTTCTGTTTTCTTGATGTTAGCTCGTTCAACCCCGAGAGAAAGTTACATGTAAAATAAAAAGCAATAGGAACAACTCGTTCTTTGAAAGCCTTTTCTCTTACACTTTATCATATACAAAGAAATAACCCAATTTGTGCATATCATAAGGTCAAGATCTGTGATTGTTGGGGCGGTTGTGTTATCGACAAAAGAAAAAAAAGGAGATCATGGGGTGGTTGTCGGGGCTGCTGTGTGTTGATCGAGGCTGCTGGTGGAGGTGGGGCTGCAAAAATTTATGCTCAGTAGCTATATCAGGAATTCAAGAATTGCTTTAAAAATTTATGTGGAAATAAACCCCTTAGGCACTTTACTCCACGAACCTTTAGGATTATTTATGAGATGCAAGGTAGATATATTAAAATAATATTTTTTATTTTTAAAAATTATTTTTAAAATTAGAATATAAAAATATAAAACAATTAAATAAAAAATGGAAACACCGCAATCCCTTACCTTTGATGTGCTTGGTTTCCTAATTTAATTAACTGGCGAGCATTAATTTAGCCAAAAATGTTTTTTTTTTTTAATTAATCTCCTTGTTCATATCTTTCTATGAGGTTTGAAACTGAATGTATTGCCTAATATAGGATGTGTTGTGCTGGTGGTGAAACTGAGTGCTGTTTGGAGTTTGGCGGCCACCAATATTTCAGTCATCAAACCCAGAAAACAACCACCTAATATATCTTTACTTCAATCCAATACAAACAAATCCCTTCTCATGCCAAATTAAAAAAAAAAAAAAACATCCGGTTCTTGTCCAAGCCTGAAACCTCTGCTCTCCCTTTGTGCTGCATTCAGTTCAAGTGTTTGTCAATCTGCTTATTGCAATAATAAAAAAGAAAAAAGAAAGAGTCTTTTTTATTCAACAATTTCTCCTGGTCTAAGGTAAGAAGAGTTCATTCAATCTCTCCACACAAGTCAAAGCTTAATCTTGGGAAAAGAACGACCTTTCCCTTTATAAAACCACGGTAAAACCCCAAATTTCAATCCAAAGACCTTACCTTTTCTCGATTTTAAGCCTTGAGCTCTTGTTTTTATTGTTCTTGACGAATTGGGTGTTTGTTATTTTGGTTTGTAGTGGCAACAATGGCAGCCAGTCTGTCTGCAACTTCTCTTTCTATGATATCTCAGCGACCCAAATCGCCAATTCGTGATTTTGAAGACAAAAATTGCTGCTTCTGGACTCGACCGAGTTGCTACCTGAAGCAAAGAAACATAATCAGAAATGTAAGTGGAGGTACAAGCAGAAAAGGTACGACTCTGGTCTCTGCTTTACTGTCTACTATTTCTAGGAAATCAGCTTCTACAATACCTGCATTCAATGAGGTCTGTCTCTCGCATTTATTTTTTTTTTTGATTTACGTGGGGTGTCCGGGCCAGCTTACGCGCACCACGACTATTCCCCACGGCTCGCTGGACATCCTGCAAGCCCAGGAGCAGGTAAGGCACCGCGGGGGTGACAGGCGTACACATAGAGGATCGAACCCGGGACGGGAGCGGAACAAGTCACACGAATTGACCATGACAGTTAAATCCTCAAGTGCTGAGTAAACACGAGAGCTCAAACCAGGATACTCAGGCAGGGCAAAGCCTGCCAAGACCACTGAGCTACAAGCCCCGCGTGTGCATTCATTTTTTTAAATATATGGGTGTTATACTTTTTGTTTAGTTATTTTTAATTTATTTTTGTGATTCTTTTTTTTTTTTGGCAGTTGATTGAATCCTTGATTATTAAGGTGGATTTGTCAGAATCTGAGGCTGAAGCATCATTAGATTATTTACTCGATGATGCTAGTGAGGCCGTGATCATTGCTTTCTTGGTACTGCTGAGAGCCAAGGGAGAGACTTTTGAAGAGTTAAGTTTAGTGCATTTATTGCTTTTACAAGTAGGCAAGTATATTCCAAGCGTCTCTCCTTTAAAAGGTAGGGATTTAATGTGACACAGTAACTATTGCTGTGGAAAGTGCTACTTCTGACACAATTTGCTGTTGTGATGAAATGAAAGTAATTATTGTGTTGTTATGCTATTAGATTGTTGGATTGGCAAGGGCAATGTTTAAGAATGCTAGAAGGTGGAAGGGTTAGCTGATGTCGTGGATATTGTTGGAACGGGCGGTGATGGTGCAAACACCGTTAACATTTTTACAGGAGCATCAATACTTGCTGCTGCTTGCGGTGCTAAAGTAGCCAAGGTCAGAATTTATTTTCCTCAAAATAATGCGTAAAATTTGAGGATTATGTCATATGGTTGGTTGCAAGTAATGTGCTAAATGTTATTGTTTGCTTTGCAGCAAGGGAATAGATCAAGTTCTTCAGCATGTGGAAGTGCTGATGTATTGGAAGAACTTGGGGTAGTAATGGACTTGGACCCAGAGGTAGGTTCATCATGAATAGAAGTCATTAATGGCTGCAGTTGGTTCTAGTATAGCCTGTTTGTTTTCTACCAGTATGGTTTTTCATGTGTCTTTGATGTGGCTGTGGGCATAAAAGTGGCCTTTAAAGAACACTGGTCAAATGCTATAAAAATAATATAACTTGTACAGAGCTCTATCAAGCTTGTGGTTGCCATATTTTTATAATCGTGCTGCTCCTTTCCTCCATTCCCCACTTGATCGTTGGTAAAGTTGTTAACCAGGCAGCATTTACTTGGTAGTAGGGCTACCAAAACCTATAAGTTGCCCGTTGATCCAAGGTGTATTCTTTAGTACATCAAAGCTTTAATGGGGTTGACTCGTTTCCTTTTGATATTTGAATTTTAGGTCTAGCTCACTTGAGGGCATAATCCATGCTCTTTTCCGAAGAAACTCATTTGTGTACAATTGGTTTGTTGAACTCTGGAATTTTGGAAGAGTTTTCTTCATTTGGGCTTCATTCGGCTCCAGAAGTAACAATCAGCTCTTTCCTGAAAAATTAACCATTCCAAATCCATGTAATATTATCAGCTATGCGTGTAGTGGGATTAGTAGACTGTTGTGTTATCTCTCTGCTAACACACTTCCTGACCTGCTTCAACCGTTTCTTCAATCTCTTTGTTCTTTCTTGTATGCCATGTCCATCTTTTGCACCACCTCATTCATTAGAGATGTCATGGACCATATAGCATCATTAAGATGATTTTGTTCTTTTGTTATTCATTTATAAGGAAAAAAACAAGAAAAAGAAAAGGAAAAAGATCGGCATGAAAACATTGCATCTTTTCTTAATAGTGTAATGTTTTATTTTTCTTAAATTCCGGAAAGTTTCTGTGATGCCAGTCATGTTGGATTACTATGTCAACTGTAACTCATCAAGCATAAAATTTGAGATATCTTAATGTTGCTTTATTAACTGCAATGCTCTCTCTCTCATGCTACATTGATATCCATATGAACACATGAGATATCTTAATTGTGGAATGGGGGCTTGCTTGGGCTGTAGCTTAAATTCTCACATAAAATTCATCTCTGATATGCATTATTTATGTTTCTTGGGTAGGTGCTGAAAATGGCTAAAGCATTGCAAAGCTTTGGCATGAAGAGAGCATTGGTTGTTCATTCAGAGGGCTTGGATGAAATGAGTCCCCTTGGTAAGATTTCTTCCTTAAAAGTAAGTACCATTATGCCAGAGAGGAAGATATAGCTGGATTTAGCTTTCTTTAGCTGTTATCTTTTGGTTATCCTACATTTGCATGTTTAGATCTCATCTTCTGACAATGATCGGAATACAGGACCTGGAGTAGTGTATGAAGTCAACCCCGAAAGATATCAAAATTTTCATTTGATCCACGTGAGCTCATCACACACTTGTATTTTGTTCTTTCTCTTATACAGGAAAGTGACTGCGTGTTTGTTACTTTATATTAATGAGTTTCCTCAGATGTCTATGATTACTTAAATCGCTGATATGAAGTGCATTTGATAGTGGACTTTGGCATTCCACGCTGTACATTACATGACTTGCGAGGCGGAGGCCCTGATTATAATGCAGAAAGTTTAAGACGTGTATTGTCAGGTGAGAAAGGTGCCATTGCTGATGCCATTGTGAGTTTCTTTGACAGAGCGTTTTATTTCAAGTGACAGTTCTTTAGTTCTTTGCATATGCGCCTGTGCGTAGAAAGAACCAGTACTTGTGAACAGAGTTCTAATGCAAGAATAATCTTTCAGATCCTAAATGCAGCAGCTGCACTCTTTGTCAGTGGCCGTACAAATAGTTTAGCAGAGGGAGTGGTTTTGGCTCGAGAGACGCAATTATCAGGAAAAGCTCTTGTCACGCTTAATTTATGGCATGACAAGAGCTTAAACATTTTGAAGATCAGAAAAAAAAACCTTGATACAGGCACCCCACTGGCAATTCTACAGTGAACAAAAGAAATATCTTTGTGATTCCCCTCCGTGCAAAAGTTTTTACACAGCCAAATTTTAGATGGCTTGTTACTATGTGTTGTATTATAGCACAAGGAAAATTCAAACATGCTGAGATTATACTCCATCAATTTAAATGATAGCTTTTGTTTTTTTATTCTTTTGGAAATTGTCAAAGAGTTCCTGTATGACTTGAATTAGTCAGATAACTGAATCCATTTGTTGGTCAATGTGTTGATTTATTTTGGCAAGTTGTTTCTGAACATTAATGGCAAGGTTGTCTGGCTGCATGACAAAGTTCTCATGAATTTTCATCGAAATTTCTTTGACTGGTAGGTTTTTGTTTAATGCTACCATCCATAGCACACATCCAAAAGGTAGGTTTCGGGCCAAGAGGAACTACAAACTCAGGAGCTGGAGAAATCAAAATATAGCAAGAAAGAAAAAAAAGCATCACAACAGATAAAAATACCAACATTATTGATGTTAACACCTCGTTTAGTTTGGTGCACGATTGGAATTCAGGTACATTGGTAATACGGGAAACATTTTTTCAACTTTTAGTACAAGATTCATCAAGTCTTCGATGTATAATCAAAGCTGGGCAGAGTTTTTAGCTGTGGCAGCAGCATCTTGGAGAAGAGGCAAGAGTTCGTTGCGTTGGTGCTTCTCCACAACGGCTGCAGCAACAAAAGTGGACGTGCATTGAAAAAGATGTAATCGTTGATAAATTTGTATGTCATATCAACAGGGGCCATGAAAGTTAGAGAAGCAAGCAATAAAAAGAAGATGACGGAGCTTACTGTCGCAACCACCAATGTTTTTCCCTCCGATGAACACATTAGGCACTGTCCCTCGCCCAGTCCACTGTGCTAGTGCTGATTGAAGTTGAGATCCATCACCTTCAAAACATTGAAAGACTCTTTTTTTATATGCTGTAAATCGATATGAAAACTAACAATTTCATCAAAACACAAATACCAACTGGAACAAAGGATCAACCAAGAAAGGTATAGTAATCTTACTTATCTCATCCAGCTCAACGACTTTGTAAGTTGCTCCTACCTGTGTCAGCAGCTGCTTCACCCTATTGCAATAGCCACAGTAGGTTTTGCTGCGTGAAGAAAAATAAAACTCAAGACTTGAATCTAATCTCCCAAATCATAATACAAAAACAAACAAACCCAGAAAGAAAAATACATAACTGAAACAATAATAACAGCAGTATCTTATAAATTACAGCTTAATTGGGATACTAATCATAAAGAAATATAAACAAAGAACCCTGTAATTGTAAATTTTGAGGGTAATAAAACCTGAAAACAACGACAGGAGCAGAGGAGGCGAGTTCCTTGGCCTTTTTAAGCGCAGCATCAAGTTCTTGCTTGCTCATCTTGATTGAAGAACTTAACAGCGAACCCATTTTCTGTATTGGTGATCTGGTTTTGTTATATAGGAGAAAGCAAAGAGAAAACGCCAAAAAGCAACCGAGAAGAGAACAGGTGGAATTGGCAAACGATAAACACAACTCACAGGTGGCTTGAGCTCGTCTTAACTACACCTTTGCTTATCGTCATATTCAGAGCCCGTATTGTATATTCATATTGATATCGGTTGTTTTTAAATTGTATTTTTATTTAAAAATATATTAAAATATTTTTTATTTTAAAAAATTTAATTTTGATATTAATATATTAAAATAATTAAAAAATATTAATGTTTTTCAAAAATATAATGACGGTTTAATAATGTAATAAAAATTATTTTTTAAAGTAATTTTTACTTTAAAACATATTAAAATATATTTTTAATTTTTTTTTATATCATCACATTAAAATAATTTAAAATATATTAAAAATTAAAAATAAATTAAAACATTTTAAAATCATGATTTTTCAACAAAAAAAAACAAATACCAAATAATATCTTACAATCAAAGCACAAAGCACGTAGAGAGATAGGTGTAAGAGAGATCAACCAAGCTTTTGCTTTTGCTTGTATTGATCCTCTCTTTAGAAAAAAAAAAAAAAAAAAGTCAACCAAGAAAGCAGTTTCAGAATAAAGATAAGAAAATGAAAAAAAAAAAAAAAGCAACAAACTGTTATGCCTTTTCTACAGTTATGTAGTGATTGCTAGTTTTCTATCCTGTGCAATGCTACGGATTGAATTAAATGAAAAATTTTAACCTAAAAAATATCCAGCTATTAAAAATTATATTATTATTAAACTGATCCAGCTAATTAATTTTAGATTTTTTCAACCTTACTTTTTATTTAATTTTGATTTAAAATTTAATTTCATAAAAAATATTTTAATATAACTTAGTTATTTTGATGGGTCTAAAAACAATATAAATAATAAAAAACTTGATTAAATTTTAAAAAATTTAAAAAATATTTTTTTTAATATTAAAATATTAAATCAACCTAAATTTACGATATATTTTATTAAGTTTAATAACTTTATTTTTTAAAATTATTTTTTATTTAATAATATAATAACAAAAAAAATAAGTTGAGCATTATTTTTTACTTATAACTGAATTTTCGCAACCTGAAATAAATAAAAAAATAACAGTTAGCATCATGGGATAAAAAATAAACAAAAATATACATTTATTTACAAAGTTATCATTATATTTAAAATAACTATTAAAGAGCCATTTCTTTTCAAAACTAAATACCATATTAAAAAAAGAAAAATATCAGAAAACCTCAAACCCCCCATTATTTTCCATCTTCTTCCCCGCTCTCTTGTACACAGTCGCCAGCCCCTCTGGCCCAGCTCTCCTCACGACAACAAGCCCTTCGTCTTTCTCTCTTAATTGACAACCATCAAGCTTTAACAGAGACCAACAACATCATCTCCCTCACCATCCAAACAAAACCAAGATCTGTAGTGCTAAAAATTGATAGCTTTTGCACATCAACCCAGAACAACAACAATTAGTTCCCTTCCTTGGACTTTTACCTCTTTTTTAACATGGAACATCGTGTTACAATGATATTGTAATGTGTAGTACTAAAAATTGTTAGCTTTTGCTAACAAATCATACCACTTCCTTTCTTCGACCCCGCACCCCCCTTGTTTTTTTAATGGAAGAACAAGAACTCTAGTTGGATTTCACAATGGAAGCCAAAGGAGAAGATCACCAAAAAGAGACCTAAATCTAAAAAAGAATCCAAAATCCACCAACAAGAGAAAGACACTCAATCTGTATTTTGAATATATACTTAAAAAAACAAATTTAAATACTACGAAAAGAACAGGCAAGCATTCAGTATACCACCAAACTATTAGGGTATTTATTAATTTTATATTCAAATTATTTCTTGTATCAATTTACGACTAAAATTATTTTGATTTCTCAATTAAAGGTTTTCCCTGGTGCTGAAAATGTGCAAAAAAACTCCTTTGTGATTGAAAGGACAAGGAAGGATACTTCAAATGTGGTTGATGTTGATCTTAATTCTGGATTTGTGTTTTTTGGCTTGGAGAAGAAGAAGAATCATCTGAATTATTCAAGTCAAGTATTACAAGTGTGGGCGTTCGGATTATGCAAATAAAGTGTTCGATAAAAAGCTTGCATGAAATACCAATTACCAACTTTTAGTTCTTTTTTAATTTCTCGCTAATTTGTAATGTTAGTTTGATAACAATTTGTAATATTAGTATTACAAGGGTTTTTTAGTTATTAAATAAAAAATAATACTAATCTTATAAATAATTAGACTTTTTTCTTAGTTTTTTTTTATTATTATTAATGTGGGTATCCGGGTCAGCTTGTGCGTACCTCGACTAATACCATGGGCCCTGAAGTTAACAACCATGTAAGTCTCCAGTGGCTATTATATTAGCAACCACATGGTTCGAACCCGAGACCACATGAAAAACAAACCCTTAGTTCCAAACTCTTACCACTAGGTCATCTACTAGATGATTTTTTTAAAAAAATATTAAATGCTAGCACATGTATAAAGTTTAGGATATAAAATTTAATTTTTTTTTAAAGTGCAGTGAAAACCCAATCAAAAGGTTATTTTTGTAATAATTCTTAAAATACATTAAAATAATAATATATTAGATTGATTGATGTTTAATGGCTTAAATCACCAAACCATGACCCATAAGTTTAATAAAAAATTAAAATTATTTTTTATTTAATTATATGATAAAAATTTTTTTTTAAAAAAAGAATGAAATTAGAACAAAAATAAAAGATAGAAAAATAAAACAGTTTATTTTTTAAAAATAAAACAATAAAAAAACAATAAAAAAATTTAAAAAAAAAAAAAAAAACCAAAAGAATAAAACATTAAGAAAAAATAAAAACTAGAACGTGTATACGTTTTGAGAAATCCAAGAATGTTTGCCTATTCAAACTTATTCTTTAACCTAAATCAAATAAAGAATTCTCCTCTAGCATGGAAAAAAGGGGGTAAAGAAACAGTAAAGATCAATGTGTTAGAGCCCACCCATTTGCAGAGAATGACTTCATTAAAAAATATATATATATATATTTGAGGAATCCAATTTTGCAAGTTCTAAGCTTTACATTCAATAAATTTTAAGGGTATACACAATCACCCATGTGAAGATTCTCAAAAGCTAGTGTCAAGGATACATCGATGCTTTAATCTCATTTTGATGCAAAAATTTCTTCTAAATCTTCGTACAACCACTTTGTTTTGGACTTGGAATCCGGAGAGGTCTTTTGAGATGAGCTCCCGCTCCTTTTGTTTGTCCAAATTCCACTCCATTTAGTTCGACTGGTCGAAGGATCATTCCGTGATCCACTTCTTTCTTTGGTAAAGCTAGCCCTTGCTAATTCTCTTAGTTGTTTCTGCCATGGTTTATCTGGCGTGCCAGGGCTCCCTGAGCTTTTGTTCCTGTCAACAGAAGAACCAGCCTCTCCCCCAGTTCCTCCATCGCTTCTTCGTTTAGCTGGTAATTTGCTTTCCAGGTCTTGGCTCAGTCCTTTTGAAATGAAAAGCAAGAGAAATCCAATTGATGCGGTTTTCAGACCTGTCAAGAAATACTTCTCGGAGGGATCCAGCCGCATTATCTGTCTATACAATGCATACCATTCGTTGGCCATTTGCGCGAGGAATCCGATTAAGAACAGTGCAATCATGAAGATTCCAACCTTGGTTTCTACTCCAGTTGATAATTCCTTCTCCAAGAGAATGAAACAAGTAGCAAAAATACATACTTGGCAGGAAATAGAGATGATCTCTACCAGTTGGACCTTTTTCTTAATAAAAGGCTTCTTGAGGACAAGGAAGAAGAGCTGAAAGCAAGTGATGGACAATAAGACGACTGTTGGAGTTTTAGAGGACCAGCTATCTAAGTAGACACCAGCCAGAATGCCCAAAGAAACTCTCTTGACTGACTCAAGCAGTGTGTAGTATATTCTAAGAACTCCAAACAGCTTCTGAATAAATGGTGCTTCTGCATCTTCTGTTTCGTCATCAGAGGCAATGATACGATCCCCTTGGTTGCGGGGAACCCCAGCAATTTGCGAGAGCATGTATTTAGGGGGGCCTCGTAGATCTTCAAATAAAGCACCTAACCTGACTAGATAAACAGACTTCGGTTGATTCTTCCACGTCCACTGGCCTCTCTTACCAGGACCTAAAGTTACTCGGATAATATCTTGATACCAGTGAAAAATCTGTCCTTCTTGATGGACTTCCTTGTACTGAAGTAGCTTTCCGAATGTGATTCCAATAGACAGAATCAGGAACAAGGCCAGCAGTATGAACCCCACCACACCAAGCAGCAAAATGCCAACTATAATCCCTGATGTTGTTCCTCCTTGAACCATAAAAATAAACATCAATTAAATGTAACGAGTTGTATACTTTCGAGTTAACAGGTATGACAAGAGTGTAACACAGTTAGATGCTGTGACAGATACACATATCAATCGATGTGATGGATCAACACCATCTCCATTAATGAATGGAAGTTTACAACACGGATTCTCAACCTTGTACGTAACTAGTATATAGCAGTATATGCAGCAGTGGTTATGTATAGTCTAAGTCTATCGGAGAAAGACACTAGAAGAAAAAAATCAGAGACGGAGCTGAGAAAATAGCATCAAAGGGTTTCAGTTTCGACATTTGTGAAGAAAACTACTCTGACCTGTTGAGATAGATTTGTGGGATTCCAAATATTCATTTAGAATCCTCAGTAGATCTAAGAAGTTCCCTTTAAGGGTTTCCATGCTGAGGTATTATGTAATAGTTGAACAAGAGGGGGCTTTAATCATATAGGGATTGCAAAAGGCATTGCGTGCTCAATGCTGAGATTCTGCTACTCAAATGATAAACTATTTCTTATTCAGCACCTCAAACAAGCGAGAGTGAAAGAAGTTTTTTACATTTCCCCCGCTTAAAAGCAATGGTTGCATAAGTGCATGATCATGATATAAACGATTTGCTTGGAAAGATAACAAGAGCGGAGCTGGAAGCTTATATTGCTTCAAGTGGAATGCATAGACAAGGTGATATATTAAAGGAAGAAAAATAAAAATGAAGGGTACCTCTAACTAGAGCAGCAGAGGCCACACAAATACAAGGCAAAGCAAGAAAAGTAAGAAATATCTCAAATCTTGGGAGGGTCAGTGCCCCATAGTCCCTCTGCTTTTCTGTGTTTCCCTTCCTCAATTTTAGAATAAATAAGAGTATGGCATGGAGCAGTATCATACTGCCACCAATTACAGCTAACCAGAACATGCTTCTGTCAAAATCCCTCCACCTACAAGAGAATGAAAAACAAAAGCATCAAGCAATCACATAAATGTTTTGATAATGAACACCATTTTGCAATAATGCAAGATAATTAACAAAAAACTTCGGTAGCACCAATGCAAAATGATTGAATAAATTAGCATTTAATATGATATGTTCTAGGATTCTTTTTTGTTAAACATGAACTTTCATCATGTCTCTGGCATGAAAAGGCTGAAGGGCATATTGAAGGGGGGAAAAAGAAGCAAAACCTCACCCATTCGAATGTTGTGGATCCAAAACATGTTCTGCTTCGGGTTTAAAACTTTGGCTCTGCAGATGAATAATGGAACCTGTCATATAAAAGAAGTATTTGAAGTTGAAAACAAGTATCTGGAAAATGGTTCCTGACCTCAAAAAATGATAAGTACTCCATTGGAGAAAGCGGCAATCCATACACCGGTGAAGACTTGTTCACGCTCTTCCCTTTTAGTTGCATGCTCAAGGATATATCGTGAGTTTTAGATATATAGGAATGTGCACCAGAAGAGGAATTTGATTTCACCATGATTGGTTGAATATCCCCAGTTTCCCATGGGAGACTGAAGTAAGGAATACTCCACTGTAAATTTCTTGCAAACTCATAATATTCGACTGGCAGCGTAACAGCCAACCATCTAGACATTGCAAAAACCTGAATATGGCATGCAGTTCTCTGTGTATAAAACAAAGATATAAATTTCTCTTAATTTTCATGATGATGGAAATATAAAGTTTACGATTACACTTCATAATTTTCATTCCACTAATTTCAACACCAATTCATCTCTTGCAAGTTAGAATTAAGAACTGTACTCTTGTGCATATGAAAGACAATTGGGAGTTTATTGAAACACGTCTACAGTATCTTAAGATCATTTGAATTTGAGGTGCAGACTGGTTGGATTTTAATCATCAGGAAGTGCAGAAAATAAATTTTAGAACAGCACAAAACCTTTCCAGCCCAAATGTAGAACTGTTAGAAATTGTAAAATGTCATGAAAATAACCACATGAAGGAGATAACGTTTCTGTAGGGTAGTATCATACAAAAATATTCCTTGTAGGTTCAGCAGTCAGCAAAGAAGAAGGTCTTGAAAATGCCCCAGCAGACAGAAGGCTTGCAGTTGACAAAGTGAGCAGCCCAGCTGCAAGAGATGTAGCCAGGAAACAAGCAGTTGCAAAAGCAGAGATTACAGAAGATATCGTGGGCACAGAATCTGAAAATATATTTCAGAACATATATCAGTGAAACACCCAAAAAGACCCAAGGAAATCACCTGCAAGACTTAGACACTATACATCAATAGAACACAGAATGAATAGTTGAAGAAAAATGAATTTCTTACAATGTCTCACTTGTAAAATATTAGATGCTAGATTTTTATTTCCAGCAACATCTCCAATTACATTTTGAGGAATGCTGACAGATAAGATATCACCATCTGCTTTTATCTCTGCAATGTATTTGCTCCTACTTATTTCATGAAAGCTGGATTGCATTAAAACAAAAGAGTAAATTGTTTTGCAAAATTATTCAGCAGATTTTGTTCAACTATTTTACTGTTTTTGTGGTGTGAGTGAGGGTGTGTACCTGCGATCACTTTCGTGTAAGTAGGTAATTGTAACATACAAGTGGGTGAAAGTTGGCTTACCCCTGCAAATGACCCCCTGAGATTGATAGAAAAGAGGAGTTGAAACCAAATACTGGCTTCACGAACTTAATTGATATTGGAATGCTATGTTCCTTCGTCCTTGTATTAGAAGATGTACTCAGTCTCACAGCTGGCCTTTGAGAATCTGAAACTTGCATTAATAGCCATGTCGGAAGAGTATAATGATATCTCAAATATCTCATACGAACATATTTAGCCCAATTACTTGTAAAGGGAACAGAAACTTATCAATCTGAAAGTATTCAATTTCAACAAGGGAGAGTATGAAACCTAAATGTTTTAGCATTTTTTTTCCTTTTTTATAACCTCTTATAACTGTGGTAGATTGTACCGTAAAGGAAAGTAACTGGGGCAATCGGAGAAACTGAAGTCCCTGGCCTGCTTATTATTGAATTTGAAAGAAGGCCAATTGTAACAACTGCAATGCTGGATAAATTTGCAACCTGAAAGAAGACAGCACAAATGCAGTAAGCATCAAAACATAAGAGCAAAAAATGGTTCAAAGACCGAGACATGGCATCCAGACAAAAAATTTAACTGCACACACAAACTGACCTGAAAGCCAAATTTTCGGTTCCCAAGGTTTTCTCCACTTATAGGAAGAAGAACTCCCTGACTTGTGTTGAGAGAATTTAGAATTTCTGCAGATGAATTCAAAATAGGTTCTGAAAAGTACATGTAAAACTTCAAGTTATCATCATTATTAGTTGCCTTGACCGTTCTGATTTCATTATTAAGTTGAAGTAGCTTCTCTGGAATGTGAATCCTCAGGTCAACAAACACACTTCTTCTATCTGTAGAATAAACCAAATGAACAGGGCAAGATAAGAAAACTTCGATAGAAACAGGAAAAAAAATCAAACAGAAAGCTGCAAGATGATGCTTAATTAAAGTCTTCCAGTAAGTTCAATTCTTAAATGAGAAATACAGAAACAACCTGCTTCTATATAGCTATGAATAAAGTCTTATAAGGCAAGAACACAATATAAAAGGCACGCAAAATTTTAACAGTTTAATATTTGTTAAGCTTCTTATTGAGCTCGAAGTAATAAATACAAAAAAGTCTTCAATGAAAAGTGCTGCACACAATGGTTCTATAAAAAAAATTGGGGAATGAAAAACAAAACTCACCAAAATGCACAAAGAAACTTGAATTAGCAGCTCTTGTAAATCTGTTTCCAGCAGTGTCAGTGCAGAAGTTCTTATCCATTACCAGTATCACACGTCCATACAGAACACTAGGAGACAAACCCACCAGAAGAGTATATTTCAGATTTGGTTCCAGAACAGTGAGTGAGGATGGTATTACTTGGCCAGCACCATAGACTAACAGCTGTATATTGATGCATAGAAATCTATAAGAACTAATTTCAGTCAATACTTCACATGAACAAAAAGTATGTAACAGCTTATTTACTCTTCTTCATAGACCTAGGAATACTATTAACTGTCAATTGATCTAAGCAACAACAACCACGTCTCAGTTCCAAACTAGTTGGGGTCGCTATATGTATCCCTTTGAACCATTCCATGCAATCATATACCAAATCCGCCTCAATACTGAGATATTTTAAATTCTATTGATCTAGGAGAACCAAAATACTCATGTTAAGTCTGAAAATCATAAGAAACTTCAGTGTAAACGCATCAACAAATGAGCACGCAGCATTTTCAACAGTGCTTATCTACTTATGTTTGTTTATTTCTTGCTGTAGAGTAGTCACTGGAGAAATTGCAATCCTTTGAAAGAGATGACTCACAATCAATATTATTTGGGATTTTCTGGAATCTATATTCAAGACACCCATGTGAATCAAACAGAACCATTTTTCAACAGTGGGAAAGATCGAAGGTAGTTTCTATCATAATGTTTCGCAATTATAAATGACAATAGCTAATATATACCGATAACATTGAGTGCGCACATGAAAGAAAAAAAGGAGTTTAATATATTTCATTGAAGCGACTCACGTTGCACGCATTCACAGACGAACATCCAAAACCTCCTCCAGTGCAGGGTTCAGTGAAAGAAATATTTACAGAGACATTCAAAGCATTCGTAAATAATTTTGATGCAGTTATATATGCTGTTGGGGGGATGGTATCTGCACAAAGTATAACTGATATTAGAAAAAAACTCAAAGTCTCTATAATTGTTTCCAAGTGCTAAAATCCCAACTGTAAATTTACAAGGAATTGCATACTCAGTTTCAGTTTTGCAACTTCATGAACCTAGCCTTCTTTATAGACAGCATTTTTTTATAAGCTAGAACTCATTCAGTATTTGTGTTTTGTGAATTTGAGCTGTGATTAAGCTTTCCCAGAGCGCATATCAGCCAAAACATTTATACAATTACGAAGAAAATAAAAGAATTTCACAATATTTACTCAAAAAGAATGAAGGAAGGTTTCTTAACCAACAGTCCAGTTATAGGTAGCACAGCCAACTCTTTGAGACCCATTGATGCAAACCTCAAATGTATGATTTCCATCCTGCAAGCCCTGGTACGAAATCTTACTAGCACCACAATCAGATTCAGGGCCACTATCCAGCTGCACGCATGTTATTCAGTTAGAAGGAATGAGCAACCAGCTAAAAGGAAAAGGAAATGGCCAATTGAATGAACTAGCAGTGCCATTAAACCAGAAAATTTTAAAAAAATTAAGAACAAATTTTCTAATATTTTCTTCAGATTCCTTCTCTGGATGAGTTTTCTTCAAATGATTGATAAGAAGGTCTTAGTTTTTCTGTCATAAGAAGTGCATTTACAGGTATGGTGCTTTCTCAGCACTCGTGAAGACCCAACAGCATACCAGCAAACCCCCAAAGCAGATTAACCACAGAAAATCAATAACTTCCCCATCTTTGACAGAATAAAATGCATATAATAATAATTCAACTATATGAAGAAAAAAAAAAGGAGAATAAAGAAGCACCGAAAACTATTAATCAAAAAAGAAAAACAGGAAGCCCCCAAAATAAAGTACAGCAAAAGCAGCAACAAGTGTAACTTGAGAGATGAACTAACCTTGCAACTGATGCTACAGTTTGTGCAGGAGTTCACATGGCCACCCACCAGAACTTGAAACTCAAATGTGGCTATGTTCAAGTGTGAAAATGCATGAGGAGCCTTCAAGAAGTTCACAGACGCCTCTGCATCATCACCGAGAGCTCTAAAGCACGGAAATGAAAGAACCCAACAAAGCACAACCAACCATGAAAGCTTGGGCCAACCCATTCCGAATAGACTCTAAATTGATGACTGAACCATATAGAGGCTAAAATCTACAGGACAATGAGAGACATTTGTGGGGTTTGGTACAGTGTTAAGCTACAGAGAGAAGGGCATTGCATGGGAAGAAGACTGAAAAAGTGTGGTAAAGAAAGACAGAGAAGAGTCAATGGAAGTAAGAGAGTGGATTAGAATAAAATGTTAATGGTTGATGAAGGTTGTGTTTTAAGGATAGTGCACATGAGACTGACACTGCTGGACAAGACTGTTTTAGCAAAAGATAAGGGGGAGAGAGAGAGAGTAGTTGGAAGAAGACAGGCTAGGCAATAATAAAGAAGCATCCTTTCTGATTTTGCCATAAAATCTTGTCAGGGACTGAAAAGCTTCAAGATTAGCCAGTAGCTCTCTATTGAAATTTGGCTCCTCCATGATTCATAACGTCATCTGCACTCACGACAACGACAACAAAAAAATGTAAGGCCCGTAGTAGATTAGCCATCCGTTGAAAGAAGATTATATTGAATTAATTTCAGCCATTAAATCTTATTAACTCCTCTGCAATTATATTCCAAATACCAGCAACTATTTTCATATTTCTTACAATAACCTTTTGTTTATTAGTGGGATTTATTCGAAAGCCAATGAAACTTACACCGGGATATATATTTCATTTTTAAATAAAATAAAATAAAAAGGGACAAGGCACATTCTTTCAAATTTCAATGTCTCATAAAGCATGTGTTCATAGTCGAGACCAATCAATGTTATATATATATATTTTGATTATTTTCTTTTCTGTGAAAATTCACTAGTAGAGGATAGATTGATTTTCTTCCTTCCATCACAAAGAAAGAAAGAAAACAGTTCCACGTGCATGGACGACCTTCCATGGACAGAGACCATGTTATTCTTCCACTGCAGTTAATTCTTTATCATCCGTCCCTAACAAACATGTTGTTTGCATTGCTAGCAGATTCGAACCACCAACCCCACCTTTTTTTATTTTATGTGACTCAAACCAGCTAGCTTCCTTGTCCAGAATCTTTGCCATTGATCATACTATCAATCATTCATATTTCGCTTGCTGTTGCTATGGCCATTGTTACATTAAAAACTTGCCATGCTGAAGGGTTCTCTTGACCAAGTTTCTGTAATTCCTCCCAAAGAAGGGAGAATCCAAGAAGTCAAGAATCAATTTCTCGACCAACTTGTTTCTTAACTTTTTCAGGGATATAATTATGAACTTCTTGTGAAATGGATGAAGGGTCTATGTGCAGTTAATTGGAAGCATTTACTATTTACCTCGAAGATAAATGCAAAGCCACAACTATTTCGTTAACCCTCGAAATGTTGTCCTCTGGTTGTTCAGGCGGGGAACCAAAGACAACAAATTATGAACTTCTTTACCCATCTCTCTAGCGACATATGAGCGGCGGTGGTTGTCACTGTGAGATAAACCAACTGTCTTCAAAGCTCAACCTCAAAAACATTATCTCTTTAGTTCAAGAATAGCATCCTCTGTCTTAGGCCATGGTGTCCAATTCTAACTCTTTCCAAGCAGAATCAAGAAGAAAAAACAAATAAAGAATAAATAGGGGAATAGAAAGAATAAAAGACAGGACAACCCTGAAGAATGTACTAGTAACTAAGGATAGAATGAGCTAGCTGGCCTCAACCACTGCAATACACCCATGTCTCGACATGGGTATTTGAGGTGCCTGACTTTATTGTCTGTGGTAAAAAGATATTCTCTTGGACAAAAAAAGGGACAGAAACGTTAAATCCCAGTCTAGGACAACACAAGAGTCACAAGACCATGGATAACTGGACCACAATCTCACTCAAAATGGAGGCACATGAGTGAAATATCATCCCCAGTTGATGACAAAACATGAACAGAACAGCCCATTAAAGTTGGTTAGGCACGAGACTAGGATAAACCAGGCCTTGATCACGGAAAGATCTCCAAAAGCCCGAACGATGCTTAGGTAAGGGCCATAGGGAAAGAAGACTGCAATGGTGGAACCCAGCCCAGAAGCTCTTCCTACAACCTCCAAGCGTTGAAAGTGCACCTTTTGTTCTCTCTATACAAGGTCAAAACTCGAACCAAAGTGAACCAATCTAAATGGCCATTGACAGGGTTGGGTGATGTAGTAAAGGTTCTTTCTGTTTCCAATACAAGGAAAGCAGCATCCGCCAAAGCAATATGAAGTGCAAATATTTTACCACCGGAAATTTCGATCGCTTTAACACCAATGATAGGTCCATGCTTTGCTCTCCAATTCTATTATTAGATGATGATGATGGAAGTGACTTGATCATAAGAGTTTGTGGAGTCCACAAATTATGCCAGAGCTGACATAACATACAGACCAGGAATAAGTGAAGAAAGACCCACGACCATAAAGAGATCCTAGCTAGGAATTAATAACAATTTCAGTAGTTGAATAAGAACAGATGAAAAGCAATGTCTGCTACTCCCATATGCGTAGGCGTCATAATGAAAGCTCACAAAGTAAACATTGAAGCATACCAGGACCCTTGTTTTAGGGATGGCTGCCTGAGCACTACTTTGAATAAACAATCACAAATACTGGAAATTTTTATTCTTATTTATTATGCTAACACGAAGGAGTAAGAGTTTGATGGCATGAATGATCCACACCCAACAAAATATGATAAAGCATCCCCAAAAGTAGCAGCAATAAATCTATCCAGAATTTAGTACGAAGATGTACTAAGTACTGTATCAAATTCATTAAACAAAACTGTTTTCTGGCATCTGTATCTGAAGAAGCTGGTCATAAAAGGAACAAGTCAGCTTCATAGCTGTTTTGTTTAACCTTCTGAGAGATAACTCCCCTATCTTCCATTCTGCTTGATACAGGTTTCCATCACTTCACCTTTCTCCTCGCCAATCTTGACAACTGCAAAGCCATTAATGTGCATGCAAGCTGCCAAGACCCGCGCCTGGTACATTTTGGTGGTGCTTGACTGTCTAAACTCCTCCCCCTCAACAAACTGAAGTTTCACTGACTGGTTTTGAAATTGATCTTACACCCCATACTAATCATAACTACCAGTGATTAAGATATTAGGACTATATCTCTTCGCAATGCAACAGGCACCCATCATATAGACCTTAGAATCCTAAAATAGCCCTTAGAAAGGACCATCCCTTAAATCCCAACAACTAGATTTAAAATCGTCTGAACCAGTGTATACCAACTCAAACGAAGCAGCCCGTAGCTCAAAATCATGTGCTTTCTACTCTTGAATTATATCTAATTAATAGGACTCCAGAAAGGTGATTACAGATACAGGACCATCTGAAAGCCTCACTAATATTGGACAGACCACCCTCATTTGTTTCTAAGAGTATCCATGTTAACGGACACTAACACTCGTAAGATTAACTTTTTTTTATCAAGAATTTCTTAATCAATGTTTATCATACTTAATCGAAGGATGCCTTTTTTTCTCGTAAATATTTTCATATTAACGAATTATTTCTTTCCTTTTGTTATGTAACTTGAAGCAAAAGTTCAAAATAAATTGAAAAGAAACATGGAAGTTATGGGGGAAAATTAAATTTTTATAAAGAATTTAAAACATAATTTAATAAATTAAACATGGAAGCATTGTTGAAAACATTAAGACATATAAATATTTAACCTCTCAATTGATATTCAACACTATTATGCACATAATTTAATAAAGAATCTAACTAACTAGTAAATAAAAATCTTTAACATAACTTTTTTTTATCAAGAATTTTTATTACACTAAAATTTTAATTTATATATATATATATATATATAGCTCAAAACTTTGAAATTTTATTTGCTCCTCCAAGTGGGATGTTAGCCTTAATATATATATATATATATATAAGATGGTATACGTTATTGATAATTTTTTGGGTTTTTTTTTTTTTTTTTCCTCTCTCTTTTTTGTTCTTTTCCTGCTCTAGTGGGCAACTAGTTATCATTAGAGAAAGGGAACATTGGAGTTTGGGCAGATATTCTAAGGTTTGTGGGGGAATCGGTTCTATTCTTATTAACATTACTGGTTTAATTTACGTTTGTCGGCCCCAAATTCACCATCTGCTTATTAAAAAGTTTAAACTTCGACTGCTACTTTACTGTCGTAAAATAAAGTTCACAAGTATTGCATATTCCTCTCATAAAGGTATGGAGAAAAAATAAAAAAGAAAAGAAAGGTTGCCTCCTGTGATTTTCATACATCAATGGCTGCTAGATAGCTACTTTAGGGGGAAAAAACTAGGTTTTTTAAAGGAGAAGGAGACGTGATGATAGCTTATTCACTCAATTAAGCTAATATCAAATACAGCCGAAGCTTCTCATCTCTAGTTTCTTGGCCACCGACGGTCTTAACATAGAAGTGATGTTGATGATGTCTTTTTATTGTTTAATGGAAAGTAAGTTCCACTATGTGCATGAAGCAGCTAATGTAATGATGCAGCAGGTATTCTTTTCGTCAGCAGCTAATGTAGAGATATATTGTTTGAATATTTGTAATAAATTAATTTGATTTATAAATGGAATTTAAATCATAAAAAATTGATAAAAATAAATTAAATGAGAGATCTTACCTTCGATTTGCAAGTCAATTTCTCTAAAAATTAAAACTGAAAATAATATTTTAAAAATACCTATCGACACCCATAATCTTGTTCATGGCTAGCACCGAGAGTTCATCTGCGTATTTTTCCTCTGACTCCCAAAAACTTCTGATCAACATGAGATTACAGGATCCATCCAAGCATTGAAGAAGATGATCTTGAAGTGTGAGGTTATCATTTTCATAGCTATGTTCATGTATATAGTTAGAACTCAAGGGGAGAGCAGGGCCACCTCATTT